>Ga0209227_1002670_pt1 | contig 12565 bp, 11 predicted proteins | sample YNPBryantNP2012_FD_185815 | JGI IMG/M metagenome (GOLD analysis project Ga0209227, IMG submission 185815) | Anoxygenic and chlorotrophic microbial mat microbial communities from Yellowstone National Park, USA - YNP Bryant NP 2012 (SPAdes)... ...
CTTCAACATGCTGGGACCCCTTACCAACCCAGCAGGGGCCACCTCGCAACTGGTGGGCGTGTACGATGCCCGGCTGACAGAGATGTTCGCCTCGGTGCTGCGCAACCTGGGGTGCAAGAGGGCCTTCGTGGTCCACGGCCTGGACGGGCTGGACGAGGCCACGGTCACAGGGCCGACCCGTGTGTCGGAGCTCAAGGAGGGCCTGATCAGCACCTACAACATCGACCCGGTGGAGTGTCTGGGAAGGGTATGGAAAAAGGAGGACCTCGCAGGGGGGGATCCCACGGTCAACGCGGATATCGTCAAGGAGGTCCTCTCGGGCAGGCCAGGGGCCTGCAGGGACATCGTGGTTCTGAACTCGGCCCTGGCCATCATGGCCGGGGAGAAGGCCGAGGGAATCCGGGAGGGGATCGCCCTGGCCGAGGAGTGCATAGAGAGCAGGGCCGCCATCAAGAAGCTCCAGGCCCTGATCGAGCTGAGCAACAGCTGATCCGGACCCTTTGACAGGATCCGGCTTTTGGCAGAAAGGACGAGGCGATGATCCTGGAGCGGATCCTGGAGGCCAAGAGGGAGAGGCTTTCCCACCTGAGGCGGCTCGTCCCCCTCTGCGATCTGGAGAGGGCCGTCAACGAGATGCCCCCTACCAGGGATTTCGCCGGGGCGCTGCGGGGGCCCCTCTCCATCATAGCAGAGATAAAGAGGCGATCGCCCTCCAAAGGGACCATCAGGGGTGACATGGACCCCCTGGAGGTCGCCCTTGTCTACAGCCGAAACGGCGCCTCGGCCATCTCGGTCTTGACGGATGAGGATTTCTTTGGGGGACATCCCAGCCATCTCTCCGTGGTCAGAGAGGCGGTGCCCCTTCCCCTCCTGAGGAAGGACTTCATCGTCGACCCATACCAGGTCTACGAGTCCAGGGCCCTGGGGGCGGACGCCTTGCTCCTGATAGCAGGGGTCCTCCCTGATGAGTCTCTCGGCGAGCTCATGGCCTTGGCCAGGGACCTGGGGCTCTGTGCCCTGGTGGAAGTCCATACCCGAAACGAGCTGGACAGGGCCTTGGCCGCAGGGGCCACGATCATAGGCGTCAACAACAGGGACCTCAGGACGTTCTCCACGGACCTGCGCACCACGCTGGAGATCGCCCCTCACGTCCCTCCCGGCAGGGTAGTCGTCAGCGAGAGCGGCATCCGCAGCAGGCAGGACATCGAGATCTTGCTGCGGGCCGGGGTCAGGTGCTGCCTGGTGGGGGAGGCACTCATGGCCGCCAAGGACATCGGGGCCAAGCTCCGGGAACTCCTGGGAGGGGGGTGAAGAGGCCATGGCGGAGATAAAGATCTGCGGGATCACCTCCCTTGAGGACGCCTCTGTAGCGGCCGAGGCGGGGGCCGATGCCGTAGGGTTCATCTTCTATCCCGGAAGCCCCAGGTTCGTGACGCCTCGGAAGGCCAGAGGGATCATCGGGCGGCTCCGGCCGGGGGTCGTAAAGGTTGGTGTGTTCGTCAATCAAGATCCCTCTGAGGTAAAGGGGATCACGAGCTACTGCGGCTTGGACATGATCCAGCTCCACGGCGATGAATCCCCTGACTACTGCTCCGGGTTCCCCTCCGAGCTGCTCATCAAGGCGCTATCGGGAGGCGATGAGGAAGACCCCGAGCCTTGGGTGAGGTACACGGTGAGGGCCTTCCTCCTGGACGCCAGAGACCCACGGCTCTACGGGGGGACAGGCAAGAGGGCCGACTGGGCTCTGGCCGCAAGGCTCGGGCGATCTCGCCCCCTCATCCTGTCCGGGGGTCTCAACGCTGCCAATATCCGCGACGCAATGGAGATCGTCTCCCCTGCTGCCGTGGACATCAACAGCGGGGTCGAGGTTGCGCCAGGGAAAAAGGATCATGCGAAGGTGAGGGAGATAATCCGTCTGGTCCGCCAGATGGGCGGGGCCGGCAAGAACGGCATATTCGTATCGCGGGAGGGGGGATGTGATGGCCAGGGGGATGCCTGACAAGAAGGGGCACTTCGGGATCTTCGGAGGCCGTTATGCCGCGGAGACCTTGATGGAGGCCCTCCTCGAACTGGAGAGGGCCTATCTTCAGGCTAGGCGGGACAGGCGGTTCCAGGCCGAGCTCTCGGCCTATCTGCGCCACTACGCTGGGAGGGAGACCCCGCTTTTTTTCGCCAGGCGCCTGAGCGAAAGACTGGGGGGGGCGCGGGTCTATCTCAAGCGGGAGGACCTGAACCACACCGGCTCCCACAAGATCAACAACACCCTGGGGCAGGGGCTCCTGGCCTTGCGTATGGGCAAGAGGAGGGTCATAGCCGAGACCGGGGCCGGCCAGCATGGCGTGGCCACTGCCACTGTGGCGGCCCTTTTCGGGATGGAGTGTCGGATCTTCATGGGCCAGGAGGACATGAGGAGACAGGCGCCCAACGTGCTGCGCATGACCCTGCTGGGTGCCGATCTGGTGGCGGTGAGTTCGGGCACGGCCACCCTGAAGGACGCCATGAACGAGGCCATGCGGCAATGGGTCGCGAGGGTGAGGGACACCTTCTACGTCATCGGGAGCACGGCCGGCCCCCATCCCTACCCCATGATGGTGAGGGACTTCCAAAGCGTCATCGGGAAGGAGGCCAAGAGGCAGATCCTCAAGATGGAGGGCAGGCTCCCGGATCTCCTGGTGGCATGCGTCGGTGGGGGGAGCAATGCCATGGGGCTCTTCCACCCCTTCCTGCACGAGCCCGAGGTCGCCTTGGTCGGGGTCGAGGCTGGCGGCAAGGGGATCCATACCGGGATGCACGCGGCGAGCATCACGGGGGGGAAGATAGGCGTGCTCCACGGCAACAAGACCTATCTCCTGCAGGACGACCATGGCCAGGTGCGGGACGCCCATTCCATCGCAGCGGGTCTGGATTACCCGGGGGTCGGGCCGGAGCACGCCTACCTCCATCGCACGGGTCGGGCCAGTTACGTCACGGTTGGGGACGAGGAGGCAGTGGAGGCCTACCTCGCACTGGCCAGGTACGAAGGGATCGTCCCTGCCATGGAGAGCGCTCATGCCCTGGCCTATGTCATGAAGGTGGCCCGTTCCCTCGGGAGGGGGGCCGTGGTGGTGGTCAACCTCTCGGGCCGGGGCGACAAGGACGCGGGGATCGTCGCTGAGAGGCTGGAGGCAAGAGGAGATGGGACGTATCGAGGAGAAGTTCCAGGCCCTGAGGAGTAAGGGGGAGAAGGCCCTGATCGCCTACGTCACCGCAGGGGATCCTTGCCTGGAGCAGACAAAGGAGATCGTCCTGGGCCTGGAATCGGCGGGCGTGGATCTGGTGGAGATAGGGGTGCCCTTCTCCGACCCCACTGCGGACGGACCTGCGATACAGGCCGCATCTCGTAGGGCGCTGTCAAACGGGGTCACGCTCCCCGACGTCCTGGAGACGATCCATTCGATCCGCGGCCTGTCAGAGGTCCCCATCGTCCTTTTCGGTTACTACAATCCTATCCTCGCCATGGGCAACCAGAGGTTCGCCAGGCGCGCCAGGGAGGCAGGGGTCGACGGCATCCTCGTCGTCGACCTCCCCATGGAGGAATGGAACGAGCTCAGGGAATACACAGACCCTGCAGGGATCGATTTCGTTGCCCTCATTGCCCCGACCACAGGAGAAGAGAGGATGCGCAAAATTTGCAAGCAGGCCGCAGGCTTCCTCTACTATATCTCGGTCACCGGGGTGACGGGGACATCCCCCCCGCGGGTCGAGGAGGTAGAGAGAGACTTGAGGCGGATTCGCGGGGCGACGTCCCTGCCCGTGGTCGTAGGCTTCGGGATATCCACCCCTGAGCAGGTGAAGCTCGTAGCGCGGTTCGCTGATGGTGTGGTAATCGGGAGCGCCTTTGTGCGTCTGATCGAGGAGAATGCAGGCCGGTCCGATCTGGTGCGGCTCCTGGCCGGGTACGCCTCGGATCTCAAGGGCTGCACCCGCACAGGGATATGGTGAGGCCATGGGGCGATCTTACCGACCCTTTATCGAGTAGCCCATGGCCTCGTACCCCTTGAGCCTGCGTTGGTACATCCTCGCGAGGATCGGGACGTGGATGTCGACGTAGTCGTAGACCTGAACCAGGTGCTTGCCCTGGTGCAGGCGATGGAGGCGGCCCACGTACTGCTGCAAGGTGCCCCTCCAGGAGATGGGCATGGCCAGGAATAGGGTGTCCAGCCTCGGGTCGTCGAATCCCTCGCCTATGTAACGGCCGGTGGCGAGGATCACCCTCTCCTCCGAGTCGGGGATCCTCTTGATGGCCTCGGCCACCTCCGCGCGCTGCCTCTTGCCCATCCCGCCTTTCAGGACCAAGACGTTGCTGGCGAAGCCCGTGAGCCGCTGGGCCAGGTGATCCAGGTGATCAGTCCTCTCGGTCAGGACCAAAGGGGAGCGCCCGTCCTCCAGTGCCTTGAGGAGGTCCTCGAGGATCATCTCGTTCCTTCGGACATCGGAGGCGATAGCCGCGTAGACCCGGTTGATCTCAGGTCGTACGCCCCCCCAAGGCATGCGAAAAGACGTCTCCCTCGGGATGACCAGGTGCTCGAACGGCCTGGCTGTGGCCGCCCTCCCAGGGCTCTCCCTGAACCTGATGGGGCCGCACTGCATGACTATGATGGGATGGTGACCATCCTTGCGTATGGGCGTGGCCGTCAGGCCCAGGACGTACCTGGCGCGGACCCGTTTGAGGACCTGCTCGAAGCTGAAGGCCGGTACATGGTGGCACTCGTCCACGATCACGTGGCCGTATTCGGCCACGAGTTCTTTGACCTGGCCCTTTCGATTCAGGCCCTGGAGAACGGCCACATCGACGAACTGGGTCCGATGGGACTTGCCTCCCCCTATCTGACCGATGGCTTCCGGCGGCACATCCAGGAAGAGCGACAGCCGCTCCCTCCACTGGTCCAGGAGCTGCCTGCGGTGGACCAGCACCAAGGTGTTGACGCCCCTGGCAGCGATCATCCGTATGGCCACAACGGTCTTTCCGAAGGCGGTGGAGCCGCACAGGATCCCCAGCTCGTGAGCCAGGAGGGCCTGTGCTGCCTTCTCCTGATCGGGACGAAGCTCCCCGTGAAACCGCGCAGGGATGGGGATCCCGGGGAAACGTCCATCCGTCTCTTCCACACGGATCCCGTGGTCTCGGAGCAGCGCCGTCAGCTCTTCGAGACACCCCCTGGGCAGCGCCAAGTGCCTCGGGCGATCCTCGCCGCAGCCGATGACCCGCGGGACCCCGAAGGTGGGCATCCTCATGGCCTGTGTCTTGTAGAACTCAGGGTTCTGAAATGCCGCCAGCCTCAGGATGCGGTCCAGGAGGGCCGGGGGGAGTCCTTCCTTTTCGATGTAGAGCATGTCGGCGCAGAGAACTCGCACCGATCCAGGCAGGGGTCCGGGGACGGGCCTTTGCCTCCGTCTTGTCGGAAGCGGGATGGCCCAAGGGTCCTCCTCCTCGGCCCTATCGTCTGCGAGGCTCACGCGCACACCCAGGATCCCCCCCGCCCGGGATGCCTCCTCCACGATGCGCTCCACCTGACGGGTCTCCATCCTCCTCAGGCCCGAGAGGAAGGCCCACTGGTCAGGATAGGGGACGAAGCGCTCGTCCACGAAGACACTGTTGCCTTCCTCCCTAGGCCCCTTCTGGAGGGGAAGGGCTACTAGACCTCCGAAGCCGCCCTTGGGCAGGGTGTCCTGGGAGGGGATGAGGCGGTCGTACGAATCCAGTCCCAACTCGGGTCTCCCCTCCATGGTGCGGGTGAGCAGGGCGGAGCCGAGTCTGCGGGCCACAGATGCCTGAATCGGGCCGTCGAAGAAGATCCAGACATGCCCCCCTTGTCCGGAGCGGGAGCGCTCCAATGCGGCCGGGATCCCCATTTCCTTGCAGGTCCCCATGAATGCTGAGGCGTCCTCTTGCCACGAGCCCTTGTCGAAGTCCACCGCGATGAACCAACAGGTCTCGTCAGGCAAGAGGGGATAGCACCCCATGGTGTGTTTCCCTTTCAAGTGGTCCAGGATCGCCTCGTCGGTAACCGGTCTAAACCTTCGGGACCTGCAATCCCCGCATTTGACCATGGGTTTGCGGCAAAGAGGCCTCCTCCACTCCAGGGCGCATGCCGGGGAGTAGCCGGACCTGCCCCCCTTTTTTGTCTCCCAACGCACTGGGAACACGTCTTGGCGACCTCGAAACAGGGCACGGAAGAGGGCGACCTTGGCTTCGGGCTGTGACGAATTCGTCACATGGGACCCCAGCCTCCCGACAATATTGTGGGGCTCCGGGACACCCTGTTCCGGCTCGAGGGGGGTCGTTGGGTCGAAAAGACCGAGCTGGGCCCTGAGCCTTGCGTTCTCCTCCGTCAACCTGGCGCATCGTTCCAAGGCCTCTTGGAGCTGCTGACGGAGATCCTGGCCCTCTCCGCTCATGGCACACCCGCTCTGCAGAGCTTCCCATGGTCAGGCGGCTGGGGCCGCAGCACGCCAGCCGCTTGGTCTTCCCGTACGGATGAGACAATGGCCCGGGCCTCCGTGTCAAGAGGGAATCGACTCCCCATGAAGACCCAACGCCGACCGGGAGGTTACCTCTTCGGGACAGGCCGGACAAGGTGAAGGGAAGATAGGGACCCTTTGCCGAAAGGAGGAGGCAAGGGGCCTAGATTGCGAGCCTCTCCACCGGCAAGAAGGCCAGGCTCCGCTCTTCGTCCGAGTCGGGTTGCGGCTCGGCTCTCGTGAGCCGGACCTCCAGGGCCCCGGCCGGGCATTGGCGCTCGCACAGACCGCAGCCCAGGCACTCCTCGTCGACGGACACCACGATATCGCCGATGTGGGCATGTACCCCGTAAGGACAAACCTGGACGCATATGCCGCAGCGCAAGCAGCGCCTTTGATTTCTGATGACGTGGTAGAGGTCCCACCGGATAGGGTGTATCATATATCCCTCCTGGCCATGCCAAAGGCGCTCACAGCCGCTGCTTGACTTTAGGCGCTGCAATAATCATACCGTGAGGCGCCCTGGCGATGGTTGGCTTGGCCGCGGGGAAACGCCCGGTGATCGTGCGCCGGCAGGCATCTCTCACAGGGTCCGGCAAAGGTGGAAGTGCCAGGATATTTTTCGTGCAGTAAAGCCTGACGGCGCCCTGCCCGGAGGGGAGATGAAACCAGGACACGAGGCCGTCGCAATTCGCTCCCAGCGGGTGGCGGCATTGGTCTGTTCCGTCTATTCCGTCTATCTAGTCTATTCCGTCTGTCTCGTCTATGCCCGGGTTCGGAAGGATTCGGCCTCCGGGGGACCTGTCTGCGTGCGACGCACAGGCAGGCGCTTGCCCGTACCTCGGTCGACCTCGGCTTCGCTTCGGCCGAGAGGGCTTCCCCCAGGTCCAAACCCTGTAAAACCGAAGCGCCTGCGCCCTGCCTGCGCCAAGCGGGGCGCGTCAGGCAGGCAAGCCGCTCCGAGAAACGCCACCACGTCCTGATCGCTTGCAGGGCGTCTTTACTGGGAGGGACTCGTCTGTTAGCCTTTTTATGAGGGGCACTCCCCCGGCGGGGGAATCCTGTTGCGTTGACGGGTCTGGAGGCGGGCATGTTGGCGCCCTCGGGCCATTGCTGGCGGGCGAACAGGAGGCGAGAAGTGCTTTCCAGGGAAGAGATCAGAGAGATCCTTGCGAGGTGGAACCAGGCCTGGAACGCGCATGACCTGGACCGGGTGATGGAGCTGTTCCACGATGAGGTGCTCTTCGAGAACTTCTCCGGGGCAAAGGTACGGGGAAGGGAGAGGCTTCGTCAAGCCTGGTCCTCGTGGTTCGCGGATCACGGGGGCTTTCGTTTTACGGAAGAGGATACTTTCATAGATGAGGTGGGGCAAAAGGCCCTTTACCGATGGCGTCTCGACTGGCCTTGCGCGGAAAAGGGTCTGGAAGGCAGGCACGAGCGAAGGCGGGGGGTCGATGTGATCCACTTCAGGGACGGGAAGATCGTCCAAAAGCTCACCTACTGCAAGACGACCATTGAGGTGGACGGAAGGAGGGTGCGGCTCTGTGCCAGCCCATGAATCGTGTCTTTCCGGCCCGGTCCAACAGGTCGCATGCCGGGAGTGATTATGAGATCTATCCTCGACTACCACGAAGGGACTAGCTATGACCGTGGGGCCTTGGGGGGACACTTCCTGGACTGGGGCAACCAGCCGGAAGTGTACAAACGCTATCCCGGGGCGAGGCGGATCCCCTTGCCCGACGAGTTGGATCTTCCGCAGGTATCTCTATGGGAGCTCGTCTCCGGGAGGGGGGCCGAGGGGCCGTCGAGCCCGACGAGCCTGAAGGATGTCGCCAGGTTGCTCCTGTTGAGCTATTGCCGCACAGGCCGATCGCGGCACTCCGGGGGGGAATTCCATTATCGGAGCGTGCCATCGGCGGGGGCCCTGTACCCATGCGAGCTTTACCTGGGGGCCCGAAACGTCTCGGGATTGAACCCTGGGCTCTATCACTATGCGATCCAGGACTATTGCCTCACCTCCCTGAGGGAGGGAGACGTCTTGGGGCACCTGGACGGGATGGCGCTCCCAGGGCCTGGATATGTCCCGGATCTGGTCCTCTTCGTCACGGCGATATCCTTCAGGAGCGCATGGAAGTACAGGGACCGCGCGTATCGCTACCATCTCCTCGATAGCGGGCATCTCGTGGAGGGGGTCTGCCTGGCCTTGCAGGCCCTGGGCATGTCCTTCCGAGTGGACTACGACTTCGATGATGCAGCCACCAACGCATTCCTCGGCCTGGACGGTACCAGGGAGTTCTGCCTGGCCGTGATCCGTGCGTGGGGCGGGGCAGGGGTCGACAAAAAGGTGGCCGTTCAGCCCGCACCGACAGGGCCCTCGGCAACGCCGGCCTCGACTCCGGTGGCCCCGAGGGAGCTGCGGCATCCCGCCATCGAAGAGGTCCATCGCCTCACATCCAAGGTCCTTGGTGGGCGGCTCCAGGACCTCGAGATGCCCGTGCATCTCGGGCTCGCACCAGGTCCCTGGCGCCCTGTGCCCCTGGCAGAAGCGGGCCGGGCTGGGATCGCGAGCTACACGCAGGCGCTATGGATGCGGCGCTCCAAGAGGAATTTCGTGAAGCGCGCCCTCTCAGGGGAGCAGTTTCGAGACCTCGTGGCCCTCCTTTGCGCCCCCGGGGGAGAGGGGACGGCTGGGTCCTCATCCCAGGCAGGCCTTGGGTTGGGCCTCCTGGTTGGGGAGGTCGAGGGATTGGAGCAAGGGTTCCATATCCTGGATCGTGACAGGGCGCTCATGGCAATGGTCTCACGAGGGTCGAAGGTGGCCCAGATGGCAAAGGCGTGCCTGGACCAGGAATGGCTCGCCCATGCCTCGGTGCACATCCTCTTCATGAGCAATCTGGACCTTCTGGAGCGCGGGTGGGGTCCCAGGGGGTACCGGTATGCCATGCTGAGCGCTGGCCGACTCGCCCAACGCATCTACCTCGGGGCCACTGCCACGGGTATGGGCTGCTGCGGGATCGGGGCCTTTTACGACAAGGAGGCCTCCCAACTCTTGGGGCTCAATGCCCAGTCTCGCCTCCTCTATTTGGTCGCAGTGGGCCCAATCAAGAAATGAGTTCAGCGCCGTCGGAGGTAGTAATAGTGCCAATGGGGGTACCACCACCAGTCCCAGTACCACAAAGGGGGGCCCCAGTAATACGGCCCGTAGGGCCACCCGTAGACCCCCGCCTCTTCCTTCCACAGGTGCAACTCCCTGACGGAGAGGACAGGATAGGCATACTCCATCTCTCCCAGGCCCCGGAGCTCCTTGCCCACCACCTCCCCGGCCATGGTCACCTTCCTCCCCTTCCGATATACCTCCGGGTCGAGATAGGCGCGGGTCCTGGCGATGAACCTTCCCCTGGAGTGCTCGGCATCCTCCGGGAATCCCTGGCTGTCGAGGGGGGTCTCGAGGAGGATCAGGGAGGTGCCCTCCCTCCTGTTCTCCGTCTCGACGATCACGCCTCCCCATATTACCATCTCCCCCCGGAAGGAGTCGGGGTCCTGGAGGACCGCAGGGAAGGCGAGGTCCTCCTTCACACTCTGCCTCACCTCGGATGAGATCACATGGGCGCAGCCGGAGGCCAGAAACAGGGCCAACAACGCAAGCGATCTGATAATGGCGTTCGAGACTCCCATCTTTTTCTCCCTCCTCTGAATTTGACGCTCGAGACCCCGGAAAAGTTTTCTGACCATTGAGGGCCTCGTCGGCGTGGCGCCTGGGCTGGCTCCTGCTTGACACATACAGGGCCCCCGATTAGGATGGGCCATGCCCCAGGGCAGTGGCCTTGGCCGGCCCCGGGGGAGAAGAAGAGCGCAGGAGGGCGGGATGGAGATAGATGGCAAGACAGCGGTGATCACCGGTGGTGTGAGCGGGCTGGGAGAGGCGACGGCGAGATCGCTTCTGGCCAAAGGCGCCAACGTAGTCCTGATGGACGTGAACGAGGAGAGGGGAAAGGCCCTCTGTGGTGAACTGGGTCCTCGGGCTGTCTTCGCCAAGACCGACGTGACCGTTACCGAGGAGGTCGAGGCCGCGGTGCGCAAGGCAGTGGAGAGATTCGGTGCGCTGCACATCGCGGTGAACTGCGCTGGCATGGGAAGCGCCGCCAGGGTGGTGGGAAAGGATGCCCCCCACGACCTGGGATATTTCCAGAGGGTTGTCCAGGTCAATCTCATAGGGACCTTCGACACGTTGCGGTGGGCCGCATTCCACATGGCCAGGAACGAGCCCAACGAGGAGGGGGAGCGAGGGGTGATCGTGAACACATCATCCATAGCCGCCTTCGAGGGCCAGATCGGGCAGGCGGCGTATTCTGCCTCCAAGGCCGGGATAGTGGGGATGACCCTGCCCATTGCCCGGGAGCTGGCGCGTTTCGGGATCAGGGTCTGCACCATCGCCCCGGGGACATTCGACACCCCGCTCATGGGCGGGATGTCGCAGGAGGTGAGGGCATCCCTGGAGAAGCAGATCCCGTTTCCATCCCGCTTCGGAAGGCCTGCGGAGTTCGCCATGCTCGTCCAGCAGATCATAGAGAATCCCATGTTCAACGGTGAGACCATACGGCTGGACGGCGCGCTTCGCATGGGCCCCAAGTGAGGGCCGGGCCTTTCGGTGATCGCCGGGCGGCTCATGACCTTGATCTTGGTGGGGGTGGTGCACAGGGATCCCGACGGCTACGAAAGGTTGTCGGATCTTTTGGATGAGCTCCGGCCCGAGGCGCTCACCGTGGAGTTGAGCCCACTGGGACTCCTCTGGCGAGAGGCCAGGGGTCGCCAGCTCCTGGAGGCGTTGCAGCGCCTGACAAAGGGCCTCTGCCGCGGGTTACACTCCCACGGACAAATTGAGTTGTTGCGGGAGGGGCTCCAGGTCCCCTTTGAGTTCGTCGCGTCTCTGGCCTACGCGGAGAGACACGGGGCCCCGCTCCACCTCGTGGATCTCAACTGGGTCTCCTGGCGGTTTCTCCCCCTCTACGAGTCGGAGGCCCTGACCATGGACAACCTGATCCGCCTGGGCAACCTGCCACCCGAGCCGGTGAGGGTCCTGGTCGAGAGGGCCTATCTCAGGGCCGCCGGTTGCCTGAGGCGCGGCCTGTGCAAGTCGGAAAGAGAGGCCGCCACTTGGCGGGACGTCACCGGCCGACGAAGGGAGCGCCTCTTGGCCTGCCGCGTGCGGCGCGTGGCCGAGCGGCATGCACGAGTGGCCCACATAGGCGGATGGGTCCATCTGGTGCACGATGAGGAGGGCTCGAGCCTGGCGAGCCTCCTCAGCGATCTTCGCCCCCGCAGGGTGCTGCTGGAAGGGGGCGACGGGCCGCTGGCCCTCCCCTGAACGGACACCCGAGGATTCACGGTTTCGCGACGAGTCGTCACCCCGGTGAAGACCGGGATCCAGGCATTTTGGACGCTTTGACAGAAAAGGATTCAGGTTTTCGACGAAACGGGGCCGCGAAGGCCTTTTCTGAGTTCTTGCGGGATCCTAGGTAACCGGAAGGCGCATCGAGATGATCATGGACAGAAGGCGTTTCCTCAAGACAATGGCCGGGCTTCCGCTGGCACTCAACGCCAGCGCTGGGAAGGGCAAGGACGTCGTGCTCTGTTTCGACGGGTGCGGGCCTTCCGAGAAGTGGAGGCGCGTGCACCGGCTCTCCGACAGATTGGCCGAGCTGGCCGGTTTCGCCCATTTCACGGTTTACGGGTGCGGGGCGCAGCTGTTGACCAAGCTGCCGGGCTCCACCATAGGTTCTGGGTGGGACCCGGGGGAAGTGGAGGAGAGAATCCGTCTGACCCAGGCGGCCATAGACAAGGGGTTCGAGTTGGGCAATCACACCATGAGGCACAAGAACGGTGGGAACTGGAGCCTCCAGCAATGGACCGAGGAGCTCGGCGAATTCGACGCCTTGACGGCCCGCTTGTTCGTGGATCGCAGCGGCAGGCCCTACAAGCCGGTAGGGTTCCGTGCCCCGTACCTCGCCGTCAACGACAACATGTACCGGGCCCTCAAGGCGCTGGGCTACATCTATGACGTGTCCCA
>Ga0209227_1002671_pt1 | contig 12561 bp, 10 predicted proteins | sample YNPBryantNP2012_FD_185815 | JGI IMG/M metagenome (GOLD analysis project Ga0209227, IMG submission 185815) | Anoxygenic and chlorotrophic microbial mat microbial communities from Yellowstone National Park, USA - YNP Bryant NP 2012 (SPAdes)... ...
CCTACCCCTGCGGGGCGGGGGCGTGGGGAAACCCGGTTTCCCCACACCTCTCTCTGAGGGACTATTTTCACTTAACATCCACGCCATGCAAACCCCCGCCCCGTGCGCTATAATGAACATGGTTTCGCGGCACCCCCATCCCCGCCGGGATGGTTACCCCTGAACGCACCATGTCCTTCCGTGTCGAAGCGCCCTACGCTCCCACTGGCGACCAGCCCCAGGCCATCGAAAAGCTCGTCCAGGGCCTGCGCAACGGCTATCGCCATCAGACCCTGCTCGGGGCCACCGGCACCGGGAAGACCTTCGTGATGGCCAACATTTTCGCCCAGATCCAGCGCCCAACCCTGGTCCTCGCCCACAATAAGACCCTCGTCTCCCAGCTCTGGGCCGAGTTCCGCGACTTCCTGCCCGACGCCGCGGTGGAGATGTTTATCTCGTACTATGACGAGTATACCCCCGAGGCCTACGTTCCCTCCAAGGATCTCTACATCGAAAAAGAGGCCCAGATCAACGAAGAGATTGACCGCCTGCGTCACGCCGCTACCCAGGCCCTCTTCACCCGCCGTGACGTGCTCATCGTGGCCTCGGTGTCGGCCATCTACGGCCTCGGTTCGCCTCACGACTACGGCCAGGTGGTCATCTCCGTGCGCCAGGGCGAGATCCGCAACCGCGACAAGCTGCTGCGCCAGTTGATCGATCTGCAGTTCGAGCGGAACGATGTTGACTTCCACCGCGGCGCCTTTCGCGTGCGCGGCGATACCCTCGACATCCTCCCCGCCAACAGCGAGACGGCCGTGCGCATCGAGTTCTGGGGCGATGAGGTCGAACGCATCAGCGAGTTCGACCCCCTGACCGGCGAGATACTCCTTACCCTCGCCGCGGTGGACATCTACCCGGCCAAGCACTTCGTCACCACCAAAGAACAACTCGCCATCGCTATGCGCAGCATCCAGGACGAACTGGGCGAGCGCCTGCGTGAACTGGAGCGCGCCGGCAAGGTCCTCGAAGCCGCCCGGCTCAAGCAGCGCACCATGTACGACCTCGAAATGCTCAGTGAGGTCGGCTACTGCTCGGGCATCGAGAACTACTCCCGCCATATGGACGGGCGCGCCCCCGGCCAGACGCCCTGGACGCTCCTCGACTATTTCCCCGACGATTTTCTGGTCTTCGTTGACGAGAGCCATATCACCCTGCCCCAGGTGCGCGGTATGTACCTGGGCGACCGCCAGCGCAAGCAGACCCTGGTGGACTACGGCTTTCGCCTGCCCTCGGCCCTCGACAATCGCCCGCTGCGCTTCGAGGAGTTCGAGCAGCACCTCTACCAGGTCATCTATGTCTCGGCCACGCCCGGCCCCTACGAGCGCGAGCACAGCGAACAGATCGTCGAACAGATCATCCGCCCCACCGGCCTGCTCGACCCGGTCGTCCACGTGCGCCCCACCCGCGGCCAGGTTGACGACTTGATCGCCGAGGTGCGCCAGCGTGTCGAGCGCAAACAGCGCGTGCTGGTCACCACCCTCACCAAGCGCATGGCCGAGGACCTGGCCGATTACCTGCGCGAAGTCGGCATTCGCACCATGTACCTCCACGCCGACATTGACACCCTCGAACGGGTGGAGATCCTGCGCGACCTGCGCCTGGGCGTGTACGATGTCGTTGTGGGCATCAACCTGCTCCGCGAGGGCCTCGATCTGCCCGAGGTCAGTCTGGTCTGCATCCTCGACGCCGACAAAGAGGGCTACCTGCGTTCCGAGACCTCGCTGATCCAGACGATTGGCCGCGCCGCCCGCCACGTTGACGGCCAGGTGATCATGTACGCCGATAGCGTCACCCCCTCGATGGAGGCCGCTATTCGCGAGACCCGGCGCCGCCGCGATATTCAGATGGCCCACAACCTGCGCCACAATATCACCCCGGTGGGCATCTCCAAGCACGTGCGCGATCTCACCGACCGCATCAAGCGCATGGCCGAAGAACGCGCCGCCTACAGCGTTGGCCCCCGCGACGAGACCCCGCGCCCCGCGCTGGCCGAGATCCCGCGCGACGAGGTGAACAAGCTGATCAAGGATCTGGAGAAACAAATGAAGCAGGCCGCCCGCGACCTCCAGTTCGAAAAGGCCGCCAGCCTGCGCGATCAGATCGTCGAACTCAGGCAGACCCTGGCCCTCGATCCCTGAGAGAGGTGTGGGGAAACCGGGTTTCCCCACACCCCCGCCCGCGGGCGAAGGTGGGAGGGCGAAGCCCTTCCAGGAAAACCGTTGTATCCCATTGCGAATGCGGGCCGGAGGCCCGCGCACCCAGACCCCGACCCGCAGGAGGGTTTGGGAGGGCAAAGCCCGCAAGCAAGGGGTCCGGGGGAACCGGGTTTCCCCAGATCCTCCGTCGCCCCGCTGGTATGACAGAAACTTATGGCAGTTCAGGTCTGGATCGGCGAAAAACCAGAGCATCCCAACGAGCGCCGCGCGATCATGGCCCTGGCCCAGGGCCTGGATCGTCTGGAGGGGCTGTACCTCATCCTGGCCAACTTCAGCGTGGGCGGGCGCACGATTGACCTGGTGATCATCAAGCACGACGCGGTGTTCATTATCGAACTGAAGCAGTGCGACGGGCGGGTGATCGGCAGCGTCAACGGCCCCTGGTTCGTCGAGGGGCGCAACGGCGAACGCAAGCGCCTCAATCCGGGCCGCAAGAACCCCTACAACCAGGTTATCTCCTACTTCCACGCCCTGACCAACTACCTCAACGAGCACCGCAGCGAGTTCCTCCCCGCCCAGAAGATCAACGACGTTGATTTTCGCACCTGCAAGCGGGTCGTGGTGATCGCGCCCTCCATCCAGGAAGGCTCGGAGATTGAGCTTGACTGGAAGGTGGAACTGAAGGGCATGGACGAACTGCCGGCCTACGTGATCACCGAGCGCTCCTCGGAAATCGAGTTGAGCGATGAGGAGATGCTGGCCATCCCCCGGATGCTGCGCCTGACACCCTGGCAGGAGATCAACACCGTGCTCCGCGGGGTCATCAGCAACCCGGATCTGGCCGCCGACCCGGCTGAAAGCGTTGGCGGGCAGGGAAACGCCGTTGTGGCGGTGGAGGCGGCGCCCCCAGGCGACCCTACTGCCGCCCCCGGCGGCGACGGCGCCCCCACGCCGCCCGCGGGCGCGCCCGACACTGCCGAAGCCGCGCCGCCCCGGGGCCTCTGGCAGCGCGTCCTGATGGCTACGCGCAGCGCCACCGGGCGCCTGGCCCTGGCCATGGCCACGCTGGCCGCCATCCTGGCCCTGGCCCTGCTCCTGCGCCCCACCCGCCTGATCCCCGTCGCCGACGCGCCCCCCGCGCCACTGGTCGAGGTCACCGGCGTGCCCGTTGGCAGCGCCGCCTTTCCCATCGACGCCTCCGAGCAGGGCTGCCTGTGGGCCGGCTACCAGGTGGTCGCCAAACGCTTTGATAGCGCCAGCGGGAGTTGGCGCAGCATTGCCGAGGGCGGCAGCGCCACCGCCGCTCCGCCAGAGGTGGTGGTGGCCCTCGAACGCATCTCCACCTGCGCGGGGAGCGTGCAGCTCACCTGGAGCGTGCAGAACAACTCCGATCGCCCGGTCGAGTTCCCTCTCAATCGTGACAACATCCACATCAGCGACGGTCTCGGCAACGAGTACCTGATCGACGACGACGCCTCCGATCCCCCGGCCATGCGCGTGGCCCCGGGCGCGCAGGAGCGCGGCGTCGCGGTGGTCAACCAGCCGCTGAACAGCAGCGCCACCACCCTCCACGTGCGCCTCAAAGATCAGCCCTTCGGCGAGGCCAGTTTCGTCGTCGCTTTGCAACGCTAGACGCAATACTTTTAAGCTGACCACCCCCGCTCCAGCCCTCCCCCGCTGGGGGCAAGCGTGCGGCTCCTCCCCCCAGCGGGGGGAGGTTGGGAGGGGGGCTGAAGCGTCGCGTTCGCTTATTTGACAAGGTTTTGACGCTAGACGCTCATGCGGATGGCGCGCGACGCCACGATGTAAATTGTTATGGGAGGGCGTGGCCCTCACCAACTCTCCCACCGGGGGTGGGGAAACCCGGTTTCCCCACCCCCTGCGCCCGGGCGGCGCCCGCCCACACCCTCCCACCGGGTGAGGAGGACCTGGGGAAACCCGGCTTTCCCAGCCCCCTGCGCCCGGGCGGCGCCCGCCCACACCCTCCCGCGAGCGGGGGTATGTTCACCTCACGAGCATCACACCCCCTCACCCGCCTCGCCCTCATGGGATGGGTCGCGCCCCGCCTGGCGCCGCGCGACCGCCGCGCGCAACTCCTCTGGCACGGGGATGGTTCGCTCCGTTGCGTAATCGTAGGCCACCTGCACGCTCTGGCCGGTGGCAATCATCGCGCCATCGCCTGCTCGCGCCACCATGTACTCCATTGTGAAGCTCTTCGTGCCAAACAGCATCACCCGCACCCCGATCCCCAGCCGTTCCCCGAAATAGGCCGGCCGTTTGTAACTGATGGTCTGCTCGGCCAGAATGATGCCCATCTCCATCAGCGAGGCCCGGGTGAGATCAAGCAAATAGGCGATCCGCGCGGCCTCCAGATAGGTGGCGTACACTGCGTTATTGACGTGCCCAAAGGCATCGAGATCGCGGAAGCGTACCGTCTCCCAGTGCACAAAGGGATACTCGGCCAGCAGTTGCGGCAGGTCACTCATAAGGCTCCTGATGTGAACATAAGCGCTCGGAGAGGGGTGTGGGGGAAACCGGGTTTCCCCACGCCCCCGCCCGCAGGAGACTCGGCCCTCAAGCAGGGGAATGGGGAAACCGGGTTTCCCCATTCCCCCACCCGCGGTTGGGAGGGCTGCGCCCTCCCAGAAAGAACCTGTTTTCATCCCGTCGGGGTGCGGCGCAGGCGCATGAACGGCTGATGGTAAGACGGATCGCGGCGGGCTGCGCCTGCCGCAGCTTCTCCAATCGGTCCGCACAACATACAACGTGTAAACATACGCGCTGGAAACCCTGTTATAATGGCAAACAATTCTCGTGACGCCTGGCACGGTCCGGCGTCGGCACGACTGGCAGTGCGGGAGGGGGCCATGGCGGAGACGAAGGGTACCATTTTCATCATGGACGATGACCTGGCGCTGCAGGCCGTGTTAGAGTACGCCCTGCGCAACGCCGGCTATGACGTCGTCCTGGCGCCCGATGGTCTTGAGGGTCTCCAGATGCTCGAAACCCTCAAACCGAGTCTGGTGTTGAGCGATGTGATGATGCCGAACATGGACGGCGTCGAAGTGTTCCAGCGCATCAAAGAGCGCCTCCAGGACGATGGCATTCCGATCATTTTTATGACCGCCTTGAGCCGCAAACCCTGGTTCGCCGACCTGGAGGCCGAAGGCGCGGTGATTATCCAGAAGCCGTTTGACGTTAATCAACTGCTGGAGATGATCAACATCACGCTGCTCTAGGGCGATACCCCACGCGGCCGGTCCACACGCCAACGGGACGCACCAGGGGTTCCTGGGAGGGGGCGCCCTCCTCCTGGACCCGCCCCCCGGCCATTCCTTTACCCTTCGGCGCCGGAACAATAGATGGCCCCCTTCGAGCGTTCCTCGTCCTCACGGCGCAACGCGTCGAACCGCGGTCGCAGTCGCTGGTAAGCGCCGCTCAGATCCTCGGGGATCAGGCGCGTGCCGCCCACGATCGGCAGAAAGTTCGCGTCCCCGTTCCAGCGCGGCACGATGTGCATGTGCAGATGATCGGCAATCCCCGCGCCTGCCGTCCGTCCCAGGTTGATCCCCAGATTGAAGCCGTGCGGAGCGTACTCTGCCTCCAGCACGCCTACGCTGCGGCGGGTCAGGGTGAAGAATTCTCCGGCCGTGGCCGCGTCGAGATTGGCGAGATCGGCGGTGTGGGCATTGGTGACCACCATCAGGTGGCCGGGGTTGTAGGGGTAGAGGTTCAGCACCACGAAACAGAACTGGCCCCGATACAACACCAGATGCTCCGCGTCGGTCTCGGGCGCCGCCACCGCCATGGCGCAGAAGATGCACCCCCCGTCCGCTTTGCCATCGCCTTGTTTGATGTACTTCATGCGCCAGGGTGTGAATTTGGTTTCCATGCGTTGCTCCTCGTTGAGCGTGTCGGGACCGTGGAGAGGAGTTCTGGGAGCATTGCGCTCTCCCGAACCCCTGCTCCAGGAAAGTTTCTTCCTGGGAGGGCTTCGCCCTCCCAAACCCTCCCACCGGGCGAGGGCATGGGGAAACCTGGTTTCCCCATGCCCCTGCTCTAGCGGCAATCCGTTGCAACGAAGGTGACCGCCCCCTCCCCAGCCCTCCCCCGCCGGGGGCGAGAACCCGGCTCCTCCCCCCAGCGGGGGGAGGCTGGGAGGGGGGCTGCACGCGGCGAACGATGGTCACTTCAGCCGTCCATGCGGCTGCGCCGCACCCCGACGGGATGAAAAAAGGTTCTTCCCGGGAGGGCGCAGCCCTCCCAGACCCTCCCACCGGGTGGGGGCATGGGGAAACCCGGTTTCCCCATGTTCACGTCAAGAACCTCTGGTTGCCGCTACGCGCCAGGCAAGGAACAGCGCCACCGCTGCGGCCACCACAAGGCCCGCGCCACAGAACAGCGCCCCGGCAACGATGGTTCCTACAGGAACTCCAACCCCGACCGAACCGTCCTGCGGGGCTTCAAGCGCGCCCGGCCGTCCCACCGGCGGTTCGGCGAAGCGATCGGCGGGCGCGCTGCGTGGCACCGGCGTCGGGGCGATGGTCTGCTCTTGAGGTGGCAGGGTAGCGCGCCACTCGGCGTCCAGTTCGTCCACGCCGCGCCCGAGCACCGTTCGGAGCGCCTGGTCCACCGGGGTTGCAGCGGCGAAGGCCAGGGCCAGGGCCCGCACCTGATCGGGGCCGTACGTGGCGATCAGGTACTCAACGATGGCCTGGCTCTGGGCATAGGAGAGCAGGGCCTGATCGGTATCGGCGGGGAAACTGGCCGCGAGGGCCTCCAGGGGGATCAGGCGCCCCTGGCGCGCAGCCTCCTCCAGGCGCGGGGCGATCCACGCATCGGGTTGGGCCTGGGCGTACATCGCCAGGCCCTCATCGAACCAGGGCGGCGGTCCGCCGTAGGGGTTGTCGGTCAACTGCGCCAGCACCTGATGGGCCAGTTCGTGGGGGATGAGCCGCCCGGCCTCGGCAACGTCGCCGGGGGCGATGGCGCCGATGATAATGCCCAGATCGGTGAAGGCCTGGCCGCCAACCCATTCGACCGAGTTCGCCTGGAGGGCCGTGCGCAGATCGGCGTTGGAAGCGTAGACATAGATGCGCACCGGTTGCTCCAGTTCCGCGCCGATCGCCGCCGCGATGCGGTCGAGCCCGGCGGTTGCCGCGTTGATCAACACCTCGCCAAACGCCGCGCCGCCCTGGTACCAGAACACGGTCACGTTGCGTTCCGCGCGTTCGGCCCAGGGAAAGCGCGCGTCGTGGTGGATCACCTCGGCGGGGGGCGTGGTCACTTCGGCGCCACCGGCGTCGCGGAGGACCCAGCGGTAGGAAATGGCCGTGCCCGGCGGATAGTAGTACACCTCGGTATCCAGGACGTGGCGCGTCTCGATCCGCCGGCCCGGCGTGAGCGGCACGTCTACGACCGTGAGCGCCTTCTGGCGAGTCGCGCCGTAGAGCAACTGCGCGGCCACGATCTCGCCCGCATCGGCCTCGGCGGTGAGATCAAAGGTGATGCGCGCGGGAAACTCGGAACGCGCGCTGGCGGAGATGACCCGCAGGCGCTCGGCAGCGCCAGCGGGGGCCAACGGCGCCAGCAGGCCGAGCATCAGCAGGGTCAGGATCAGCAGGTAGCGGGCAATCTTCTTCACTGGGCGGCAACGTTCCAGCGCAGGTAGGCTTCGATGAAATCGTCAATCTGTCCATCAAGCACCGCCTGCACATTGCTCGTCTCGTAGTTCGTGCGATGATCCTTCACCAGCGTCGACGGATGCAGATAGTAGGTGCGCATCTGGCTGCCGAAGGCGGCGTCGCGATACTCGCCGCGCAGGCGCGCGCGCTCTTCGGCCTGCCGCTGCAACTCGCGCTCGAGCAAGCGGCCACGCAGCACCCGCAGCGCCGTCTCGCGGTTCTGCAGTTGCGAACGCTCGTTCTGGCAGGTCACTACAATCCCCGTGGGCAGGTGGGTCAGCCGCACCGCCGAGTCGGTGGTATTCACTCCCTGGCCACCGTGGCCGCCCGAGCGAAACACGTCCACGCGCAGATCTTCGGGCTTGATCACCACCTCGGGGGCATCGTCCACCTCAGGCATAACCTCAACGCGAGCGAAGGAAGTCTGCCGGGTATGGGCGGCATTGAACGGCGACAGGCGGATCAGGCGATGAACGCCGGCTTCGGCCCGCGCGTATCCGTAGGCGTAGGGACCACGCACCTCCAGGGTGGCGCTTTTGATCCCCGCCTCATCGCCCTCGCTCTGATCCACCACGTGCGCCTCGTAGCCCCGCGACTCGGCCCAGCGAAGGTACATCCGCAGGAGCATTTCGGCCCAATCCTGGGCGTCCGTGCCGCCCATACCGGCCTGAATGGAGATAAAGGCATCGCGGTCGTCGTAGGGGCCGCTCAGCAACAGGGCCAGTTCGAACTGCTGCAACTCATGCGCGGCGCTGCGGAGATCGCCGGCGATCTCGTTGCGGAGCGAGTCATCGCCTTCGGCCTCGGCCAGTTCGAGCAGTTCGCCCAGGCTGCGCAGCCGCTCCTCGAGGGATGTCCAGCGGCCCACTTCTTCTTTCAGGCGCGTCAGGCGCTGCATGACCCCCTGGGCCGCGCGGGGGTCGTTCCAGAGGTTCGGATCGGCGGCCTGTTCTTCCAGGGTCGCGATCTGGGCCTGTTTGCCGGGCAGGTCAAAGATGCCCCCGGATCAGGGCCAGCCGTTCGCGCAATTCATCGAGTTCGGTGTCCAGTTCTTGCATCGGTCAGGGTCCTCCGTGGTACTGTTTGACATGGTTTTGCTGCGCGGCCTGTGGCGTCCCGCTGAGGGGAGGGGCGGAGGGCTGCGCCCCGGGCAACGGGAACGGGGCGCCATGGCCCGCCATTTGCTTCATGGTACCACAAGTCGTAAGGGGTTGCGCCCGGGGGTATGGCGTCACGTCTTGCGCGTTCTTCCACGCCCGGCGGCTTATGAAGATTGAGCATGCAATCCGGTATGCCGAACTGGCCGTAGGGCTAATGGCAATACCTTGCACATATGGTCTTTGAACAATTACTCCGCTCTAGCCCGCGCAGGCGGTCTTCGCGTTCCATAGCCGAGGGCTTATGGTCTTTGAAAAAATAATCCGGTATAGCCCGCGCAGGCGGGCTTCGCATCCCGTAGCCGAGGGCTTTAGCCCGACGGCTAGCGCGGCATAGCGGATTAATTTCTCAAAGACCATGAGCCCCACGGCCAACCCGGCATACCGGATGAATTTCTCAATGACCACATAAGGCGCTGCGCGTGGCACGGCCCCCCTCCCAACCTCCCCCCGTTGGGGGGGAGGCGCGGCGGACAACCTCCCCCAGCGGTGTCGGGAAACCGGGTTTCCCTACGCCCCCTGCGCACGGGCTGCGCCCTCCCAAACCCTCCCATGGGCGGGGGTATGGGGGAACGTGGTTCCCCCATGGTCACGTGAGACGGTCATGCGCATGGCGCACACCGCCGCGATGCACACGACCTGGGAGCGCGGGCGTCCCGCCCGCATCGCGGCTCCGCGGGCACGGCGCCGGCCCCCGCCCTGACCCTCCCCCACCGGGGGCGGAAACCCGGCTCCTCCCTCCAGCGGGGGGAGGCTGGGAGGGGAGCGGAACCCTGCGCACGATGGTCACCGCAGCCGTCCATGCGGCTCCGCCGCACCCCGACGGGATGACCATAGGGTGTTCTTGGGAGGGCTGTGCCCTCCCAAACCCTCCCAGGGGCCGGGGCCTGGGTGCGCGGGCCGGAGGCCCGCGTCCGCGGGGGTATGGGGAAACCGGGTTTCCCCATACCCCCGCGGACGCGGGCTTATTTTCACGTTAGAAACATGCGCGAATCGTCGGTTGAAAGGTATTGGTTCTAGCTCGACAGTTGCTTCACACCTCCACAGCTCCACACCTCCACACCTCCACAGAACCGGTCTGTAGAACTGGAGAGCTGTGGAGCTGAAGGCTGGATTGTCACGTTCGTTTGAACCATGTCTAACCTGCCGAAGGTAATCCAACCGGTGGAGCATCGAGCGCGCACAGCGCTGGCGCCGAGGCGCTTGCCGGCAGGTAGATATGCACCGTCGTGCCCTGATTGGGGGCGCTGAAGACCGCGATGGCGCCGCGATGGCTGCGAACGATCCCCTGCAAGGCGGCCAGGCCCAGGCCGCGCCCGGTGAACTTGGTGCTGAAGAACGGCTCGAACATGCGCGCGCGTGGCTTCGTCCATGCCGCAGCCGGTATCGCTCACGCTCATGCGCACATACTGGCCTGAAGCAAGGCCGGCGCCGCCGATCAGTGTGTCGAGCCGGGCCTGATCGAGGTCCTCAACCGCCGTCTCCAGCGCGATCTGGCCCGGCTGGTCGCCGAGGGCTTCGTCGGCGTTGACGAGGAGGTTCAGGATCACCTGGCGGATCTGCGACGCATCGGCCTCGATGAGGGGGAGGCCGGCAGCAAGACGCTGGTCCACAACGGTATGGCGGCTGAGCGTCGGACGCAGCAGATCCACCATCTCGTGGATCAGTTCGTTGAGGTGCACCGGCTGGGTCAGGAAGCGTCCCTTGCCGGCGTAGGCCAGCATCTGGACGGTCAGATCGGTGGCGCGCCGGACGACCTGCACAATGGCTTCGACGCTCTCGCGAGCCGGCGAGCCGGGGGGCAGGTCGAGCAGGGCCAGTTCGGCGTGGCCATTGATGGCCGCGAGGAGGTTGTTGAAGTCGTGGGCCAGGCCGCCGGCCAGGATGCCGATGCTCTCACGGCGCTGGGTTTCCTGGAGCTGGCGCTCGAAGGCCAGGCGCTCCTCTTCGTAGCGCTTGCGCTCGGTGATATCCAGGGCAATGCGCCCGGTGGCGATGATCGCCCCATCGGCCCCGCGGACGGGAAAACTGTGTGTCAGCCACACTCTGCCGGTCAGTTCAAGACTACCGTATTCGCTGGTGATGTGCTCGCCGGTTTGTTGGATGCGCAGTCGTTCCTGCCGCGCCGCCTGAACCACCTCGGGCGGGTAGAACGGATCGGCCGTCTGGCCCAGGATCTGCTCCGGGGTGGTCAGGCCAAGGGAGCGCAGCAGGTGCGTGTTCACCAGAACGAAACGCCCTTCCAGATCCTGCACGGCAATGATTGCCGGCATATGATCAAGGAAGCTATGCAGAAACGCCTGATGTTGTTGGAGTTCGAGCGAGACGCGCCGGCGTTCGCGGACCTCGGCTTGCAGTTCCGTGACCAGGGCGTGAAGCTGGGCCGTTCGGGCCTCGACCTGGCGCTCCAACTGCTGGTTCAGGTGCTCCAGGGTCCGCTCGGCGTGGCGGCGGGCCTCCAGTTCGGCAAGGAGTTGCCGGTTGGTCTCCGCCAGGCGGGCGAGCAGGGTCTCGCGTTCACGCCTGGCGCGCCGCTGCGCGCTAATATCGCGCAGGTACACGATCACGTGCGGGGTCTGCCCCTGCGCGCCGGGAACCAGGACCACTTCAAGGTCAAAGACGCGTGGTTCGCCCGCCTCTGCTCTGGTGGTAAACGTGGTGCGCAGATAGGGGGTGTCTGCGGCGATCTGTCGCAAGTGGCGCAGAACCACCGGGGCGATCTCAGGTCCAACCAGTGGGGCAAGGGGCTGGCCGATGGCCTGTTCGGCCGGCGTGCCGCTGAGCTTCTCGAAGGAAGCATTCGCGTAGATCACCCGCGGTCCGGGAAGATCCAGCGGGGCGCCCTCAACGATGACAATCGCGGCCTGGGCATACCGGGGCAATGTCTCGAAAATGTTCAGCCACGTCCGGATATCTTCGTGAGGCGCGGCAATGATCGCATGGAGACGCCGATTCTCGACTTCAAGTTCGGCCAGACGCTGGCGCAGGGTCTCCAGTTCGTTCACGTGTGCCATGCCCGGTTCTATGCAACTCCGGCAATAAGGGTTCTTGCATCCCGGCCCGCGGGAGGATCTGGGCGGGCGCAGCCCTCGAGCAGGGGGATGGGGAAACCTGGTTTCCCCATCCCCTCACCGAGTGGGAGGGTATGGGAGGGCGCAGCCCTTCCAGGAACAACCTTTTTGCATCCGGTTGAGGCGCGGCACAGCCGCATGGACGACTGATGGTATTATAGCAAACACATGTATCCGGCACGAACGTGCTCAGGCATGCCGCGGAGTGCGCAAGAAGAGGTAAGTGTTCACACTTCTCCTGGGAGGGTTTGGGAGGGCGTAGCCCTCCCAAGAAGCGTGAACATAAGCCCCTCGGAGCGGGGTGTGGGGAAACCCGGTTTCCCCACGCCCCCGCCCCGCAGGGGAATGGGGAAACCCGGTTTCCCCATTTCCCCACCCGGTGGGAGGGTTTGGGAGGGCGAAGTCCTCCCAGGAAGGATGTTCATCCCGTCGGGGTGCGGCGCGAGCCGCATCG
>Ga0209227_1002675_pt1 | contig 12538 bp, 6 predicted proteins | sample YNPBryantNP2012_FD_185815 | JGI IMG/M metagenome (GOLD analysis project Ga0209227, IMG submission 185815) | Anoxygenic and chlorotrophic microbial mat microbial communities from Yellowstone National Park, USA - YNP Bryant NP 2012 (SPAdes)... ...
CGGGCGCGGGGCGTTCCGCCGGCCGCGGCACGTCGCTGGCCGCGCCCCATGTGGCCGGGGCGGTGGCGCTCCTGTTCGAGCGCGAGCCCGGGCTACGCGCGGCGGAGATCGTGGCGCGCCTGCGCGCCGCCGCGGACGGCGACGGCACATGGAATAGCGCCGTCGGCTTCGGCCGCCTGAACGTTCCCGCTCTTCTCGCGCCGCTCCCGTCCCCCTCCGCCGGGTCCCGCATTGCGCTCTCGGTCGCACGTCCGCTCCTCCCGCCCGACGGACCGCGCACCACCGAAATCGCGGTCCTCCGCCGCGGCAGGGACGACGTCCCCGTCGCCGCCGGCCGCTGCTCCCTGCACCGGCCACCAACGCTCGACCTCTCTCCCTGGTCCGCCGGCGCCGCACGGGTCGCGCGTGTCGAGGCCTCGCGGCTCGCTCCCGGCGAGTGCGCGGAGATCGCCGTCGAGGCGGACGACGGCGCATCCGCCGCCCGTGCGGCCCTTTGCGTCGCCGGCGATCGAACGCCGCCGGGATGCGGCGTTGTCGTGTCCCGGTCGACCGGCGTCGGGTTCCTCCTCGTCTGCCTCGGCCTGTGGACCCTCCGCGCCGGTGGGCGCCGCCGCCGGTTGTTTCCCGGCCTGTTCGCCGCCGCATCCGTCGCCATCCATTTGGTCCTCCTCGCGGCCGCCGCTCCCTGGCTGCCAGGCCTTCCACCCCCGCTCCGCTCCTCCGGGACCGCGGCGGGTATCGTGGCCGACATCGAGCGGCTCGAACCGCCCGCGCGCCGCGTTGCCGCGGCCGCCGAACCGGCGCCGCCGTCCCCCTCGATGGCCGCGGCGCGGCCATCGCTCCCCGAGCCGCCTCCGACTCCCGCTGGGCTGACGCGCAGTCGTCCCCGGCGCAGGGCCGCCTCCGCGGCGACGGCGCTCGGATCCACCGTTGAGTCGGCCGCACCCGCTGCACCCTCCGAGTCGCTCGATGCTGCACCCGCCACCCTCGCCGACGATCCGTCCGGGACGCCCGCCTCCGCGTCCGCCGAGGGGGCGGATCCCGCCGAGCCGCCGTCCCGGCCCGCGGTCGAGGCGACATCGTCGCCGGAATCGGGCCTTCGTTGCGCGCGCGCCGGTGCCGCGCTGCGCGCCCTCGTCGCCGCCCACAAGCGCTATCCCGCCCTGGCCCGTCGACGTGGGCTGTCCGGGACGACCGTCCTGACGTTCGGCGTCGCTGCCGACGGTGGGCTCGCCACGCTTAGCGTCGAACGTTCGTCGGGGTCGCCCCTGTTGGACGCGGCGGCGCTGGCCGCCGTTCGCGACGCCGCGCCGTTCCCGATCGGGGGCTGCTCCTTCACCTTGCCCGTGCAGTTCCGGCTGGCGGATCCGGCCACAGAACGATAGGTGGGCCTGGAGAAGAAGCGCGGTTCCCCCCGTCGTCCCGCGGCCGGCTGTCGCGCCCGGCTACTGCACGAAGTAGCGCACCGAGAGCCCGAGTCGCGAGTCACTGCGGGCACCGGAGAGATCCTGCTGGAAGCCGAAATCGATCGCGACGCTCGGGTTCACGTACCCGACGCCGGCGGTGACGGCATGCACGTTCGGGACGTCCTCGTAGCTGTATCCGGCGCGGAGGACGAACGCGTCCGCGATCAGGACCTCGCCGCCCGCCGCATACTTGATGCCGAGCTCCTGCTGCTCGTCGTAGCTCGACCAGTCGAACGTCGCGTCGAACTCCACGCGGGCCGGTCCGATCGACAAGCCGCCCCCGGCGAGGAGACGCAAGGGCGCCAGGGGATGGTCGAGGTTCGTCAGGTTCGTGCCCGCGACGCCTACGAAGAAGCGGTCGTAGGTGAACATCGCGCCCGCGTCGAGCGAGAAGTCGTTGAGGTGACCGTGGGGGAGGGTGAGGCCTTCCGCGTAGTCGGCGCGAACGTACTTCAGGTTGAGGCCGACCGCGATCCTGTCGGCGAACAGCATCGCGACCGCGGTTCGGAGGTCGTAGTGGTTGTTCCGTTCCTCGGCGAGGCCGGTGTAGGTGTAGGTGAAGCCGATTCCACCGGCGACGGGGGTGGTGGAGTCGGTCGCGGCGATGCCGGCAACGTGGCGGTCGAGGTCGTTGGCGAAGGCCCACCATCCTTCGGTATGAAACACGCGCCCCAGGGCGACGCCGGCAGGGTTCGCGAAGATCGCCGTGGTCGCCATGCCGCTGCCGGCCAGGGCGTCCGCCATCCCCAGCGATCGGGGCGTCGTCGGTTCGCCGACCGCCTGGGACAGCGCCGCTTGCGCCGCTCCCACCGAGGGCATCGTCCCGAGAACCGCCGCCGCCGCGACCAGCCTCCAGCAACTCCCGACCGCATTTCGCATCCTGACGCTCCCGTCGCGCGCAAGAGGCGCGCCGTTATCTCCGAGTCTACCGCCTCGTCCTCCCCTGTCCAGTTTTCGGTCACGTTGGTGGACCCCTGTCCCCACCGGCTCGTGCGCGCTGTCGCCTCGTCGGGAGGTCGCCGTGATCGCTCTCGTCTGGACCTCCATCGCGCAGAGTCCGCTGCCGTCGAGCTCGCGCGGCCCCGCGCACGACGGAAGCCGATCCTTTCGAGATGCTCCGAACCTCGAACTCGCCGGAGCGCTTCCCGCAACTTCCCGTGCGTTGGTCGTCGGTCTTTCTTGAATCCCCGTCTCCTTCCGCCGTGTTGCATCATCTGAACGTCCGTTCGCCCCGAATTTCGTCCGTCTGCGTCCCACATCGCCGTGGTAGACGGTGTCGCTGTTTTCGAGAGTTGGCGCGGTGCCTCCGCGATGGATCTTGTCGCGCGGGTTCGTCTTCCGTAGTTTCGGCTCGCGTCGCAGCGGAGCCTGCGGCGTCGCGTTGCGCTTGCTTCCTCGATCGCACCGCCTGTCCGGGGGCGGAAGGAAGGCGACATGGTCGCTCTGGGCACGGAGATGATTCCCCTCGGCGAACAAGAGATCTGGTCCGAGACGCTTCGGAGCATCGAGGCAGACAGCGAGGGCGGGAACCTCGACATCTGGCTGAGTCGGGCGCGTTTGTTGCGGGTCGAGTCCGGTGTTGTCCACGTCGAGGTTCTCAACGAGTTCTGCCGCGACTGGATCCGCGAGCGCTACCTCCACCGTCTCCGCGCTCTCCTCGCACGGCAACTCCGTGGCCCCGTCGAGATCGAGTTTCACCTCGCTGAGACGCCGGCCGCGACGACGCCTGCACCGGTTCCGGTGGCGCGCCCGGCGGGTCCTGCGCCTGCGCCTCCGGCGCTGCACCCGCGGTACACGTTCGACCGTTTCGTGATCGGACCCTCCAACCAGCTTGCCTGCGAGGCCGCGCGTTCGATCGCCGAACGTCTTGGCGACGCCACCCACCCGCTCTACATCTACGCCTCCTCGGGCCTCGGCAAGACGCACCTGCTGTCCGCCGTCGCCAACGCGGTCGTCGCACGGCGTCCGGCGTGCCGCGTCTTCTACCTGCCGACCCAGCGCTTCGTGGAGGAGTTCGTTCATGCCGTGCACGCGGGCGGCCTGGAAGCCTTCGACCACAAGTACCGCGAGGAATGCGATCTCCTCCTGTTGGACGACGTCCACGTCCTTCGCGGCAAGGATGGCACGCAGGAGCGTTTCTTCCACATCTTCAACGCGCTCTACGATCGTCGTGTTCCGATCATTCTGACCAGCGATCAGTGGCCGAAGGAAATCCCGGACCTCGAGGAGCGCCTGCGGACGCGCTTCCTGTGGGGCCTGCTGGTCAACATTGAGCCGCCGGAATTCGAGACGCGCGTCGCGATTCTGCGCCGCAAGGCAGAGGACGAAGGAATCCGCCTCCCGAACGATGTCGCCCAGCTCATCGCGTTGAAGGTCACGGGAAGCGTCCGCGAGTTGGAGGGCACCCTGGGACGACTGGCCGCCCAGGCGGAGGTCACTCGCAGGCCGATCGACCTGACCCTCGCGCAGGACGTCCTCGCCGTCCTTCTTCCGGCCGCTCCCGTTTCCTGCACGATCGACGACGTACAGCGCGCGGTCTGCAGCCTCTTCGGCATCCACCTCAGCGACCTCCGCGGGCCCAGCCGACGCCAGTCGGTCACGTTGCCGCGTCACATCGCCATGTTTCTCGCGCGCGATGCTCTCCGGCTGCCGTTGCCGACCATCGGCGAGCGCTTCGGCAACCGCGACCACACGACCGTGCTTTCCGCTTGCCGACGCGTCGCGGACCTCTTGGAGCGCGACGCCGCCACCCGGAACATCGTCCTCAACCTTCGTCGTCAACTCGGCCTGCCGTGACCCGTCTAGCCCTCCTCCAGGTCCGTGGAGAACCTGCGTCCTTCCCCTGTGCTTCCTGCTCTCTTGCTGCAGAAGACCGGTACGCCGCCCGTTCCCGGTTGGGCCTTGTCCACAATCTTCCCCCTTCCTCCTCCCACGGTTCTTCCCATCCGTTTTCGCAGCCCGCTTCGCGGCTTTGCCTCGTTTTCCCTGCCCCGGCGCTTCGCAGAGGATGAAGTGTTATGGACTAGCTTTTTCCATTTCCTTCCGGTATGAAGGCGGTAGCCGGAATGCGTTTCTTCGGACGGCACGGGAGTAGCGGATGATGAAACTCAGGGTACATCGTGACGCGCTGTTGTACGGGGTGCAGCGGGTCCAGGCCGTGGCCGAACGGAGAACGTCCCTCCAGATCTTGTCGAGTTTCCTTCTGGAGGCCAAGGATGCGGTCTCGGCGCGGATCGCGGCGACGAACTTGCAGATCGGATTGGAGATGGTCGTTCCCGCGGAGGTGGACCAGGGAGGTGTTGTCGCGGTCGGGGCGAGAACGCTGTTTGACATCCTGCGCAACTTTCCGCCGGGGCGGGTCGAGTTGGAAGTGGACGAGCAGTCGTGGGTGCACGTTCGGAGCGGTCGGATCCACTTCCGCATCGTCGGGGCTTCCGCGGAAAGCTACCCGGACCTGCCGCAACCCGGACATCGCGGTGCGCAGGGAGCGACGACGGTCATGATTCCCGCGGAGGTGCTGCGGGGGCTGATCGAGCGCACGATTTTTTCGATCTCGCCGGACGAAACGAGGCTCCATCTCAACAGCGGGTTATTCCAGGGCGACGGGAAGGTCCTCCGGATGGTGACGACGGATGGTCACCGCATGACCTGCGTCGAGGAGCGGGTGGAGATCGAGAAGGGCTTCTATCGGCACGACGTGTTGATCCCGGCGCGCGGGCTCGCCGAGCTGCGCAGGGTTCTGGAAGGGGTGCAAGGGGAGGTCGAGGTCACGTTCGAGACGCCGTTTGTCTTCTTCGATGTGCCGGTGCCGAAGCAGGCTGGGCCGGCCGGTGGCGAAGCGGCGGCCCAGAGCCTGCGACTGGCGATCAAGCTCGCGGACGCCACGTTCCCGCCGTATCGGCAGGTGATTCCTCGCGACAACAAGCGACTCGTGGTGGTCGGACGAGAAACGTTCGCATCGGCCCTGCGGCGGATCTCGAGCATTTCGCTGAGCCGGACGCCGACGACGAGGCTGCGGCTGGAGGCGGGAAAGATGAAGATCTCGTCGGATAACCCGGACGTCGGGGTCGGGGAGGAGGAAATCGACATTCAGTACGACGGCGACGCGTTCGAGATCGGATTCAACGCACGCTACCTGTTGGACATCCTCGATGTTGTCGGGACCGACAACGTGCAGCTTCATCTTGGCGGTTCGTTGGACGGCTGCGTGGTGCGCGAAGAGGGCAACGATCAGTTCCTAGCGGTCGTGATGCCGATCCGCATCTAGGCTGGAGCCGCCCGGCGGCCATCTCGGGGCCGGGGGAATTTCATGGCGGACGAGGGCAAGGAAAAGGAGGCGACGGGCCTATCCGCCGTCTCGGAAGCGGGCCCTACGGGGGGGAAGGAGGCCCCGCTGGCTCCGGATGCAGGGGCGTATGGGGCGGAGCAAATCCAGGTTCTCAAGGGTCTCGAGGCGGTCCGCAAGCGTCCGGGGATGTACATCGGGAACGTGCAGGACGGCAGCGGCCTGCACCAGATGGTATTCGAGGTCCTGGACAACTCGGTTGACGAACACCTCGCCGGGTTCTGTTCGGAGATCACGGTGGTCCTTCACCTGGACGACAGCGTGACGGTGGAGGACAACGGTCGCGGTATTCCGGTCGCGATGCACGCGGAGGAGGGGCGCAGTGCGGCCGAGGTGGTGATGACGGTGCTGCACGCCGGGGGGAAGTTCGACCACAAGGCCTACAAGGTGTCGGGCGGCCTGCACGGCGTCGGGGTGTCGGTGGTCAACGCGCTGTCGGAGTACCTCAAGCTCGAGATCCGGCGCGACGGCAAGGTCTGGCACCAGGAATACCGGAGGGGGGATCCGCAGGCGCCGCTGCGGGCGCTGGGACCGTCGAAGCGCACGGGGACCAAGATCACGTTTCGTCCGGACCGCAAGGTGTTCAGCTCGATCACGGTCAACGCGGAGCTGCTGGCGCAGCGGCTCCGGGAGCTTTCGTTCCTGAACCCGGGGCTGTCGATCCAGTTCCAGGACGAGCGATCCGGGCGGTCGGAGCGGTACGACTACCGGGGGGGCATTGCGGAGTTCGTGAAGTACCTCAACCGCAACAAGACGGTGCTGCATCCGGAGCCCATCGTCGTGGAAGGCTTGCAGGATGGGGTGCAAGTGGCGGCTGCGGTGCAATGGAACGACTCGTTCCAGGAAATCGTGTACTGCTACACGAACAACATCCACAATCGCGACGGGGGGACGCATCTGACCGGGCTGCGGAGCGGGCTGACGCGGACACTGAACAGCTACGGGCAGGGCGCCAACCTGCTCAAGGATCTCAAGACCACACTGACGGGCGATGACGTGCGCGAGGGGCTGACGGCGGTTGTGGCGATCCGGCACCCGGAGCCGTCGTTCTCCGGGCAGACGAAGGACAAGCTCATCAACAACGAGGTGAAGGGCGCCGTCGAGACGGTGATCCACGAGAAGCTCGGATCCTTCCTCGAGCGGCATCCGGCGATCGGCAAGGCGATCGTGCAGCGCGCCGTGTTGGCGGCGCGGGCACGCGAGGCGGCGCGGAAGGCGCGGGAGATGGTTGCGCGCAAGGGCGCGCTGGACGCGTTGACCCTGCCGGGGAAGCTCGCGGACTGCCAGGAGAAGGACCCGGCGCAGAGTGAGCTGTTCATCGTGGAGGGCGAGTCGGCCGGAGGGAGCGCGAAGCAGGGTCGCGACCGGCGGTTCCAGGCGATCCTGCCGCTGCGGGGAAAGATCCTCAATGTCGAGAAGTCGCGCGCGGACAAGATGCTGCAGAACGCCGAGATCGGGGTCCTGATCAGCGCGCTCGGTTGCGGAATCGGCGAGACCTTCTCCATCGACCGTCTTCGCTACCATCGCGTGATCATCATGACCGACGCCGATGTCGATGGTTCGCACATCCGGACGTTGTTGTTGACGTTCTTCTTCCGGCAGATGGGACCGGTGATCGATCGGGGGCACCTGTACATCGCGCAGCCGCCGCTGTACCGGGTCCGCCGGGGCAAGAAGGACATCTACCTCAAGAACGCCGAGGAGCTCGACCGTTTCCTGCTGGAGGTCGGGTGCGAGGAGGTCGAGCTGCTGGTGGAAGGGGTGCCGATTCGAGGCGAGGCGCTGCGCGGGATCGTCCAGGATGTCCTCGCGCAGGAACGCTTCCTCAGCGGGTTGAACCGGAGGATGGACCGCCGGGTCGTCGAGGCGGTGCTGAAGGTTCCGGCGATCGGAGCGGAGAGCCTGCGCGACGCGGTCACCCTGGCGAACGGCCTGGCGCAGGTCGAGGGAACGCTGCGGGAGACGGCGCCCGAAGTGCTGCCCATCCAGTTTGACCTGGTCTGGGACGAGGAGCACGCGTGCTACAGCATGAACTGCGAGACGACGCAGAATGGCGCGCGCCGCCGGACGTCGCTGACCTTCGAGTTCTTCGATTCCCCGGAGTGCCTTGCGTTGCGTCAGATCCAGGATCGGCTGGACGCGGTGGGTGAGCCGCCGTTCCTCGTGCGGATCGGGGAACGCGAGGTGGCCCTGTCGCGGCTGGGCGACCTCTGGAAGACGGTCGCGGAGCAGGCGAGGAAGGGGCTGCAGATCCAGCGGTACAAGGGGCTGGGGGAGATGAATCCCGAGCAGCTGTGGGAAACGACGATGAATCCGGAGACGCGCACGTTGATTCGGGTCTGCACCACCGACCCGATCGAAGCCGACCATGCGTTCACGGTGCTGATGGGGGACGACGTGGAAGAGCGGCGACGCTTCATCGAGGCGAACGCGCTGGATGTGCGGAACCTCGATATCTGAGTTCCCGGACGAGTCAGATTGCCTCCTCGAAAGGTTGGATTGACGCCCCCGCGCCACGGGCGTAGATTTTTTGCAACGCTCGAGCCGGGGAATAGGGATACCCAGGCCATGGACTGCCGACGCATCGTCCCCTTCTGGCTTGCCGTGCTGGCCGGGTTGCCGGCCGCGCGGGCGGCGGAGCCGACCATCGTCGTTCTCCCGGTGCAGCACAATCTGACCGGTGAGGCGAGCCGCGTGACCGCCGAGATCCTGGAGCAAGTGGCGGAGAACCTCGCCGCGCAGGGGTATGCCGTGGCGCCGCGCGGGACCGCCGAGGGATGCGGAGCGGATGCGGGCACGACGGAACCCACCGTGCTGGCGGCGGCCGCCGCGCGGTGCGGCGCCCAGGGGGCCGCCGGCCTCCGGATCGATGCCTCGGCGATGGGCTACAACCTCCACTTCGTCCTGGTGGCGCAGGACGGCACCGTCGTCGCCGACCAGGAAAGCGGCTGCGACTTCTGCACGGAGCAGGAGATGGTCGCGAAGTGCGGCGAGCTGGCGCGGGGCGTCGGCGCGCCGCCGGAAGCGCTGGCCGTTGCGGCGGAGGAGGAAGGCGAGGCGCGACCGCAGGAGCTGTTCGAACCGCCGCCGGTGGTTGTGGCGGAGGAGCCGTCGTCGTTCGGGCTCGAAGACGTGCCGTGGTGGTTCTGGGTTGGCGGTGGCGCGTCGCTGGCGGTCGGCCTGGGGGCCGGGTTGCCGCTGATCCTGATCGACGGCGAACCGACCTGCGATGGGCCGCTCGAAAGCTGTCCGGAGCTGTACGACACGGACGCCTTGGGCTACACGATGTTGGCCGTGAGTGTTGCCGGGCTGACCGCAGCGGGCGTGGGGCTGTACCTGGCGATCGCGTCCGGCGGGGAGAGCCAGGCCGGGGGCGGGGTCGGGGGAATCGCGGTCGTTCCGGGACCGGGCGGACTGGTGCTCCGAGGCCTGTTCTAGCGCCTGGGCGGGAGACGAACATGCGACTCTGTCACACCTGCGGGCGTCTTCACGACGGCGGCGCCGACAACTGTCCGCGCGACGGCGCGAAGCTGGTCGACTACGAGCCGACCTTGTCGGTCGGACAGAAGGTCGCAGAGAAGTTCTCGATCGTCGGAGCCATCGGGGTGGGGCAGAGCGGGGAGGTCTACGAAGGGCGCTGCGAGGAGGACGGCGGGCGGGTGATCGTGCGGCTGCTTTCCGCCAACGTGGCGAAGGACAAGCGCCTGTCCGACGTCGTGCGGCGTCACCTGCTCAAGCAGCAGGAGTTCGAGCACAAGTACGTGGTCCGGATGCGGGCGGTGGACCAGTATGCGGAGCGGATTCTCTTCGTGCGGGATTGGGTGGGCGGGACGCGGCTGGAGGACATCCTGACCGCGCAGGGGGCTCTGGGCGTCCAGCGCACGCTCGGCCTGGGCATCCGGATCTGCTCCGCCTTGGCGGAAGCGCACAAGGTGGGCCTACTCCACCTCCAGCTCCGGGCCTCGAACGTGTTCGTGGTGTCCGACGAAGAGGGGGGAACCGAGTCGGTGCGGCTGGTGGATTTCGGGGTCGGACCGCGGTGCAAGGTCGGGCCGCGACCGTACTACGGGGTGCCCAAGACGCTGTCTCCGGAGCAGATCGAGGGAAAGATCGTCTCGTTCAAGTCGGACATATTTGCGGCCGGCCTCCTGCTCTATCGGATGCTCGCCGGTCGCCACGCCTTCGACGGGCCGGACGAGGTGGTGGTCAAGCGGATCTGCGAGGCGCCGGTGCGACCGATCGAGTACCGGCCAGCGGACCCGATCCCGATGGAGCTGTGGACGTTCATCCGACAGGCGCTGGAGAAGAAGCCGATCCATCGGCCGATCGGCATGGCGCAGATGGCCGATCGGCTCAAGGAGCTGGCCGGGGATGCCGCCGCCGGCCGACTGTCGCTGGAGCCAGTCGTCCCGCAGCAAGCCGGGGCGGCGGCCACGGCGCCGGAGGTCGGCAAGCCCGTTGCGCCGCAGGCGGCCGAGGGCACGCCGATCGGGCGCGTTGCCCTGCGGAGACGGGAGCCCGAAGGTGAGCGGAAGCCGGTGGAGCCGCCGGCGGGCGAGCGCGTCGAGGTCGACGTGGTGATCGAGGAACCCCCGGCCGCCGCCGGTGTGGCATCCTTGTCGGCCGTTGCGCCGCCGGGGTCGACGACGGGGGAGGAAAGAGGGACGGGCCGGGGCAAGGAGTCGCTGGCGCGGACATCCGGCGGGGAGCCGCCGGCGGAAGCGGCGGGGGCCGGGGTCGGTGCGACGGCGCCGGCGGCCGCCGAACCGTCCGCGGAGGGTGGGGCGGCGGCTTCCGCGGCGGAACGTCCGAAGCCAGCCCCGGCGGGGCCGCCGGGCAAGCCGGCGAAGGAGGAAGCAAAGGAAGAGATCAAGCCGTCGTCGGACACGATGCCGATGGAGCCGGAGATCATCGAGGAGGTCGCGGTTCCGCCGCCGATGAAGAAACGGGCAACGGCTCCAAGGGGAGGGGGGGCGACCGTCGAAGGGGTCCTGGCAGCGGCCTTTCGTCGGGGGCTGTTCTACGGTCTGGGCATCGGGCTGGCGCTTGCCGCCGTGGCGTTCTTCTTGGGCCGGTTCGTCGGACGAACGCGGTTGGGCGAGGGAGGAGGAAAAGCGCCGGCCGGGGTGGTGGGGAGGACGGGCGAGGAGGGGGCGGGTGCGCCGCGGTTGACGGCCGAGGGACCGATGCAGGTGAGCATCGTGGAGGACGCCGGAAACGGGACCGGCGCCGGGCCGGCGGACGTGGGCGTCGTCCCGCAGCCGGGAGGCGGGGACGCGGAGCCGCCGGAGGCGGAGCCGGGCGACGTCGGCGCGGCAGCGGAGGTGCCGGGTGCGGATGCCGCGGCGGGGAAAGAGGACGCGACGGGGGCCGGGGATGCGTCGCAGCGTCGGGGAGACCGGGCGGGGGTGGTCGACGCGGCTGCCGAACCGGCGCCGGGTTCCAGGCGCGCGACGGAGGCGCGGGTGGATGCCGGACGAACCGGGGGCGGCGGTAGCGTGTCGGCGGAGGATCTGGCGCGGGCGAACGAGCTGGTTTCCCAGGGCGACGCGGCGTTTGCGGCCAGGAACTTTGCGGCGGCGCAGTCCGCCTACCAGGAAGCGCTGCGACTGCATCCGCAGAACAATCGCGCCAAGATCGGTCTCGGCCGAACGGCGTTCCAGCAGGGCAACTTCGCCGACGCGGTGCGCTACCTGGAGCCGATCTACCGCAACCAGGGGAACATGGATCTTGGCATGGCCTACGTTCGTGTCGGTCGGCTGGAAGACGCCAGGCGCCAGTTCGAGAAACTGCTGGAGCGCAATCCGAACCACACCGACGCGCAACGCGCGCTCGAGGCGGTCCGACGGCAGCTCGGGCAATAGGGACGTTCCCGGGGCGAGCGACGGTCCGGCGGGCGCGATTGCGTCGGCGGTCTGAGTTCGGCTAGGGTCTGGCCGTCATGCGGGTCCTGGCCGGCGTGTTCCGCCGCAAGGGTCTGGACCGGATCCTTGGCGAAGCGGAGCGGCAACCGCATCGCCTGAAGCGGGTGCTCGGGCCCCTCGACCTGATCGTATTCGGGATCGGCGGGATCATCGGCGCGGGGATCTTCGCGCTTGTCGGGACAGCCGCGGCGGGTGATGCCGCGCGCCTGGGCGCCGGGCCGGCGTTGATGGTGTCGTTCCTGCTGACCGGCGTGGCGTGTGCGCTGGCGGCGCTGTGCTACGCGGAGCTCGCGAGCCTGGTGCCGATCTCGGGGAGTGCGTACACCTACGCCTATGCGACCCTGGGCGAGGTTATCGCCTGGATCATCGGGTGGGATCTGATTCTGGAATACGCCGTGGGCAACGTCGCGGTGGCGGTGTCCTGGTCCGGGTATTTCCGCGAGTTCCTCCGCGGCTTCGGGTACGAGTTTCCGGTCTGGCTGGCCACCGACCTGCGGACCGCCCTGCACACGCCGGCGATCCTGGCGGCGGCGCCGCGCGTCTTCGGGGTGCCGATCGTCTTCAACTTCCCGGCGGTGTTCATCGTGACGGTCCTCACGGTCGTGCTGGTGATCGGAGTCAAGGAAAGCGCCCGGTTCACGGCCGCAATGGTGGCCGTCAAGCTGCTGGTGCTCGGGTTCTTCGTGGTGGTGGGGGCATTCTGGGTCCGGCCGGAGAACTGGCGGCCGTTTGCGCCGAACGGCTGGGCCGGCATCCAGGCGGGAGCGGCGGTGATTTTCTTCGCCTACATCGGCTTCGATGCG
>Ga0209227_1002679_pt1 | contig 12533 bp, 4 predicted proteins | sample YNPBryantNP2012_FD_185815 | JGI IMG/M metagenome (GOLD analysis project Ga0209227, IMG submission 185815) | Anoxygenic and chlorotrophic microbial mat microbial communities from Yellowstone National Park, USA - YNP Bryant NP 2012 (SPAdes)... ...
TTTTCTCGCAATGCCGCGAAGGCCTTGCGGAAGCCGGTCTCGAAGTGCTCCTTGGCCTTTTCCTTGTCTCCGTCGAACCGCTCCGGCGCGGCGACGAGTTCCGGCTCCTTGGGCACGAGGATGGTCTGGAAGAGGTCCGGGTAGAGATCGCCGATGGTGCGGCGCAGCCAGACGTAGAAGAAGTCCGAGAGCGCCACGTAGCCGATGTTGTCGTAGTAGGGCGGGTCGGTCGAGACGAGGACGCCTTTCAGTTCGTCCCAAGAACTCGCCGCGTCGATCTGGCGGGCGTGGCCGATGCACTGCCGACCCATTGTCATCATGCACTTTGCGGTACGATCTACGCAGGTAGTCCATCCCCCAACGACGTCGGCCAAAATGTTCGCTTCGGCGAAGTCCCATACCATTGGAATAGCTTGACGTTTGAATAGATTGCGCAATACCTCATCGCTCGCATTCCAAGTACAGAGGGCGTTGTTGAGATCTGCTGCGCGATTCAAAGTTAGCGCCAGAAACGTCACCACCGTGGCGGCGTAGGCTTCGGCTTCTCGCTTGGTAAGCCCCGCGTCTGACGCATCCCGCACGACGTCCGCCCGGACCGCCCTGACCAGGTCCGAGAGCGTCACCATCGCCGTGAGCTGCCGGGGGGTGAAGACGTCACCGAACGTGTTCATGCCATAAAGCGTCACATTCTCCGCAGCCTTTTCTTGCATTTCACCATCTGGCTTCCACGCGGGCTTTGCCTGGCAGGCGTGGGCCAAGTGCTCTTCCATGGCGGGCAGGTACAGCCGCCCCCGGCCCGCGTCAGCCACTATGGCCACCAGACGCACGCCCATCCGTCCTGTTTGGCCCTGTTCTCGGATGTAATCAACTGGAATCAGATTATCGGTTAGCAAGCAACGGAACATCGCCCGGCCGATTTTCGTCCCCGCCTTCACGGCGTCGCGGTCCGCGGGCCCGCCGGTGCGCACGCGAAAGTGCCACGTGCCTGCCCCCCGGTCCACGACCGGCTCGAGCCACGCCTCGCTTCCCTTCTTGCTGGAGAGCCAGAAGGTGCTCATGAGCGGTACATGCGCCCCGCGCGCTGCCGGGTTGGGACTCGGCACGGTTCGTGCCCAGAGCCAGGCGATGACGTTGGCCTCCCGCACGCTGCGCTTGCCGGAACGGATTTCCTCTTCCGTCGCGTGCCTCCAGGAGCCGTCCTTCTCTTGGACGATGTGAACCTTGGGGTAGAGGTGGCCGATCTTGGCGATGGCACGCTCGCGGATGATGCGCCCGTAGTAGCGCACATCGGCGGCGAGGCCGCTTGCACCGCGCCAGCCTGCCGCCGTCAGCCTTCTTCCTCCTGTCTCCTGACTTCTGTCTTCTGGATTCACCGGCGGCCGGTCCGCCCAGCGCGGGATGAGTTCCAGGTTGCACTTATTGATCAGGACGGCCACGGGATTGAGATCCGCCGCGTGCGCTTCGAAACCGAGGCGGGCCGCCTCCAACGGAATCGAGCCGCCGCCGGCAAAGGGATCGAGCACGGGCGGAAGCTTCCCCCCACAGTGCTTGAGCATCTCGGCCTTCGCCTCGGCGTACACCTCGGGATGCTCGTGCATCTTCTTTTGCATCAGGCGGCGCAGGATGCCGAAGAGGCGCTCGCGTTCGGCGTTCTGCATCTCATCGGTGGGAAAGCGCTCCGGCTGGGAAGAGGGGTCGTCCACCACGGAGGCGAAGAGCACCGCCCGGGCGGTCGGCAGCGGTAGCCGGGCCCACCAGTGGTGGATGCCCTTGGGGTGCGGCCCGATGCCGGGCATCTTGTCGTAGGCCGAGGCGTCGTTGATCTCCGAGAGCGGCAGTGCCACTTCGATGAGTTTTTTATTCACGATGTCTCCTCCGCCTGTGCCCGCAAGATCCTTTCGGCCCCGAAGCCGAATTGCACGTTCCGCGCGGGGAATTGGGTCTTCCCCCTTTTGCAGCGTCATTGCTCCGCGGGCACTGCCGTGCCGAATTGCGTCGAATTCCGAACCGGGAATTCCGGCGGACTTACACCTGCGTGCAATCCGGCCCGCGTCCATATGACTCATCTTTGGCTCATTGCCACGGGCCTTCATGCTGGAGATTCCTTGGTTTAAACCGCTCTATGGCTCTCCCTATGGCTCATCTATGGCTCATGGCTTTCCCGGGGCGGAGCCCTCGGCTGCAAACCAGCGTGCCCAACGACGAATGCCCTTAAGGTGTGTTTTGCCTTCGCGACGGAGTTCGTCCAACAGCCGCTTGACCATCGCCCGCGACAGATGGGGCACGACCTGCTCGATCTCGGCCATGGCACATCCTTTTGGAAAGGCATCCTGAAGGTGCTGGAGCAAAAGAGCCTTGTTGGTTTCGCGATCAAGCCCTCGCCTGCGTGTGTACACGCCAGGTTTGCCGAGAAACCGGTAAAACCTGCGAGAGAGCAAGTAGCGCACGCCGCGGCCGCGGCCGATCCGCTCGATGACGCCTTGCTCCAGCAGCGGCTCGAGTCGCGGCTTGAGCAGGTCGGGTACGGGCTGCTCACGGCGCACCAGGTCCAGAACCAGAAAATCTTCCGTCGCAAATGAGGCCAAGCGCTCGCGGCCAATCTCCTCCAGAAAACGCAGGAACTCCGGATCCTGGATTTGGCCGTGGAGCGTCACCCACACCGAATGCTCACTCGTACGCGTAAAATCAGGAAGCGGCTTGCTTTGCTGGATGCAGGTCCGGTAAATCAGGTCGAAGCCCTGGCCCGCCCGTTCGACCAGCCCACACTTGCTCAGGACCTCGGCGATCCGCCGATTCCGCGGGTTCTGCTCCCAAAGGACGTTCTCCTGGTTGATCCCTGGCGGAAAGCCGCCCGGGCTGACGATCTGAATGCGGCGCGGATACTGGCGCACGAAGACCGAGCCGCTGTGGCGATAGTCGCGGTGGCTCACGGCATTGAGCACGGCCTCCCGCACGGCTCGCTCGTCGAATGTCGGCACGTCCCAAACAAAGAGCCCCTGCTGGAAGTGCTGCCAATCGTTGCGCAGGTTGATGGCCTGCCAAAGCTCATCGAGCACGGTGAGAAATCCTCGCCGGTACTCCCGGCGGTCGGCGGCTGGCCCCGGAGCATCGTTGGGCCGGTACTCGAAGACCACCTCGGCCTGGCCGAGGAATCGGCCCAAGGCATCCCGATTACCGAGCAAGATGAGCGCGGCGTAGGTAATCTGGCCACCGACGACCAGTTCGGCATCCGCGAGAAGTCGCTGGACGGGCCGGGTCATGATCCCCTGACCAGGCGTCTTGCGCTCCCAAAGGGTGCGCAAGAGTTGGATTGCTTCGGGATCCAGGTCCGAAAGCTCTGCTCCGGAACACGTCTCCGCCGAGAAATCGGGCCCCGTCTCGTTGTGGATCTGCCGGAGCTGTTCGTCCGACATGGGCACAAGGCTTTCGCCCGCCCGCATCCAGTAGGTGCCGCGATCATGCCAGGCGGTGCCGGGCAGCCGGGACGGCACATGGACGATCAGCACGCGCCGTCCTTCGTCACGGTACTCCTCGATCGAGACCCGATGTCCAAGCTGCTCGTACAAACCCGCTTCGGTGCGTCCCGGCTCGTCGAATGCCTTTGTTCCCACTACTCGGCGAGGGCGCTTGTCCGTGACACCGAGCACGATGCGTCCGCCTCCTTCGTTGGCGAGGGCGACGCAGTATTTCGCCAGGTCCTCAAAGTGGAATCCGCCCACTGCCGCCTTGAACTCGACACGGCTTCCCTCCGGGCTGATCAGCAGCGTACGGAATTCACCGGGTGTGGTCACGCCATCCCCTCCGTGCGCCAAAGCAGCTCCGCCAAATCGTAGTTGAGGCTGTTCACGCAGACGACTTGCTCCTAAACCCGATCGTCACGGCTGTCTTGTGCATCTTCTGAGACGGCAGCTCCTGTTGCGGGCCAGCCGTCATGTCTTGGCCTCTTTCCGAATCCGGTATTTCGCTGGATAGAGTACAATCTCCTTGTTTTCTATACCTTGAATAAGGTCTGTACCCCACAGTTCCATGGGATTGTCTGCACCGTCCACAAGAATCATGCAGCATTCGGAGGGACGCATGCGAAATATCTCCCAAAGCTCTGCGGGAATTTCGGCGTCCCCCCGCGCAAGGCAGTGGGGGGAAGCCCAGTAACGGGTCACGATGTTTCCAACTGAGTCGAACCGCCGCCATTGAAACGGAGATTCGCAGCGCTCGATCCAAGAACCGTCCGAATGGATGAACCGCTTTCGGAGGCTGTCCCAACGGTAGCCCCTGCTCAGAGCGAACCGCTGGAATAGCGGAAGCTCTCGTTTGTGTCGGGGTTGCCGGTCACTCTCTTCCGCGTGGTCGTGCTCTCCATCGGTATCGGTTGATTCCGGTGACTCACCATCCAGAACGGCCTCGGCCACGTCAGTGCCCGGCTCACCCTCCTTTCCAACTCCACCTTGAGGCTCGCCTTTGTAGACCTCGGCTGAGCCTGCCGCGCTGTCCGGCGTCGGAGATGGCTCCGCTTCTAGCGTGAAGTGCGCTTCCATATACTCGGCAATAAAGTAGGGGGGACGCTCGACGCAAGCTTTAATTGCCTCGGTCACCCTGTCATGGTTGAAGGGCCTGGCCAGTTCAGCAACAAGGGCGTCGAACGACCGGGCCAGTCTGCCGCTCTGAACGAAGATAGATTGTTCGTGCCAAAGGACGGCGGGCGAATGCGGCAGGCCCGCCGGCGCGCCGTCCACGTAGGGGGTGACTTGAATTGAATCCCGGTCGTCGAACGGCTGCCAGGCCGAGCGCGCGAGGCGCGCGGCGGTTGCACGAACGTGCCGGGTTTGGGGCTCGTCATCCAACTTCACCCGCGCAAGTGCCTGTGCCAGGGCGGCAAGCCAGGGTTTCTGCGCCGGCTCGCCCATCGCGCCGGGACGATGGGTCAGGCGGTACTCGACCGCGGTGCCAAGGTCGGGAAGAGCGGCGAACGGCTGACGGTTGCAGATGTCGGCGGTAAGCATCTGAAGGTTGGCGGTCGCAGCCTTGACGGCCGGGAACAGATCCGACCACCTCGTCAGGCTGTGCATGGTCAGGCGGAACCGCAGCCGCTCGACCGGCACCCAGGCGTTGTCGAGTGTCAGCCAGTGGAGGCAACTCTGCCAGACCTGGACGGGATAGCGCCCGAGCGCGGCGCGGACGCGGCGGATGGCACCCGGCTCCACGGGCTGGCCAGAAGGAAGGCCCTTGAGCCAATCGAGGACCAAGTCGGCCGTGGGGCGGTCGGCCACGCCCAGACGCGCCCACATTCCGAGGTTGTTCGCGGCCGGATGGACGACGGGGGCGTCGGGAAAATCGTCTTCGCTTGCGTACTGGAAGACTTCGGACGCTTTGGCCCATCCGTGCGCGGCGGTGAGGATGAGGGGTTCGTTGGCGAATGCCTCGCGGACCTCCTCGACGCCGTCGGCATCGCATCGCGCCAGGGCCCTGTCCATCGCGCCGTACCACTTCACGACTTCCGAAAGGAGCGGGGCGGGATCGGGCGCTCGCGCCAGGGCGCGAATGCGTTCCAGCAACTTGCCCAGGCCCGCGGGCGTGTCGCGGACGCCCAGGAGACGAAGGAGGGGCTTGGTCGCATCGGTGTCCAGTTCCGCCCGCACGAACGGCTCGACGCCCAAGAGCGGCTCGGTCTCCGGCGTGCGCAGGTACAGTTCGGCGGGAACCCGGACGTGATCATGGGTGTCGGGCAGGCAGGCCAGGTCACGAAGGCGAACTATCCACCTGGCTGGTATGGGGGATTCGGTGAAGACCTTCCTTGCGTTGCCCGTTGTGGCAATCTGGAAGACGGTCGCTTCGCTTTGGCTTTGCCAGTACCGCGGCGGTGCCTGGAAAATGCGCCGGACAACCATGGTCCAAATGCCGCGGTCCGTCTTGGCCAGCTCTGTCCAGAAGGCGAAAAGCTCCGCGTCAAAATCGTGATCGTTGAGATAGAAATGATGAGTCACGTATGGAAAAAAGGTTGGGGACGGCGCATCCCTGGACTTCAAGATGTCAGCCAAGCGCCACCTGCCGCAAACGCTCTCCATCTTCACTTGGATTGGCGCGAAAGGCCACAAGCCGCTCTTCTCGCACCTCACCCATTCTTCCCACTCCTGGCGAGTGCAGGCGCTGTACCCCTTGAAGTAGTCATCATGCAAGAAATGCGCTGCAGCCCAGTCCTCCGGGAGAAGCGCCTCAACGGCGGGGTCCTGCGTTGCGATGATGCCTTCGTCCGGCCTGCGCGAACGACCGTCCCGCGTGACGCAGCGGAATTCTGCCGGCGTTTTGGCTTCGAGGGCGGCCATCAAATGGGCTATTCGCACATGGTCGCCGAGCGGAATTTTCTGCCGGGAAAAAAGGCTGCGGCAGGCATTCTGCGCAATCACGTCGGTCTGACTCGCCCGAGCCAGCCCTACATCAGACAGCAACTGCAGAGCCGCCCGAGCCAATTGGGGTGCTTCGGTTTTCAACCCATCGTCGAGGAACCGCAGCCAGACTGGATCGACAACGCGAACCAGCCCTCTGAGAAACTGCCATGCTTCATTACATATCGTCTCCTTCTTTTCCGGCAGGCGAACGACCTCGTTTGCGGGGAATAGCACGTCGGCTCCCTCGACCGGAACGATGGCCAGCCGACGGCGCTGCTGACCGTCATAGTCGTAGCGGACGCTCTCTTGGACCATGCTCCATAGCAAAAGGAGATTCCTGTTGTCGCCCGGCCGGGGAACGCGTCGCCCCTCGGCAAGTCGGTTAATCACGTTGCTGTCGTTGGGTTTCTCAAGCCAGCCCCACGACTTCAATCGCCGCCGCTGCGCTTCAGAAACGGCTTGGGACAAAACGTGTTCATCCCCGTCGCCAAACACCTCGAGAAGCTGAGCCGGAGTCCAAACTTGATAGGTCTGTTTCGGGGGCGCGATGCAGTCACTCGGGCCAACGATTTGACCCGTGGTAGTCAACAGGATGGGTCGATCGCCGACTGCTTCGGCGAAGCCTTGGCAGATTGCCTGCGTGACATCATCCTCCAATGAGTCCCCGTCGCAGGGCTTGTCGGGCAGTAGGCGGTATGCCTTGGCGCGAACGTCAGGCTCCATAGACTGATTTTGAAGCCAGGCCAACATCGCATGGCCGGCCAGGCGGCCAAGACGATGCAACAGCCACCGGTTCGTTGGGGATAATGATGGAGGTTTGATGACAGAACGGGCGGGATCCTGAAGAAAGGGGGCGTTGCAGGAGAAGGGCGTCTTGACCGTAACGCCTGTAGGCAGGACGACGTAGAGCCGCTGGGCTCCAGGCAGGCCAAGGAAAAGTTCGACGCGACAAGGAGGGAGATGGAGGTCTTCAACGTCCCGTTCCTGGCGGATTTCGTCAACCGCCTCCTCAGGAAACGGCTCCTCTGGAGAGGCAAAGAGAAGCACGTCGTGTTCACCGTGGCCGAGCAATCGGATCCGCTCGGAGGATGGGACAGGGCCAGGCCCGATGTGTTGTTTGTGGAGCGTAACGTCGTCAATCGTGAGCTCATTGATGTTGTTGAACAAAAGCAGCGAGGCGGGACTTTCAGCCCACTCCTGCAGGTTCTTTCTGAGCTCGCTCTCACGGTGGGGGTCCTGAACCTTGACAGCGATGCGTGTTACGTCGCAGGGCGTTGCGTCGTGTATCCACACTGGTTCGGTGAAGCGTCGCTTGTGGAACTGAACGGCCAACGACGGTGTCAGCACCTCAACCGGCTCCCCAAGGCTGAAGGTGGACTTGAATCCGACACCACGGAACCCGATGGTGTGCAGTTTCCGCTTGTTGGAAAAGCCGAAGCGACAAAGGGATGCAAACTCGTCCTCGTCGAAGTCCTTGCCGTCGTGCTCAAAGGTGAATTGGCCGTCGCGAATTGACACCCGTACGGTTTTCGCCCCGACATCGTCGGCATTCTGAAGGAGTTCGGAGAGCACGTGCCGCGGACTCTGAACCTGGCCGAACAACTGCTTCCACGGCCCGGCCAATTCAGGATCGCTCTCAAGCTGATCCCATCGTTGGCGAGAGCGGTCGCGCACGGATGAAAAGTACGGGGGCGGTTGCCTGCCAGTCATGCGGGTGCCCCCCCGCGCTGGAGCAGATCCGCCAGATTGTAGTTGACGCTCGTCACGCCGAAGTCAGGCTCCTTCTGGAACGGACGTCGGATGTAGACCGGCCTCCTAGCCGCATCTCCCTCCACCTCCACCACGGCCAGGATGAAGTCGTCAGGTTTGTTAAGCGCCGTCAGGATCTCGTTCTTGGTGATGGTGACCGTTGTCGCGCCAGCGCTTCGACCCTTGACCTCGATGAAGAGGAGCCTGCCGTCTTCGGGGGCCTTTGACTCCACGTCGTAGCCCAGGTTTTGGGCGCTGACGTCGCGGGGTTGCCGTCCCATTTGGCGCTCCAGGGCCATGACGGCCTCCATCGCGAGCCGCTCGATCCGCCGGGTCTCCCCAGCGAAGAGCTCTGGTTCATCGGTCCGTTCGCCTTTGCGGCGCCGGATCAGGTTGACGGGTACGACGAGGGCCCCGCCCGTCACCACGGGCGGAAGCGGTGAGAGGCGCCGTTCCTGCTCCAGCTCTTCCATGCGCCGGCGCAGTCGCGCCTCGAGCTCGTTGGCGCGCTCGCGGGCCCGGACGGAGTTGATCCGGGCATTGGGCCTGCCGGCCAGCTCCTGCTCCTTGAGATCCTCGGCCCGGCGATCCCAGTAGTTGATCTCCTTGGTCAGGCGGTCCTTCACCGCGGCCATCGTGCGGAGGACCATCTCCTCTTTGAACGTCTTGACCTCGTAGAAATGACGCGGGACGAGATGTTCGATGGCGTGCGACAGTGCCTTGCTCTCCAGGTTGCCCTTCAGCCATTCGGCGCCGAGTTCCCCTTCGATCAACGTGCGTTCTTCTTCAGTGATCGGCCGATAGTCCAGGTAGGGGGCGTAACCCGCCATGCGGACGCTGCCCGTCTTGTCCATCTCCACGAACTGCATCTGCCGCGAGACGATCCGGCGGTTCCCCTGCCGGTCGGTCCGCGCATCCTGAATCGAGTGCTCCAAATAGAAGAGGAGCCGGATTTCCTCGCCCCCCTCCTCGCGAGGGTCCACGAGTACGGCTCCGCGTTTGAGGAGGTCTCGGTAGCGTTCGAGGACCAAGTCAATCGTGGCGTCCAGGAGTGGGTGCCCCGGGCAGACAAACGCAGCCAGCGGCTTCCCCGGCACACTGATCAACTCCTTATGGAAGGTGATCCGTTCGTACTTGGACAGGACCGGAGCTCCGGTGCCGATCAGCCGGTCCCGATTCCGAATGACGGCCGGCACGTGGGTGATCTCGTAGCGGCGCGGCTCCCGCTCGCGCACGGTCCCTCCCAAAAGCCCGAAGGCCTCGAGGAAAAACGAGGCGACGAAATGGGGTTGAAGCCGTCTGGCTTCGGCGCGCTCCATGTCCTCCTTGATGCGCCGGATGGTCGCCCCGTCGAGGGCCTCGTGGGTCAAGGCGCGCTCTTCGAGCAGTTGTTGCAGGTGGCCGCGGTCCAAGGCGGCATCCACCACTTGGCGGAGTCGATCACGGACTTCGGGCTTCTCCCCGTAGCGGATCGCCTCGATGAGAAGGTCACGGAGAGGCTTTTCCTGGAACACTTTTCCGAGGACGTCGAAGACGCGCCCGCCGAGCGCCTTGCGCTGCTCGGCGAGTTTTTCCAGCAGGAGCTTGAAGACCTCGCCTTCGCGCGTCTCGTGGGCGACGAGGTTCCAAAGGTGGCAGACCTCGGTCTGGCCAATCCGGTGGATGCGGCCGAACCGCTGCTCCAGCCGGTTCGGGTTCCAGGGGAGGTCGTAGTTCACCATCAAGTGGGCCCGCTGGAGGTTGATGCCTTCGCCCGCAGCGTCCGTGGCGACCAGGATTTGGGTCTCCTTGTCCTGGGTGAAGGTTTCCTGGGCCTTCCGGCGCTCCTCCCGTCCCATGCCACCGTGGATGACCACGACCGCTTCGGGTCTCCCCAGCAGGGTGCGCAGCCGGTCGGCCAGGTAATTGAGGGTATCCCGGTGCTCGGTGAAGACGACGAGCTTGCGGCGGTGACCGTCGGGGTGGAACATCTCGGGGGTGTTCTGAAGCACCTCGGACAGTTTCTCCCACTTCCTGTCGGTGCGACCCTGTCGGACTTGCAGGGCCAGCTCCTCTAGACGCCGCAGCGTGGTAATCTCCGCCTCCAGCTCGGCGATGGTCCGCGCGGCCGACGCCTGGTCAACGACTTTCTCCTCAGTCTCTTCGACCTCGGCGCCGGGCGCGTCATCGAGGTCTTCGATATCCTCCTGCGTCAGCATGGACAGCTCGGGAACCACCTCCACAGGGACCTCGGCACCACGCTTGAGGAGCTTCTCCTCCCGGACCCGTTTCTCTAATCGCTCGCGGCGGCGCTTTAAGGATTGGTAGATCGCCTCCGGGGACGAGGCCAGACGCCGCTGGAGGATCGTCAGGGCGAAGCCGACTGTTCCCCTCCGGCGCTCCTCCAATGCGTCGGCACGGTTGAACTCCTCCCGGACGTAGTTCGTGACCTCGGCGTAGAGCCGAGCCTCCGAATCAGAGAGCGTGTAGGAGGCCGTATAGGCCCAGCGCTCTGGAAAGAGCGGGGTCCCGTTGAAGCGAACCAGAGTCTCCTTTGTCATCCGACGCATGAGGTCTGCGGTGTTGACGACGTGGACTCCATCGCGGAAGCGCCCCTCGAAACGGTCGGCGTCGAGGAGTGCCATGAAGAGCTGGAACTCCTCCTCCTTGCCGTTGTGGGGAGTCGCCGTCATCAGCAACAGATGCCGGGTGAGTCGGCCAAGAACCTTGCCCAGCTTGTAGCGCTTCGTTTCCTTGACCTCGCCACCGAAGAACGACGCGTGGAGCTTGTGCGCTTCGTCCACTACGACCAGGTCCCATTCGGTCTGTTCCAGCTTCGCCAGGACGTCCTCGTTGCGGCTCATCAGGTCGAGGCGGCTGATGACGAGGTTCTTCTCCAGGTAAGGGTTCCCCGTTCGTGAGGCCTCGATGGCGTCGCGGCCTACGATCTCGAAGGGAAGATGGAACTTGGAGTCCAGTTCGTCCTGCCACTGTTCTGCGAGATTGCCCGGGCAGCAGATCAGGCACCGGTGCAGATCCCCACGGACCATCATCTCCTTGATGAGCAGGCCGGCCATAATGGTCTTTCCGGCGCCCGGGTCGTCGGCCAGAAGGAAGCGCAGCGGTTGGCGCGGCAGCATCTCCCCGTATACCCCGGTGATCTGGTGCGGCAGCGGCTCGATCAGCGAGGTGTGGACAGCCAGCAGCGGGTCGAACAGATAAGCCAGGCTAATGCGTCGGGCCTCAGAGGCCAGCCGAAACTGTGCGCCATTGCCGTCGAAGCTGAATGGCGTGCCCTGCGTGACGATCTCCAGCGTGGGCTCGCGATCCCGGTAGAGGAGTTCGTTGGCTAGGCGCCCCGAGGCGTCCTTGTAAGTCAACTCCACCACGGTCGAGCCGTGCCACTTGACATCCACGATGGTAACGAGGCGGTCGGGCAGAATGCCCTTGACCGTCGCCCCTCGTGTCAGGTCCTCCAGTCGGGCCATCGGGCTACCCCTTCTTCTTCATGGGAAATTCCCGACGAGGTGCTTTTGAACCCGTTCCCCGGGCGGATGCTGGGCCGCGGGAATTGTATGCTCCTTGTGCCTGCACCCACTCGTCCACCTCCGAGATCTTGAACCGAAGGAGGCGTCCCACCCGGTGAGCCGGAAAGCCCTTGGGGTCGATCCACCGTTAGATGGATTCCTTGGCCACCCGCAGGTGGGCGGTCACGTCTTCCACATCGACCCAGCCTTCTCCTGGAGCCATTCCCGCAATCACCTCGTCGAGACGAAGAGCGTCCATTGGCCTGAATGAGATTTCGCGAAAGTATATGAAAATCACCTCGTCCTTGTCCAAGAACTATTCGGTCGCTGTTCCCGAAGAAAGGCCCGGGCACCCTTCGACCGGGTACGGTGAGGATATGGTTCGACCCGCATGTCGCGCCTGGCGAGGCGCGGCGTAGGCAAGCAGGGAGATTCCTTCTTGCCGAGGTGTTCCTTTGGGCCGGCGTCCCTGTCCGTGTGTCCGCAGGCGACCGTGCCGATCGAGTCCTTGTGGGCTGCCAGGGCGGAACGTCCTCGGTTTTCAAGGGGCCCTTAACCATCACGGGAGCGCCCTTGTCGGTCTTCTCCACAAGGAAGGCTGCCCTCTCGGAGACGTTTGCCATCCGGGCGCCCTGGTACTCGTACTCGCCCCCGGGTTCCTGCAGGACTCCCAGTAGGGAGCGAGCCCGGTCCGTTAGGGGTTCTTCGCCGCCTCGACCGGTTTGCGCAGCAGTGTATGCAATGCCACCAACGGAATGCATGGGAGGCATGTTTACGCAAAGAACATCATTCTTTAAGGCCTTGCAGGCGGCAAGGCCCTTCCTCCTCAGGGTTCCTACCTTTTGAACACGTGCAGGGTCATGGAGGCCGCATCCAGGCCGATGATCCCGCCGCC
>Ga0209227_1002683_pt1 | contig 12518 bp, 10 predicted proteins | sample YNPBryantNP2012_FD_185815 | JGI IMG/M metagenome (GOLD analysis project Ga0209227, IMG submission 185815) | Anoxygenic and chlorotrophic microbial mat microbial communities from Yellowstone National Park, USA - YNP Bryant NP 2012 (SPAdes)... ...
CTCTTCCTCCTTCTTGGGGGCAGTTACCGTGGACGAGGGGCTGGACGCCAGGGCTAACGGTGTGGCCTGATGATACCACAAAGACCTGGAGTTGTCAAGGGGGGGGTTGTTGACATTTTCGCACATGGGCCAGCAACTCCCGGGCGAAGGCGGAGGCGCAGGTGATCTGGTCGTAGTCAATGGGCACGTCGTGGAGGTACTGGAGCCGCAAGGTATCTTTCTCCACGCCGGGCAGGACCCCGCCGAAGATAAAGCCCAGGGCCTCCAGGTCGGCGCAAAAGTGGGCCGTCAGTGGGTCAGTCAGGGGCAGGTCCAGGTGGATCACGGCCAGGCCCCGGCCGCGTAGCTCGTTCAACCGGGCCGTGATCTCGTTGACCACGTTGTTACCATAGCCCTGGACCTCGATCTGGGCGGAGTTGAAGCTAAGCTTGAGGTGGGTGCTCAGGTTGGAGGGCGCAGCCGGGATCGGCAGGCCGGCCGGGCATTCGGCCAGTTGTCGGGCCAGGCCCACGTGCTCGTAGATGCGTCGGATCATCTCGCGGTGGTGAGGCGGGGGATAGACCAGGGAGCCGGCTGGCATGTTCAGCGGCAAAAAGCTGTAGATGAGCGTCTCGCGTTGGGTCAGTTCCTGGTCGCCGATGCGTTTGAAAAAGACGGATTGGGGAACATAGCCCAACAACAGGCCGGTTTCCCGGTAGCCCAGGTTCGTCGCGGCCCGTTGGGAATAGGGATGCAGGGTGACCGGCAGACAGTAGAGGCCGGCTAACCCTCGTTCCTGGGCCACCTGGTGCAAGATCCTGGTCAGCCGGGCAATGATCCCCCGGTCGCGGTACGGCGGGCTGACGATGGCCTGGCCCACTTCCCGGATGGGGCTGTCCGGCGCGCCCACCAGGGCGCAGTGCCCCACCACCTCGCCGGTGTCGAGCACGGCCACGGCGGAGATGATCTCGCCGCTGCGGTTCATGTCGGCCAGCCGTTCCGGGTAGTAATAGTGCTCGCCGGGGTAGGTATAGCCATAGGTGCGATAGACGCACTGGGAGACACGGGCCGCCTCGTCCGGGCGCATGAGCCGGTAGGTGATGGGCACGTCGGCCGGGGCCCCGGCGGCCTCGTAGGGCCGTAGCTCCTGGGCCGTGAAGTAGCTCTGCACGTCCGCCGTGGCGCGATATTTGACCAGCCGTACTTCTTTCCCCTCCCAGCCCTTGTTCAGATAGCGCACCTCGTCCATGACCTGCTTGATCAGGTAGTAGGACAGCCCGCCGGTGTCCCGATCCAGACCCCCCGTGGCATCATACGTGGCGATGACCGACGGGTCGAAGGGCAGGCCCTTGTCGGCGATGGCGATGGTGAGGCTGGTGGCATCCAACTGGCTGGTGATGGTAAAGCTCTGGCGGTCGCCCGGCTCGAAGGAGGTGATGACATTGGTACAGGCCTCATCCACGGCCAGCCGGATGCGGTGGACGTCCGATTCCGCAAAGCCGGCCCGTTCGGCGATGGCCCGGATGTAGGCCCCGATGGCCGGCAGGTACGACAGGTCGCTGGGAACCGTCAGTTGGGAGATATCCGGGACACTGGTCATGGGCTAACCTCCTGGTGCTGGCGTGCCCGCATCTGCCGGGCCGTCTCGCGGAGCCGCCGGAAATAGTCGGTCTCGGTGATCTCGGCCACCTGGCGTTCCTTGCGGGCCAGATCGATCTCGATCTTGAGTTCCTCCACCTGCTGGCGCAATTTGAACTCGCGGGCCTCGACTTTGGCGACCATAAAGTTAAAGGCTTCGGCCAGCTCGGTAAACTCGTCGGCGCGATGGCCGATGATGCGCGAGATGTCCTGGCTGTAATCGCCCTGGCTGACCTGCTCGGCCACGCGGGTGATGTCACGGATGGGTTGGGCGATGTTGCGTGCCAGGAGCCAGCCGATGATGGTGATAAAGATGGCCGTCAGGAACAGGCTGAGCAGGGAGATGCCGACGGTTTTCTGAAGCTCCTGGGTGAGTTCTGTCCCCAGCTCGGTAGCGGCCTGGTGAAAGTCACTGGCAAAGGCGGTGATGGTCACGGCCCCAAAGCCGGCCGGCGAGTTGTACACGCCGCTGCGGTAGGGGATGGTGGCGTAGGCCATGGTCCGTTCCCGGCCGGCGGGGAACTGCTTGTCGCGCCAGATGTAGATGGGCAGCGAGCCGGACGCGCCGGCCCGGTTATATTCGGCCAGCAAGGGGATGTTTTTGTCTATGAACCCCATATAGTTGGCGTTCAGGGGGATGATGCCGGTCTCCTGGGCCTGGGCGAATTCCTCGGCGGTCCTGGGCACCGGGACGGGCTGGCCGTTTTCGTCGTAGCCAAAGATGTAATAAGCCCGGGGATGGGCGACCATGAACCCCTCATCGGAGATGATGTAGGAGAAGCGACCCTGACGCACGTCTACCTCAGCCTGGAACCACTCCGCGCCGCTGACGATGTGGTTGGTGAACTCGATCACGTGGGTATGGTCCAGGGCCAGCACCACGATCCCTTGCAGGGTATCGCCGTCATAGACGGGCATGGCATAGCGGATGACGCCCTGGAAGCGGCGGCCGGTCGGGTTCTCGGCCCCGGCGTAGGCCTCGGCCAGGGGCACGTAGCGGCCGGTCACGCGCCCCACATAGATCTCACCGGGGGCCAGGCCGATGGTGCGGGTGAAATAGTCCTCGCACCGGAAGAGGGTGTTGGCCGGGTCACTCACGTTCAGGAGAGCGGAATGTGGGGTGATCTGCTCATCGCGGACGCGAACCACCTCCTGGCCCTGAGGGTTCACGAAGGAGACCTCGCGGTAGAGGGGGATCAGGGTCTTGCCGGCGCCGGTCCATAGCTCGCCGCGATGGGCCTGGGAAAAGGCCAGGTAACTATGGCCGGTGCGGGGGAGGGCTGCCAGGAGCCGCAGGTCACCTTCTCGCTCGGTGAGGAATCGAGCGATGGCCGTGGCGGTGTCGGCAGCGCGCCTCTCCAGGGCGAGCATAGACTGTTCATCCAGGGCTTTCTTGCTGCGAGCGATGGCGGTATCGCCGGTCTCCTTGTAGTCGTACAGGGTGAACCCGCCCAGGATGATCAGCGGGGGCAGGGAGCAGGCCAGGATGGCCAGCATGATCTTGCGCAACAGGCCGGATCGCAACCGGTTCATGAGGGCTCCTCTCGTGATCGGTCAAATGGTGACTCAGCCTGCCCTACCGCAGGTTGAGGTAACTGTGATTCGGGTTTGCGCCCCGTCTATCAGGGGGCCGAGAAAACGCCCAAACCGTTCGGCTGAGCTCACGGCGAAGCCTGCGGGAGGGTGAGCAGTTACGTCAAAGGCCGCCACGCCTGACCAGGCGGCAGATGAGCAGCAGCAGGCCGGCCGCCAGAAACGGCAGACTGTAGACCAGCGCGGCGGTCAGATTGTGAGAGCCGGCCGTGGCGTAGACGAGCAGGCCTAACGCCAGCGCAGCGGCCATGACGAGGGCCGCGCCCCACACCTCTTTGCCGTCCCACCAGGCCAGCACGATGCCGACCAGGGGGATGACCACCAGCGCGGTCATGGTCAGCCCCAGCGGCGGGTTCTCCATCAGCAACCCGCTGATGGTGAAGGCAAAGAGAAATAACAACGTCGCCATCACGCCGGCCGCCGTGCCGATGACGCGGCCGGCCCGGAGCAACACCCTCATCATTGCACCTCCTCATTGTTGCACCAGCACTGTCGTACCCAACTCCACCCGCTCCAGTGCCCGACCATCTTCGGAAACCAGGGTCACGGCCAGGTGGTATAGTCCTGGAGCCGTGAACGGCCCCAGCCGGTGTTGATCGCGCACGACATCGTCGGGCTGCCAGGACGTGGCCGGGGCGTTGCCCGGGGCCGTCTCCCGCGTGAAGACAGCGTGTCCGGCCTCGTCGAGCAGTTGCACCCGCACGCGATAGGCGGCGTTCGGCCGGTTGGTGACCCGCCAGAACAAGGTGAGCAGGGCCACCTGGCCGGGGGCGAACCCGGCGCGCTCCTCGCTCTCGCCCCAGAGCGTCAGGCTGTAGCCCAGGAGCCGAAACCCGCCGCCGAGGTCATGGTCCAGCGGATGCGGGATGAGCAAGGCCGCTGTGGGTGGGGGCGTGACCGGCCGCACCACGGTCAGGGGGCCGAGCAATACCCGGTCACCCTGGGGCGCACCAGCGGCGTCATACACCGGCAGACGCACGCCGTCTTCGAGGCCGTACATCCCTATTTCCACCTGGTACGTGCCCGGCGGCGTGCCGGGCAGCACCAGCAAACCATAGGTGTCGGTGATGATCTCGCCGGTGGTCCAGGTGACGGTGGGCCGGGCGTTGCCGGCCGGTTCCGCGTCCCGCTGCCCCCATAGATAGTCCTGGCCATCCACCACGTGGGCAAAGACCTTGTAGCGGCGTGTTACCGCACCCTGCGCCTGCCAGAACAATGTCAGTGGGACGATCTCGCCAGCCCGGGCTTCTGGCGGCAGGCTATAGCCCAGCAGCGCGATGGCCTCGCCCAGGCGCAGCCGTAGCGGATGGGTGATGCCCCCGCCGGTTCCCACCTGATACAGCACCAGCCGCACGTTACCGTACCACCGCTCCAGGGTCTTGTAGGCGTGGGCGTCCAGCCAGCCCTCCACGAAACGGCCGGGGTCACTCTCCTCCACTGCCCACAGCACCAACCAGACCCGGCCGTGACCCTGCGGGCCAGCGATGGTCTCCAGATCGGCCCGCGTGAGGCCCTCGTCAATGGGGCGCTGGCGAGGCAGGGGATAACGTGGGGCCGGGCCCCGGTAGTATAGCTCGAATATCTCGATCTGCCCCGGCGCGTTCAGGATGATGGCATCGCCGGGCTGCTCTGACGCGGCAATGAACGCCGCCAGGCCCCGGTAATCGTCGCGAGCGTATTTTGGGTTATGGTAACAGGCGTTCAAGGCCCGGCCGGTAAAGAACGTCAGGGCAACCAATACGAGGCAGGAAAACCCCAGGCCCAGGCTCCAGGCCCCCCAACCCGATCTACCAATCCCCAACCTGCCAGGTACCCACTCTACCAATCTCCCCGCCCCGGCGATGCCCTGGCCCAGGAACAGGCAATAGGCCGGCACTGCCGCCAATATCTGCTTGAGGAAATCGGGCTTGTCCAGGGGGCGGTTCTGCGAGAGCACATAGACCACGGCGATCGGGATGGACAGATATAGCGCGATCAGGGTGGGGGATTCGTAGACTGGCGGACCTTGCCCACCGACCACCGGGCGCCACTCGCGGACAATAGCCCAAAATATCACGACGAGCGAGAGCGCGATCAGCCCCCACAGGGCCAGTTCCGCCTTGCCGGTGAGAGTCTCCGGGGCGGCCGGGCCGAAGGTAAAGCCCACGAAGACGCGCCGTAGCAGGTCCGGCAGCGCGAACGGCTTCCCAAAGCTGGGCCAGCCGGCCAGTTGGTCCTTTACACGCAACGCCCAGGGCAGGAAGAGCGCACCGATGATGACCTGAGCCACGAGCCAGGAGAGCATGAAGCGGAGAGCGTGAGACGTAAAACGTAAAACGTGATAGAGGACGTAGATGTTTTGCCAGAGGAGGACAGTGAAGAAAAAGTATTGGGTGTACAAACCCAACGTCGCCACCAGGACGTAAGCGAGCCAGAAGCCGACATCGTCAAACGTGAAACGTGAAAAGTGAAACCTGAGACCGGCGTCCGGCATCCTGTTTCTGGCAACCAGCAGCAAGAGTAGCCCGGCCGACAGCGCGCCCCACAGGGCCATCAACTCGTACATCCGGGCTTCCTGGGAATAGTAAATGAGCAAAGGCGAGCCAGCGCAGAGAAACGTGCCGATCAGAGCGGCTCTGGTGCCCACGCTGCGCCGGCCCACGGCAAACGTCAGCGCCACCAGCAGCGTCCCGGCCAAAGCCGACAGCGACCGGGTGGCAAACTCCCCCGGCCCCACCAGGCGCACCCAACCCCACAGCAGGTAGTAGTAGAGCGGCGGATGAATGTCGGCCGCGGACTTGGGAGCGATGTCCTCCAGGGACCCCAGAGCCAGGTTCACGCTGGCCCCCTCGTCGCTCCAGTAACTCTGGGCGTCCAGGCAATAGAGGCGCAGGCCCAGGGCCAGAAGCACCAGAGCCAGGGTCAGCAGGCCCGGTAAAGTACGGCGGTAGCGCCTCATGAGAAATCCACCCGCCCTCGCCAATCGAGGGCTTCTCCATCTACCCGATAGATCGGCACGCCGGGCACGATCTCGGCCGGGGCCGTCGGGTCCAGGGTGATGAGTGAGAGCCGATGACCAGCATCTTTAAGGCGCAGGATCGCCGCGCGCAGATCATCGCTCACCAGGGCAGCGATCAGCACCAACGAGGTGCCCCAGGGCAGGGTCCCAGTCTCGGCCCGCAGCAGATCGGCCAGTGAACTGGTGGAGAGGGCGGTGATCTTGGCCAGAGCCTCCAGGATGACCGGCAGTTGGGCCGGGTCACGGCTGGGCGGGATACGGATGGCCTGGTCTGCATCCGGGTAGACGCCGTTAGCATAGAGGCCCACGGCGAAGCGGCGGTCCACGGCGTCATGGGCGATGGAAGCGGCCAGACTGATCACCTGTTCCAGCTTCTGGGGGTCCTGCCCCATCCATGAGAAGGGCATGGTGCGGATGTCCAGACAGATGAGCAAGCGGGGAGTCGTAACCGGCTCATAGACGCGCACCTGGAGGGCCTGGCGACGGGCAGTGGCCGGCCAGTGTACACGTCGCAGGCCGTCCTCCGGCCGATAATCCCGCACGCCCATCGTCCGGCTGGGATCCTCAAAGAGCGAGTGCCGGGCCTTGTCCTCCCCAAAAGGATAGTGGGCCGGGATACCCAGGTTGGCGACAGGCACTATGCGGGGGTATACCACCAGCTTCTGCGTCTCCTCCAGGCGCAACTCCTGCGTTTGCAGGCCAAAGATGTCGCTGGTACGCAGGAACACCGGCCCAAAGCGATACATCCCCCGCCGTTGACAACGCAGGTTGTAGCGCCAACTCACCCGCTCATACCAACGCAACGATAGTATGTGCCGCAGGGCCCCGGTCCCGATGATGGGTGAGACCTCCAACTCTATTCCCTCCACCGGCAAATCCAGCGGAAAGATGTCGGTGGTCTCCAGCCAGAGCAAGGGCAAGACCTTGCGATTGGTCACCCGCACCGTCAGGGGGACACTCTCGCCGATGAAGGCGTGATCCTCGCCGAACAGGCGCTCGTATTCCACCCGCGCCAGGCTATAGCGGTTCCAAATACGGGCCAGGGTCACGGCCCCGATGGCCAGAGCGGCCACAAAGGAGACCGCCGGATTGCCCACGATAGCGCCCACAGCAAACAGGCCCACCAGCAGGGCCAGGGTTACTCCTCGCGACACCTCAGCTCTCCACCGGCACCGGCACCGTGTTCACGATCTCCTGGACGATCTGCTCGACCTGGCGGCCGCGCAGCCGGGCCTCCGGGTTCAGGATCAGGCGATGGGCCAGGACAGGCGGGGCCAATGCCTTCACATCATCCGGCAAGACAAAGTCCCGCCCCCGGACCGCTGCCAGGGCCTGCGCCGTGCGATACAAAAACAAGGCTCCCCGGGGACTAGCCCCCAGCTCCACGGCCTGGTGTTGGCGAGTAGCACGCACCACCTGCACCACATAGTCACGCAGATCATCCTCCACATGAACCGTGCGAACCTGTTGTTGCATCGCCAACAGCTCGTCCGGCTGGAGGACCGGCGTCAACTCCGCCAGGGGGTCCTCCCGTTCATAACGCCTGAGTATCTCCCCCTCATCCGCCTCGGAAGGGTAGCCCAGCCGCAGGCGCATGAGGAACCGATCCACCTGGGCCTCCGGCAGTGGAAACGTGCCCTCCAGCTCGATGGGGTTCTGGGTGGCCAGTACCATGAACGGGCGGGGCAGGGGGCGCGTCACGCCGTCCACGGTGGCCTGTCGCTCCTGCATACACTCCAACAAGGCCGACTGGGTGCGCGGCGTAGCCCGGTTGATCTCGTCGGCCAGCACCACCTGAGACATGACCGGCCCGGGCCGAAACTCGAACTCCTGCGTCTTCTGGTTGAAGAACGAGATGCCGGTCACATCCGACGGCAGCAAGTCCGGCGTGAACTGGATGCGGCTGAAGGAACAACCCAGCGAGCGGGCCAGGGCCTTGGCCAGCGTTGTCTTGCCGATCCCCGGCACGTCTTCAAAGAGGATATGCCCCTCGCAGAGCAGGGCCACCAGGCACAGCTCGATAACCTCATCCTTGCCCACGATGACCCGGGCCACGTTCTGTTGCACGCGCCGGGCGACTTGTTGAATATCCGACATGATCGTACTCCTTGACGAAAGTGGTGTTGGTGGTCACTCCGTTCGGTGTGGATAAAACTGCTGCTCCCACGGCAGGGGAGAAGGGTTTTTAGGGGTTTGGCAACGGCTTTTCCGTCGCCAGGCCCCACACCCCGGGAGTAGGGAGCAAGGGATCCCTTGCCTGGGTCTGGAGCTTATAATCACTACTCATTGGAGTGACTACCGGTGGTGTTGTGCCACGATAAATCAGCCTCAGTAGATGGAAAATTCGTGCTCCTCGGCGGTCTGCCAGGCCCAGGCCTGACTGGGTGACCGCCGAGCGCGAAGCGGCGGGTCACAGACCCGCTTTGAGCAACTTTTTCCATCTACTGAGCCTCAAGTTTACCACACTTTGGCCCGGTTTGCCAGTCACCTGCTCACCTGTAGCTGTCTCCTCAAACTGTCCGGCGCTTGAACTGCCAGGAGGCACGTCCTGAACCTTTGCCCCGGCAACTGAAGGTTTCCCGCCCCAACATCGTATAAGGCAGCGATTGAACTGTACCTAGACCCACTTGACAAATCAGGGGCAATGTGCTAGAATAGATATTGTACATAGATGTTCTAGGTATCATTTGAGGGGACGGCTATGGGCAGAGAAAACGACCCCCGGCAGGGCGCCAGTGCCGTGCTGATCCTGCGCCTCTTGCAGGAACGGCCCATGTATGGTTACCTCATTGCCAAGGAGCTGGCGCAGCGCAGCGAGGGCTACTTTGACTTCAAGGAAGGCTCGCTGTATCCGGCTTTGCACAAACTAGAGCGCGAGGGGCTGATCCGGGGCGATTGGCAGGTGGTGGAGCAGGGGCCATCGCGCAAGTATTACCACCTCACAGAGAAAGGCCAACGCGCCCTCCAGGAATCTGCCCAGGAATGGCTGGCCTTCTCAGAGCGGCTGGCCCGGTTCCTGGGCGGTCAAGGGCCGCAGTCGGCCACGGGCGCAGCCGGAGGTGGGGCATGACCGCTATCGAAGAATATCTGGCAGAACTGCAAAGCCATCTGGCCGTGGTTCTGTTGACCGAGCGCGAGGTCTTGCGGGAGGTGCGGGCGCACCTGGAGGAAGCCGTGGCTGAGGAGATGGCGCGGGGCTGGGACCCGGCCGCGGCGACGCGCCGCGCCCTGAGCCGGTTCGGCGAGGCGCGGAACCTGGCCCGGGAGATGGAGAGTGTACACGGCAATTCCGTCTGGTTCCTGCTCTCTGTCGGCGTCTTTATCACCCTCCTCGTCATCGCCAACATCACGGCAGTCAGGCTGGTGGACGTGGGTGGCCTCATCCTCCCCGCGGCCGTCGTCATCTTCCCCATCTCCTACATCTTTGGCGACATCCTCACCGAGGTCTATGGCTACCGTCAGGCCCGGCGGGTGCTCCGCCAACTGGGGCTTGCCCTGAGCGCAGTCGAAGGGATGATGGTGTACCGGGATGGATGAGGAATCGCGCCACGCGAGAATGTACTGGCTGCTGTTGGAGGGTCCAACAGCGGCCAGTTTGTGTTTCCGGTGTCCTCTATTGAGGACGAAAGGGGTGTCATGATGACGGCACGCCGGATCCCCAGACGGCTGGGGGAGAAGCTCTGCGCGATTCGCAAGCACCGGGGCTGGTCGTTGGACCAGATGGCCGAGGCCGTGGGCCGGACGGGGTCTTCGCGGCGGGCGCGTGTCCACGAGTGGGAACAGGGCACCCGGCAACCCGACCTGGCGGCGCTGCTGGTCTACGCGCGGCTGGCCGGCGTCTCCACGGACGTGCTGATTGACGACGAAGTGGAACTGAAGCTGGATGAGGTCGAGGTGTGATGATGGACATCCCGCGGCGGCACAGACCACGACATCGGCGACCCGTTGGCAATGAGGTGAGCTTTGAATCGCCGACTGTACATGCCGCGCTGCGGCGTGTCCTTGCCGATCACGAGCCTTTTCAGGAGATCTTGATCGGCATGGGGCAGGGCTACCGGCGAGCGCTCGATGGCTGGGAAAGGCAGCATCCGCATTGATAACTCGATCTACCGGCCATTGATCGAGTGTGCGCTGGAGCAACGGATCAGGGCGCCGGGATGAGGATGCTACCAGGCCAGTGTTCACGCCGATAGCCGCAGAACGCGACGACGATCGGAATGAGAAGGTTCGCCGAACGAGGAGCGGTTCCATGACGGACGTATTTTCCTCCTACGAACAGGGCCTGAAGACGCTGCTGGAGCGCTTGGGCCAGGACCACCCGCGCTACACCGAGGCGCTGACGTTCCAATCGCGGCTATTGGAGAACATGGCCCAGGCCCGGCGCTATGGCGACACGGAGACCCGCCGGGCGGAGCGGGCGCAGATCGTGGATGGGCTGAACCGGCTGGCGCTGGAGACCGGCGGGCCGGACTTTAACGAACTGTGCGAGCCAAAGCCGAAAGCCGGGCCACGGCGCCGGCGAACGCCTCCGGCTACCACCATCGCAAGAGAACCAGAATGCGCAGGGGGTTCTGCCAGGTCTGTCCTGACCGCTCTCCCCCCCTGTCCCTTCATCGCCGGCCCCAAGATCACCGACCCCCGTCTCTTCGTGGGGCGTAGGGAGGAACTACGTCGGCTCGCCACGGCGATGGCCGGCGCGCAGCCCATCAGCGTCAACGTGGTCGGCGCGCGGCGGATCGGCAAATCATCTCTCCTCTACCACTTCTATCAAACCTGGGAGCAGCGCGTTCGCACCCCGGCACGGTTTGTCGTTGCGTTCCTGTCTCTTCAGGAGGCGGCGGCGCAGACAGAGGCAGACCTGTACCGTGCCATTGCCCGGTCATTGCTGGACCGGCCGGCGGCGCACCAGCGCGCCGACCTGGTAGCGGCCCTGAACCGACAGCCGTTGGACCGGTCGGGCTTTGCTGAGGCGATGAAAGGGTTCCGGGCGCAGAACCTCCTGCCCGTCCTCTGCCTGGACGAGTTCGAGGCGCTGTTCCAGCACCCCCGGCAGTTCGACGATGGTTTCTACGACGCCCTCCACGCCCTGATGGATGGCAATGTGCTGATGGTGATCGCGGCGTCCCACGAGCCGTTGGACGTCTATCGCCGCCAGCACCGCCTCACCTCGTCGTTCTTTAACCTGGGACACGTGCTACGACTGGGCGATCTGACGGAGGAAGAAGCTGCCGACCTGGTACGCCTGCCGGCCAGCACGATATCCGGCGCCCCGGCCGCCCTGAGCCTGGACGAGCAACGGCTGGCGCGCGCCTGGGGGCGACGGCACCCGTACCTGCTCCAACTGGCGGCTTATTTCCTGTACCAGGCTCGCCAGGAGGGGCGCGACACCGCCTGGGCCAGGATGCAATTCGAGGCCGAGGCGCGCCGCGTGCCTCGCGTTCATGGTCGCCTGCGGCCTCTGCGCTGGCTGGCCTGGGACGCGCCCGCGCGATTGGGCCGGCTGGCCAAACGAACCGGCGAGACCCTGGACGACCTCACGAACTGGGTGATCGGCATGGTCATTCTGATCGTGGTGATCCTGGCCGTGCTGGGGGTTTTGACCTGGCCGCAGTTGGTGGAGCTGGCGCGCCTGGCGCTGGGGAGGTGACGATGAGCGAGAGAGCGATCAGCAGGTTCCGTGCCTGCGTGACCGGGTGCGCGCGGCTGCTCTACTGGGCCTGCTTCAAGCCCTACACCCTGAACCGCTGGCTGCAGGAGATTGACCCGGACCTGGATGACACCACCAACCCCTTCCGCCTGCGCGAGCGGTTTGCCGCCAACCCCCGCCTGCGCCGCTACGCCGGGCAGTGCTGGTGGCTGGCCGCCGTGACTCCCCTCCTGGTCACTCTCCTGGTGGGTGCCTTGTATTCTTTGCTGGCCCCTGAGCCTTTTAACTGGGCCAGAAGCGGGTTGTTCCTCCTGGGCTGGTGGCTTGGGCTGTGGCTGGCGCGCGGCGCGCGCTCCCGCCTGGAACGCTGGGCCAATTGGCTCATCTGGGCCGGGTTCATCGTGGGCCTGGTGTGGGGAGGCGGGTGGCAGCTCGCGCCAGACCTGATGCGGACGATCCTCCACAACCTGCCCTGGGGTCTGGGCTATTACATCGCGGCCCTGGCGCCCATCCTCGCTTCCATCTGGCCTTTGGCGGTCGGCGTGGCGGTCGGCGTGGCGTTCGGCGTGGCGTTCGGCGTGGCGTTCGGCGTGGCGGTCGGCGTGGCGGTCGGCGTGGCGTTCGGCGTGGCGTATATCCTGGGGGTATTGCGCGTCTATTTCT
>Ga0209227_1002687_pt1 | contig 12513 bp, 7 predicted proteins | sample YNPBryantNP2012_FD_185815 | JGI IMG/M metagenome (GOLD analysis project Ga0209227, IMG submission 185815) | Anoxygenic and chlorotrophic microbial mat microbial communities from Yellowstone National Park, USA - YNP Bryant NP 2012 (SPAdes)... ...
TCCGCGTGCTCACTCCACCCAGAAACATCAGGCACAGATCATGGGCGATCTCCCCTTCATACTGCTTCGAACGGGGAAGCACCTGCGTGTGATACTCCCCATTTCGGTCTCGAGGGACCTTGGCGCAAACCTCTCCGATCCCCTTGAGCGTGAATCGTCTTTCGTAGAATCCGTTCCGGTAGTTCGGCGTTCCAGGCTCCGCCCCATCCGCCTCTTTCCTCTCGTAGGGCTCCCTTCCGAGAAAATGGGTCAGTTCGGCATTCATCATCTCCGAAAGATATCGTCCGACCATCTCTCTCACGTCCAGGCGAATTATCTCGAAGATCTGTTCTGGGTTTTGCTGAATTTCCTTGAAAATGCCGACAACTTCGGGGATACTGATCTCGATCTTCATGGGCGCTTTTCCTTTCTTTGAGGTTGTTTTTGGCCAAACCCTCTTTTAATGGAAAAGCGCCCTTTTTTCTACCGCTTAGAATTTACACAAAAGACTTTACACCACCGGGCAATTTCGGTGAGCCCACGCTAATCCGCCAGCACCCCCGCCGTCAAGGACGCTTGCTGAAAGCACACGTTGCTCTAAAAGGTAATTGTGTTACCCAGATCGCTGTACCGTGGCCTCCATTCTGAGAGCGCTAGATATTACGCTTTGTCCTAATGGCCTGACAGTGATTGTACAGTGGTTAGGTATCGTATCTTCATTACCACGGAGGGAACTCAATCAAAGGAAACATTGATGGGATCAGCGTGATTGGAATGGGCACTGCTGCAAAAAGTATAGGGTGACATGGCATGAGGTTTGCAAAATGGTGTTTACACACTAGATCAAATAGAGGCGAAAAACGTTTTTGCTATAAAGCGAACTTTTCTGAATGGTAGAGACTAAAGTGTATCGTGCCGTATCAAAATACTTTACATGTATGTAGTAAAGATAAAAATGCTGCCTAGCGACGCATTGTGGGGAAGTATATCGTTTGCCATATCATTACACATATGAAGCCTTTAATCGCACACATGGTCGGGTAAACATGGGAGGATTGTGGAATGTACAAAAAAGTATTATGTTATTCACCTTACAATATGTGGGAATTACACGGTTTGTGGGAAACAACCATTCTGCATGCTTTGAAGCTTCGTGATGCGACCGTTCGATACGTGCTATGCGATGGGCTTTATGCGGAATGTGACGTGTTTTGGAAGGCTACAAATCCACGTTATTCCCTCTCATGCACGAAGTGTCAGGCTACCGTAGCCAACTTGATGGTTCGTATGGGCATGAGCTTTGAGTGGCTGGGACGGTATCTGCTTCCAGAAGAATCGTCAGAAGCTCACCGTTGGGCTAACTTTTTACCCAACGAGGCTTTATTTGGAGCGGAATATAAAAACTGGAAGGTTGGATCGTGGATTCGATCATCTGTTCATTCCCATCTCAGAATGTCTGAACTAAGATTAGAAGACCCGCAAGTTGAGGAAGCCTATCGCCGGTATCTATACAGCGGATTGATTGCCTGTTTCGCCATTAGCCGTCTATTGGATGACTACATGCCGGATGTCTTATTTCTCTTCAACGGACGGATGTCGTCAACACGTGTAGCCTTCGAACTTGCACGAGAGCGTGGTATTCGAGTCATTGTTCATGAAAGAGGTTTTTCGAAAGAAAGTCTATCTCTGCGAGAAAATCAAACGTGTGAATCGCTAAATTGCCTAAAAGAACTATGGAAAAGCTGGGGAGAGATTCCGCTTTCCCCAAATGAGCTTACTCAGATAATTAAATTACTGGAAGAACGCCGGGTCGGCGACAATCTCAGCTGGCGACCTTTCAGTCCACCGCCACAGCCGCCCAATGTAGTCTTGAAGCGCCTAGATCTTTGCGATGACCGTCCTCTTTGGGTCTTGTTCACGTCATCTGACGATGAAACGATCGCAGCCAAGGAGTGGAAAGGAGTTTTTTCTACACAACTGGAGTGGATACATCGCACCCTTGAATATATTAAATGCCACCCTGATATTAATTTTGTTATCCGCGTTCATCCGAATACGAGTGGTAAGAAGGCGACAGGTAACAATCTGCAACAACTTAAAGAAATGGAGATATTACGGCAAAACCTTCCGCAAAATGCGCGGATGGTTATGCCAGAAGATGAGGTTAGCTCCTATTCTCTCGTTGATCTAGCCACGGTCGGCTTAGTTTACCACAGTACAATAGGATTGGAGATGGCGTGTAGGGGCAAAACTGTCGTGGTGGCGGGAGGCTGTCTAGTGAGCGACATGCCATTTGTACTGACGGTTAAGTGTGTGGACACATATAAATGTATACTTGATCGGTTACAGAAGCTCCCACCAAAAATAACTTTTCCTGATATCCAACGAATGGCCTACCGTTATGCGTACGCCCTCTTTTTTCGGTTTAATATCCCATTTCCCCTTGTTAAAATGCCTGACCCACACACCGGCCAGTTGGCCTACAACTCGCTGGAATGTCTTCTGCCTGGTAAGGATTCAAGCGTTGATCGTGTTGCACGGATTATTCTTGAAGGAGAGCCTATTTGCCCACACCCTTTGCCAGAGCATCGCAGTCGGTCTGAGGAAGTGGAGCGCACCTGGCTGAAAGCCATGGGGTCAAAGCATTCGATGGAAGCGAAGAAAACAAAGCCCAGGGTTTCTGTCGTCATTCCTTGCTACAACTACGGGCGCTACTTGGCTGACGCAGTGACAAGCGTGGTGAATCAGACGTATCAGGATTTCGAAATCATCATTGTCAACGATGGCAGTACGGATGACAGTCGCAAGGTAGCCGAGCAGTTGATAGCAACCCATCCAGAGCACCAGATTCGGCTGATCAATCAGACGAACTCGGGCCAGCCGGCCATTGCCCGTAATCGAGGAATCTCAGAAGCCAGAGGTGAATTCATTCTATGCTTGGATGCGGATGATATGATTAAACCGACAATGCTAGAAGAGTGTATACATGTTATGTGTATAAATCCAGATGTGGATATCACTTATACCGATCAGGAATCTTTCGGTGATGGGTGGTCCCGTGTTGTGCAGGCCAGCAATTGGGATATCCGGATTTTGCCACGATCCAATCAGTTACCGTATTGCGCGTTGTATCGGCGTGAAATGTGGGAAAAAGTGGGAGGTTATAAAACGAACGTAAGGGGTTACGAGGATTGGGACTTCTGGATTAGTTGTGCTGAGAGGGGCTACAAGGGGAAAAGAATTCCAAAGCCGCTGTTCCGTTATCGAGAGCATGGCAGGGGCGTTTATGCGGATGCTTTAAAACAAGACGTCTACCTCAAAGCTCAAATTGTGCTCAATCATCCGAAACTATATGACGAGGCGACAGTTGCCAATGCGCAAAAAGTTATTAGTCATCATCAACGATTTGCTCTAAAGGTAGAGAAAAAAAAAGACCTCAAAAACATGCCGGATCCTCTGGTATCGGTCATCCTTCCAACCTATAACCGACCAACAATGCTAGTTAATGCTCTAATAAGCCTTTTTAATCAAACCTACAGAGACTTCGAGATTATTGTGGTTAATGATGGAGGCGATGACATAGAAAACATGATCACATCACTGGGTTCATATCGTAACATCACGTATGTAAAGCATAACACAAATAGGGGAACCGCTGCAGCTAAAAATTCTGGCATTCGAATTGCGAGGGGTAAATATATCGCATACCTGGACGATGACGACATGTATTATCCCGAACACCTTGAGACTCTAGTTAGAGTTTTGGAAGATAGTGGTAATAAAGTAGCTTACACTGATGCCTATCGTGCCCATCAAGAGAAGAGGAATGGAGAATACGTGACGGTAAAGAAAGATGTCCCTTATTCTTTCGATTTTGATCACGACCGAATATTAATTTCCAATTTCATTCCTATTCTCTGCGTTATGCATGAAAAATCCTGCATAGAAGAAGTTGGAGGTTTTGATGAATCCTTGCAGACGCATGAAGATTGGGATCTCTGGATCCGGATGTCGAGAAAATATATATTTATGCATATTAACAAAATTACTTGTGAATTCAGATGGAGAACAGATGGTTCCAGTACGACGAGTTCGAAGCGGGAGGATTTTGTGAGAAGTATGTGTATTATCCATGATAAATATATTAAGTATACAAAAAATAAACCACACATATGTAAGGCTCAGCAGTTAGTTAAGAAATCATTGCTTGCGGATATAGTCAAACCCAGCGTAAGTGTTCAAAGGCTAGCGCCGAATCCATGAGCCGTTGGGGGATTTGCCTTAGAGGAATCCCGGGACGTAAGTGTTCACGGGGGTCCACCCTAAATCCATGAGACGTCGGGAGCTTTGCCTTGGAAAGAGCACGTGAGGGCCTCGACGAGAATCGGGTAGGTTGCCAAGCCTCGCAGCCGACACGTTTCGCGCAGCGACAGAATCCGCTCGACCTAACGGTCTCCTTTTTCGTTGAAGCTTCCCTGCATCATACGACGCCACAATACGGCAAGACGCAGCGCTGTCTCAGCACGGTTGTTCGTGGGATCGACCCCTTCTTCGAGGAGGAACACCCAAAGATGGCCCATCTCAGCATCCAGATGACGGACAAGCTTCCGCGCCTCATCTTTTCGGTGCCGATGGCCGTCGATCAGATGTCCCATCCGCGCATACCAGGTGGCGACGTCTCCCCGGTTGGGCGGGGCATGGGCCCACTGGGTCAGGCGAGCGAGCTCTGTAGCCACACGCTTCCCGAAATGGGCCAGAGCGGCATCCTTTCTCTCGGCCATTCCCCCGGCCCTGCGGATCACATGGGCCAGGCAGGTTTGCCGGGCCTTCGCCCATGTGCGGTAGGTTCCGTAGCCATCAGAGACCAGGATCCCGGCCCAGCGGCCGATCAACTCCTTAAAAGCCTCCTTGGAGCGGCTCGCTTTGACGCTGAAAAAGGCCACGGTGTGGTCGACCATCACCCACAACCAGCCCGGCACGCCGTGCTGAGAGTACGCGGTTTCGTCCACGTGGTTGACTGTCGCGCTTCGCGCCCAATGGGCGATCTTCTCATCATAGGGCGCAATAGCTTGCGAGACGCGATCGACACAGATCTCAATGCCTCCAACGCTCATGGAGAGGCCGAGCACGGATTGGCAAAAGTCCTTCACCGCCTTGAGCGAGCTGCGCTGAGCGCCGCTCAGCTCCCCCACAAGAGCTGTCAGACGCGCGCCGTATCCGGTCGTGAAGCGCTCGAGCACCGACGCTTTGACCGTGGCTCCGCAGGCGGCACATTCTCCTTCCTGAAGAAGGGAATGGGTAACCTGCATTGCGATCTCGGGCAGCTCGATATGTTGATGGGTGTGAAAGGTTCTCAGGCCGACGAATTCCCGGCATCCACACGAGCAGGCGGTGGGCGGCACCGGCACCGTTTCGGTCGGCTCCAACAAAGCCTGTTGGTGGCCTGGGTGGCCCTTCTTTGCCCCAGGTCTTTTCCCGTCTTTCGATTTCTTTCTCTTGATCCGCTGGTGCGGGGCGTCCGAAGAAGGCGGCCGGTTCGAGTTTTGGGAATTCCTGCCGATTCGTGCTCCCAGTTCCTCGATGTGCTTGACCAGTTCAGCGACAATTTCCTGGAGGCGCGATACCAAGGTCCTCACCGAAGCCGGGGTTCTTTCCCAGTCTTCGGGTGGAATGCTCAGGCCGTGGACGGCCCCCGGCTCGGATGGTGTGGAAGGCATGTCTCGCCCGCTCCTCGATTCGCAGCTTTCCACCCTCCTTTAGCAGATTCCGTGAGCTTTGCCCAGCCTAAAATCGTGCGGTTCAATGCCCCCCGTGAACACTTACAATTAGAAGGCCAGGAACTGCGGATTTTTGCTGGGCGCCATCGGAAACCTGCTGCGGCACGAGAGAATGGACGGAAACGTCACACAGGCATCCTTGAGCCCGAGGTTGGATGAAGGCCATCCTCTCGCGGTCGGCCTGGTTTAGCCACGGCATGGCCGAAGAGCCGGTGTCAAGGCTAAACCCTTCAGGCGCTGACGCGGCCTTGACACCGGCTCTGGCCATGCTAGTCCATCAGGGCCGACGGCTAGGGCCGAGTCCATGATGAACCCTCATGGGCAAGGCAGAGTAGCTCGTTTTGAAGGCGGAAAATTCCATTTCCCGTTGAACCAAGACAAGGGTAGGACCCCGTACCGAAAGTAAGAGGTTTCGATAACAAGGTTGACTTTCACACTTCTTCCCCAAATCGGCGGTTTTTTCATGATGGGGCGCAATCACTTGCGAGACGCGATGGACACACTTCTGAATGGGCCCAACGCCCTTGGAGAGGGCGAGCCCGGATGGGCAAAAGTCCTTGATAGCCCTTCGCGAGCTACGCGAAGCCCCGCTCAGCTCCCCTAGGAGGGCCATGAGATGCGCGGCGTATTCGTTCGGAGAGGGAACCAAAAAAGAAAATTTCTATTTCAAGTAAGGCTTATACGAATAATATAAGAATTCTTGTAAGCGTGGGCCCGGAAGAGGGGAGAGGAGAACCTATGAATGATCATTTAAATCCAACTTCTTCAGTTGAAAAGAGAGCATTTACGGACCTCTTCGGCCGGAAAAGTGACGAAAGACATGGGCTTTGGTCTCGGGGAATCCTACAAGGTGTGCCAACGTGTTCGATTGTAATCCCAGTTTACAACCAGCAGGCCTATACGGAAAAATGCCTGAGGTCCGTTGCGCGATGTGCCTCACGTGCAATACCCTTCGAAGTGGTGGTTGTGAATAACGCATCAACAGATGGGACAGATTTACTGCTCCGTGATGCCGCAAAACGCTATGAATTCCTTAGAGTGGTGCATTTAGACCGAAACTATGGATTCGGCGGGGCCTGCAACCGCGGGGCGCATAAGGCCCAAGGCGACTTACTGGTGTTTTTGAATAACGACACCGTTGTGCTTCCAGGTTGGCTTGAGGCGCTCGTCAGGGCTTACAAGTCAGAAGAGGATGTCGGGATTGTAGGGGCCAAATTGATTTATTCTGATAGAACAATACAGCATGCTGGGATCAGCTTTCGCTGGATTGAGTCAGACGGGATTTTGCAACTTTGGCCTTTTCATCCCTGGCGTGGCGCTCGATCAGACGCTCCACAAGTAAATGAACAAAAAGAAGTTGATGCGGTGACTGGTGCCTGCTTACTCATAGAAAAGCATTTATTCCAATTGGTTGGAGGGTTTGATGAATCATATTTTATGTACTTCGAAGACATTGATCTTAATTTTAAAGTGCGAAGTTTGGGGAAGAGGATTATCTATTGCCCGGAAAGCACAATCGTTCACTTTGAAGGTAAGTCTTCAGCCAACAAATATGAAGTTCATCGTCTAAACGCTGAAAGTCACAAAAAATTCTATGTTATGTGGGCTGACAAGCTACATGCTATGGTAGGGGCAGGACAAGTAGTTAGACCTTTGACTTCACCGCAGGGAACCCAGGCAGAAAAATACCATAATTCGTCTCTTGCGGAAAGCCTACGAGGAATAAGGTGGCAGGGCCAGGTCTTGAATTTCAGCGGTTATGCTAGCCATGGGCGACGAGTCATTAAAGCATTGAAACAAACAGGAATTTCGCTTTCGGTGCATGCCGTAGCGTCTGACAAACTCTTTGTTCGGCACTTAAGCACGCATGAGATTACCGGTTGGCGAAAGCTTTTCGCTCAACAAGTCAAGACTGGAGCTTATTTGTGTTTCTCGGTTCCTACCTTTGAGGATCGAACTGATGTTTTCGCTGCCTTGCGTGCAGCAAACCCGGGTTTCAAGGCCTACATCGGGTTGACAACTTTTGAGACTGATCGCCTCCCTTCGGGATGGGCGGAAGCCTGTAACCGCATGGATGAGGTGTGGGTGCCGAGCACATTTAACCAAGAAACTTTTGCGAGGGCTGGCGTGGATGCAGACCGGATTCGCGTATTTCCCACAGGAATCGAGACAGAGACTTTTGATCGGGCCCGCGTCTCTCCTCTTTTTATTGCAAATCGCCGTGGTTTCGCTTTCCTTTCCATTTTTCAGTGGACCAAACGTAAAGGATGGGACGTTCTTCTGCGTGCCTATTTATCGGCGTTTACGCCCGATGATGATGTTTGCCTGATTCTGAGGACCTATCCGTATAAGATTAAAAACCCACCTATTAAAAACCGAATCGAGCAGTACATTCACAACTTGGGCTTCCAGCCTCAAAGAGTACCTCCGATCATTCTGTTGGATAAGTTCATACCAGAAGCCCTCATGCCATCTCTTTATGCCGCGGCGGATGCCTTTGTGCTGCCTTCTAGGGGAGAAGGTTTTGGCCTTCCTTATATGGAAGCCATGGCCATGGGATTGCCCACCATAGCCACGCGTTGGGGCGGGCATCTCGACTTTATGAATGACAGCAACAGCTTCCTGATTGATGTGGAAAGTTTACGACCTGTGGATCATGAGCTGACATGGGAGAGTGTTTTTTACACCCCCGATCAACGATTGGCCGAGCCGTGTGTAAATCACACGGCGGAGCTGATGCGGCTGGTATTTGAAAACAGAGCGGAGGCCGAAAGGCGTGGAAGGGCGGCCGGGAAGCATATCCGAACGCACTGGAATATGGAGCGATCAGCCCGCTGGTTTCAGTCAGAACTCTCATGGATCCTTTCCTGATGCGGGCCATTTCCAAGACTACCCCCAAGGAGTCGAGAATGCCGAATGTCAACTCGGAATGTAAACCGGTCGTCTTGTGGAAAGCCCCCTTTTACGATCCCAGTGGTTATGGAGATGAAGCTCGTCACCTGGTCAAAGCGGTCTGCGGCTGTTGGCCTATACGAGTAAGTCCGGCAGGTCGATTTTCAATTGACTTTGTGAAGGGCATGAAAAGCGAAGATCGGACGCTTTTTGCCAGGCTTCAAGACCAGCCACTCACCAAGGACTATATTTTCCTGGTCCAGCTGCCTGTCTATGGTTTCTCTCGGCATGAACAAGCCTTGTATAGTATCGGAAGAACGGTTTTCGAAACAGATCGGCTTCCTGCACCGTGGGTTAAAGCATGCAACAATATGGATGAAATATGGGTTCCTACGAATTTCAATGTACACTCTTTCCGTCGAAGTGGTGTGCAGGTTCCCATCCATGTGGTTCCCCAAGGGATTGACGCCCAATTCTTTAGACCGGGTCTTCAAGCTCTTTCTATTCCCGGTCGGCGTTCGTTTGCCTTTCTGTCCGTCTTTGAATGGAGCTACCGCAAAGGATGGGACCTTCTTTTGCGAGCGTGGGCGGACGCCTTCGACGCCAAAGAGGATGTGTGCCTCATTTTGAGGACCTATCCCATGAACGCGGTGGATGCAGGCAGCGGGGGGAGCGTGATCCTTCATAAAATCCATGAATTTCTGCGGGAAGAGATGGGGATTTCGATCCGGGATGTGGCTCCTATTATCGTGCTCGCCACCCAGATCCCCGACAATGAAATGCCGCGATTGTACGCGTCGGCGGACGCTTTTGTGCTTCCTTCCAGAGGCGAAGGCTGGGGGCGGCCGTATATGGAAGCCATGGCCTGCGGGCTACCGGTTATCGGAACGCGCTGGGGAGGAAACCTGGCCTTCATGGATGCAGAGAATTCCTATTTGGTGGACATTGAAGGACTTGAAGAGGTCGGGGATCAGATGGAAATCGATTTTTACAGGGGGCACCGCTGGGCTGTTCCGTCCCTTAATAACCTAAAATTTTTGATGCGTCGAGTTTATGACTATCCCCAAGAGGCCCGATTAAAGGCTTTGCGGGCGCGGCATGACGTGGCCGAAAAGTGGAATTGGCAGATGGCTGCCGAAAAGGTGCTGAATCGCCTTGAAGCCCTCTCTCGCGAACGGATAAAGCGACCTTCACAGACGGTAAAGATGACGCACGCCTCGACCCGAGCAATGCCAGTGGAAGTGGTATGGGAAGGTCCCCAGTTTGTTTACAGCTCCCTAGCGCTGATTAACCGCGAGATCTGTCTTAACCTTATGGATCGGGACGATTTGGACTTGTGCGTCTGGCCCAAAGGTTGCCAAGAATTTGTGGCAGAGAATGACATCAAGCTTCAAAGGCTGATGGGCTTTTTCCATCGGAAAAACGCCGCGAATCGTTCTGTGCACATTCGGCACGAATGGCCGCCGAATTTCTTTCCCCCCGAACGCGGCCACTGGGTCATGATTCAGCCTTGGGAGTATGGGCGCTTGCCCCGCCAATGGGTGGGACCAATGAGCGCTTTGGTCGATGAATTGTGGGTGCCCAGCAGGCATGTGTGGAAAACCTATGTGTCGAGCGGCGTACCCGCTGAGCGGGTTCAAATCGTTCCTAACGGTGTCAACCTCGCCAGATTCAGGCCGGATGTGGAGCCCCTTTCGTTAAAGACGAATAAAAGATTCAAATTTCTATTTGTTGGAGGAACAATCTGGCGCAAAGGCGTGGATCTCTTGCTCACAGCGTACCAAAGCACCTTTCGAAGTGCTGACGATGTAGCACTGGTCATAAAGGACATTGGGCAGAACTCGTTTTACAAGGGGCAGGGTGCCCGGGAAGCCATCAAAAAAATTCAAGAAGATTTAAAGGCTCCCGAAATTATCTATATCGATGAGAATCTGGGCGAAAACGCTATGGCAGGGCTATTCAAGGCGTGCGATTGTCTCGTCCATCCGTATCGAGGTGAAGGATTTGCCTTACCCGTACTGGAGGCGATGGCCTGTGGGCTGCCGGTGATCGTGACAGAGGGAGGAGCGACAGACGACTTTTGCCTGCCGGAGTTTACGTATAAAATCAAGGCCACGCGCCGAAATTTTACCTCTCCTGAAATCGATTTTGCAGGCGGGGCAGGATGGGTTCTTGAGCCGAACGTTAACGATTTGCAAAGGCTTCTTTTGCACGTCTATGAGAACCGCAGCGAAGCCATAAAGAAGGCTGAAAGGGCAGCTGAGTATGTCCATCGCCAGTACAGCTGGGGGAAAATAGCAGATCGAGTTGCCCAAAGGATTCATTGCATTGTTCAAAAACCCATTGCCCGGCTCCAGCATCGTTGATGATTGCCCCCTTAAAGCTCCTTCCCTTGGTGTTTCCCTCAACCACTGCGCCGAGCATCCAAGATGAGATCCAGAGCATCTGTTAGGAGACGGGGCTGTGCTGGTATCTATCTTGCAGACCTATAAAATTGGACGGGCAATGTATTGGAATCAAGTAAAAAGGAGCTGAAAAATGATTGAGCTGGGCCAAACAAGCGCAGATCTTGGTGAAATTGATCAACTTATTGAAGCCTGTCAATGGGATAAGGCTATTTCCTTGCTTCGACACGCCGTTGCGAAGCGGCCTTTTGACACTCGAGCCATTAGCAAGCTTGGTTATGCGCTTTGGGAGAAGGGTGAGCGAAAGGAAGGGGCTGAGACCCTGGAACGAGCACTGCAACTGGATCCGGATGATGCAGAGATCATCAAGGATTGCGTTCGAGTTTTTGTGGAGGCCGGTAGGGCCCAAGACGCCCGCCAGATTCTTGATGGCTACCTGCTGCGCAACCCATGGGACTGGGAAATCAAGGAATTTCTAAACGGGTTGTCAGAGGCTGAACCTCAAAAGGCGCCTTCTTGTCAATCGAATGACAGTGAGGCAGCGACGGCCGCCCTTCTGGTTGGTTTGGGTGAAGAGGAGTTTGAAAAGGGAAACACGGAGAGGGCCCGGACCTGCTTTGAGATGGCCATGGAAAAGGATCCCGGCAATGCCAGGGCTTACAACAACATGGGCGTTCTCGCCTGGCAGGTCGGGGATCTGGACCAAGCGCTGGCAAATTTCGATAAAGCCTTGGATCTGGCGCCCACGGACGGAGAGATTTTGCTGAACGCGGCACGAGCCCTGGGAGCTGCCGACCATTGCGAAACGGCTTCCCAGCTGCTGGAAATCTATCTCACGGCGCACCCCGACGAAAGGGAAGTGTGGGGTGAGTACAAAGAGCTCATTCGGAAGGGTAGCCAAGCGTGGAGTCCCGATGGTCTGGGTATGCATGTAGCCGAAATATACAGGGAGATGGGAGACCGACTTGCGGGGGCGGGAGATATGCAGGGGGCCGCCGAGGCCTTGGCTCGGGCGGTTCGCCTGGATCCCCAAAACGTGGAGGGTTATCTCCGACTCGGCTTGCTCCACCTTCAGCTAAACCAAGCCGAGGAGGCTCTGCCCTTCCTGGAGCAGGCCCAGGCTTTGGATGGAGCCAATGAAGAAGTGACCAAAGCCTTGGCCGACGCGCGTGCGCGATGCAAGGAACCAGCAGAGGCAAAAGAGCAGCCGAGCACCATGGGCTGAGGGGGGATTTAGGTGGGGGAGCCGCGCCTCTCTTTGTGCATGATCGTCAAGAACGAGGAGGAGAACCTTCCCCGATGCTTGGAAAGCGTTCGGGGCCAGGTGGATGAAATTGTCGTGGTGGACACGGGTTCAACGGATGGGACCCGTCACGTGGCGGCCTGCTATGGCGCCAAAGTTTTGACTTATCGGTGGCAAAACGATTTTTCCGCCGCTCGAAATGTTTCGTTGGATCATG
>Ga0209227_1002692_pt1 | contig 12507 bp, 10 predicted proteins | sample YNPBryantNP2012_FD_185815 | JGI IMG/M metagenome (GOLD analysis project Ga0209227, IMG submission 185815) | Anoxygenic and chlorotrophic microbial mat microbial communities from Yellowstone National Park, USA - YNP Bryant NP 2012 (SPAdes)... ...
CACCGGTGGGTTTGGTCTGAATAACGGCCGGAGGGCGGCAGGGCGAGTCGGCTGCCGGCCCATGAAGTCGCTCAATCTGTTCCATCGAGTGCCCGTGTGGGTGGGGACGCTCGCGCTCCGGCAGCGAAGGTCCGCGAGGATCCCCTGTTTGACAGCTTCTTTGTCGGTGGACACGCAGCCGGGCGTCTGGTATGATGTATGATAATCAAAAGTGCATCAGAAAAGCCGGAGACCGGCGGCGTATCTGATGGGCGAAGCCGGCCCCGCGCCGGGATTCCCGGCCGGGCCGATCGTTCGGTCTGCGCAAGTCCCCGGGCTCGGGCGGGCCGGAGATGCTGTCATTTTTGGCAGGTCAGGTTAGGAGACCGGAAATGAGTGATGCAAAGGACACGGGCAGGGAAACCGGCGCCAGCGTTGGGCGCAGGACGTTCATGAAGCTCGCGACGGCGGGGGCTGCGGCCGCTGCCGTCCAGTCGTCATCGGCAGGAGAAGATCGTATGTCGGAGAAGGAAGACCGCGGCCTGCGCGGGCCGGCGGCGTTTGCCTACGGTTACAACAGGGACCCTTACCCTCTCGAGCCCGGGCCCCATCTGTTCATTGACTGGCGCTACGTGATGGCGGGCTGGACCAACTACGCAGTCGAGGGGCGCGGGGCCGAGCTTTTCCCGGGGCAGGGCAGGGCGCCTGAAAACGTCACGTTCGATCCCCACTGGGTTCCAACCGGCGTAAGGCTGGTCGCAGAGCGGGCGCACAAGATCGGCCCGGTCGTGAAGAACGACCGGGACTGGGAGTTCATGATCAGCGGTTACGCCAGCCTTCACGATCTGGGCGGCAAGTTCGGGCTGTGGTACGAGACGGTGCCGCCGGGCGGAAACGGCGACAGCAACCTCATCTGCTACGCGGAGTCAAAGGACGGCCGGGAATGGGTCAAGCCGGAACTCGGGCTGGTGGAGTTTGGCGGCAGCAAACGGAACAACATCGTCATCGACGGGTCCAGGACTCCCTACGGCGGTCTTCACGGCCAGTCCGTCTTTGTGGATCCCGCCGCTCCTCCCGGGGAGCGGTTCAAGATCATCTTCATGTCGTATCTCTCCGGAGGGCCGGAGGAGGCCGTGCTGCAGAGACTCAGGCAAGAGCGGCCGCACAGCGTGGACGACTTCGGTCAGGCCCTGCGGGCCGGGATCTTGCTCGGCAGGTCGCCGGACGGGTTGAGATGGAGCTTCTCCGACAGGATCCTTTTCTCTCACGTCTGCGACTCGCAGACTTGCGTCTACCACGACGACTTCCTGGACCGGTGGGTGCTGTACACGCGCACCTCGGCGCTCGGGCGCCGTTGCATCGGACGGGCGGAGACCAGCGACATTGACGACTGGCCCGTTCCGGAGACCATCATCTGGGAGAACGACCCGTCCGAGCCGCACATTGACCTTTACTGCAACAGCAAGTCGTTGTATCCGGGGACCAGGACGATGCACCTGATGTTCCCGACGCTGTATCTGAGAAGCACAGATTCATGCTCGCTTGCGCTGTCGTCCAGCCCGGACGGGATCGTCTGGACGCGGGTGCCCGGGAAGGTCCTCGAGTGCGGACCGGAGGGAAGCTGGGATGCCGGGTGTCTGTTCGGCGGTTTCGGTCTGACGGAGCTGCCGGGGGATATCGTCGTTCTGCCTTACGGTGGCTACCGCCATCCGCATAAGTATCCGCGGTATGAGCGGCTGGGGCAGGTCGGGTTTGCGGCCTGGAAGAAAGAGCGGCTGTCGGCGATCCAGGCGGATGGCTTTGGCGAGTTCGTGACCATCGCCCTGACCCCTCCGGGAGACCGGCTGTATCTGAACTTCGAGGCAAAGATGCCGGGTTACATCCGGGTTGCAGTGGAGGGGGTCGAGAACCGGGGCTTGAGGGACTGTGACGTGCTGACGGGAGATCAGCTCAAGCAGCTCGTGACCTGGAAGGGGGATCCCTCGCTCGGGGTGCCGCGCGGCACGTGGCTGCGGCTGAGGATTCAGATGAAGTCAGCCAAACTCTATAGCTTCGAGTTCAAGTGACCGGCACGGCCGCGCCCCGGCCGGGCGGATCGGGCGCGCGGTCTGCGACCCGTGCCGGGACCGTACGCCAGGTCTTCTTCCGGACCCCTGCTTCAGGCCCCCGGATTCTCCGGGGGCCTGAAGCGCGTGTGGGTCTAGGCCCTTGATTGATGGAATACTATAGGCGGAGCGTGCAAGCCGACTTACCGTTGCTGACCTTTTGGAAGAGCTCAAAGGTCGCCACGCGGTTCGTCCCTGATAACGGTCAATGTGACGTTCCACGGGAAACGTGGACTCCGTCTGACATTACGACACCAGACTCACGTTCGTTTTCTCCGGGGAACGATGCCCGGACTGGCAATCTAACCTCGCACAGGCGGGGCTGTTCGGTGTCCTGAGCTCGTAGAACAGGTGCCGGGGACAGTGTTGCGAGTGTGGGACGAAAGACAGGAAGATGAGAACCTCTTGCTTGCCTCATAAGCTTATGTGCGTGATGCTTCGCTTTTTCGCCGCGGCGGTTCTGTCGCTGTTGACGCTGGAGTCACCTCTGTTGCCCGCGATCATCATTGATCCCGATGACGCAAGGCCCGTCAGCCCTCTTCTATATGGCAGCCAGGTTCACTGGCCTCGCCAGGGGGGCGGAGTGCTTGTCGCCCCTTATCACAAGCTTCGCTTGCCGGTGACCTTCAATTCGTTCTTCCTCGAGAAAGCGCGCGAGATGCCGCTGAGGACTCTGCGTTTTCACGGAGACAATCTCTACAACTGGAGATACGGCGTCGGTCCGCATCATCTTCGGCCTGGGTGCAATTTTTCTCAGTTTGGCTCCGCCATCTGGGCCAACGACTTCGGGACACACGAGTTTGTTACGCTGTGCAGGACTATTGGCGCAGAACCGGTTGTCGTCGCGCCCTATCTTGTGGCACGACGACAGCACGAGAGAGCACCAATCGCAACTCAAATGGCAGCCAACTGGGTGGAATACTGTAATGCTCCCAGCCCGGGCCTTGCCTACGGCCTGGCACAAGGATGGGAGCCCACGACTTTCACTAACTCTACGGAGGGCTTGAGCGATTGGGAGCCTGGCAGGCGCTATGCCGAAGGAGACCGCGTGCGTCGCCACGGCGCTGCGTTCAGGTGCCTTCAGGCTCACGAGTCGAGTTACCGCACAGAGCCCGGCGGCGGTGCTTACTCGAACTGGCTCCCTTATTGGGTCTGGCTGGAACCAGAGGAGATCGCTGTCCCCGGCAAATCCTGGAGAGCCGACGAGAAAGCTCCCCGAGGCTACTTTGCCTGGCTCCGTGAACTTTTTGGCCATCCCGCCCCCTTCGGCATTCGTTACTGGGAGATAGGCAACGAAGAATGGGCCTGGGGCGGGCCCGACGGTTGCTCCTGGGGGCGGCCCGAGCAGTATGCTACCAACGCCCTCGCAATCATCCGGGCGATGAAAGCCGTCGACCCCACCATCAAGTGCGGGATCAATCTGCCGGGACCGCTAGACCCGAATCGCCGGCATTACCAGACCGTCGTTTGCGGAACACCTGGTAACTACACGGAAACGTACCACGCCTCGGATTTTCTAGTCTGGCACATCTACATCGGCACGAACATTCCTAACACAGAAGACCCGCTTTCAGAATACCTATACCAGTTCAAGTCAGTTGACAGATGCGAAAGTGCTCACATTGAGCTGATGCGCGATTATCCTAAGCCGGTCTTTATAACTGAGTTTAATGTCAACTACGGGTTTTCTAAAGGAGCAGATCCGAACGACCAGGTGCACCTGCACCGGCTTAAAAGTGCATTGATTTTCGCCTGCATGTTCAACCATTTTGCTAGAGTCGGGGTTAGTGCCGTACACCAGATTCTCTTCGGAGAGGTTGGCGCATGGTATGAGTCGCGTCTGTTTAGGATGGTATATGATGACATTGATGAGTCTACCGGACAGCAGCGTCAGGGTGTAACTCCGACATATTTAGTTATGAAGTTGTATAGCACGTACGGAATCGGAGAGGTATTAAGAACACGGGTTGTAAACGAAGAAGGTATTCATGCTCAGTGCTTTCGGGATCGAATATCAAGACGCGTACGCTTATTTGTAGTTAACCAGTCCGCTTCAGAGGCAAAAGCCGTGACAATTGATTTTGGGAGGCTTAGATTCAGTGGACCGCTTCTGGTAAGGACTGTCACCAGCGATCATGGGATGGAGGCCTCCAACGAACAATTTCCCGGATCGATCACTATCCGCGAAGCGGTAGGGGCACAGGTGACATCAAGTGTATTTACGCACACTTTTTATCCGCATTCTCTGACAGTTTTAGATTTGGAGGACATTGAACAATCAGGAAGTTTGAGTGTGAATATAGCCAGGGAGCCTAATGACAGTACTGCTCATCCAAGCGAAGACATACAGTTGACGGTGACTGTATCGAACAATGGGGATGAGGTAGTGGCCTCGGCTGAAGTCGGTGCCCCCATCCCGCCGGGCGTGGAGTATGTTGAGGGAAGTTCACGCCCGAGTGCGGATTATGACGGCGTGCTACGGGCATTGAAGTGGCGGGTAGAGAATGTTTATCCCGGCGAGAGGCGTCAGTTGCGGTTCACAGTTCGAGTGCGTTAGAGTATGCAGGCTGCAAGAAAGATAAGGTTCCTCGGTCTGTGTCTGAGCATGGAAGCAGGCACTGAGTGGCCAGATGTAGACTAGATTGTTAGCGTCGTGTGCTGCCGCAGGGGTAACGGGTTGGCGGCAGGGTGAGTGTGGCCTGAGTGCGTGGTCAATCTCGGATAGCTTGCGTTACCTGTTGCTCGGAATGGAAATAGCAGGGTTTAGCCGGCAGTTGCGCTTAGAGGTAGTGCGGGCCGGGCTCAGTGGTCACCGTCCCCACTCGGAGGGTGCACCACTGGTCCTCAAACTTAAAGGGCCGACGATGTGAACACAAGAGCCGGATGGTAAAGGGTGAGGACGGGTAGTAGGGCGTGTGCTCGAATGGGAATCAGGCGGAAAGAGGAAGTTACGGAGTCTGAGCTGCACTTCCCGTGCACATCCCAGGGCAGGCTCGGCCGGTCGGGAGTGTTGCTGTGAAGAGAACAGGACGCTTTCATGACACGATGAGGTCGCGCCGTACGCCATTGCACTGAGCAAGGAGAAAGAAAGCTTACGGTGCGGTGGTTGTCTTCTTGAAGAAGAATGTCTCTCGCAGCGCGCAACTACCGGGCTGTGGTCCCCCACGCGCTCCCCACTTAGGCGTTTGAGCGCCAGGTCCGAGCAGCGACAAACTGATATTTGGGCGGTAAACAGTTCGTGCTTTTAATAAGGCAGGAGCTCGCCGGGCGTCCGTCGAGATCCTCCAAAAAACGGGTACGCATTGCGTGGAAACTCCTCATCGCCGCTCCCAGAACGCTATGCGTCAGGGAATTTCTTACCCCGGCTACGAAAGCCTGAGGGGGCAGCTAAACTTGTCGCCGACAGTAGGCGCTTCCCCCGGATGCGATCCCTCGGAGTAGTTTTTGGCTCTTGGAGATACTGAATTCGGACTAGTAACCCCAGGAATATACAAAAGACGTAGAAATTCCGGCTCAGCGTAAAAGCGGGTTCCGTCAACCCTGTGATAAAAATCCCGCAACAGCCACACAACAGCGCCGCCGCTAGCCCCCTTATTGGTTCACCCGAGACACTCCTCAACACGACGATTCCCCATACGACTGTGACTATAACGAGTAGACCTCCGGTCACGGCTCCTACAAGGCCCAGTTCGGCTAAGGTTTGAACATATCCACTGTGAGCGGAATCAAGCCTTGTCGGATCAGGAATCTCACGCGAGCGCTTCCGGGCCCAAAACTGGTCCGGCCCTATGCCGAGCAGAGGCGACTCCCGAAATCTTTCAGCTGCCTCCTGCCATACCTCATACCGCTTTTCAAGCGTTGCCATTAAGTGGCCCTCTCGTGGAGCTAAAAACCGTTCAAAGAGATTGTTCTGCGGTAATGTCTTGGCCAAAAACGGCGACAGTGACAGGAGGAGATACGCCAACACAGCCACGGCAACCGATGCGCGGATTCCAGCCTTTAAATGCCCAAGGAACCAAGGATAAAGTAGCAACACCAACACGAGTGCCACTGCTGGAGCGCGAGAGCCCGTAACATAAATTCCAACCATTATCAATAGAAAGGCGAAGGCATACATTATACGGGAAAGAAGACGGTGTTGTGATACTAGACCGTGGAAAGCAATAGGAGCAAACGGCACGAGCCACGCCGCAAAACCAGGTCCGTTATCAAAGACACTAAACGCTCGATGGTGTATCAGAGCTCTCTGAACACGTATAACCGTAATATCACCATATCCAAATAAGTAGTGATAGATGCGATAATAAGGCTCAGGATATATGTACTCGATTAAAGCAATGAAACACAGGACACATGCACCGATTAGGAGCGTCGCCACTGTGGCGTATGCCTGCTGCGTGCTTCGGTGGAGCACAAAAGCTGCAAGTGAAAGGGTGAATGCCGTTGTTGCCGTCAATAGTGGCTTTCGATATTCCGACAAAGCAAGATGATGCCAGAGGGAGAGAAGCGGATAAGGCTCAGTTTGAAAGAGAAGGTATATTGTAGAGGCAATGATGGCGGCGCAGTAAAGGCCTAGGCACAGAATGGGTATTGAGATAGGGGGTGATACAGCTTTTCCAGACAGGATGTAAAGAAGAATCAGAAGCGAGAGCGTAAGGCATAAAATGTCTTCAATGAGGAAGGTGCTCAAGAGTGAGTGGCCAAAGTAGAGACCAACCTGCCCTGACATTGTGGTGATGAGAGCGACGAGGAGGAAGTAGCGCCGGAGTGTGCCGGAAGGTCGGAGTACCGCGATAATGAGGGCTAAAAGGAGTGTTGTGGCAAAGGCGAACGTGGGAAAGCGGGTGACTGTCAGAGCCACGAATGGTGGCGCGAAGAGACAGAAGGCTGTGATGAGTGTGAAGGCAGCGATACGGAAGGGCGCCGGGGCGCTGAGCAGCGCGGCCGTTTGTGGGAACCGCTGGGTCAGCGGTAAGCGCGACCGAGATAAGAACTTGACCGCCATTGCAGTATCCTTTATCGGTCAGGAATCTGGGCTCCGTTAGAGTGGATTTTGCCGGGACGATGTGACAAAGGTGAGCGGGCACTTCTTGATGGCTAACCTCTGCGATCTTCGGCCAGCAATCGCAACCGAATGGTTACGGAGCCGGCTTAGTCCGTCGGCGTGCGGTTCGCAGGCCGTCCGTGCAAGCGAAGCACCAGCGGCCATTTCAGCTCTCAAAAGCGCGGACAGATGGGTCCACCCTAGGGTCGCGGCCCGGAGTGCTCGGTCCCATCTCGGTTCCGCAGGATTTTCGCCTCTCGCTTGGCGGGAGAGGCTCTGCCTGATCGACATGGCCTATACTGGCGTATGTTGCCCTGCCTGTCAAGGGGTCGCCTTGCATGTGTGCCTACACGGCCCTGGCCCTGGTAGCATACAGGCTCAAGGCCACAAGGCGCCCGAGCGTGCTGATGGAGCCTCCACGCGAGCCAGACAGACGAGCGGGGAGGCAGGGCACGCGTGCAGCAGCGGCCAGTCGAAAGAATCCTACTAACCTCCCTTCCGCCAACCTGGGATGGCGGTGAGGTTTTCGTGGGTAGCTTGCGGTAACGGTTGTGCGGGTAATCTGGGTTCGCGCTGTTCGAAATCTCAGCTGGCGATCGGCTTGATCGCGAACGTTGGTCGGCGAACAACTGAGGTGGAGTCCATCGGCTAAGAGAGAGTTTGACAAGGCCCCTCCGCCTCCTTCCCCTAGGCATCGCCCCACACGGCGGCGCGGTTCCCCCCTTCCACTAAGCGGCGCGCTGTGCTACAATGTGGATGATTCCAGGGAAGGATGACGGGCCGGCGCCGGGGCGGCGCGGCCCGGGAGCGACAGGATGTTGTCCCGCATATGGCAATAGACCTCAGGCAAGAATCCTCCACGGGGTTCCAGGTCCGCCTGCAGCAGTTCGAGGGGCCGCTGGACCTGCTGCTTCACCTGATCCGCGAACAGGAGCTGGATATCTACGATATCCCCATCGCCCGGGTGACCGACCAGTATCTCCTGTATCTGCAGCGGATGGAACAGCTCGACCTCGATGTCGCCGGCGAGTTTCTGGTGATGGCGGCCACGCTCATCGAGCTGAAATCCCGCCTGCTCCTTCCTCGCCCTCCGGCTCCTGCCGTCGAGGAGGGGCCGGACCCGCGCGCCGAGCTGGTCCAGCGGCTTCTGGAATACGAGAAATACCGCGAGGTGGCGTCGCTGCTGCGCGACCAGGAGGAGACCTGCCGTCTGCTGTACTCCCGGACGGTGGAGGTGGACCCTGAAGAGCTCCCGCCGGTGCCGTCCGCCGCGGTTACGACGGCCGACCTTCTGGCCGCCCTCAAGCGGGTCCTGGAGCGGGCTTCGACGGAGAAGGCGCCCGCCGCCGTCATCCCGCGCAGACGCATCACCCTGCGGCTCAAGATGGGCGAGATCCTGCGCCGCCTGAGGGAGAGCGGGGGACGTCTGCTCTTCCACGACCTGTTTTCGCCGGAGCGGACGCGGACCGAGGTGGTGATGGCCTTTCTCGCCCTTCTGGAGCTGCTCAGGCAGCGCAGGGTGGACGCCGCTCAGGAGCGGTGCCTGGGAGAGATCGTCATTTTCCAGACGGCCGGCGAGGCCGCGGAGGTCGCGGCGCTATGACGGCGCCGGAGGCGGCCGCCCTGCTCGATGAGATCCGCCGGGGCGTGGAGTGTCTTCTGTTCGTCAGTCCCTCCCCGCTTTCGGTGCGGGAGATGGCTCTCGCGCTGGAGGCGGAGGAGACTCTGGTGGAGCGGGCCGTCCGGGAGCTTGTCGCCCGCGACCCGGCGCTATCCGGTCTGATGGTGCGGGAGGTGGCGGGAGGTTTCCAGATGTCCACCCGGCCCGAATACGCCGCGGCCGTCGCGCGCTTCGTCGGAAAGAGGGCGCAGAAGCTGTCACGGGCGGCGCTGGAATGCCTGGCCATCATCGCCTACAATCAGCCCTGTACGCTTCCGGAGGTGGACGCCATCCGGGGCGTGGACTCCTCCGGCGTGGCGAAAAGCCTTCTGGAAAAGGGGCTCATCCGCGAGCTGGGCCGCAAGGACGCGCCCGGCCGTCCCGTGCTTTACGGCACCACGGAGGAGTTTCTCGTCTATTTCGGCCTCAGGAGTCTGGACGATCTTCCGGACCAGGCCGCCCTTGAGTGGCTGGTCAGCGAACGGGCGGAGTCTCTGATGGAGGGCGCAGGTGAAGTGTCCGTCGAGGAGGCGCGAAGGATGGTGGAGGAGGTGTTCCCCCCGGATGCGCCGCAGCCCGGCGGCCCTGCCCGCACGGATTCCGCGGGGCCGCTTCAGCCCTGCTGATCCGGAAGGCGCGGCCGCCGGACCGGGCCGTGGCCTGCGGGGGGCGTTTGGGCTATCCTCTTTCTCTGTGAGGACGTCCCGTCTGCCATGTTGTTCCGGATTTTTCCTCCGGGCGCTTGCGGCCGCGCTGTCGGCCTGCCTGACCCCTGCCGCTGTCTTTGCGGACGGCGGGCCGGCCGTCAGCGCGTCCAGCGCCATCGCCGTGGACGCGCGCGGCGGACAGGTCCTCTGGTCGAAGAATGCCTCCGTCCGCCGTCCCATGGCCAGCACCACCAAGATCATGACGGCGCTTCTGGCGCTGGAGCTGGGCGATCCGGACGAGGTCATCACCGTGCCGAAGGGGGTGGAGCGGATCCCGGAGATGTCGTTCCATCTCATCCCCGGCGAGAAGCTGACCCTCAGAGACCTGCTGTATGCAATGATGGTGCGCTCCGCCAACGATGCCGCCGCAGTGGTGGCCCGGCACATTGGCGGCACGGAGGAGCGTTTCGTGGAGCTGATGAACCTGCGGGCCAAGGAGCTGGGGCTCAGGGACACGCATTTCCGGAACCCGAGCGGCCTGCACGCGGAGGGGCACTATTCAACGGCCGCCGATCTGGCGCGGCTGGCACGGGAGGCGATCGCCACGCCGGGCTTCAACGAGCTGTGCTCCATCCGGTCCATCGTGATCGAGCGGACCGCCAGCCGGGACCGCCTGCTTCGCAACACCGCCCGGTTCCTTAGGGAATATCCGGGAGCCGACGGCATCAAGACGGGCTATACCCGCCAGGCGGGCCGCTGCTTTGTCGGCTCTGCCACGGTGGACGGCTGGCGGGTGATCACGGTGGTTCTGAACAGCGCGGATGCGGGCGCCGACACGCGGGCGATCATGGATTACGCCTTCGCGCGGTTCGCTCCGCGGACGCTGGCGAAAGCCGGGGACATCCAGTCGCGGGTCCGCGTGGCGGGCGGGGAGCCGGAGGAGCTGCCGCTGGCACTTGAGTCGGATGTGGTCGTGTGCGTGCCGCGCGCGGGAGGAAAGCTCAGGAAGCTGGTGGAGCTGCGCGGGCTGGAGCCGCCGGTCAACCGGGGCGACAGGGTCGGGGATCTGGTCGTGGAGGTGGACGGCAGGCCAGTCCAGCGCATCGCGCTTGTGGCCGCCCGGGATGTGGCGCCCCGCCGGTCGCGCAATCCACTGTTTCTCGCCGTCCTCGGTTCCTTTCCTGCGGGCTACGTCTTCGTAAGGCGCTCCCGCAACGGGAGATAGCGTCGTGGAGGAGCGGCTCCAGAAAGTGCTCTCCGCGTGCGGGTGCGGGAGCAGGCGGGAGTGTGAGAGGTTCATTGTTGAAGGGCGGGTGGCCGTCAACGGGGCTGTCGTCACGGAGCTCGGGACGCGCGCCGATCCGCAGCGTGACCGCATCACGCTGGACGGGCGGCCGGTGCAGCCTCCTCCGCTGCGCTACATCGCGCTTTACAAGCCCCGCGGAGTGTCCAGCACCCGTCGCGACCCGCACGCAAAGAGGACGGTGATGGACCTGCTTCCTGCGGACCTTCAGCACCTTTACCCCGTGGGCAGGCTGGACGTCCCGAGCGAAGGGCTGATGCTGCTGACGAACGACGGAGACCTGGCGAACCGCCTCACTCATCCCCGGTTCGGCGTTCCGAAGGTCTACCGTATCACGGTGTCCGGGATCGTCACGAACGCCGAGGTGGAGCTGATGCGGCGCGGGATGGAGCTGGAGGATGGTCCCGCGCTTCCCGCCGGAGTGGTGGTGGATTCCCGGGACCTGAAAGAGGACCGGACCCGGCTGGAGATCGTGCTGACGGAGGGGCGCAAGCGCCTGATCCGGCGGATGTTCGAGGCGCTGGGGCACGAGACTCTGAGACTCAAGCGGATGGCCATCGGGCCGGTGACGCTGAGGGGTCTGAGGCCCGGCCAGTGGCGCGAGCTGACGCCGGAAGAGCTGGCCGCCCTGGGCCGCCCGAAGCGCCCCCGGGCTCCCGCCGGGCGGGGCGGCCGTCCCGTGGCGCCTCGGCGGCCGTCTGCGGGCCCGCCGGGCCGGACGAAGAGGCGCTGAAAAGATGCTTGCTCGCCCGAACCACCGTTTGTTGATAGTGTGCATCCTGACGGCGGCGTGCGCCGTCCTGGTCTCATCGTGCGGGGGGCCGGGGCGCATTCCGCCGGAGCCGGGCGGCCCGGGCAAGGGTTCTCCGGCCCGGATCGTGTCGCTCAGTCCGGGAACGACGGAGATCCTGTTTGCGGTCGGCGCCGGGGACCGGGTGGTCGGGGTGACGGAACAGTGCGACTACCCGCCCGAAGCCCGCCGGCGCGAAAAGGTGGGAGACGTCTCGACCAGCATGGAAAAGGTTATGGAGCTCAGGCCGGACCTGGTGGTTGCGGACGAGTTCCTCAACCGGGAGGCGGTGCGCCTTGCGCGCAGCCTGGGGATGCGGGTCGTCACCGTGTCGCCGAAGAGCCTGGAGGAGGTGGCTCAGGCGGTTGAGACCATCGCCGATGCCTGCGGGGTGGGTGAGCGGGGAAGGAGGGTCGCGCGGGAGATCCGTTCGGCGGTGGAGCGGATGCGCCGGGAGCGGCGGGGCGGCTCTCCGGTGAAGGTGCTGTTCGCGGTGCAGGCGTCCCCGCTGTGGGCGGCGGGCGAGGGGACGTTCGTGGACGAGATGATCAGGTTGTGCGGCGGCGAGAACGTTTCCGCGAAGGCGGGGAAGGGAGGATTCGTCCTCTTCTCCGAAGAGACTGCGGTGGCGGCGGCCCCCGAGGTTATCTTGGTGACGGACCGTTCTGCGCTGGAGCACTTCCTGCGTTCCTCCGTCTGGCGGAGCTGCCCGGCCGTGCGGCGCCGAACCGTGGTCCAGGTGGATCCAGATGTGTTCGTGCGGCCTTCGCCGCGCATCCTCGAAGGGCTGCAGCAGATGTCGGCGATCATCGGCTCCGCGCGGGGGGCACAGTGAAGGCCCGTTCCGCTCTTCGGAAGAGGCTTGTCCTGGCGGCCGCCATTCCGGCGTTTCTGCTGGCAGCGTGCTTCTTCACCGCGCTCTGGACGGGGGCCGTCGGGGTCGGGCCGGCTGAAGCGCTGGGCCAGTTGGCCTCGCATC
>Ga0209227_1002703_pt1 | contig 12470 bp, 13 predicted proteins | sample YNPBryantNP2012_FD_185815 | JGI IMG/M metagenome (GOLD analysis project Ga0209227, IMG submission 185815) | Anoxygenic and chlorotrophic microbial mat microbial communities from Yellowstone National Park, USA - YNP Bryant NP 2012 (SPAdes)... ...
GCAACACGTGATGGGAAGCCCCCTGATCCAGCGAAGATCGCTCGTCTTCCTGGCGAGGACCCGCACCAGGTGTCCTCCATGGAGGAGCGCCTCCACGAGGTGGCTCCCCACAAAGCCAGTCGCCCCTGTAACGAGCACATGCATCCCAACCTCCCCCCGCCGGGTCCTCTCCCCGACGAAGCCCCGTTGACAAAGCCCATCACATTGACTAAAATCCACCAGCCTTTCCCCTCGGGACTGGGGCCTGCTCGCTGTCCGCGCTAGGCCGACGGATTTTCTCTTCATTTACCCGAAAAGGGGGAGGGTGACAAGGGCACGGAAGGGCCATTTCCATCTTTGCAGGAGGGCTACTGGATGGAGATCTCGCGGAAAGGGATAGCCCTGCAGGATCCAGTGACCCGAGGAGTGGGAACAGACATCTTCGAGAAGTGTTGGAAGTTCACTCAGGCCGCGGAGGCCAGGGCGGCTGGCTATTATCCATATTTCACCCCTATCGAGTCCCAGCAGGACACCGAGGTCGTCCTCAATGGCCGGCGCATCATCATGATCGGATCGAACAACTACCTCGGCCTCACCACCCACCCCAAGGTGAAGGAGGCGGCCATCAACGCCGTGAAAAGATACGGCAGCAGCTGCACAGGCTCGCGGTTCCTCAACGGGACCATCTCCTTGCACGTGGAGCTCGAGGAACGCCTCGCCCGCTTCACCGGGAAAGAGGCGGCGCTGGTCTTCAGCACCGGCTTCCAGACCAACCTGGGCACCATTTCGGCCTTGGTGGGCCGCCACGACACGGTGATCATCGATTACGACGACCACGCCAGTATCGTGGACGGTTGCCAGTTGTGCCTGGGCAAGACCGTGCGGTTCAAGCACAACGATATGGACAGCCTGAAAAGGGCGTTGCGCAAGGCCGATCCCCGAAACGGCAGGTTGGTCGTGGTGGACGGGGTGTTCAGTATGGAGGGGGACATCGCCCCACTGCCGGAGATAACGGCCATCTGCAAGGAGGCTGGGGCTAGGCTCATGGTGGACGACGCCCATGCCATGGGGGTGCTCGGGACCAATGGCAGTGGCACGGCCTCCCATTTCGGGCTCACTGACGAAGTGGATATCATCATGGGCACCTTCAGCAAGTCCTTCGCCTCCCTGGGCGGGTTCATCGCGGCCGACGCCAAGGTCATCGATTACGTCAAACACAACTCCAGGGCCATGATATTCAGCGCCTCCATGCCGCCCGCCTCCATCGCGGCGTGCCTGGCCGCGCTGGACATCATGGAGAACGAGCCGGAGCGTCGGGAGCGCCTCTGGGAGATCACCCGCAGGATGCACAGGGAGTACCGTCTGCTAGGGTTCGACATCGGTCGCACACAGACACCGGTCATCCCGATCATAGTGGGAAATGACATGAAGGTTTTCGCCTTTTGGAAGAGGCTCCTGGAGGAAGGGGTCTTCGTGAACCCGGTCAGAAGCCCAGCCGTCCCGGTGGGGAGGTCGCTCCTCAGGACGAGTTACATGGCCACCCACACCGATGAACAGCTGGACAGGGTCTTGGAGGCATTCGAGAAGGTCGGGAAGGAGATAGGGGTGATCTAGGCCCAGGGAGGGAGCTTTCGAGCTCTCTATCCCTGGATGCAACCGGCCACGGGCTGTGGCGGCGTTTCTCTCCGCTTCAACTCTTCGGCGCTCGATTTTCCAAAGGATTTGGCCTCCGGGGGATGCTTGCCCCATCCCTCGGTCGGCCTCAGCTCAGCTTCGGCCGAGAGGGCTTCCCCCAGGTCCAATTCCTTGAAAATCGAAGCGCCTGCGCCAAGCCGCTCCGAGAAACGCCGCCACCCTTTGACCACTTACCCCTGGATGCGATGCCGAGCAAGAGGCGGCCTGGTCTCGAGGAGCGAAGATGGAAGGCCCTATCGTTGTGGAGGAGGTGAGAAGCCGTGGGGAGCGCGAGGCCTTTCTCAGGCTCCCTTGGGCTGTGTACAGGGGCGATCCCCTCTGGGTCCCCCCCCTCCTGATGGAGAGGAAAGCCTTCATAAACCCTAGGAAGAATCCCTTCTTCCAGCACGCTGAGATCGCCTTTTTTCTCGCCAGAAACGAGGGGCGCCCGGTGGCCCGCGTCGCGGCCATCGTCAACCACAACCACAACTCCTTTCACAACGAACGCGTGGGATTCTTCGGGCTCTTCGAGTGCGTGGAGGATTACGACGCCGCAAAGGGCGTGCTGGACAGGGCCGCCGCCTGGCTGAGGGAGCGGGGAATGGAGGTGATGAGGGGGCCTGCCAGTTTCTCTACCAATGAAGAGGTGGGACTCCTGGTGGACGGCTTCGATGAGAGCCCCATGATCCTCATGCCTTACAATCCAAGGTATTACGCGGAATTCATGGAAAGGTACGGATTTCGCAAGGCCAGGGATCTCTACGCCTATATCAGAACGGCGGAGGACATGCCGCAACGCCTTTACCGAATCGTGGAGAAGGCCAAAGAACGGGGGAAGTTTCGGCTCCGGAAGCTCGATTTCAAGGACCTCAAGGGCGAGATCTTGCGATTCAAGGAGGTCTACAACGCCGCGTGGGAGAAGAACTGGGGTTTCGTCCCGATGACCGACGCGGAGATCGATCATATGGCATCGGAGCTCAAACAGATCCTCGATCCGGACCTCGTCTTCTTCGCCGAGGTGAACGGCCGTATCGTCGGATTCTCCCTCACGCTTCCCGACATCAACCAGGCCCTCAAGAGGGTCAACGGACGGCTCTTTCCTCTCGGCCTGTTCAAGCTCCTTTACTACTCCAGGAAGATAGACCAGGTGCGTGTCCTGATCCTCGGGGTCGTGGAGGGATATCGCAAGATGGGGATCGACGCCGCCCTTTATCTCGAGACCTTCAAGGAGGGAGTCCGAAAGGGGATGAAGCGCGGCGAGTTCTCCTGGATCCTCGAGGACAACCAGGCCATGATCGGGCCCCTCGAGGCCATAGGGGCAAGACGTTACAAGACCTATCGCGTATACGACCTGCCCCTATGAGGCCTCATTCCCCCTCGAACGATCCCCGAGGGAAGCGGCGGAAGCCCCTTCATCCTGGAGAGGAGATGGAACAGCCGGGCCGATGGCACCCCAGCGAAATGGGACACGGTCCACCGCGCGCCTGATGGCGCCTGCGACCCAGCCAGACACCACTGCCAGGACGACCCCTGCCAGCACGTCCACCACGTAGTGATAACGCAGATAGACCGTGCTGAAGGTCAGGCTCGACACCACCACGAGGTAGAATGCGAAGGCGATGGGGCCGAGCCGCCGCGAGTAGTGGAGGACCAGGAGGCTGATCCCCACGTGCCCGCTGGGAAACGCATCTCTCTGGATGAGCTCCAATCGGTCCAGGGTGGATCTCAGCCACGCGGTCAGCCACACCCCCTTTATCTCCTCACCCTGGAGGGAAGCGAGCTCGAAGCGTGGGCCCAGCGCAGGGAAGGCCAGGTACCCGAGATAGGACAGATAGAATGCTGTCACCACGGCAACGAGTGCCGAGTGAAAGCCCTCGTGATCCCGCCTTTTCCAGAGGAAGGCCCCGAGGACCAAGGGAAGGAAATAGAAGGTGCTGTAAACGATCTGGAGGTACTCAGTCAGCAAGGGATGCATCCACCGCTCCATCCACACCGTGGGATGCACCCCTCCGCAAAGGACCCAATCCCACCGCGCGAGCAAGGGATCCAGGTCCTTGGGATTGATGGGGTGGACCAGATAGTGGAGTTCCCGAAAGGCCAGGGGGATGCTGAGGACGTGATACCAGTTTCGAGCCTGCACCCATGGGGCACGCGGACAATCATGCGCCTTCCGGATCAGGGCCACTATCCCTCCCGCCCATGCGAGGTGAATGAGAGGATAGAGCCACGCGTGCTCCACCCGGTCGTGGAAGAGCAAGACGAGCAAGGCCACAGATCCCAGATAGCCGAAGGTCACCGCGTCGTCTGATCTCACCCTTCTCATGCGATCAACGGGGAAGACGCACCACAGATGCCTGAGGGGCAGTGCTCGAATCCGAGGGCCTCAGCCGGCTACCCCACCCTGAAGCCCCACTAAAAGGGGACGCCACGTGTCTCACGGGCCTGTCCTCAACTTGACGCGCACAGTCGTCGCGCCCGCGGCCAGACCCAGCCTCGCCTGGGCGCTGCCCAGGTTGACGGAGATCTCCAGAAGACCGCAGCTCCCCACCAAGGCCAAGGGCTCGCCCTCGGGCGCCTGGGAGTAAGTATCCCGAAGCCCCTCGATCTTGAGATCATTCACCCATATCTCCACGTCCATGCCTCGGACAAAACGGATGAGTTCCTCGCCCGGTATGTTGGTGATCCCGTTGCCGAAACGATCGATGTAGAGGACGTGTCCCGTTACCTCCCCCTTTCCCCAGAACGGCTCGGGGATCTGGAGACGCGTAAAGCTCTCCACCTCGCGACCCAGGAGCCGGCTCTCCCCCCCGGCCGCCAGATACGCCGCCACGGGGGCGAAGACGTCACGGCCGTGAAAGGTCCTGCTCACCGGCTGGAGAAAGAGTTCCTCGCGCTCCGCGACGTGGATGCGGGCCAGGGGATCGCGCTCCAGGACCGGAGCCAGAAGGCCGTTGTCGGGCCCGACAAACCATTGCCCCGCAGCCCTCGCCGCTATGGGCCTCCTCTCCCCTCCCACCCCCGGGTCCACCACCGCCAGATGGACGGTCCCGGCGGGAAAATACGCTTGAGCCTTGAGCAGCACCAACGCCCCGGCAAGGACATCGCCTGGTGGGATGTCGTGCGAGATGTCCACCAGTTGGCATCCTGGACAGCGCGACAGGATCACCCCTTTCATCGTCCCGACGTACCAGTCGGTCTCTCCGAAATCGCTCAGAAGGGTCACGATCGGGGGCGCCTCCTGCACGACGGACCTCCCATTCCCAGCGGGGTCGAGACTGGTAAGCGATCTTAGGCAAGGCCGGCCGACGTGTCAAGAAAACCCACAGGCGGGGCGGGAAATGACCCTCAGCGACTGGCTGCGAGGCCTTTTCTCGGGTTGACAGGTGGGATCGACGAACCACCCGAGGCCATGTCCCTGATCTCCCAGGAGGGGCAGAGAGTCACAAGAACGGGTTCGTGTCCCTCTCCAGCCCTATCGTGCTGACGCGCGCCGCTCCGTAATGATGACCAGGATAGACCACGGTGTCAGCCGGCAGCACGAAGAGCCTTTCCTGGATGGATCTCAACAGGGTTTTCCAGGAGCCCCCTGGCAGGTCGGTCCGCCCGACCCCCCCTACGAACAAGGTGTCCCCAGTGAATACGGCGCCGGGGATCCTCAGGCAGATTCCTCCCGGGGAGTGCCCCGGTGTATGGATGACCTCCAGGGAGAGATCACCGACCCGGATCAGGTCTCCGTCGCGGACCGTCTCGTCCGCAGGTGGAGACGGGCGCCCCCCGAACATCCGGAACATGGCATTGGAGTCCTGGCCCAACCAAGGCGCATCTGCCTCGTGGATCACGATGGGTGCCCCTGTCTTCGCCTTCATCTCCGCATTGCCCATGATATGGTCCACGTGGCCGTGGGTGTTGACGATCTTCGTGATCCGAATGCCAAGGCGTCTCGCCTCTTCCAGGATTCTGGGTATCTCCGCAGCTGGGTCGATCACGACCCCCTCACCCGTCCTCTCGCTCCCCACCAGGTAAGAGAAGACCATCATCTGGCCCACCAAGAGCTGCAGGATCACGCAGCCGTCCATGCGAGCCTCCACCGAGTCATTGCCGAGCTTCCTTCCTATTCCGAAGAGCATCCTACGTCACCTCTTCGATGGAAATTCGATGTTTCGTCGCCTGAAGCCAGCGCCAGATCGCGGTCCCCCTTTATCCCGGCGGGTCAGGCATCCCTTCGAGGCTCCCCACGATCTCGGTCACGTGGGCCCGCCCGTGCCTGAGGAGGTACGCGCGGATCCCCTCTATCACCTCCCGGTAGAGCGCGGGGTTGACGAAGGAGCCCGTCCCGACCTGGACAGCCTTGGCACCTGCGATGAGGTACTCCAAGGCGTCCTCGGCCGAGGCGATGCCCCCCGAGGCGATGACCGGCACCGGAGAGCGACGCGCCACCAACCAGGCCCGGTAAAGGGTCAAAGGGCGAATAGCCGGCCCTGAAAGCCCCCCACTGCCCGTAGAAAGCCTGGGCGTCCTCTTCTCCACGTCCACGGCCATCCCCATGTAGGTGTTGGACACGGTGACCGCCTCCGCCCCGGCCTCCCAGGCGGCCTGAGCCGCCTCTACGATGTCCACTGCATCCGGGGTCAGCTTGACCAACAAGGGCAACGCCGTCGCGCCGCGCACCGAGCGCACCAGACGATGGAGCAGCGCCGGATCCCTTCCGAAGGCACGCCCCCCCTTTTTCACATTGGGGCACGAGACGTTCATCTCCAGGGCCGCCACCCCTTCGAGGGCGGACAAGCGTCTCGCTGCATCCACGTACCCTTCCTCGGTCTCCCCGAAGAAATTGACTATCACCCGCACACCCCTTTTCCGGAGCCCGGGGAGGTGCTCCCTAGCGAAGGCCGCTATACCCACGTTCTCGAGCCCTATGGCGTTGAGCATCCCCGCAGGGGTCTCCGCGATCCTCGGGGGAGGATGCCCCGCCCGGGGGGAGACGGAGAGGCCCTTTGTCACGAACGCACCCAGGGCTTCGGGTGCGAGATAAGGAAGCCCCTCTGTCCCGTAGCCCGCCGTGCCCGATGCGTTCATGACCGGATTGGGGATCCTGAGCGATCCCAGTGTCACTTCCATCCCGATCGGCCCGTGGGACTCAACCGACATCCAGTGCCCCCCAGTCGATCTCCGTGGCGTCGAAGACAGGACCATCCTTGCAGACGCGAAGATACCCACTTCGCGCCTTCACCGCGCACCCGAGGCATACCCCGGTGCCGCACCCCATGGAAGACTCCAGCGATACCTGGCATGGGACACCTTGGCCCTCGGCCCATTGGGCCACGGCCCTGACCATGGCCTTGGGGCCACAGACGAAAAGGAAGGGGGACCGATGGGCTATCTCCAGCCAGTGCGCCTCCAGCAGTTCCAGGACGGTACCCCTGAAGGGACCCTCGCCCCGCTCCACCGAGGTATGGACCGTAAGCCCCATCTCTTCCAGATCATCGACGCACCAAAGTCTCTCGCGACTCTTGGCCCCGATGAACGCCACGGCGCCCCTGCGCAGCCCGAGCGGCATCTCCTGAGCCAAACAAACCAGCGATGCCACTCCCACGCCTCCAGCCACCAGGACGGGCTTGCCACCGGAAGGCCTGCCCCACCCCCTGCCCAGGGGGCCGAAAAGGTCGATCACATCCCCCTTGCCCTTTTGCGCCAGCGCCTGCGTCCCCCTCCCAACGACCTGGAACAATATCTCCCCCCCGTCGCTCTTCCGGCCACGCCTGCCGCGGCGGAGCCCTTTGCGGTGCAAGGCAAAGGGGCGCCTCAAAAGGGGGTCGTATCCCTCTCCCACCCTGACCATGTAGAACTGCCCCGGCTCGGCGTCCCGACCGAGCCCTTGGGCGGCCAGGCCCCATCGAAAGAGCTCCGGGTGCAATCTCTCGACGTATTCGAGGCGAGCCCTATAGAGCCTCATAACCCCCCCGAGCGGCGCCGCTTCCTCGGTCCGGCGGGGGCTCTATCCCCTTGATCATCACAAGGGCGTCCTCCCCCGTGTCGGCATAGTACCGCCGCCTTACGCCCGCCACACGAAAGCCCAGGGAATCATAAAGGCAGCGGGCCGCTCCATTGCTGCTCCTCACTTCCAGGACCCCTTGGCGAACCCCCATCTCTCCAGCGCTAGCGAAGGCGTGATGGAGCAGCGCCCGAGCAACCCCCATCCGTCTGAAACACGGGTGAGTTGCCAGATTCATGACATGCATCTCCTCCACCAGCATCCACACGCAGAGATACCCCACTGGCTCCCATGCAGACCTGCCGCCCAGCGCCACCCAACACCGCGAGAAGGGATTGGCGAGCTCCTTCTCGAAGGACTCCTTCGTCCAAGGAGAGGGGAACGACACCCTCTCGATGGGAAGCACCACTCCCAGGTCCGTTTCGGCCAGAGGCCGGACCAGCCACTCGCAATTCTGACGGCGTCTATTGGGCTGATGGGGCGCGTCTTTGCAAGATGTCATGGGCCAGGTTGATGTGCTTTCTACCGTAAGAGGCGATGAACTGGGCCAGCTCCTCCAGGCTCTTTCCCTCCCTGTAGTTGCCCAGGGCCACCATCATCGGGAGGTTGACGCCAGTGACGACCTCCACCTTACCCTCTCTCAGGAAAGACAGGCTCACGTTGGAAGGGGTCCCGCCGAACATGTCGGTGAGGATCAGCACGCCCTTGCCCCTGTCCACCTTGCGGATCGCCCCTGCGATCCTCTTGAGGAGTTCCTCGTTCATCTCGTTGGCCTGGACCGAGATGACCTCGATCCCCTCCAGGGCCTTGTCCTCCCCAACGATCAGACGGGCCGCCCGCAGGAATTCCTGGGCCAGGTCGCAGTGCGTCACTATGATTACCCCTACCATGGCCGTCCGCCCCTTCACTGTTTGTTCACGTCTCTGTGATGCACGCTGACCACGTAATGAAGCCCCTCGAAGAAGGACTTCAGCCTCTCGACGATGACCACAGAGCGATGGTATCCCCCGGTGCACCCGATGGATAGCGTAAGATAACTCTTTCCCTCCTTCTCGTAAAGCGGGAGGAGCCATCCCACCAGGTCCTGGAATCTCACGAGGAACTCCTGTGTCTCCTTACGCTCCAGGACATATGCCGCCACCTCAGGATCGTGTCCGGTCCGGTCTCTCAAGGCGTCTATGAAATACGGATTAGGCAGAAATCTCACGTCCATCAGCACATCGCTGTTGGCCGGAACCCCGTGCCTGAAACCGAAGGATTGGAGAAACACATGCAGCCTTCGATGGGCCGAAGGGGTCTCGAAATACCCGGAGATCACCTCCTTCAACTGGTGAACGGTGAAGGGGGAGGTGTCGATCACCTTGTCCGCCAAGGCCCTGAGCTCGGCCAGGCGTCTCCTCTCTTCCCGAATCCCTTCCCTCAAAGGACGATCCTTGGCCAGGGGATGGCTGCGGCGCGTTTCGCTGAAGCGCCTCAGGAGTATCTCGTCATCGCATTCGAGAAACAAGACCTCGATGCTGAAACCTTGCTGCCTGAGGTCCGCTATCATCTTCGGGGTCGTCTCCAGAAACTCCTTTCCCCTTATGTCGATGACCACCGCCACCTTGCTGATCTCCGAGGAGGAGGAGATCCGCAGCTCCAGAAACTTGGGCAGGAGCATGATGGGCATGTTGTCAAGGCAGAAGAAACCCAGATCCTCCATGACCTTGATGACAGTGGTCTTTCCGGACCCGGACAGCCCGGTGATCACCACGATAGGGAGTTTCTTCATGATGAGGAGCCCCTGTCGAGCAGTCGCCTCTCGATCTTGTCCTGGAGGCGTTCCAAGGAGCGCACCCCCTTCTGCTGGAGGAGGTGGTTGCGCACGGCCACTTCCAGGATGATCGCCAGGTTTCTGTTGAGACTCACGGGAATCCTGAGCATCGGGAGGTCGGCCTCCAGGAGGGCAAAGACCCTTCGGGTCAGACCTGTGCGATCGATGGATCTGAACCGCTCCCATTCCAGCAGCTCCACGACGAGATCCACCGGGCTGCTCGCCGCCACGGCCTCCTGGCCGAAGAGCTCTAGGATGTCGATTATCCCAAGCCCTCTCACCTCCATGTGGTGCCTGATCAGCTCCGGGCTGCGCCCCACAACACCTCCCCGTCCGTCAGCATAGATCTCCACCAGGTCGTCCGCCACCAAGGTGTGCCCTCGACTCACCAGGTCCAGGGCACACTCGCTCTTCCCTATGCCGCTCTTGCCCAGGATGAGCACCCCTACCCCGAACACCCGCATGAGCACGCCCTGCACGGGGAGGCCAGGCTCCAGCAGGGCCTTCAGCACCCCATGGAGTGCCCTGGTCAGCCCGGGACCCGACCAGTGCGTCCCAAGCAGACAGACAGACTGTTCTTGGGCGAAGGCTCGCAGCTCTGGGGAAGGCGATGTGGTCCCCTCCACTATGATGCAGGGCGACTCCAGCAAGGAAAGCTCCCGAAAGAGCGCCCTCCTGCGGCTCGGTGACAGACCTTCGACGATGTCGGCCTCGGCCCTGCCGAATATGATCGTCGCGTTGGCCCTCAGGTGGGGGACCTCGCATCTGAGCTCCTTGCCTGGCCTCTGGGTCTTGGATGAGGAGATCGTGCGCCCCAGTCCGCCCAGGCCGGCCAAGGGCTGGAGCCCCAATCGTTTACCTGCCTCCCTCAGGAGGTCTTCGACATAGACGGCCCGCATCGAGCTTCGCGGCACATGGGGCTCACCGCCTCGCGTAAGGCGGGGAAAAAGGGATCGGGCAGGGACCCTTGGATATCAATCGTATTTTCCGTCTTCCTCTCTTATGATTCGAAACATCTCCTCCTGGTCCCTGGCGTTCATGAGGGTTTGCCGGAATTGCGCGTCCTTGAACAGACGAGAAATCCTGGCCAAGGCCTTCAGGTGCGCGCCCGCTGAATTGTCGGGCGCTACCAAGAGAAAGAACAGATGGGTCGGCCTCCCGTCCAGTGAGTCGAAGTCGAGTCCTTTCACGCTGCGACCGAAAGAGGCGATCATCTGGTTGACCTCCCTGAGCTTCCCGTGAGGGATGGCGACCCCGTCGCCGATCCCGGTGCTGCCCAGCTTTTCCCGTTCCAAAAGTACCTGCACCAGCCTCGAGGGAGGGACCCCTTCGACAGAAAGGGCCTTGACCAACTCGTCAATGACCCCCTTCTTGTCCAGCGAGACTAGGTCAGGGACGATCCGCTCCTTGGAGAGGATGTCGATGAGTTTCATGGATACACCTATCCCGGCCCGATGACTACACCTCAGGCTCGATGAGCCCGAAGTTCCCGTCTTTGCGGCGGTATAAGACGTTGATCTTCTCGGTGGAGGAATCGGTGAAGACGATGAATTCCTTTTCCCCTAGTTTCATCTGCATCACCGCCTCCTCCAAGGACATCGGCTTGGCATAGAGGTTGCGGCTCACTATGACTTGGGGCTCCGGACCTTCCTCTTGACCCTCGGCGGAGATGACATCCATGCGGAACCGCCATCCGCGATCTTCGTTGCTGCTCTTGTGTTTCTTGATCTTCCTCTTCTGTTTCTTCAGTTGTCGCTCCAGGTTGTCCACAACCGCGTCGATGGAGGAGAAGAAATCGGCGGTCTCCTCCTCCCCCGCGACGGAAAGACCGTCTGCCTTGAGGATCACCTCCACCCTGTGCCGGTGTTTTTCCTGGGTGAATACGGCCTGCACATCCAGAGGCGCGTCAACATATTTCTCCAGGCGTTGAAGCTTGTCCTTGGCGTACTCCTTGATCTCCGGATTCGAGTCGACGTGACGGAAGGTGATGGAAATCTGCATGACTCTGACTCCTCTTGTTGAGATCGGTTCTTCTTCGCCGATTCCTGAAGGAGGGGGACACGTCGCTAATATACCTTTCTCCTCTTGTTTGAAGGCAACACACCCAGCATGGTCCGATACTTCGCCACGGTTCGCCTCGCAATCTGGATCCCTTTCTTGCTGAGGTGCTCGACGATCTCTTGATCGCTGAGCGGGTCCCTCGGATCCTCCCCCTGGATCATCCTCTTGATCTGGTCCCTGACGCTTTGGGAGGACACCGACTCCCCGTTGTCCTTCTGGATCTTGCTGTTGAAAAAGAACTTCAGCTCGAAGAGACCTTGAGGGGTGTGGGCGTACTTGTTCGTGACGACCCTCGATATGGTGGATTCGCTAAGCTGCGTGTCCAGGGCCACATCCCTCAGGACCAATGGCCGCAGGTGATCGATCCCCCGGTCCAGGAACTCCCTCTGGAATCTCATGATGCTCTCGGAGACCTTGTATATGGTGCGCTGGCGCTGATGAATGCTACGTATGAGCCAGACCGCGGACCTCATCTTTTCCTGTATGTAATTTCGCGTCTCCTTGGCCAGATCCTTTCTCGCCAAGGAGCGGAGATAAAAAGGACTCACCCGGAGTTTCGGAAGTCCGTCCTCGTTCAGCACGATCACATAGTCGTCATCCATCTTGAACACGAAGACATCCGGGGTGATGTAATGCGGCTCGTCGGTGGCAAACAACCTGCCCGGCTTGGGCTCCAGACCCTTGATCCATTGGACTGCCTCAGCCACCGCTTCCACTGAGACCTTGAGTTTCTTGGCGATCAGCGGGATCCTGGCGTTCTCCAGGTCCTTGAGGCAGTCGCTGATGATCCTGTGGGCCAGCGAGCCTTCCATCCCCATGTGACGAACCTGGATCAGGAGGCATTCCCTCACGTCCCGGGCCGCAATGCCCGGTGGATCGAATTCTTGAATCCGCCTGAGCACCTCCTCGACTCTCCCCACAGGGACGCCGCATTCAGTGGCGATCCCGTCG
>Ga0209227_1002704_pt1 | contig 12470 bp, 23 predicted proteins | sample YNPBryantNP2012_FD_185815 | JGI IMG/M metagenome (GOLD analysis project Ga0209227, IMG submission 185815) | Anoxygenic and chlorotrophic microbial mat microbial communities from Yellowstone National Park, USA - YNP Bryant NP 2012 (SPAdes)... ...
ACCGAGATGGAGGTGGAGCTGCTGGTGCCCATCGCCATGGAGGAGGGCCTGCGCTTCGCCATCCGCGAGGGCGGCCGCACCGTGGGTGCCGGCCGGGTCACCAAGATAATCAAGTAGGAGGGGGAAGAAAGGCCAATGCCCGGCCGAGGGTGCGGCGGGGCGTAGAGAGCGGGAATCGAGGAAGAATGGCGAATCAGAAGATAAGGATAAGGCTGAAGGCCTATGACCACGAGATCATAGACCAGTCGGCGAAGAAGATCGTGGAGACGGTGGAGCGAACTGGCGCCACCATCTCCGGTCCGGTGCCGCTTCCCACCGACAGGCATCTCTACTGCGTCATCAGGTCGCCCCATGTCAACAAGGACTCGCGGGAACATTTCGAGGTCAAGGTACACAAACGCCTCATCGACATACTCGACCCCACCCCCAAGACGGTGGATTCGTTGATGCGCCTGGACCTGCCCGCGGGAGTGGACATCGAGATAAAGCTGTGAGCGTGAGGCCGGCGAGGAGCGGTGCGCTATGAAGAAACTTATAGGGAGAAAGCTGGGGATGACCCAGGTCTTCACCGAGGAGGGGAAGGTGGTTCCGGTAACCCTCATCGAGGCGGGACCTTGCTATGTCACCCAGGTTAAGACGCGGGAGAGCGACGGCTACGATGCCATCCAGATCGGCTTCGGAGAGGCGAAGGAGAGGAAACTGAACAAGCCGCTTATGGGGCACCTGAACAAGAGCGGGGTCAAACCCCTGCGCCACCTCACCGAGGTCCGGGTGGACAATCCTGGTGATTACCAGCTGGGCCAGGAGATAAAGGTGGACCAGTTCAAGGTGGGGGAGCGGGCCGACGTGACCGGCATCTCCCGTGGGAAGGGATACGCCGGGGTGGTCAAGCGCCATAACTTCGGTGGAGGACCCGGCTCGCACGGCGCCCACTTCCACCGCGCCCCCGGGTCCATCGGTGCCTGCGCCACCCCCTCCCGGGTTTTCAAGGGGAAGAGGATGCCGGGACATATGGGGCATCAGCGGGTCACCGTCCTCAACCTGGAGATAGTAGGGATCAGGCCGGAACAGAACCTGCTACTGGTGAAGGGAGCGGTTCCCGGGCCGCGAGGCGGCCTCCTCTATATCCGCGAGGCGGTCAAGCGGAGGGAGAAGAGCCGGAGGCGGGCGGGCCTCATCGAGATGCAGTGACGGCAGGCGGCGAGACCAGAATGGATTGTGATCGGCGATGATGGAAGCGAAGGTTGTTGACAGGGAAGGCAGGGAGAAGGGCCGGGCCCACCTGGACGATTTCTACTTCGCCGCCCCGGTGAACGTCCCGGTCATGCACCTGGCGGTGCGGCGGCAGCTGGCCGCGGCTCGCTCCGGGAGCGCCTCCACCAAGGAGCGCAGCCAGGTCCGGGGAGGCGGGGCCAAGCCCTGGAGGCAGAAGGGCACGGGAAGGGCCCGGGCCGGTAGCATCCGCTCTCCCCTGTGGAGGGGAGGCGGGACGGTCTTCGGCCCCCACCCCCGTGACTTCAGCATCAAGGTCAACAGGAAGGTGAGGCGGCTGGCCCTGCGCTCCGCTCTGAGCGTGCGGGCGCAGGAGGAACGCATAGTCGTGCTGGAGGACTTCAGCATGGAAGAGCCGCGCACCCGCGAGATGGCTGCCCTCTTCCGGGCGCTGGAGCTGGAGGGGAACGTCCTGCTGGTGCTGCCGGAGGAGGATGCCAACATCATCAAGTCGGTGCGGAACCTGCCGGGGGCGCTGGCGCTCACCGTGGATGAGCTCAACACCTACGACGTGCTCTGCAGCGAGTGGGTGGTCTTCACCAGCCGGGCTCTGGAGAGGCTACAGGGAGGAGGGGAAGATGAAGGATCCGCATGACATCATCCTCCGTCCGGTCATCTCGGAGAAGAGTTACGGCCTCATCGACCAGAACAAGTACACCTTCATCGTCGATCCCCGCGCCAGCAAGACGGAGATAAGGCAGGCGGTGGAGCAGATATTCAACGTCCGGGTAACCGGCGTGAACACCTTGAAGGTTAGGCGCAAGCCCAAGCGCCAGGGTTGGACCAGGGGGCATACTCCCCAGCGCAAAAAGGCCATCGTCACCCTGGCGGTGGGGGACAGCATCGAGTTCTTCGAGGGCCCCCTGGGGTCCAACCGCTGACGAAGTTGAAGGCGAGGTAGCGACATGGGTATCAGGAAGTACAAGCCGACTTCTCCGGGGAGGCGCCTGGCCTCGGTATCCGACTTCTCCGAGGTAACCAGCCGCGAGCCGGAGAGGTCGCTGCTGGCCCCCATCAACTACAAGGCCGGCAGGAACAACCGGGGGCGCATCACCACCCGCCACAAGGGGGGGCGGGTGAAGAGGCGCTATCGCATCATCGACTTCCGGCGGGACAAGGACGGGGTGCCGGCCCGTGTGGCCACCATCGAGTACGACCCCAACCGTTCCGCCCGCATCGCCCTTCTCCATTACGCGGACGGGGAGAAGCGCTACATCCTCTGTCCTCTTAAGCTGAAAGTGGGCGATACTGTGGTCTCCGGTCCCGAGGCGGACATCAAGCCGGGGAACGCCCTGCCCCTGGCCAACATCCCTGTCGGTTCGACCATCCATAACATCGAACTGAAGCCGGGGACGGGCGGCAAGCTGGTGCGCAGCGCTGGTGGGGCGGCGCAACTCATGGCCAAGGAGGGCGGATTCGCCCATATCAAGCTGCCCTCCAGCGAGGTCCGCCTGGTGGACCTGCGCTGCCGAGCCACCATCGGCCAGCTGGGCAACGTCGAGCACGCCCTCATCCGGGAGGGCAAGGCGGGCCGGGGGCGCCACAAGGGCCGCCGGCCCACCGTGCGGGGTACGGTGATGAACCCGGTGGACCATCCCCACGGTGGGGGCGAGGGCAAATCCAGCGCCGGGCGTCACCCGGTGACTCCCTGGGGTAAGCCCACCCTGGGTTACCGCACCCGCAAGCGCAACAAGCCCAGCAACAAGTACATCGTGAGGAGGAGGAAGACCTGACGGGGACGGCGTAAGAGCCGTCGCTGGGAAGGCGGGAGGTAGCATTGGGAAGGTCGCTGAAGAAGGGTCCGTACGTGGACGAGAAGCTGATGGCCAAGGTGGAGGCGCTCAACGCCAGGAACGAGAAGCGGGTCATCCGCACCTGGTCTCGCCGTTCCACCATCTTCCCGGAGATGGTGGGCCATACCATCGCCGTGCACGACGGCAAACGACACGTCCCCGTTTTCATCACCGAGAACATGGTAGGGCACAAGCTGGGGGAGTTCGCCCCCACCCGGCGCCGCACCAAGCACGGGCACGCGCACGAGCGCCCCACCCGTTTCAAGTGATGGCGGCGGACCGGCCGGCATAAACGGAGAAGAGGACATGGCGGAGAAACAGAAAACGGAGATGAGCGAAGAGGAGACGGCACGAGCGGTGGCGCGCTACATCCGCATCTCGCCGTACAAGGCACGCAAGGTGATGGACCTCATCCGCGGCAAAGACCTGGAAGAGGCGCGGCGCATCCTGGCCTTCTCTCCCACCCACGCCGCCCGGGTGATCGTCAAGGTGCTCGATTCGGCGGTGGCCAACGCCGAGAACAACCACAACCTCCGCTCGGAGGAGCTGGTGGTCCGGGCCGGATGGGTGGACGAGGGCCCCACCCTGAAGCGCTGGATGCCCCGGGCGCGGGGCCGCGCCACCCGCATACGCAAGCGCACCAGCCACATCACCATCGTGCTGGCTCCAGGAGAGAAGAGGCAGCCCAAGCGCAGGCGCAGGCTGCCCGGCAGGCAGCAGAGGAAGGAAAGGACGAAATAGGTGGGACAGAAGGTTCATCCTTACGGCTTCAGGCTGGGGATCATCAACGACTGGAAGTCGCGGTGGTTCGCCGGAAGGGAGTATCCTGAGCTCCTGCATGAGGACCTGCTCATCCGCCGCCACCTGGAGAGGCGCATGCAGAGGGCGGCCGTTTCCAAGGTGGAGATCGAGCGCACCGAGAAGAAGGTCACCGTGGACGTGTGGACGGCGCGCCCCGGGATCGTCATCGGCCGGAGGGGCGCAGAGGTGGACAAGCTCAAGAAAGAGCTGGAGGAGATGACCAGCAAGCAGGTCCACGTGAACATCCAGGAGATCCGGCAACCCGAGCTGGATGCCTTCCTGGTGGCCCAGAACATCGCGGAGCAGCTGGAGGGGCGGGTTTCCTTCCGGCGGGCCATGAAGAAGTCGGTGCAGAACGCCATGCGGGCGGGGGCCCAGGGCATCAAGGTCTCCTGCGCGGGCCGACTGGGAGGGGCGGAGATGGCCCGCACGGAGTGGTACCGCGAGGGAAGGGTGCCCTTGCAGACGCTGCGCTCCGACATCGATTACGGATTCTGCGTCGCCCGAACGACCTTCGGCGTGATCGGGGTGAAGGTTTGGATATACCGGGGAGACCGCCTGGCGCCCGAGCGCCGCTACCAGGAACGCGAAGAGACCGCACCGCTGCCCCGCCGGGAGAAGCGGGCCCGCGTGGTGGAGACGGCCGCGCCGGCCGTTGAAGCCACGGAGGTGGCCGCCGGGAGCGCTGTGGGGATCGCGGAAGACGGGGCCGTAGCCGGGGAAGGCGGTGGAGACGAGGAGCTCGCCGGAGATAGCCCGGGAGCGGAGACCGCGGCAGCTGAGGAACGGGTGGAAGAGCAAGCGCTCTCTTCTGAGTCAGGCGCTGGGGCCGGTGACGATGCTTCATCCACTCCGATTGTAGCGAAAGAGAACGGAGAGGATGGGGCGGCGGAAGGAGAGGAGGTCTGAGGCGCCATGCTGATGCCCAGGAAGATCAGGCACCGCAGGGTCCAGAGAGGCCGCCTCAAGGGCATGTCCAAGGGAGGGACCAGGGTGAACTTCGGCGATTACGGGCTGCAGGCCCTGGAACCCAGCTGGGTCACCAACCGCCAGATCGAGGCGGCTCGTATCGCCATCACCCGCCACATCCGCCGCGGCGGCAAGGTCTGGATAAACATCTTCCCGGACAAGCCGGTGAGCAAGAAGCCGGCGGAGACCCGCATGGGAAGCGGCAAGGGAGCCCCGGACAAGTGGGTGGCGGTGGTCAGGCCGGGGAGGGTCATGTTCGAGCTCTCCGGTGTCCCCGAGCCGGTGGCCCGCGAGGCCATGCGCCTGGCGGCCATGAAGCTCCCCATGAAGTGCCGGTTCGTGAAGCGGGAGTCCTGGGGTGGTGAGTGAGGATGAAGGCGCAGGAACTGAGGATGCTGTCCGACGAGGAGCTGCAGGCGCGTCTGCGCGATGCCAAGGAAGAGCTGTTCAACCTGCGCTTCCAGGCGGCTACCGGGCAGCTGGACAACACCAGCCGCATCCGCGAGGTCAAGAAGGACATAGCCCGCATCTTCACCGTGATGCGGGAGAGGGAGCTGGAACATGAGAAGGTCTGAGGGTGAAGCGCGGCCGCAGGGAGGCCTGGGGAGATGAGCAAGCGCAAGTCCCAGCGTAAGGTGATGCAGGGCACGGTGGTGTCCAGCGCCATGGACAAGACCATCGTGGTGGCGGTGGAGACACGCATGCCCCATCCCCTTTATAAGAAGATCGTCAAGCGGACCAAGAAGTACAAGGCCCACGACGCCGAGAACGCGTGTTCGGTGGGGGACGTGGTCAGGATCATGGAGACCCGGCCGCTTTCCCGGACCAAGCGCTGGCGGCTGGTGGAGATAGTCGAGAAGGCCAAGTGACCGCACCCAGAAGGAGCGGCGGGAGGTAGCAGTCATGATACAGGTGGAATCGAGGATCAAGGTGGCGGACAACACCGGGGCCAAGGAGATCCTCATCATCCGCATCCTGGGGGGTTCGAGGCGGCGTTACGCTTACGTGGGGGACGTGGTGGTGGCCACGGTGAAGGAAGCCATACCCGGCGGAGCGGTGAAGAAGGGGGACATCGTCAAGGCGGTGGTGGTGCGCACGCGCAAGGAGCGGCGCCGCCCCGACGGTTCCTACATCAAGTTCGACGAGAACGCGGGGGTGCTCATCAACGAGCAGATGAACCCCCGCGGAACCCGCATCTTCGGACCGGTGGCCCGGGAGCTCCGTGAGCGCAAGTTCATGAAGATAGTGTCGCTGGCCCCAGAGGTCCTCTGAGATATATGGAGGGATGAGAAGGAAATGGGCGGCCTGAAGATAAAGAAAGGCGACCGGGTCAGGGTGCTCACCGGGAAATACCGAGGCAAGGAGGGAAAGATCCTCAAATCCATGCCGCGGGAGAACCGGGTCATCGTGGAGGGCGTCAACATGGTGAAGCGCCACATGCGCCCCTCCCAGCAGAACCCTCAGGGGGGGATCATCACCAAGGAGGCCCCTATCGACGTTTCCAACGTGGGGCTGATCTGCGGTTCCTGCGGGAGGACGGTGCGAGTGGCCTACAAGCTGGAGGAGGGCGGCGCGAAGAAGCGGATCTGCCGCAAGTGCGGGGCGGAGATGGACTGACCCCGGCCGGAGCCGGCCGGAGCAGCTGGAGAAGAGGTAGAGGATGGTGCCGAGACTCAAGGAGAAATACCGCAAGGAGATACTGCCCGAGCTGCGCAAAGAACTCGGGTACCGCAACGAGATGGAGGTGCCGCGCCTGGAGAAGATCGTGGTGAACATGGGGGTGGGCGAGGGCGCCCACGACCCCAGGGCCATCGACGCCTCCATGAACGACTTGGCCTTGATCACCGGGCAGAAGCCCAAGCTGTGCCGGGCCAAGAGATCCATCGCCGGCTTCAAGCTGCGCACGGGCATGTCCGTCGGATGCAAGGTGACCCTGCGGGGTGACCGCATGTACGAGTTCCTGGACCGCCTCATCTCCCTGGCCATCCCGAGGGTTCGCGACTTCCGCGGCCTCAACCCGCGCTCCTTCGACGGGAGGGGCAATTACAGCTTCGGCCTGGACGAGCAGCTGGTTTTCCCGGAGATCGACTACGACAAGATCGACAAGATAAGAGGGATGGACATCGCCATCGTCACCACTGCCAAGACCGATGCCGAGGGGCTGGCCCTGCTGAAGAAGTTCGGCATGCCCTTCAAGGAGAAGTGAGGAGAGGGATGGCCAAAAAATCATTGATCGCCAAGCAGGCCCGGCCGCCGAAGTTCAAGACGCGGGCGTACAACCGCTGCCGCCGCTGCGGAAGGCCGCGCGGGTACTTCCGCGACTTCGGACTGTGCCGTATATGCCTCAGGGAGCTCGCCCACCGGGGGGAGATACCTGGCTTGAAGAAGGCCAGCTGGTAGAGGGGGATGGACTCAGATGACCATGACGGATCCTATTGCCGACATGCTCACGAGGATAAGGAACGCCAACTCCGCATACCATGAGGAGCTGGAGATGCCCTATTCCAAGATGAAGGAACAGATCGCGGGCATCCTGGAGAGGGAAGGGTACATAGGCGGTTACCAGGTTGTGGAGGGAAGTTCCTACAACCTGCTGAGGATAAGGCTGAAGTACGGTCCGAACAAGGAGCACGTAATCAGCGGGATCAAGCGCATCTCCAAGCCGGGAAGGCGCGTCTATTCCAAGGGGGCGGACCTCCCCCGCGTACTGGGAGGTCTGGGTATCGCCATCGTCTCCACCTCCCAGGGGCTGCTGACCGACAAGGAGGCGCGGCGCCGCAACCTGGGGGGGGAGGTCATTGCCTTCGTATGGTGAGCCCCGCGGGTTCCTTGAAGTTCAAGGGAGGATACGATGTCCAGGATAGGCAGGATGCCCGTGCGGATACCGCAGGGCTGCGAGTTGAGGATAGAAGGTAACAGGGTGACGGTGAGCGGGCCCAAGGGCACGCTGAGCGCCGAGGTCCCCCGGGACATGATCCTGGAAGTGGAAGGCGACGTGCTCACAGTGAAGCGCCCCTCCGATTCGCGGGAGCACCGCTCGCTGCACGGTCTGACCCGCACTCTGGTGGCCAACATGGTGGAAGGGGTCAGCCAGGGCTTCGTGCGCAACCTGGAGATACACGGAGTAGGCTACCGGGCCAACCTGCAGGGGGATAACCTGGAGCTCTCCCTGGGATTCTCCCATCCGGTCATCATCAAACCGCCCCAGGGGGTCAGCTTCGAGCTGGTGACCCCCACCCGCATCCGCATCCATGGTATCGACAAGCAGAAGGTGGGACAGGTGGCGGCGAACATCCGAGCCCTGCGCAAGCCCGAACCCTATAAGGGCAAGGGCATCCGCTACGCGGGAGAGCAGGTGCGCCGGAAGGCAGGCAAGAGCACCGGTTAGGACGGGGCGAGCAGAAAACTGGAGTTGGGATAAGATGCAGCATACCGCGTACAAGAGGGTCCTGAGGGAAAGGCGCCGCCGGCGCATCCGTAAGAAGGTGAAGGGGACGACGGCGAGGCCGCGCCTCTCCGTCTTCCGCAGCAACCGTCACATCTACGCCCAGGTCATCGACGACCAAAAGGGGTACACCCTGGCCGCCGCTTCCACCCTGGAGAAGGGCCTGGACCTCGCGGGCAAGAAGAAGTCGGAGCAGGCCCAGATGGTGGGCAGGCTCATCGCTGAGCGCGCGAGGCAGGCCGGAGTGGAAGCGGTGGTCTTCGACCGGGGAGGGAACCTCTACCACGGGAGGGTGAAGGCCCTGGCGGAGGCGGCAAGGGAAGGCGGGCTGAAGTTCTGAGATGGACGGCCGGTGGCTTTTCGAGTGGAGGTGAGCATGAGCGAGATCGACCCTGTCGGCCTCGAGCTGGAGGAGCGGGTGGTGGAGATAAACCGGGTGGCCAAGGTGGTCAAGGGCGGACGCCGTTTCCGCTTCACCGCCCTGGTGGTGGTGGGGGACGGCGCAGGCCTGGTCGGTTACGGGTACGGGAAGGCCCGCGAGGTGCCCGCGGCCATCCAGAAGGGGGTGGAGAAGGCCAAGCGCAACCTCTTCAAGGTGCCCACCCAGGGAACCACCTTGCCTCACCAGGTGGAAGGGAAGTTCGAGTCCTCGCGCGTGCTCCTCAAACCGGCCCTGGAGGGTACCGGGGTGATCGCCGGGGGTCCGGTCCGCGCGGTCATGGAACTGGCCGGCATCCAGGACATACTCACCAAGACCTACGGCTCGCGCAACCCCGTGAACGTGGTCAAGGCCACCTTCGACGGTCTGAAGAAGCTGAAGCGCCGGGAAGAGGTGGCCCGCCTGCGGGGCGTGAGCTTGCAGCATCTCAAAGAATGAACCCAGCCTGCCGGGGATGCGGGAGGGGACCGGGAAGCGCAGAGCGAGGGATAGAGGCGGGACGCCTGATCGTGACTGGAGGAGTGGACAAGTGGCGAGATTGAGGATAACCCAGGTGAGGAGCTCTATCGGGCGCCCCCCCAAGCAGCGGGGCACCCTGCGGGCGCTGGGGCTAAAGCGGATCAACCACACGGTGGTCAAGGAGGACCGCCCAGAGATACGTGGCATGCTGGCGGTGGTGAGCCACCTGGTCAGGGTGGAGGAAGAGGGAGCGGCGGAGGCCCCGACGGGAGGCGTCCGCGGGAAAGAGGGTGATCCCCGGTGACCTTCGGCATCCATGACTTGAGACCGGCTCCTGGCTCCACCCACAAGCGTAAGCGGGTGGGCAGGGGGCGCTCCTCCGGGCACGGCAAGACCTGTGGGCGGGGCATGAAGGGGGAGAAGGCCCGCGGGAAGATCAGGCAGGGCTTCGAGGGGGGGCAGATGCCCCTGCAGCGACGGCTGCCCAAGCTCAAGGGCTTCAAGCCGCTTAACCGGGTGGAATACCAGCTGGTCAACGTGGGGCGGCTCAATATCTTCGCAGACGGGGACACGGTTGACCCCGACCTCATGTTGGAGCGGGGCTTGGTCCGGAGGGAGGACCTCCCGGTGAAGGTGCTGGGGGCAGGCGAGCTGGAGAGGAAGCTGACGGTGAGGGCCCACGCTTTCACCGCGGGAGCCCGGGCCAAGATCGAGGCCCGCGGCGGCAGCGCCGAGGAGGTCTAGCTTGCTCAAGGCCTTCCGCAACATCTTCGCCGTCCCCGACCTGCGCCACAAGATCGCTTTCACCGGGCTCATCCTCCTGCTGTACCGGCTGGGGAGCGCCATCCCTTCTCCCGGCGTGAACCTGGATGCCTTGAAGAAATACTCGGAGCAGGGCGGGATCTTCGGCTTCATCAACCTCTTCTCCGGCGGGGCATTGTCTCACATGGCCATCTTCGGCCTGGGGATCATGCCCTACATCACCGCCTCCATCATCATGGAGCTGCTCATCTCAGTCATCCCCAAGCTCAAGGAGTGGCAGGAGGAAGGGGAGGCGGGCAGGCGCAAGATCACCCAGGTGACCCGCTACACCACCTTGGTGCTGGCGCTGATGCAGTCCATCGGGTTGGTATTCACGTTGTCGCGCACCGAGGCACCAGACGACCCTTTCCACCGCATCATCGACTTCACCTGGCTCAAAGGCATCCTCATCATCACCACTCTGGTGGCGGGTATGGCCCTGTTGATGTGGCTGGGCGAGCTAATCACCGAGCGGGGCATCGGTAACGGCATGTCCCTGCTCATCTTCACCGCCATCATCGCCCGCATTCCCTACGAGGTCAAGGTGCTCTACGACAACGCCACCGCGCGCTTCGGCAACCTCATCGTGCTGGTGTTCCTGGCCATCGCCCTGGCGGTGATCGTGGGGGTGGTCTATCTGGACCAGGGGGAGCGGCGCATTCCCGTGCAGTACGCCAAGCAGGTGCGGGGCCGCCGCATGACCATGGGCGGCTCCACCTATATCCCCTTGAAGATCAACACCTCCGGGGTGATCCCCATCATCTTCGCCTCCTCGGTGATATTCTTCCCGGTGATGCTCTCCCAGTTCATCACCCCCTTGAAGGGTTTCGCCGAATGGCTCTCCTCGGGCGCGCCCTACTTCGTCATCTACCCGGTGCTCATCGTCTTCTTCGCCTACTTCTACACCTACATCGTCTTCGACCCCTTCACCCAGGCGGAGAACCTCAAGAAATACGGGGCCTTCGTGCCGGGTATCCGGCCGGGTGGCCCCACCGCCACCTACATCTCCAAGGTCCTCAACCGGGTGAACCTACCCGGTTCCCTGGCCCTGGCGGCCATCGCCATCCTCCCCATGGCCCTTTTCTACGTCTTCAAGACGGGGACGCGGGAGATACCCTTCGCCGGGGCGTCCATCATGATCATCGTGGGCGTGGCCCTGGAGACCATGAAACAGATCGAGGCGCAGCTGCAGATGCGCCATTACCAAGGATTCCTGAAATAAGAGGTCAGCCGGGATGAGGAGTGCGGCATGAACGTGGTGATGCTGGGACCCCCAGGAGCGGGAAAGGGGACGCAGGCGGTGAGGCTGGCGGAGATCTACGGCGCCCCCCACATCTCCACCGGGGACATCTTCCGGGAGAACGTGCGGGAGGGCACGGAACTGGGACGGCGTGCCCGAGAGTATATGGAACGGGGCGAGCTGGTCCCCGATGAACTGGTCATCGAGATAGTGGCCGACCGCCTGGGGCGCGAGGACTGCCAGAGGGGCTTCATCCTGGACGGATTTCCCCGCACGGTGGCGCAGGCGGATGCGCTCAAGGCCTGGCTGGCAGAGAGAGGACGGTCCCTGGACCACGTGGTGAACGTGGATGTTCCCGTGGAGGTCCTGGTGAAGCGGATCTCCGGACGGCGCACCTGCCGAGAGTGCGGGGCCAATTACAATATCCACTTCGACCATGAGGAGGTGGGGGAGGCCTGCCGGGAATGCGGCGGCCAGATCTACCAGCGGGAGGACGACCTGGAGGAGACGGTCCGCAGCCGCCTGCGGGAGTACGAGGCGAAGACCGCTCCCCTCATCGAGTACTACCGGGCCGAGGGGCTCCTGCGCCAGGTGGACGGGGATGCCCCCCCCGAGGAGGTGCTGGCGTCCATAAGGCGGGTGCTGGAGAGCGGAGGGTGGAGCAGCTGAAGCGTTTTAGAGAAAGCCCGAGAGGATGATCATCATCAAGACGGAGGAAGAGATAAAGAAGATGAGGGAGGCGGGCCGCATCGTGGCCGGGGTCCTCGACCTCATGGAGGGGAAGGTGACAGCGGGAGTTACCACCGAGCAGCTGGACCGCCTGGCTGACGAGTTCATCCGCGAGCACGGGGGCACCCCCAGCTTCCTGGGCTACCAGGGCTTCCCCCGCTCCATCTGCACCTCCATCAACGAGGTGGTGGTGCACGGTATCCCCGACGGCACCCGCTTGGCGGACGGGGATATCGTGGGGATAGACGTGGGGGTCATCTTCCGCGGCTACCATGCCGACGCCGCCCGCACTTACGTGGTGGGGGAAGCCCCGCCGGAAGCCCTGCGGTTGGTGGAGGTTACCCGGCGGTCCCTGGAGAGCGGCATCTCCCGCTGCGTGGCCGGCAATTTCCTGGGAGACGTCTCCCATGCCATCCAGAGTGTGGTGGAGGAGGCGGGCTTCTCGGTGGTGGTGCAGTTCGTAGGGCACGGCATCGGCCGATCCATGCACGAGGAACCGCAGATCCCCAACTACGGCAAGCC
>Ga0209227_1002708_pt1 | contig 12450 bp, 9 predicted proteins | sample YNPBryantNP2012_FD_185815 | JGI IMG/M metagenome (GOLD analysis project Ga0209227, IMG submission 185815) | Anoxygenic and chlorotrophic microbial mat microbial communities from Yellowstone National Park, USA - YNP Bryant NP 2012 (SPAdes)... ...
ACGTACGCTGATGGCAAGCGTTTATTGAAGACCGAAGACATCATTGCTGCTCTTGACCGTCAGATTCCTCTTGCGATCTCGCAGCATGAAGTGATTGAGGGTTTGCAGGAATTTGTGCGGCAGGGCCGTGCAAGGCCGGCCTCATTGCCAGAAGATGAACAGACAGCTTGCGAAGGAACTGTGGGACATCCGAAAATCAAGCCAGTGTGAGGCAAACAGGCACGGCGAGAAAAGCAGGGGGCGAAATCTTTGGTTGTGGGCGGACAGCCGGAACGATGCCGGTCGGCAGCGGAATTGTGTCCAGACCGAACCGAGAAGCTCCCTGTTTGCATTGCGTCCGGTCGCACAGGCAGATTGCAGAAAAATCACAAGGGCTGCTTGTTGTGGCGTACTGCGCTTTTTCCATGAAGATGACACGGAATTAGATTATTTCGTTGGGAAACGAGCAATATTGGGACACTATCGCCGAGGGGTTGTTGAGCTATGCTGTGACGAAGATGACCAATGGTCGGATGGAGGAGATCAACCGGAAGATCAAGACGCTGTTGCGCCAGGTTTACGGTTTCCGAGACGACGACTTTTTGCGTCTCACACTCTGTGCGCTCCAAGAGTCAAAACACAAACTTGTCGGATGAGGCGGAGAATCCGAAAGCCAAATGGCCGATATGCAAGACATGGCCACTACATTCAAGCGAAAGCGACTGGAAACATCGCTTTGAGTTTTTCGTGTCCATTATTTCGTGAGTGGGAAAGCAATCTACCGATAAATGACCAGGACGCATGTTGATTTGTTCAGTGGCATAGGCGGGTTTGGCTTGGCTGCTGAAGCGAACGGGGTAAAAACCATAACATTTTGTGAAAACGATGGAAGATGCCGACAATTTCTTTCAAAAAGCTGGCCGGGAGTCAATGATAGGAATTTGCTTTTTCGACGCGGGAGCGGGTCAAAAAGCGCTTGGGTCACTCCGCCGTCTGAATAGTCACGGCTCAGGGTTTCTTGGTCAGCGTTACCGTTTTCACCAAGGTTTGGTCAATGCCCGGATCGAATGTCACGGTGCCAGTGAGCGTGTTGTCACTGAGTTTCCCCTCGCTGAATTCGATCGTGAAACTGCCGGTGCCAATATCGCCCTGGCCCAAGCCCTCGACGGCGCCGAATGAACCTGAGATGACGCCGTCGTCCATACTGAAAGGGACCGTGCCGCCGGGATCGCATCCGGCAGAGGAGTTGCAGTAGAGCAGGGTACTTACGGCGTTGCCGCTGACCTTGAGCGTGCCGCTATAGGGTGCTGCGATCGTCCCTTGCCCGCTGACTATAATGGTCAAGGTGGCCGAGATGTCGTCGCGCCACCCAGCGTCCAGATAGGACTCGGTGAGGGTTCCGCTGAAATTCCCGACGTAGGTGGTGGCCTGGCTTGCCGGTGTGAGGTGAGCAAAGATCGTGGTGGAATTGGCGAAGGCTTGCGCGCCGACGGAATCGGGTTTGGCGAGGTCCTGGAGTCCCAGAATGGATTTGGAGGCGCCCAAGGTGAGGGAGGCTCGGGCGATCAAGTCCTCGCTGGCCCCTTGGCTCTGGAGCGTGCCTTTCAAGAACTGGCCCTGGAACTCGTCCATTAAATAGGCCGCGCTGCCTTTCTGAATGTGATTCAAAGCCGGCCGATAATCGTCAATCGACACCTGGTGTCCGGTCTCCACTTCGATGAATGGGGCCGCGAGCGACAAGGCGCTGGCGCCCATCACCGCGGGCGCAACGTAGGTCGTGAAAAACAAAACCGCGCCCGCTGTTCCAGCCAAGGTCGCCGCAACCGGCGCCGAGGCCAAACCCAAAACCAACGCGGTGGCGGCCATGAGGCCCACGCTTGCGCCGCCAATCGTGTTGACCTCCTCGAAGAAATTGAAGATGCCCTGCGCGTCAGGTCCGGCGCCCTGGGTAAAAATGTCGTCGATGCAGCCGAGCGGATCGGCACAATCCGCCGTGGTCGCCGCGGCACGCAACGAGGCTCGAGCCGCGAGTCCACCGCCGGACAAACTGGCCGCGCGGGCATTGATCAGATGGGCCGCCAGCATTCGGTCCAGCAACGCCAGGGCATCTCGATCCAGATAGATTTCGCGGCCACCGATCCGGCCCAAGGCCAGACGCGGCGTTTGCCCGTTGATGATTTGCTGCAGTTCGTTTTGGGCCGTATCCACGTTGGCCTTCAGTGACAATAATTGAACTTGTAGCGAGGCAGTATCGACTTTGCCCTGAGAGGCAGCCCCAATGGTCTGCCAGTGGCCAGAGGCTTTGGAGAGTAAACCCGAGAGTTGAGTTAGATATTCCAGCGTGACAGCGCCGGCCGCTAATCCGGTCTGTGGCAGGTCGGCAATCCGCAGTGCTTCGCTCGCAGTGAGGTGGTTGGTCGCCTGCGTGGTTTCTTGCTGCACGGAAACGGACACTAAACCGCCACGAATCTTAGACGAATTGGTGTCGATCAACCACGGAATCGCCACGAGCACGGTGGCGGTCGTCACCGCGAAGGATCGCACTTTGATCTCCGGGCCATTGGGGCTCTGGAACCGAACAAAAGTGGGCGCACTCGGATCGAGGCCGCCGCCCGACAGCGTCAATAATTCACCCGGCACGCCTTGGTTTTTTGACAGCAGCAACCCGCTGCCAGCTTGAGCCAACCGGTAGAAACGTTGGCGGTAGCGCGGGGCATCGAGATCCCGGAATTCGGCCAGGCTCCCCGTCGCCACATTGGTCTGCAACGAGGTCCATTGCGCGAGATTGGTTGAGGTCTGCACCCGATAGACCAGCGTATTGGAACCGACCGTTTGGAGTTTAAACGCGCCGTCCGGGGAGAAGCTGCCGGAGGCAATGCGCAGCGGTGACTCGCTGGCGTTAGTAGTTCCGGGGCTAATCATAGTTATGGCGAGACCCAATCGCCAAACCATGAGCGCGGCGCTGATTAGACCGCATGTTCGCTTCTGGATTCGTATCATTGCGGGGAGAAGGTAAAGTCGCGGGCCCAGGAGAGCAACTATCAAGCGCGAATCTTCATGTGGGCGAATGATAGGAATTTGCTTTTTCGACGCGCGAGCGGGTCAGATGATGCTTGGTGCGGTGGAATTCGGGGCGGGGCGGATGGATAGTGCATACAGACACTATTCCACCGCAGTGGCGTGGGACCCCAACTCGGCTCCCATTCGTCATGAGCTGGCTGTGCTCCTGAGTCGAATGGGCCGCCCAAGAGAGGCCGTCGAACAGCTCGAAGCCGCCGCCCGACTCGATCCCAAACAAGCCGAGTTTCAATTCAAGCTTGGACTGGCATGGAATGAGGCCGACGATCTGACAAAGGCAGCCGCAGCGCTCGAGCAGGCCGTAAGAATAGATTCTCACCATGCGCGCGCATGGTACAATCTCGGTCTTGCGCGACACAGGCTTGGCCAGCCGGATTCGGCCATCGAGGCCCTTGTGCGTGCGGAATCAATTTCAGCCAGTGACCCGTCCGTGCCTTACGCCCGGGCCACAATCCTGGCACAACTGGGACGCATTCAAGAAGCTCGTCAGGCCGCCCGGCGGGCGATCGAGATTCGCCGGGATTTTGCCCCTGCCATTGACCTTTTGGATGAGCTGCGATGACCGGTTTCGGGTCGCTTACGGTCTGCCCAGGCGAAGCGCGGCCCAACGCAATGCTTCCTTTTCGCCAAGTGTTTTGACACGATCGAAATAGTTGCTCAAGTCCTCTTCTGACATCCGATCCAGCAGTTCCTGCCGTTCTCCGTTGAACATACCGTCGAGGGGGTCATTCAAGCGCTTTATTTCATCGCGTTGCCGGGCAAGTTGAACTAGCCGGTCCGCAACTGTCGTTGAGGCGGCATCATACCAGTTGCCAGGCTCAACCAGTTCCAATGCACCTCGCTCGATCGCAATACCAACGAGCTCCTGGATGATCGTGCCGGCGCGCGTACTATCGCCAAGCTGACGTCCCAGCTCGACCTGCATACGCAACAACGCCAGGGCCGACGCTTCATCGCCGGATGCGCGGTAGGACTGTGCCAGGGTGGACATCTCGTTGCCGAGTCGCTTCAGTTCGGCCAACTGCGGCAGAGGTTGGTTGAACATGGCAGCGGCCTTTGACTCGACGCTGGTGCAGCCTGCTGCCCGGTAAGCCTCCTCGGCGTTGACAATGAAGCTCACCGTGTAGTCCTCGTACTTCGTCTTCTGCATTGCGTCGATGAGCTCCTGCACCCCTGCATCTGTTTGACCAGCTTTGAAGTATTCCCCTGCTGACAGGTAGTGTGCGAGGGAGTTGTCAGGCGCCGACTGTTTCAGTGCGTCCAACCAACGTCGTCGTTCCTCTCCGGACTTGCTGGCGAATATGGCGACAAACGCCACCTGTGGATCATCGGGGTAACGTTCCGTGGCTTCCGAGAGCAATCCTGCATCGTCGGTGACAATGAATCCGGCAAGGAGGCTGTCAGCGCTCCGCCGATTCAGTTCCAGCCAAGCACCGATCTTGTCTATCGTTATGTTGGGCAGTCGCTCTTTCAACAGACGCTCAAGCGCATGAGAATCCCCGGCCTGTTGAAACGACTCGGCGGTCTTGCGTCCGGCGTCAATCGCTCTTGGTGCCGGAAGTCGCGGCCCTGCGATTGTCTTTCCTGCAGGACGCAAGGCCTGGGTTGGGGCCGCCTCGAACTTCGGGGACTTGGACCGGCCCATAAGAACCAGCGCCGTAACCAAGCATCCGACCGCCAGCACCGTGAGAATTCTCGCGCTCATAATCTCCAACACGTTCTGAAGTATTGGACAAGTCCCGAGACCTTTTGTGCCACACGCTTTTCGATGCGATTGACCGGTTTCGCTTCTCCCAGCATGATGCTCGAATGATCTTCGCAGTCAGTCAGAATGTGCTCGATCGTCTCGCAGCGGTCGGTCTGGCGGTAGAGGCTCGCCTGTCGAAAAACCGGTGGTTTCTCATGCCGGTGAACAGGGGCTGCCGCAGTTTCGGAGTCGGCAAGAACAATCGTGCTCCAGAAGCACAATGGCGATCCGGCCCGACAACTCCGGCACGGCTGCGGGTTGTATGCTCCATTCTTCTCGCTTTCAACATTCATGTGGGCTGCCATGCCGTAGAGCTCTCACAACCTCGGTCTTGGAACGAGTACCGGGCCATAATGTGGATGGGCGAAATGATAGGAATTTGCTTTTTCGACGCGGGAGCGGGTCAAGAGCATTGCTCTTCATCATCCGGCATTTTGGAGAGCAATGCGGGCAGTGAAGGGCTGTTGTCAAGTCCCAAGTTTGGCCGGCAGACAGCTTTTCGGCCGTGTCGGTGGGAGGTTTAAATGATAGTGAATGGCTTCCCTTTCCTCGCAAAAGAGATCATCCCCTGCCCGAAGTAGGTTCCGCTCGTTGAGATCGCATAGAGTGTCCCGGACTCTCCTGATGGCTCAAGTCAGGCGAAACTCCGCTCATAACGGATAATGATCCGAAATGCGGTACGAGATCGCTGTCTTGTTCAGCCCGGTGTTTCGGTAAACGTGTAGAACAAAATCAAAGCTCCCTCCTTGATGGTACTGCATGCTGAGCAGGTCCATACCGTTTCCACGAAACCAGGCGATCTGATCGTAAAACTTGGCAAGATTCGGTTTCGCAGGGTTGGAGAAAACCGTCCTCGGCACCTTTTGGATGTCATCGGGCACCGTCAACCCTGTCGAGGTGAACGCGCGCCAAAGATCATCGCCATGACGATCAATATTGAAGTCGCCCAAGGTCAGCAAATTGTGCTCCCAATCGCTGGCGCGCTTGGCCCACTCGGCCATCGAACGAGCAATCGCCCTCAGTTCTGGTATCCTGCCCTGCGCAGGTTGCGCATAGTCTATGTGCAGCGTGACCAAGATGAATGTCGTTCGCCCTGCAAGAAAACTGACTGCATACGGCGTTCGGGCAAACTGTCGGGTCAGTGCATCCGGGCTGATCTCATCCAACCATTCCTGCGGCACGACCAGTTCACATGCCAGCCCCGATGGTTTCAGCCGCGTCAGATCGAAGACCAAAGCCATTCGCTCGTCATTACCCGCGCTGCCGGCAGTCACATCGGTCATCAGGAATGCCCAGTGTGGTCCCAGATACCGCATCCTGTCCCGCAGTGCCCTCAGGTCGCCTTTCACCTCTTGGAGCGCCACAACATCGAATCGGGGAACAATCTCGCACACGGCGCGAAGCCCTCGTAGGTCCCGTTTGGGTGAGTCGCTCTCCTGGGCTGTCCAGTTGCGAGTTAAGGAAGCGAATGAACGCAGATTCCAAGTCGCGATGAGCAGGTTGGCTCCAGTTTGCTTCCGGGGAATGGCGGTATCCAACGATGCGGTCAGACTGTCGAGGTCCGACTGAACTTCCGGTGGTGGTGGATCATTGATTTCTGGCCTGGCGATGCGGCAACTTTACTCCCGCATCTGTGCTTGAGAAAAGCCTGAACAAGTGCCACGCATATTTCTCTGGATTGCTCGAACCGGCGCTTGGTGAAGCTTCCTCCGGCTACTGCAGCACCGTGGCCGTGATCGGAGCCATTGGATGCCGGTGGCAATGGACAGCTTTGGGGACGTTGGACACGAATCACCGCGCATGTTCCGATTGGTCACTATCGTCCCCATCCGAAAATTGCGGGCCGCGTTCGATTCTCTGACTCACGAGGCACGCAGTGGAGCTACGCGGTGACTATTGATCGACCTCTGCGACTCGGACGAACGGATGTTGCGGAGTGCAGTGATTCTGTCCGCATTGCGCCACGAAGCTGGCGGATTTGCTTGAAATCCGTTTTGGGTTAAGTAATCCCTTTCACGAAAAGCGGAATGCATTTTGGACAAAGGCGCAATGGGGTGTGGAGAATCGTTCCCAAGGCTGAAAAGAGGGTTTCACATGCCGCAATCAGTGGCATGAACGGTGGCATAACAACTTCGTCCTAAACCGTAAGACCTTTGTAATCAAAGGGCTAAAGAACAGGCGCATTAGGCACGATGTCTGATATACCGATCAGGAACGTTCAACGTGAAACTTTCAACGCTCAACGTTCAATGGGGTGACCGAAAGGGCGCATGGTAGCCGGGAATATGGGGACAGACACGGGGTTGCGGCGACACTTATCGCTGGGTTTTGCGTGTCTGTACTGTGGCGTTGGCATCTGCAGTGTCTGTATTTTTTGTCAGGATGCGGGAGGCGGGGGGCAGGGGACGAAGTCGAAGCAGATATGTCCCAGCGCGGCGGCGCAGAGCTTTCTGATGAAGGGGCGCAGGCACTGCGTCTTTGCGCGTCAGGCAACTTTGGTTCCGGCTACGCCGGGTTGGGAGATACGTGGGCTAACTGCCGGTTGATTCGGGGTTTCCCCTATGCGATTCCCAGAGTATCCCCGATTGTGACTAGGAGAGCTGTGGCCTATGTATGGGGCCAATGCAAAACAGACTCGTGCAAGGCCAGCAAAACCTCGAATTAAAGAGGTTAACGGGCATTCTGGCAGTCGGAATATGTTTTACGGTTTTTGTAGCAATGCTTCTGAATCGCTCCGGCAGAGGCATCAGAACGTCTTCGGCCCATCCGCAAACAGTGGCTTCTCCTGAAACACAACTTGCCGCAGCGACGGCGCCGGTCGCGCTTTCCAGCGTTGAATTTCGATCGGCAGAGGCTATCAGACCCGCTCCAAACCGGGCGCAGGCCAAAGCGCCGCGCGGCGATCGATACGGCATGGAAGCGGCAGGACTGCAACTGATCGCGGAGGGGGCGCTCTTGCACTTCAGATACAAGATCGTTGATCCACTCAAGGCTGGTGAGGTGGGACTCGAAGGCGGTTCCGCTTACATCGTGGACTCCAAAGGACGAAAGTTCTCAGCGCGGACAGTTCCCGCGACCGGCAGTTCTTTTGCGGCACGCCACCTGAACAAAGCGGGGAGCGCGCACTCGACTTTCTTCCCTAACCGGGGCGGCTTTAGAAAGGGCGATCTTGTTACTGTGGTCATAGGCAAGTTCCGGGCCGACAATGTGAAGATCGAATGATAACGCTCCATACGAGTTTCCCTGACGAGAGATTGCGAACAACCCCGATTGTGGCAGTGCAGTGGGATGAGGTAACTGTATTACAATGTTCGAGAATTTGCGCAGCAATCTCAATTTGCCGGATCGGTGGAGACTTTGGCCTTCAAACTCTTCCGCCACTCAATGGAATCTCATCTTCCCTGTGGGCGACGAAGTCGCGCCGAGCAGTGCGGCGTGGCGGAGCGCCGAGCCTGCAACGAACGCATTTGTCCCGCTGCGGTCATTTCGCTTCGGCTGTGCCGCGCTGCAGAACTTGCGGCGGAAAGCTTCAACTCGACAGCGCTGCATCACGCCCAGCAAAACAGCCAGTCGAATCATTGTTCAGCCAATGAAGCCACGAAACAGCGGATAGTTTTTGGTCATGTCGAGATTCACAAAAGCAATCGCGGTGGCAGTCCTCATCATGACGGTGGGTCTTCACTGGGCTTTTTTGCAATCTCTCGCGTGGGCAACGATGTTTGTCCGATATTCTCAGCAGAGCACTTTCAAGATCGCTCTTATTCAGACTTTTGACGGGAAACATCCGTGCGCACTTTGTGAATTCGTGGCCAACGGCGCCACTGAAAACAAAAAGTCAAAAGAAAAGAAACTGGAAGTAAAGAAGTTCGAGTTGTTGATCGAGCCGTCAGCGGCTTATCGATTTCGCCCCAGGCAGCCTGTTTTGTTGGACTCATTTCGGGCTGTTCATCTCGGTCGCCAAGAGGAACCACCCACTCCGCCTCCTCGCATTGCCTGAGCGGTCCCGCCGCTCACGAGGCAAGCTCTTCACCATCTATTATGACCGGTTGCGTGCTTTGGAGCCGGTCAGCGGTTGAAGGTTGGATTCCAAGGCTCAATACGCGTCGCCAAGAATCACCTCTAATGTCGAGGTGCTAATCAAAGTGGCACGCAAACCAAACAGACCGAGAAACATGTCAACTATCAAACGCAGTCAGTCAGGCTTTACTTTGATCGAATTGCTGGTGGTCCTGTTGATCACCGGCCTTCTGGCGGGCTTGCTTCTGCCCGGCATCGTCAAAGCGGGAGCAAAGGCAAAACAAGTGCAATGCATCAATCAACTTCGGCAAATCGGGCTCGCCACAACGATGTATGCAGATGACAACGCCGGAATGATTCCCCGCAGCACTCATTCTGCGACGGCATATGGTCAACTGCCATGGGCATACGCATTGGCGCCCTACATTACAGGGAGCGCGCTTGCGCCGGGTGACATCCAATGGACCAATCTCTTCAACGGATTGTATCGATGCCCGGTTGACCGAAGGAGAAACAACAACTGGAGCTATGGTAAGAATGTATATCCCGAGTTGTCCGCTGCTGAAACCGGTGGTCCCACATGGCCTACATTGAATTCCATTCCGAACCCGACCGGCACGGTCTTGTTTGCCGAAAAACTCGGCGGGTCCATGGCGGACCATTTCATGGCGCACTTTTGGCCCGATGGCGGTGAGCCAGAAGTTGATCGTTCAAGGCACGGACCGACCTCGAACTACTGTTTCTGCGATGGCCACATTGCGAATCAGAAATTTGAACTCACATACGATGCCGGGCATGGCATTAATCGCTGGAATCCGGACACTGCCCGCTGATGATCGAAAATGATCGAAAGAACGTTACCGTTTAAACAATCAACAACTCTCAAGAAAACATGAAACTCTCTAATCTCCGCCAAGTATCAGGTCTCACTCTGTTTTACGTTGTTATCTGTGTTGCCAATCTCGAGTCGGCAGGCCAGGACACCATTGTCCGTCCATCCCGCGGTGGCGGCATGGACACCAATGCGCCAATGATCCACGTGGATATTTTCTACGATTACAATGCCCACAAGATGCATGCCAACCTGGACATCAGCCAAGGCGTCCCGCATATGTTGCCACTACCGGTTGGCTATTCTTTTGCCTCAAGCTCGAATTACTCGGTGCTGAACGGGAAGGCTTACAGCCTTCAGTACGCATGGAACCCGGGTGGAGTGTTCGTGCCGCCCGCCAACGCGGCTGTCTGGATTGAATGCATAGACGCCTCGCCCGGCCTCGAGAACTACGACGGCCCGGGCAACAAGAACGAAAACCCACCGCGTCCTTACACGCCGATACTGGGCACGGCTGGTTCGCCCAAACTCTGGCGCTGGTACGGCCGCATGGCCCATAATGCTTACGCAATTCTGAATCCAACCAACTCGATTCTTACCGCCACATACAGGGTATTCTTCGGTGACGAAACCACCGGCGCCCGCGACGCGTTCCTCGAATACGGAGATGCCATCGTCACACTCACATGGACCGTTGACCCGGTTCCCGAGCCGTTGGTGTTTCGTTTTGGGGCGGTTGGCGATGGAAACGCCTCGGCTCTTGCGATGCTTAACGCCGACGCCTTCACGACAAAGTCCGGTTACGCCGCGAACATGGCGGAATTGAACGGTGGATCTCAAACGTCGCAATTCGGCTGCGAAATCCCGATGATTGTGCAGCCTGCCACTGAGAGCCATGGAGGACCGGAACCCGGGCACGCAGCCTTGGGCGCCTGCCTCGAGCTGGAGATTCTGTCATTGGACGGTCCAGTGGGCGGTCGGTTGAGTTTTTGGGAGCCGGGACAACAGCAGCCGAGCTTTGAGATTGCCGCGGGTCGCGTGAATGGCGGGCTGCGCATCCGACTTAGCGACAACGACGCAACGCCGGGCGCCGACCCATACGGTCGGAACGAAGGAAACCGGTTCATCGCCGATCGCGCAGGCCTCTATCGGCTCGGGTTTCGAGTGGTGGATGTTTCCGCAAACGGGCCAAATGGAGAACCGCTGCACACACCTTCCGAGGTCTATCACGTCTATCTCCAAGCCGGTCTTACGGCAGATTCAATCGTTCGCGAAGGCACCGCCGCAATCACGACATTTGTTGGCACGCCCAACGCGAACTTCTATCTGGAACGAACCGCCGGGTTCGAGGGCGCGGGCGCATGGCAAACCGTGGCCGGGCCGTTGAGAGGCATGGGCAGGCTGCAGAAGCTCGTTGATCTGAATGCGGATGGCGCAAGGCATTTCTACAGATTGCGCACGAGTGTACCCTGAAAGAGTAGTGGAGATGCAAACCTCCGAAGTACGCCTTATGAAAAATCAGAAGAAACAATATTCGATCGCATTGTTCGTGGTCTGCGCAACGGTCTTGGGACTTTCCTATTGGCGTTACGCAGGAGGAAGCACGGGCGGACCACCGGCAAAAACGGTTCTTTATTATCAGGACTCGATGCATCCGTGGGTGAAATCGGATCGCCCGGGCAAATGCACCATATGTGCGATGGATCTCACGCCGATTTTTGAAGGACAGAAAGGCTTCGGCGCCGCAGAGGAAGTTGTCACCATGTCCAAGACCAGCGTGACAGTTGCGAACGTGCAAACCGAGGAAGCAAAAAAACAAACACTCACGCGTACGTTGCGTGTGGCCGGAACACTTGAAGCGGACAGCACTCGAAAGACAATTCTTGCGGCACCGGCGGCGGGCCGAATTGACAACGTCAGGGTGGCGTCTGCGGGCGTTGACGTCAGCGCAGGCCAGGTGCTTGCAACATTGTACAGCCCTGAACTCACCTTCCAAACAAGGCGCTACATCTTCCGAGATAGAATAACCGAGCAGTCAGGACAACCGATGCCAATGCCAGGGGGACTCCTTGGCAGCACCAGGCAAGCGCAAGGTTCCGGAGAAACTTCGCGAACCCGTCCTTTGCCGGCCACCGAAAAGCCAAACAGCGATCCATTTTACAACGATCTCCTTGCGACCCATTCGGGGACCGTAACGGAGAGGAGAGTTTTCGATGGTCAATACGTTTCCGAAGGCGATCTGCTGTTTGCGATTGTTGATTGTTCGGTTCTTTGGTTTCGGTTTGACGTTTATGAACAGCAATTGCCATGGCTCGCCCCCGGCCAGCGATTGGAAGTAACAATCCCGTCAATACCAGGCAAGGTATTTCACGCAACCATTGCAGTTATCGAACCGGTCCTTGACCAGAGCACTCGCACCGTCAAGGTCCGGGCTGACGTTGAGAACCCGGCTGTTGGCGACCCCGGGCAGCGACAACGCCTGCTGCGGATCGGGATGTACGCAGATGGACGTCTGACCGCTCGTGCAGAGGATGTCCTCACCGTCCCGCGAAGCGCCGTCTTGTTCCCGGGAAGCCATGCTTATGTCTATGTCGCCAAGGCCCCGGGCGCATACGAAATGCGTCAGGTTGAACTTGGCCGCCAAGGAGACGATCATTGGGAAATCTTGAGGGGAGTCGAGCAAGGCGAACAGGTGGTTACCACCGGCAACGTGTTGGTCGATTCTCAGGCCCGGCTTGTACTCGGGAATGTTCCGGAACCGAAACAACCAGCCATGGATTCCACCCGTCAGATCGAG
>Ga0209227_1002709_pt1 | contig 12447 bp, 7 predicted proteins | sample YNPBryantNP2012_FD_185815 | JGI IMG/M metagenome (GOLD analysis project Ga0209227, IMG submission 185815) | Anoxygenic and chlorotrophic microbial mat microbial communities from Yellowstone National Park, USA - YNP Bryant NP 2012 (SPAdes)... ...
GCAAACATTCCGCTACGCAGCGCGACGGGCGTGCAAAACAAGGCGGAGCTGGCGGTCTTCGACGCCTTTTTCCGAAAGTATCCGAACTACCGATATGAGCGCGTTACGGGGCTTGCCCTTCCGGAAGGGCTGGCGGAAGCGCAGCAGATGATGGCTTTCGCGGCGGACCGCGCGCCTGACGTCTTCGACCTGAGTATCCGGCAGGTGCAGAACTACATCCGGCAGGGCTTGCTCTATCCGGTAGATGACCTCATCCGCGAGTACCGCAAGCGCAACCCGCAGTGGAAGCCCCCTTCATTGGGGTTAACCGAGCATCACTACGACGCTGCGCGCGGTCCCGATGGCAAGCTGTACGCAGTGGTCAGCGATTACTGGATACTGGGACTGTGGTACCGTCGTGACCTGTTCGAGGAGGCGGGCATCGTGCCCCCGCGCCCCCCCAAGGACTGGCAGGAGTTCTTCGAGTTCGCACAACGGCTGACCGACCCCGAAAAGCAGGTGAAAGGCGCACGCTTCCAGACAGGACAGTACGGCACCGCGTTGCGAACCGGTTATACCGCAGGATACATCTTCACCAACTTCGTGTATCAGGCGGGCGGCGACATGACTCTGCAGGAGCGCACCTGCCCCTACGATGGCACAGTGAACGAGTTCAAGCAGGAGGACAAGCAATGTCTGTGCCGCAAATGTGGACGCAGTCTTGCCAACGAGCCGGTGCGTTGGAAAGTGGCTTACGGGCGCGAGCCAGGGCAACGTGCCCTGCGCTTCTACAAGAAGCTGCGGTGGACGGAATGGACACGCTGCCCCGACTGTAAAACGCCCAACAACCTGCCCGTCGCCGTCTGCCCGAAGTGCAAAGAAGAGAACCCCATCCGCACGCCGGTGGAACGAATCATCTGTCGCGTCTGTGGCACGGTGATACCGGTGAGACCGGAGCAAACCCGCTTTCGCTGTAAGAAGTGTGGGCGCGACCTGCGGGGGCAGCCGGTGTATGTGGGCGTCGTGCGCGTGGGGGGCGACCCGGTGGAGATGTTCCTGCGAGGCGAAATCGCCATGATGCTGGACCATATTAACCCGCAGGTGATTGACCAGGTGCTGACACAGGGAGGCTTGCGTCCTGACCAGATTGGTCTGGGTCCTCCGCCCAGCGCGGGGGAGGGCGGTGTGCGTGCCGCACTCACCGGGGGGCGCGCCTGGGTAATCAGCGCACGCGCCGCACGCGACCCGAAGGTGCTGCAAGCGGCATGGGATTATCTCGTCTTCCGCTGCAGCGAGGAGGCGCAGCGTATTATCACCGAGGTCTACGTCAAGAGCGGTTATCCGCATCTCATCCGCCCGCAGATGCTCAAAAAGTTCGGTTTTACGGAAGAGTATGAGGATTACGAGCCGACCTTCCGCAAGGCGATGGAGGAAGCACCGAAGTACGGGCGTATCCAGCCGCACGACCCCTGCTACCAGCATGTGGAGGGGCATGAGCTGGCGGTGCCCATTGACACCATTCTCTACGACGGTGGACAGTACAAGGACCCCGCGAAGGTCATCCAGACCAGCATGAACGAGGTCAACGAGAAGCTGTACCGGGTGGTGCCGCCGGAGGTGGAGCGACGGCGCAACCTGCTGGGTACGGTTGTCTTCCTGCTGGTGGCGCCGCTGGTGGTGTACGGTTTTGTGTGGGCAATGCGCGAGCAGTCGGAGGTGCATGTGGGCACGCTGGCGACTCGGGCAACGCAGGTCGTGGGCACGGGAGCGAAACGCCGCTACACCACCATGCTCGCATGGTCGCTGATGTTGCCTGCCTTGCTGACGGTGCTGCTATGGCAGTACCTGCCGCTGATTCGCGGCACGCTAATGGCGTTTTACGACTACAAGCTGTACGGCAACAGCCAGTTTGTGGGTCTGGCAAACTTCATCGAGGTGATGACCAGTCCCGATTTCTGGAACTCGGTGCGGGCAACGGTGCTGTATGTGGTGTTGAATCTGGCTATTGGCTTCGTCGCGCCTATCTTTCTGGCGTTACTGTTGCACGAGGTGCCGCGGGGCAAAATCCTTTTCCGCGTCATCTTCTACCTGCCAGCGGTCACCACCGGGCTCGTCATCATGTTCCTGTGGAAGATGTTCTATGACCCCACGCCCTACGGCTTTCTGAACCGCATTGCGATGCCTGTGCTTCATGCGCTGGGACTGGTCTCGCCGGAGGTGAAGTACATCGACTGGCTGCACACGCCCGGGCTGGCGATGCTGTGTGTGGTGATTCCCGGCGTGTGGGCGGGAGCCGGACCGGGCAGTCTCATCTACCTTGCCGCGCTGAAGACGGTACCCGAAGACCTGTATGAAGCCATTGCGGTGGACGGCGGCAACTTCTGGCACAAGATATGGTACATCATGTTTCCGTCGCTCAAGCCGCTCATCATGATTAACTTCATCGGCGCGTTTATCGGCAGCTTCCACGCCATGCAGAACGTGTTCGTCATGACCGGCGGCGGCCCCGCCAACTCCACGATGGTGCTGGGCATCCACATCTGGACGAACGCCTTCCTGTATCTGCGCTTCGGCTACGCCACCGCGATGGCGTGGGTGCTGGGGTCGGTGCTGATTGGTTTCACCATCCTGCAGCTGCGCATCCTGAAGCGCGTGGAGTTCCGCGCGGCGCACGCGGTGGAGGGATGAGCGATGGCGCTGTTCGGGCCCTGCGAGCAACGCACACTGACCGCCCGGGTAGTGTATGCCTTCATCTACACCGTGCTGATTGTGGGCTCGGTGACGATGATTTACCCCTTCCTGCTGATGCTGGGGGCGTCGATTACCACCGACACCGACTTCGACGACTGGCGCGTTATTCCCGCCTACCTGCGCGACGACACCGCCCTCTTCCGCAAGTGGATGAACGACCGGTACGGTGCGGACTTCAACCTCGCCCGGCGCATCCATCGGCTGGACATCACCAGCTTCCGCTTTCTGCAACAGATACCCGACCACCACGTTAGCGACCCCAAAGTGGTGCAGCGCGTGGAGGACTGGTTAGCTTGCCTCAGAACCCTGCCCGACGAATGGGTGAAGGCGCACTTCATCGACGACAAGCGCACCCGCCTGACCAATCAGCGCTACGCACGCTGGCTGATAGAGAGGTTCCACAACAACATCGATGCCTTCAACCGCCAATACGACACCAGCTACACCAGTTTCACCGAAGTCGCTCCGTTCGAATACGACCTGACGCACAAATCGCGCAAGGAGACCGCCCCTCTGCGCCAGCTCTATCTGGAGTTTCGCCGCACCCTGCCTGCGCACGACCTGATGGCGATTCTGGCGACCGATGCCTTCCTGTCGTGGGTAGAGCGGCACATCGGCGGGGTGGAGGAGCTGAACGCGCTGCTTGGCGCCCGCTACCAGTCGTTGAACGACGTGCTATTCCCCAGCGAGCGTCCTGCAGACCCCCGATGGCGCGCCCTGTGGGACCGCTATGTGCGGGAGCGGTTTCCCCTGCTCTTCGTGCGCGTGGAAGGGAACTGGGATGCGCAATGGCAGCAGTTCTTGCGAGAACGCCACCCGCAGCGACCTTACCTCGCTCAGAGCCGATACCCGGCAACCCTGCCGCAGGACGACCTGTATTTCGCCGACTGGGTGCTGTTCACCGACACCGTGGTGCCCGCCGAAGCCAAGCGTCTCGTTACGGTGGAAGGGTTGTGGCGCGACTGGCTGCGCAAAAAATACGGCACGCTGCAGGCGGTGAACGCCGCCCACGGCACGCATTGGCAGAAATGGGAGGAGGTTTACCCGCCCCGCGCCGAGACGGACGTGCTCACCTTCTGGCGAAACAAAGACGAGATTCGGCGTGAGTTCCTCACGCGCAACTACCGGCTGGTGCTGGACTACATCCTCTTTCACGGGCGCGCTCTGTGGAATACGTTCGTGCTGGTGCTGATGACGGTGCTGGGGCATCTCACCGTGCAGCCGCTGGCGGCATATGGGCTATCCCGCTTCAACCTGCCCTATGCGCACAAGATTCTGCTCTTCTTGCTGGCGACGATGGCGTTCCCCGCCGAGGTGGCGATGATTCCCAACTTCCTGCTGATTAAAGAACTGGGCTTGCTGAACACCTACTGGGCTCTCGTGTTGCCCGGTCTGGCGAGCGGTATGGGCATCTTCCTGTTGAAGGGCTACTTCGACAGCCTGCCGCAGGAGCTGTACGAGGCGGCCATGCTGGACGGCGCGGGCGAACTGCGCATGTTCTGGAACATCACCGTACCGCTGTCCATGCCCATTCTGGCGGTGATTGCGCTGAGCGCCTTCACCTCCGCGTATGGGGGGTTCATGTGGGCGTTCCTCGTGGTACAAAAGCCCGAAATGTGGACGATGATGGTCTTCCTGTGGCAGCTGGGACGCGACAGCTACCCCTGGGTCTGGATGGCAAGTCTGGTCATTGCCGCGCTGCCCACGCTGCTGGTGTTCATCTTCGCGCAGAAGATTATCCTGCGCGGGATTATCGTTCCGACGATGAAGTAGCAGGTGAGGAGAGGAGTGCTGACGACGCGGACGGAATCTCGCCTTACCCAAAGGAGGTAGCGTGAATGGGCAATCGTCGACAGGTTTTCACCGTCACGGGCAGCGTATCGCCGGAACAACTGGGCGTCGTTCTGCCGCACGAGCATATTCTGGTGGACTTTATCGGCGCGGACAGGGTGAGCCGGTCGCGTTATGACCCCGAAGAGGTCTACCGCGTCGCTTTGCCCTACCTGCAAAGGCTGCGGCAGGCGGGTTGCCGCACGCTGGTGGATTGCACCCCTGCCTATCTGGGGCGTGACCCCAAACTGCTGCAACGCCTGAGCCGTGCGAGCGGTTTATACATCCTCACCAACACGGGCTGGTACGGTGCGGCGAATGATAAGTACCTGCCCGATCGAGTGCACTCCCTCACCGCCGAACAAATCGCCAGCGAATGGATTACCGAGGCGCAGAAGGGCATCGAGGGCACAGGCATCCGCCCGGGTTTCATCAAGATTGGCGTCGACCCCGAGCCTTCGGAGGTGGATATGCGCCTGCTGGAGGCGGCGGCTCTGACCCATCGCAAAACGGGATTGACCATCGCTTCGCACACGGGACCGGGCGCGGCGGCGCGCAAGCAGATCGAGCGTCTGGAGCAGATGGGGGTGCGTCCATCCGCGTTCATCTGGGTTCACGCGCAGATGGAGAGCGATAAATCCATCCACGTATGGGCAGCAGAGCGCGGTGCATGGGTGGAGTTCGATGGAGTATCCCCTGAAACGGTGGAGCAGCATGAGGATCTCATCCTGCACCTGCGCCAGAAGGGCTTGCTAGGCCGTGTGCTGGTGTCGCATGACGCGGGCTGGTATCAGGTGGGTGAGCCGAATGGAGGCACGTTTCGCGAGTATACCACCCTGTGGACACACCTGATACCCGCGCTGCGCAAGGCGGGCTTCTCGGATGGAGAGTTAGAGCAGTTGACGGCAAAGAACCCGCAGAGAGCTTTTGCGGGAGGATAGGAGCAGGACACAGATAGGTCTGCATGCCCGGCGCAGGGAGGAAAAGATAGCGCGGCGAACACGGTTCTAATACCCGTCGGTCTCTTCGTCGCGGTTGACGATACTCATGGGAGGGATAAACGATGCGAGCAGGGGGTGTACTGATGTTGTTGCTGACGCTGGCTGTACCTGCCGGGGCGCAGAAGCCGTTTTACGAGTCGCAACACCTTTTCCCGCCGGAGCGATGGCATAACCACGGTTCCTGTATTGTGGAGCTGCCCAACGGCGACCTGCTGGTGTGCTGGTATAACGGCTCGGGCGAGCGTACGGCGGATGACGTGAAGGTAGAGGGCATGCGCAAGCGCAAAGGGACAACGAGATGGAGCGAGCGGTTCCTGATGGCGGATACCATCGGCTTCCCCGACTGCAACCCGTGCATGTTCGTGGACCCGCAGGGCAGACTGTGGTTGATGTGGGTCGCCATTATCGCTAATCAGTGGCATACCGCGTTGCTGCGGTACCAGATTTCGGATAACCCACGTGGCACGGGCGCGCCGCGCTGGACGCACAGCGATATCCTTATCCTTAAACCGGGCGAAGAGTTCGCCGAAATGGTGGCAAAGCAGTGCGATGAAGACGAGAAACGCATCGACCAGATACTGCCTCCCGAACGCAGGCAGGAAGGACTGGCGTACCTCGCCGAGCGGCGCAAAAACGCCGCAGACAAATACTTCCGCCGCATGGGCTGGATGACGCGTGTGCATCCCTTCGTGTTGAACAACAAGCGCATCATCGTGCCTCTCTACTCCGATGGCTTCGATTTCTCCATCATGGCACTCAGCGACGATGGCGGCAGGACGTGGCAGGCGAGCCGCCCCCTCATCAGCTTTGGAGGGGTGCAGCCCAGTCTGGTACAGAAACGCGACGGTACGCTGGTCGCCTACATGCGCGACAACGGACCACCTCCGCAGCGGGTGATGCGCAGCGAGTCGCGCGACGGCGGCATGAGCTGGTCGCCTGTGGTGGACGACGATATCCCGAACCCGGGTTCCGGACTGGAGGTGATCCGCCTCCAGAGCGGGCGGTGGGCGATGGTGTGTAACGACACCGAACAGGGGCGTCATCGCCTCGCGGTGCTACTTTCAGATGATGAAGGCAGGACGTGGAAGTGGAAGCGGTATCTGGAGAACGACCCGCCGGGTGCAGGTTCCTATTCCTATCCTTCCATCATTCAGGCGAAGGACGGTACGCTGCACGTCACCTACAGCTGGAGCCAGCCGGGCAAGGGCTCGTGCATTAAATACGCCCACTTCAACGAGCAGTGGGTGCTTCAGGGGGATTGAATGGCAAAAGGAACCACCTACAACCACGAACGCATCGAGTTTGTGGATGCCCGCACCGGCGTGTGCCCGACGACCTGCGTGAGCGTGTACGAACCGGTCAACTCAGCGTGCGGGAGTGGCGTGTGTGGTAGCATACTGTTTTCTCTGGAGGTGGAGGGCATGCAACCGTCTACGAAAGTAAGCGCTTCGTACAAGTGGTGGGTGGTCGCCATGCTGTGGTGGATTGCCTTCTTTAACTACGCCGACCGACAGGCAATCTTTTCGGTGTTTCCGTTGCTGCAAAAAGAGATGGGTTTGAGTGAGGTACAGAAGGGCTTGCTGGGGTCGTCGTTCGCATGGGTTTATGGTCTGGCGGCTCCCTTTGCCGGCAACATCGTGGACCGGGTAAGGCGCAAGGCGGCTATCATCGGAGGACTGCACATCTGGAGCCTGATTTGTATGCTGACCGCGACCTCCCGCAATTTCACGCACCTGTTCTTCTGGCGGGCAGCCGAGGGGCTGGGCGAGACGTTCTACTTTCCGGCATCCATGTCTCTCATCAGCGATTACCACAGCAAACGCACCCGCTCGCGTGCGATGGGCCTGCACCAGACAAGCGTGTACGTGGGCACCATTGCCGGGGGCTTCTTCGCCGGTCTCATTGGGCAGCACTACGGATGGCGGTGGTCGTTTATTGTCTTCGGCGGTCTGGGCATTCTGCTTGGTTTTGTGCTGCACAGGCTGTTGATAGAGCCGAAGAGAGGAGCAGCGGATTTCGAGGAGCTCGGTGCTACCGAGCAGGCACGTACGCGCGAGCGGATGCCGCTCAGGGAGTTCCTGCGCGTCGTTTGGGCAACCCCGACCGCTATCCTGCTGATGCTGGCGTTCTTATGTGCGAACTTTGTGGCGCTGGTGCTCTTGTCGTGGATGCCCAGTTTCCTGTACGAGAAGTTCCACATGAGTCTGGCGATGTCCGGATTTACCGCAACCTTCTATGTGCAGCTGGCAAGCATGGTGGGGTCGCCGCTGGGCGGGTGGTTTGCCGATACCCTGCGCAAACGCACTCCGGGCGGTCGCATGATGATACAGGCGTTGGGGGTGTTTGGTGGTTCCATCTTCGTGGTGTGGTGCGGGCAAACCACCGAGATAGTTGGGTTAATCCTCGCATTGACCTTTTGGGGGCTCTTCAAAGGGCTGTATGATGCCAATATCTTCGCTTCAGTCTACGACGTCATCCGTCCAGAAGCGCGGGGCACCGCAGCCGGGATGATGAATCTGGTAGGATGGCTCGGCGGTGGTAGTGCGCCGGTGATTATCGGCTGGATTGCCCAAAAGAGTAGCCTGAGCACGGCAATCTCTTCCGCGGCGGTGGTGTATGTGTTAGCGGGTATCCTGCTACTCTTCGGCGCGGCGGCGTTCGCTCCGCGCGATGTGACTCGTGTACAGCGTCTGATCGAAGCCGAAGCGCGCGGCGAGGTGAATAACCAGTAAGGACGAATGGCGGATGGCAACCGCACCGACGCAAAGAGGAGGACGGCTTTAGGGGCATTTTAGGCGATACGAAGCCACGTGATTAACCGGCTCATGCTCGCAATACAGATACGGATGCTCGCTCCGCAGCGCATCTCGCTAGAAGGAAAAAGTCACATCTATCACTACCCACCTGCTCCCTTGTTGTGTCAAGGTGACCATCACCTGCGACTCGTGGTTGTTGTTACCCGTAATAGTGTAAGTATATTTCACTATACTGCTTGGTCCTCCTGCAGATGTCTTTCCCCCTGCATGGGAAATCTCTCTGGATACTTCTACCTCATCTAATGCGGCAGAAACAGGTTTACCGATAACCTGCTCCAGCTGTTTCCAACGCGTTCGCAGATAGGCTCCTGAGATATGACCACGTTGCGATGGCGCAACCATGCGCTCAGCATGGGCGAAGTTTCCTGCAAGCAGGGCGGACACAAAACTATGCGCCTGCGCACGAGATTGCCTTATGGAGGTCGGTATGCCACAACCGACGAGTAAGGCGAGGATGGCAACCGCGACAATGCACCAACCGGCACGGCGACCCACGTTCTTAACAACACGGCGCTTATACATACTGCCTCCTTTCTTGTGTTTCCTGTGTTGGGAATCATCCCAACACAGGAAAGAGTGGCCTGTTATGACCGATTAAATGTACACTTCACGGGGCGGAGATGTCCAGGCTGTCCTCGTCTACACTGACCTTTATACCCTTCCATTTTTGTAGGGCTTAACCCTAACCTTGAAGAAACCTTGCGGGTCTACCGCATTAACCGGCTCATGCTCGCAATATAGATACGGGTGCTCAGAAAGCACCGCGTCCCGCGAGAGGAACCGCCCTACCTGCGGGTCGTAGTAGCGCGCCCCGACGTGCAGCAGCCCCGCATGGTCGCACCCTCCGCTGTCGCCTGCCTCGATCTTTGCGCTTAACGAACTACCCGTCCGAGCGAGACGCTCGCCGAGACAATGATGTTTAACGTTGAAGACAAGGTGTACGGTAAGTATGCGCTGATACGAGATGGATACGCTTCCCATAGCGTCAATGCCGCTAGCCCCCAGCCTGCCGCCAGCGCCGTCTCTCTCAATTCGCCAAACGACGCCGGTATCCCGCCATACGCGAGTAGCAGAAAAACGGTCATCCAAGCCACTGTGATGCCAACGCCATCCTCCCGCCATCGCTGCACAAACACTTCACGTACGGCAGCATACAGCGTGAAAACAATGAACCGGGTAGAGGCTATCACTCCCAGCGTCATTGCGAAACCCGCATTCAAGGCGAACGGGATGCTGATGTTGGTTGCTGTCACCCACAACCTTTCCATATTGAAGTCACTCCAATGCGCCCGCAGGTTATCATACATCAATACCGCCAACAGCAGTGCCCCAATAACCCCGTAGAGATTCGCAAGGGGCGGGCGTCCGGCTGACGGGGATTTCGTATTGGTGTTCAGCCGAACTGCCGCCATCAGTAGCAATATCCAGACCAGCAAGTTGGTGAACAGCGCTGTCCATGCCCCTGGTGGGTAGTCACTGTGCATCAACGGGTAGCCCTGAATCGCCCACGCGAGTAGCATGAAAGCAATAGCCCTGACGAAAAGCACCCCCGGCACCACAAATATCACCATCAACAAGTGCTTCCTGTTTGAGTTTCTAATAAATAGCGCACAGGTCAGCAAAGCCCACGCGACCGTGGATGCCGCGGGTTGAAAGCGATGCCACAATATCGCTTTCCAGTGAGGCTTCAAGTTTTCCCATGCACGTCCATAATCGCCTCCGCGCCAAAGTGCAACGATAAGAAAAGCTCTTGCCGAGTCACGATAGGAGGTGCGGGATATAGAAATCTCCTGAAACGTTGCCGCCGCCTCGCCATACTGCCCAAGTTCCAAGAGAGCCATCCCTTTCCACCAGCGCAACCTCACATCTTTAGGATATTCATGCTGTGCCAGGTCTAATTCGCGCAGAATGGCTCTCAGCCTTTCATGTTGAGGACGGTCCCACCTGTCAGCGCGTTGTTGGAAGGCAAGACGGAAGTGTTGTATAAGGGGACGAGGCGCTAGTCCACGCGCCGCATCCAAGCCATTCGGATACTGAGCGTGCGTGTCCGCAGGCGCCAAGTGCGCCAGCAACACCAACGCGAATAATCTCAGCACAGTCCGCATTGGTCGCATCTCTGTGAGCATTTGGTCGTCAATACGGTATTTCCTCGTTGAATTTACCTTTGTAAATGGTACAGGTGCCATGGTCAGACCACGGCGTCGGATCAGCGTAGTCTGGTTTTCCATCCTGGTCACTATCTATCCCTGGCACCGCTATGCCCGGCCGTACTTTGGGCGGGTCATACCGTGGCGGTGGATTTGGACTTGGGCGTGGCGGTACTATAATTATCGTAATCAGACCGATAAGCACCACAATAACCACAATCGGGCCAATAACCGCCTGCCCACTCGGATCCACGCTATTAACCGGCTCATGTTCGCAATACAGATACGGATGCTCGCTCAGCACCGCATCCCGCGAGATAAACCGACCCACCTGCGGGTCATCGTAGCGTGCGCCGACGTGGAGCAAGCCCGCGTCGCCATCATCACGGTAGCCCCATGCCCCCGCAAAGCGATAGGGGTTGGCACTGCTGCCCCACTGCGCCACCGCGTTGCCGAAGGCTTCGGTTGTCAACGTACTGGTTATCGCCTGAACGCCATCCACCGTCGCCCGCGTGGTGCCCAGTCCATCCGAGAGCACCACCTCTCCGTTGCGGGCAACCAGCGCGTTGCCGTAACTGTAGACGGCGTTGACCACACCGCCCTGTCGCTCCAGAGTTATCTTATCACCGTCATGCACCAGTTGACAAGTGGTGCCATTCACTGTGCGTGAAACCCGACAACCCAGCGCATCATACCCGAACGTCACCGTGCTGCCGTTGCCACTGATGCCCACCAGTGTGGGACGTCGTGTTTTAGGGGTATTAAACACCGTAAGTGCGCACTGATGCAATATGGTTAAGCGATAAACTGGATCAAAAAGTTCCCCCCGTTTTTTTCGCGAGAATGGCTGGAAGCGATGTAGGCGGAGCGTAAGAGCTGCCAGATATGCCTAACGAACCGGTGCCACACAGGAGAATACAGCCTTCTGGCGAACACAGGTTAGGGTCGTTTATCGCCCGGACGCCGTCCGAGCTGTCTGCGTCCTTTTGGGGATACGCCACCCCTCGCGGCAGCTTCTCTTGGGAGGCATGGGAGGTAGCTTCGCCGCGACACAGCTCGTAGGGACACCTGAGGCGCGACCTTTTGCTGGATGGGATGAAACTGCTACATAAGAGGCTAACCTGTCGAGGGTATACGATGATGCAGAGGACCACCTTGAAGCCGATTGTGCCCGATGCACCGGTGATGAGACTGGACGAAATCGGGCTGTACGGTATTGGCTATGCCTACCGTGGCGGGCAGGAGCAGCTGTTCCCGCCTGGCTGGAGCGGCTATTTCGAAGAGAAGACGGGCGTCGCCTGCCAACCCGTGGGCGTGGTCAATGGGAAGCAGGCGTTCCTGCTGCATTGCCCCTGGCGCGGGGGCACCGGAGTCACCTTCCAGACCTTCACCATCCGCCTGCCGCGTGCCAGAAAAGCCCTTCTGCGCGGCTTCACCGCCATGCGCCCCGACATCGTGGACAAATCGGATGGCGCAACCTTCCGCATCTTTGTCAACGGTAAGAAGGTGCTGGAGGAACATCGTACCGATGCCCAATGGAAGCCGTTCCGAATAGACCTCTCACCCTATCTCGGGCAAACAGTGAGGTTGCGCTTTGAGACCGACCCCGGTCCGAAAGATGACCCCTCCTGGGATTTTTCCCTATGGGCGGAGCGCGAGCTGGTGCTGGAAGGGTATCAACCGGCGCAGAAGCCCCGACCTGCACCCCCTTTGCTGAAGCTGCAGACCTTGACCTCCGTCCCCAGCGGCACGGTTGCCCCACGCAGCGCGTTCGCGCACAAAACCAGCCTGCAGGTGCAGGGCGAGACTGCCATCTTCCGCTATCAGGGCGACGATGGGGTGCTGGAGTATCGTTGGCGCAAGCCCCGCCCCGACGAGCCCAACCCCTTCGGCGAGTGGACGCTGTCGGCGCAAATGAAAGGG
>Ga0209227_1002711_pt1 | contig 12443 bp, 14 predicted proteins | sample YNPBryantNP2012_FD_185815 | JGI IMG/M metagenome (GOLD analysis project Ga0209227, IMG submission 185815) | Anoxygenic and chlorotrophic microbial mat microbial communities from Yellowstone National Park, USA - YNP Bryant NP 2012 (SPAdes)... ...
TGTCAAGCGACTTGCACATGCCCTGGGGGATACCGCATTACAGCCATCTATCTCTCCTTCCTTTCTTCCAAATTCGGGAGAGGGGGTTAGTGAAGCGAGTGCCAGCCTTAAGTTGACGCATATGGGGCTAGGGGGTGGGGCTATTGCCAAAATGCAGGCAACGCCCGTGAACCGCTATGATTCGAGCCTGCTAAAAAGAATCTCGACCGTTTGGCGTATAACTTCGTTTGTAACTACTCACCCTGGGTCATTGCGAGGAGGCGTTCTGTGCCGACGAAGCAATCTCCACACTGCGAATTTGGGGATTGCTTCGCAAAAAACGCTCGCAATGACAGGGTGGCTGAGTAGATACCTTCGTTTCTAAAAAACGCGGCAGATGGTCACAGAACGACCTGGGCGGGATTCAGTGCTTTGTATTTGCCCTTGTTGGCTGTGATTTCAAATGCTTCTAACAATTTATCCAGACCGTGCAACACGTGTGTGATCGTCGGTTCGAGTTTGACCTGTTTGGTTGCAACGAGTTGCACCGAGTACTCCATCAATTTGCGATTCGTCGGCGCGGGGAACAAATATTTGATTGCCTGCGCGCGGAGTTGATTCAAATCGAGTTCAACCGCGCCGTCGAACATCGCCACCTGCACAACCTTCCCCACATCGCGAGTCACTTTGAACGCCTGTTTCAGGGTTGCCGCGCCGGCTAATCCCTGTTTGGTGCTTCCTCCAGCGGCTTCGAACACTACATCCGCGCCCCGACCATGCGTTAACTCTAGAATGCGTTTCACCGGGTCTTCCACTCGGGCGTTGATGGTCACATCGGCACCCAGTTGCTTTGAGAGTGCCAGCACATCGTCGCGCACGTCTACCGTAATCGCCTGACCGGCACCACACGCTTTGGCGACCTGCATCACCGCAAGCCCCATCGCCCCCTGACCAAACACAACAATCGTGTCACCCATTTCGATTTCTGCCGTGTGCACAGCATCCACGCAGCCGGTCAATGCCTGGATGCACGCGCCTTCGTTATCGCTCACCTGGTCGGGCAGTCGCACGAAAATCTCCGCCGGTGCGCTGACGTACTCGGCGAAACAGCCGGGAATTTCGCGCCCCACCGAAGGTCCCTTGCGACAATAATCGAAACGGCCTGAGAGACACAGGGCGCACTTGTAGCAAGGCATCCGCGAACGTCCGCTGGCTACGCGATCACCCACTTTGAGAGTTGTCACGCCTTCTCCCACCGCGACGACTCTGCCGGCAAACTCGTGCCCCAGCAGTTGCACGGGCGCGCGTTCAGCGATTGCCTTGCGTACGAAATCGGCGCCGAGGGTTTCCTCTCCTCTGGCGCGAATCACTTCAGTCACGCTGGGCTGAGCAACGGTGACCTTAACAACGACGCCACCCGGTTGCACCTGGGGGTCTGGCACCTCGTCCAGACGCATGTCATTGATTGCATAGAATCGCCATGCTTTCATGATGCCTGATCTCCTCTCTCTGAAATCGGTTGCGATTCAAGTTCCGATTCTTCCACAAAGATGATAGCTTGCACAGGACAGTTCGCGGCGCAGGTGCCACATTCGATACACTTGCTCGGATCAATGTGAGACTGCGTTTCGCCTTCAGTGATGGCATCATTCTCGCAGCCAGAAATACAAGCATCGCATTGGATACACGTACTTGTCACTATGTATGGCATTTCTTGTTTCCCCTTATCAATGGTAGCAGGCACACAGGTAAACACGCAGACAAATTCGCGCTTTCTTGTCTACCTGCTACTTGTCTAACTGTGTACTTGACGGCTTCCTAACCCAGATACATTCGGTCTGGATCAATCCGCCCGCGAATCAAACGCAGTTGCTCTGCTGTCGGTGGTTCGGTAAAGGGCACATATTCAGGGATGATTGGTGTAAAGCCCATATTCGCCAGCACTTCTTCGCGCGTTGTGCTGGGATGAATCGAAAGCAAAGTCATTTGCTTGGTCGTGGGATCGAAACCAAAGATGGCTTTGTCGGTGATGACGCGACTGGGGCCGCCGATCAACCCTGCGCGCATTCGGCTATCACCACCGTCCAGATAGCCGGGACTGGTGATGAACGAAACGGCAGACTTGAGTTTGCGCGCTTCGTGACGCATAATCAGAATCGTCTTGCGTGCCGAAGACGCAATGTCGTTTGCACCACCACTGCCCGTCATATGACGGAACTTGCCGCGCGGGTCACCTACCAGCGTGGTGTTGATATTCCCGTAGCGATCCACTTCGAGTCCGCCAAGAAAACCCACATCCACGCGTCCTTTGTGGGCAATCATCCCCAGAATGTCCACGAAACTACTCATCACCTTGGAACGATACCACACGCGCGGGTCTGCCAAACCGACCCCGGTCGCAATCGGCTCAGGGTCAATGATGCCCAACTCGAACAAAATCGTCATATTCGGCGCGTGCGTCAACTTGGCTAGAAACGTCGCGACCACCGGCAAGCCCAGCCCCACCGCGACGATTTGACCATCCTTCAGTTCGCGCGCGCCCGCCACTGCCATCAGTTCAGAAGAAGTGTATTCAAGAGTCATCGTTTGTCCTCACCCTGTCATTTCGAGCCAAGTGAGAAATCTCGTTATCGGAGCAAGAAGACTTCTCGGTGCTCAAGCGCGCTTCGAAACGACAACGCGCATCGTCAATACCCCAAAAGCGCGTCCGCGCGCAGCGCGCTCAAGCGTTTCATTCCGCCCACGCGCTCCAGATACTCCCAATGATCCTTGACGCCGTAAACGTATTGATCCAGGTACGCGCGAAAACTCTCGCGCGTTTCTTGCGCGCGCACATACGCCTGGATGTGTTCCGCATCGTAATCGTACACGCGATACACTGAAGTCGGATGAGCGGCAAAGGGTAACTCGACGACGTGCGAAACGAGAAAGCCCGGGATGACCGTGCGCTCTGGCTCGCGACGAATCACTTCGGTCGGCACGATTTCCTCGGCGATTACGATGGTTCGCTGGCTGGCTTTGACCTGTTCCACATTGTCCCAGCGCGGACCGAAAATCCACGCGTTGCCTTCGGCATCGGCGATTTGCACCTGGACGACAGCCCCATCGGGCACGAGTGGTTTGAGCACCAGCCAGCTGTCCCCGGTGAATGGATCAGTCATCGTAGCGATTTGCGACGCGTCCTGTTCTTGCAAACGTCGCATCAAATCGGACGCGGTCAGTGAACGAATCGGAATGAACGGCAAACCCAGCGCGCCCGCCAGATAGCGAAACGTCACCGACAGACTGCTGTACTCTTCTGCCACGAGTGTGCCATCTTCGATACCGCGATTCACCCAGGCAAGCCGTCCAAACCGATCGAGCGAGCCGCCGCCGTAGATGATGCGCTCGACCGCGCCCGCACCCACCAACAAATCGGCATCCATCGCGCCGACGCATTGCGAGATTGTCAAACGCTTGATGCCCTGCCGAATCACTTCGCGTGCAAACGCCATATTGCACCGCGTAATCGCAAAGCCCGACAGAGCAACGTGTGCACCCGATGGGATGGACGCGACAGCCTCAGCGAGTGTTGTTAGTTTGCTCACCCGAGACTCCTATTCCAGGAAAGGTCGCTTGTCGAACAAAACCAATTGCAGATGACACGCGCCTTCCTCTAATTTGATTTCGACGAGTTCAATCGGCAGGTCTTGCTTTTCCTCAACTGCCAGGACGATTTGATTGGCAATCATACAGGTAAACGGGCGAATGCCCGCCGCCACCATCTGGTCTTCGACGGGACGATGCACGCAACCTGCGACACGCACATTCAGCACACGATCGTTCTTTTCAACGGACATTCCGCCGATAATGCCATCGCTCTTCAAGGAATTTTCAATCGTGTGAATCATATCCATCAATTGCGTGGATTGGATGAAGGGCAGGCATCGCGATCGGAAATAACCGCGTCCTACGGTCGTCACGCGAAAGCGCGCGCCTTTGCCGCGTTCGTCCCAGAACGCTTTTTCGAGTTCGAACAAAATATTGTTAAAGTAATTGAGTGAAATCGTCTGGTTGCTCATTTTTGTTCCTCGTATCCCAGCCCCTCGTCATTTCGAGTGAGAAATCTCGTTGCCACAAAACGCGATTTCTCGACGCCAGCATCGTGCCTCGAAATGACAGGAGAGCAATCATTTTTCCTCGTAGTAGGGCTGCCCCCATTTTTCTGAAAAGACGAGTTGATGGAGCGGCAAGCGCGGGCGCGGGCGATGCGGTCGCGTGGGATGACCAATCGAAATGAGACTGACGGCTTTGTATTCTTCAGGGATGCCCAGCAACTCTTTGACGCGCTCTTCATCGCGAATGTCAATGCATGGCGCGATGACCCAGCACGCGCCCAAACCGAGCGCCGTCACCATCAACAACATATTTTCGATTGCTGCCGATGTATCGTACGGCATATCCCACACATCTTTTTTGCCGACGACCAGAATGTTCACAGGCGCAGTCGCGGCAAACGCAGAGACCTGACCTGAGGTCAATTTTTCAAAGGCGGCTTTTTTCTTCGCCTCGTCCTGCAAACCCGCAAAGCGCGCTTGCATCTGTTGAGAAACATATTCGGCAGTAAAGCGGCGACTGCTACCGCCGCCCCCCAGCGCGCCGAGTTTCTTGCGCAGGGCAGGATCCTTGATGACGATGAAACGCCATGGCTGCGCGTTCTCACCCGACGGCGCAAGACGACCTGCTTCCAAAATCTTTCGCAGGTCTTCTTCGGACACCGGTTCGTCGGTGTATTCCCGAATGCTACGGCGATCGGCGATGATTTTCATCGCCGCATCGGCTAGTGTGAATAGGTCTGTCATTCGTTTATCCTCCGTTGAAAATGACCGACGACGGATGACGGCTGACCGTCAGCATCATTGCGAGCGTGGTTTGCAAATCCCCAAACAGCAAGTTGGAGATTGCTTCGTCGCGAAAAACGCTCCTCGCAATGACACACGGTTGTCATCGGTCGTCCGTCATCGGTCTATTGATTCCTTATTTCGAGTTCACCATTCACGTATTCCAGATCGAACCACCATTTCTCTTCAGGATGGTCGTTCCCCAGTTGGAGTAAACGCGCGGCGCGAATCGCGAGGGGATGTGTCCAGCGCGAACGCATCACGAGCGCGCGCACGATGTTGTGCGGCAGAGTCGTCGGCTGGCTCCACGGGCAACTCTTGACACAGCGATTGCACATCGTCCCGTTTTTGTTGGTAAAGTTGAAACTGGCGCAACGCCGCACATCCAGTTTCCATGTCTCGTAGCCGTTGTACATCACCTTGTCGCCTGTCGGAATGGCATGGCTGGGACAGTTCTCCGCACAGATTTTGCACTGCTGGCAAAAATTTTGCAGACCGAAATCAATCGGCTGATCGGGTACGATGGGCATATCGGTCAGGACGGCTGCAGCTTTAAAACCAAGACCAAGAAATGGATTCAGGATAATTCCTGCACGACTCACTTCGCCGATGCCTGCGGCAAGCAACAGCGGCGGCAACAACACAACGTACTTGTTGACGAACGACGGACCGTACTGCGGCGCCGCCTCCCAGCCCAGGCGACGAATGTAATTCGCAAGCGTCTCCGCGACCAAGCCCAGATGCGCGTACGCCTGAAAACTGATCGGATCGCCGATCCAGTCCGCACCTCTGGACGCGCGCATCGTGCGTCCATCTTTTCGCATGACGATGATGATCGCATTTTCGTACCGACACTCGATTGGATTGCCCTGTTTGTCGTGACTGTAGTAAGCGTAGGGAGGCACCTTGCACGCGCCCATCACATCGGCTTTCAAAAAGTAGCCGACCGATTTGATGTGGCGTGTCAGCACGGCGGGGTCTTGCGGTATCGGCGCGATTTTTTCTGCTATCGGATTGGATGGAATCTGCGCGAGATGATCCATCACATCTTTTTGCGCGGCAGAGAGCGGATACTTGCCGGGCAAACTTTTTTGTACGCCTTTCTGAACCGCCGCGCCATACACGCCGCGCGCGGCGAGACCGTATGCCGTCTCGCGCAAATCAATCCGCCGCACCGCATCGGTAACGCGCGTGGTCGGTTTGTCCACGCGCTTGAGACGATGGAGCGGCAAGCGATCTAAATGTGCGCTGGTAGAGAGAATGTTGTTCGACTGAGAGTCCATCGGCGGTGGCGTTGGTGCAGGAGTGTGCCTCCTGCACCAACGAGTGTCTCCCACGATTGTCGTTGCGACTGTACTGCGATGCAACCGCCTCTAGCGTTTGTCAAACGGCGGCGCGGGATAAGCCAACTTGGCTGTCGCGTGATCCAGTGGCCACACGATTTCGAGTTTGCCGTTCTGCCATTGCACCATCGGGTTTAACACATTGCCCGTGCCGTCCGGGTTGAAGGTGACGGGACCAACCACGGTGGTCATATTGGTCGTGGCAATCGCGTCGCGAATCTTATCGCGATTCAACGTGCCGGCGCGTTCAATGGCATTGGCGAGAATTTGCACGCAGGCATACGCCGGGCCGGTCAGCAAATCGGCAGGACGATTGAACTCTTTTTGGTACGCCGCATTGAGCTTATCCACGCCCGGGAATTTCATCGCATTGTGCCACCCCGGAAAGATCGTGACATAGTCGCCGTTCTTTCCAAGGTTCTTCGACCAGGTGACGTTTTCCGGCGCGCGGATGATCAGACTGAACTTGGGCGTCCAGCCGTTTTCGACCATCTGCTTGAACAGGGCTTCGCCACTCGGTTGGTTGGGCAACGCGAGCAGTGTCTCCGCACCTGCCGCCTTGGCTTTGAGAATCATCGCCGTAAAGTCGAGGTTGCCAACAGCGTACTCTTCGTAAACGACGACGGTGTATCCGTTCTTGGCGGCATGCTCTTTCCACAGCGCGCCTTGCTCAGCACCCCAATCAGATTTCTCGGCGAAGATGGCAACCTTGAGTGGACGTTACCCTTCAGGGATCAGAGCGTTGAGAATCTTGAACGTATCGGGTCCCTGTTGGATGGACTTGGGGAAGGGGGAGAACACGTACTTGTAGCCCTTCTGGTGAATTGCGTTGAGCGCGAACGCGATACCAAGGTAAGGCACCTTGTTCTTTTCGGCGATAGCGGTGGTCGCGACATGCATATCGCTCGCGGCACCACCCAGATACGCTACAACTTTTTGCTCGGAGAAGAGGGTCTCCAACTTGCTTACGGCTTTCGTTGGGTCAGATTCGTCATCGTACACCGTGAGTTTCAGGGGGATTTTCTTGTCGAACTCTTTAACATACACCCCACCTGCCGCATTGATGTCTGCCACTGCGTAGGCGTACCCCGGTCGCACTTGCTGACCCAGCGAGCCGAATTTGCCTGTCAGCGGGATGGAAGCACCAATCTCGATGGCGGCTGGAGCAGGTGGCTTGGTGGGCTCCGGTGCTTTGGTCGGTTCGGGTGCTTTGGTAGCCGCCGGTGCCGTTGTGGCTGTTGGTACAGCGGCTTTGGTCGGTTCGGGTGCTTTGGTGGGTGGCACAGGAGTCGCCGTTGGCGCCGGCGCGCAGGCAACGATGATCGTCACAAGGATCATCAAACCGATCAATCGCACTGCCCAGGTTGAGTAACGTCCGTTCATCTCTCTTTCCTCCTCTTCATTCTAAAGATGGTGGATGGTTCGATTGTTTTAGACTAGCCAATCTCTGCTTTCCCCACCTCCTTTCCTTGCTGGCGAACTGGTGTTATCGTCACCCGGCGGGCAAGGGCTTGACGCATCTTTTCCCAGACGCCCATAAATCCACCGGGGAGGAACAAGACGACGAGGATGAACAGCGTGCCGAACACAACCAGATGCAATTCGGCGACTTTGAGTGCCAACAGTTCTCTGAGGATGACAAAGAACACAGCACCGATAATCGGTCCCGCAATCGTCCCCACACCACCGATATAAGCCATCATCATCGAATCAAACGTCCACTCGGGACCGAAGGTGAGTTGCGGATAGTATCCCACGTGATAAAAAGCAAACGCGCCGCCGGTCAAGCCACCAAAGAAGGCACTCAGTACCAGCGCGATGAGTTTATGCTTCAACGCGCTAACGCCCAGCGATTCTGCGGCATCTTCTTCTTCGCGAATCGCCATAATGCCCAATCCCAAGCGGGAGTTGATTAGCACATACGCTGTGGCGATAGTCAAAAGCGCAATCCCCAGGAAGAGATAGTATCGCGGCGCGAGTTGATAAACTGCCAGGTCTTGCGCCGGGATGGAAGAGATCATCGAGAAGGTGTTGCCTACCGTGATGTAGAGGATTTGCGCTAGAGCGAGCGTACCAATCGCAAAGTACACCCCGCGGAGGCGGAACGCCGGCACACCAATCAAGAGAGCCAGCGCGACTGCCACCAGTGCCCCCGCGAGTAAACTCAGGAAGAGATTGGCTCCACCAAACCAGAGATTACGCGCGACCAGCGCCCCTGCGCCGAAGAACGCGGCATGCCCCAGGTTGGTCTGCCCACAAAAACCACCGAGGATGTTCCAACTCGAAGCCAGAGAAACGTACAGAAGAACATAGACCGCCAGATTGATAATGCTGTCTGACTTGATGACCAGAGGGAAGACCAGCAAAATGGCGATGAGCAAAACGGTCAAAGCAATTTGTATTCGATGCATTGGCTATCTCCCTTGTGTGCCAAACAAGCCCTGGGGCTTGAAAATCAAGATGAGGATGAACAAGACCAGTCCAACCACTTCTTTGTAGGTGAGACTCAGGAAGAAACCGGTGGCAGATTCGGTGAGGCCCAGAATAATGCCACCGACAAAAGTCCCTGTGATGCTCCCTAACCCTCCCAGGACCATCACGATGAGACTCTTGAGCGTCCAACTCATCCCCATCGTCGGTTCGATGGAATACCCTACACTCACCAGCGCGCCGGCTACACCAGCGAGCGCCGCGCCAATCACGAAGGACAAAAAGTAGACATGCTGAACGTCAATCCCCACCAGCGTTGCGGCTTCCCAGTTTTCCACGGTCGCGCGCAGGGCTTTGCCCGTGTATGTGCGCTGCAAGAACCATTGCAACGCAACGACGGCGATAAAGGCGATGACCATACTTGCCACACGCACGAGCGGAAAGCGTACGCCGGCAAAGGCAAACACTGCGCCCGAATACCATGTGGTGATACTGCGCGTGTCAGCAGTCCAAAAATGGATCGCCAGATTTTGCAAGATTAGCGACAGGCCGAATCCGACGAGCAGTGTCTTCTGGATTTTCTCGCCTTCGGTCAGTCTGACCATCCGACCAAAGAGCAGTTTGTAAAAGATTGCACCAACGACCAGCAGAAAGACGATGGCGGCGGGGAGAGAAACAAAGGGGTCCACCTGCCACAACGTAAAGAGCCAGAAACTGGCATAACCGCCCAACATCAGCAACTCGCCGTGAGATACGTTGAGGAACTTGGTGACACCAAACACCAACGATAGCCCTACTGCCGCCAGGCCATACAGTGCCCCCATCAGAATGCCAAACACAAGATTTTGCATCAACCCTTCAAACATTGCCATCCCCCAGATATGCGCTGCGGATAGACTCGAACGACAACAGTTGCTCGCCGGTCCCTTCCCCAACGATGCGACCATTCTCGATAACATAGGCGCGGTGGGTCAATTCCAGCGCAGCGCGAACATTTTGTTCGATGAGCAGAACGGTAACGCCCTGTCGGTTAATCTCTTTGATCATCTCAAACATCTGTTGTACCAAGATCGGCGCCAGACCAAACGAGGGTTCGTCCAGCATCAACAATTTGGGTTTGGACATCAATGCCCTGCCAATCGCCAGCATTTGCCGTTCGCCGCCGCTCAACGTGCCGGCACGTTGCGATTTTCTCTCTTCAAGGCGCGGAAAAATCTGATACACCCATTTGAGACTCTCGTCCTTGACCTTGCGCGCCTCGGCGATGAATGCTCCCAGTTCCAGATTCTCCAGAACAGTCATCTCGGTGAAGACTTTGCCGCCCTCCAACACCTGTGAGATGCCCAACTCGACAATCCTATGCGGCGCCTCTTTGCTCAAGTCCCGTCCACGGAAAAAGACATGCCCGGAAGCCTGTCTCAGTAATCCGCTGATCACACGCAGCGTGGTCGTTTTGCCGGCGCCATTGGGACCGACCAGCGCGACCAGTTCCCCCTCGTTGACCTGAAACGAAACATCCCAGAGTGCTTGCAGGTCCCCATAGAACGCGTTGATATTCTCGACTCTAAGCATGGACCCTCCCAAGATAAACATCAATGACCTGAGGGTTGTGAATGATCTCATCGGGAGAACCTTCGGCGATCTTTTCTCCCATATTCAAGACCAAGATGCGATTGGAAAGTCCACAAATCGCTTTGACGATATGCTCCACCACGATAATCGTCACCTTTGCCGAATCCCTGATCTGCTTGATCAAATCGCACGCTTCATCCACTTCGCTTGGATTCAACCCCGCCATCAATTCGTCAAGAAGAAGTAATTGGGGCTTGGCAGCTAGAGCGCGGGCTAATTCCAGACGTTTGCGTTGCATCAGCGTCAAGTCACGCGCCAGCATATTGGCTTTCCCGGCGAGACCAACCTGAGCAAGGAGTTCGCGCGATTCCTCGGCTGCCACTTTCATATTGGCGATACCCGCTTGACCATACGTTCGCCCTACCATCACGTTTTGAAGTGCAGTAAATCCAAGAAAAGGTTTGACCAGCTGAAAAGTCCTTGCCACACCTTTTTGAGAAACCTGATGACGCGGCAGACCCGTGATGTTTTCTTCTTTCAGTTTGACTGTGCCAGCATCGGGTTTAAGAAATCCGGTGATCAGATTCAAAATCGTTGTCTTGCCGGAACCATTCGGACCGATCAAGCCGACAATCTCACCTTCCGCCACATCGAAGGTCACCTTGTTAACCGCTTTCAAACCACCAAAGGACTTGGAGAGTCCTTCGACTTGCAAAAAGGGCATTTTTCATCCTCCACCTTGAGAAATTTGGTACCCGATGACAAAACCCGTTCTTGATGACGACAAATTTCGTCCTTTGTCTTTCGTCATCTGGAACAAACGCTGTGTGTTGCCCCGCCGAGTCCCATCTCATCCCCCTGAGACCGGCGGAAAAAAACACAACCGACAATCGGGCGGGACCCAATCGTCCATCTCGCGTTGCACACCGTTGATAACAATCAAGCCGATGTGTTCCGGATCCAAACCCAACTCCATCGCGATTTGCTGAACTGTCCTGGGTTGTTCCAGAGTTAACGTACGCGTACGTTGCGTACCCGACCCCAGTTGCCCAAACAATTCGACGTGAACCGCCACAACGCACCTACAACGTATCGAACACCGCGTCCAGATCCGCATCCGGCACGTCGAAGACCGCGTTGTGCGGCGGGAGCGGCTCTTCGCGCATATATTCCGGAATCCGATGCTGCGCCGCTGTGATGCCCGCGCGCCGATTGAATTCGATTTCGTTGCGCAACACGTCGCGATAAAATTGATCGAGGTCTTGCGTCGTCCAGCCCCAGCCATACAAGCCGTTGATCATATCCGCCATCAATTGTGGATCGGCGATGATGGGCGGACGCGCGAACAAGCACAAGCCGGTGCTATCGAGCATCGCCGCGATGATTTGCAATCTCAGCGAGAGTTCTTTTTGTCCCTGCACCGCGAGTGGGTTCACTTCTTTGCGCGCGCCAAACGCGTTACCCGCCGTGTGATCCGCGCCTTGCGGTGATGTGGCATACGTCACGCCGTTGCCCTTGAGTGTGCGCGGGTCGTAGCCCGGCATTGCCTGCCCCAGCACCGCCGGCACGCGCCGAATTCCCAGCACGCGCCCGGTCGTCACCGCGCCATTGCCGATAACGCGTCCCAGCACTGTGCCCTCGCCGACTTGCGCCAGCAACGCGCGGATGCTTTCGAAATCACCAAACCTGGCAAGCCCCGCCTCGATGGCAACACCCAGCGCGGCGCCGGTTTCAATCGTGTCGAGTCCAAAATCGTTGCACATATAGTTGAGGCGCGCTACATCATCCAGATTGCCCAAGCCCAGGTTCGACCCAACGAGCGCGATTGTTTCGAACTGAAGCGTGCCCACAATCGGCTTGCCGGTTTCGTCCACGTATTCGTTGCGGCAAGCGATTACACAGCCGGGCATACAACGCGTGCCGACTTTGCCTTCGCGCTTCAAAATGACTTCGCGCAGATACTCGCCGCGCAGAGTAGCCGCTTGTTCAAAGTTGCCTGCGCTAAAATTGCGCGTGGGGAGCGAACCCATCTCATTCACCGCGCCGACAATCGAAGCCGTGCCGTAGAGATGTTGCGAGCCTTTTTGCCCGGTCTTGGGATCGTTGATCAACGCTTGCGCAAAGCGTTTGGCGGCAGAGCGGAAAAGGTCGGGGTTTGCTGGGATCAAAGATTTGGTTGCTTTGTCAATGACGATGGCTTTCAAACCCTTGCTGCCCATCACCGCGCCCAGCCCACCGC
>Ga0209227_1002714_pt1 | contig 12440 bp, 9 predicted proteins | sample YNPBryantNP2012_FD_185815 | JGI IMG/M metagenome (GOLD analysis project Ga0209227, IMG submission 185815) | Anoxygenic and chlorotrophic microbial mat microbial communities from Yellowstone National Park, USA - YNP Bryant NP 2012 (SPAdes)... ...
CGGGCGGGGGCCTGGGTGCGCGGGCCTCCGGCCCGCGTTCGCTTGAGGTCTGGGGAAACCCGGTTTCCCCAGACTCCTGCTTGAGGGCTGTGCCCTCCCGCGGGTGGGGGTGTGGGGAAACCCGGTTTCCCCACGCCCCTCGCCGAGGGCGTATGTTCACGTGAGACGGTCATGCGCATGGCGCACACCGCCGCGATGACCATGACCTGGGAGCGCGGGCGCCCGCCCGCCGGGTCTTGAGCGGGCAAGCTGTCCGCGCTCCCGGCACCGCACGGCTTGACCCAGGACGTATTCGCGCCAACAAACCCTTTCGCCCCCAACAGGGTTGCCGCGCCCCACCGCTGCCCTCGAACCCCGCCCGGTGATCGAACCGTTCGCCAGGGTAGCGGTTTTGATCCGCCCGGATAACGCGGCGCGTTGTACACTAAAGGCTATAGGCGCGCGCGGCGGGGGTGGCGATTCCCCTGAATAATCCGGCTTTCAGCTTCAAATTATGACGACTCCATGGACCGGTTATGCGCAGGACGTACGCAGTGGAGGGGTGCGGGGAGGCGCAGCCTCCCCGCATACCCCCTTTCCGCCCGCGGCGGCCGGGCAGCCTGGTGAAACGAGAAACGAATGGAATGGTTGGTGGAGGGCCTGTGGCCCTCCACCTTTCCCCGCCGGAAAGCGACTGCGTACGTCCTGGTATCTGCAGGAGGCACGTGGTCAGGGCGTGTGCAATGTGGGCAAGCTCCGAGCCCGATTGTTTCGGTGATGTTGGCGGCGCAGCCGCTAACACCACTTCTACCGAGCGGTTATGCGCGACCATGAAACAACGCTCAGGCTGAAACGTCCAGGTCTGGACCATACCCTGGAGAAAGCGAGGCACTCCGATGGCCCATATTGTAATGATTGTCCCACCCGAGCAATTTCGTGACGAAGAGTTGTTCGAAACCCGGGCCGAACTGGAGCGGGCCGGCCACAGCACGGTGGTGGCCAGCACAACCAACCGGCCCTGCAGCGGCATGCTCGGCGGGCGGGTGATGCCGGCGCTGACCCTGGCGCAGGTTGATCCCGCGCTCTTCGATGGGGTCGTGTTCGTGGGCGGGCTGGGCGTGAAGCGCTACTACCACGATCCCCAGGCCCTGCGCATCGCCCGGGCGATGCACGAACGGGGCAAACTGGTTGCGGCCATTTGCCTGGCCCCGGTAGTGCTGGCCAACGCCGGGCTGCTGACGGGCCGCAACGCGACGGTGTCGGCCAGCGAGGTGAAGACCCTGCAACACGTGGGCGCCTACTACCGCGGGCCGGGAGTGGTGGTGGATGGCAACATCATCACCGCCGATGGCCCTGCCAGCGCCCGTCACTTCGGCCACGAAATCGCCGCCCATGTCGCCCCCGTCGTTGCGTAGAGTCGCGGCAGGTTGTTCCTGGGAGGGCTGCGCCCTCCCAAACTCTCTCGCGGGCAGGGGAGATGGGGAAACCGGGTTTCCCCATCCCCCTGCGTGCAGGCTGCGCCCTCCCAAACTCTCTCGCGGGCAGGGGGGTGGGGAAACCCGGTTTCCCCACATCCCTCCTCCGAAGGACTATGTTCACGTTAGACGGTCATGCGCATGGCGTACCACGCCCGATGCACATGGCCTGGGAGCGCGGGCGTCCCGCCCGCATCGCGGCTCCGCGGGCAAGGTGACGGCCCCCTCGCTGACCCCATGCGCGCGCACATAAACACAGCGGATTTGCTATAATAGGGTCCACGCCTCCCCTTTTCCAACATGAAAGCATGGTTCGGCCCGGCCCGATAGCACGGGGGTCACGTTCGCACCGTCCCATCCGCGCGTCTTCCCACATGCGATAGCAAGCCCCTGACGCCGAAGCGCCGTCGCTGAACCATGCCTGAAGGAGTCGGACCGTGTCTACCCCCGCCGGGCCACGTCGGGTCACCCTGTTCGTTACCTGCATCGTTGATCAGCTCTATCCTGACATCGGCAAGGCCACGGTGCACGTCCTCGAACGTCTCGGGGTTGCCATCCACGTGCCGCGTGGCCTGACCTGCTGCGGCCAGATGGCCTTCAACGCCGGCTTCCGCGACGAGTCCTACGCGGTGGCCGGGCGCACGATCGAGTTGTTGCGCGGCCAGGGCGACGTGGTGCTGCCTTCCGGCTCGTGCGCGACCATGATCCGCCACCTCTACGCCGAACTCTTCGCCCACAGCCCCTACGCCGGCCCCGCTGCCGAACTGGCCGCCCGCATCTACGAACTCACCGAGTATCTGGTGGACGTTCTCGGCGTCACCGATCTCGGCGCCCATTACCGGGGGCGCATCACCTACCACGACGCCTGTCACGGCCTGCGCTTCCTCGGCGTCGGGCGCCAGGCCCGCGCCCTGCTGGCGCGCGTCGGCGAGGCGGAGATGCGCCCTCTCCCCAACGGTGGGACCTGTTGCGGGTTCGGGGGGTTGTTCGCCATCAAGCAGCACGCCATCTCCGAGGCCATGCTCGAGCGAAAAATGCACGACGTTCAGGCAGCCGGCGCCGATCTGGTCGTGACCGGCGACGCCTCGTGCATGACCCAGATCGCCGGCGGCCTGTCGCGCCGCGGCAGCTCGATCCGCGCCCGCCACATCGCCGAGGTGCTCGCCAATATGGTGGACGCCCGACCGGTGTGATGGATCGGCCCTTGTCCCGTAAGGCTGATGGTGATTGAGAAATTCATCCGGTATGCCGGGCTGGCTGTGGGGCTGATGGTCTTTGAAAAATTCATCCGGTATGCCGGGCTGGCCGTGGGGCTAAAGCCCTCGGCTACGGGATGCGAAGGCCGCCTGCGCGGCCTATACCGGATTATGTATTCAACGACCATAAGCCCTCGGCTATGGAATGCGCAGCCCGCCTGCGCGGCCTGTACCCGTTTTACTTCTTAAAACTCATAAGCCCTAGGTTATCAGGATGCGCAGCCCGCCTGCGCGGGCGAGAGCGGAGTAATTTCTCAAAGACCATAAGCCAGGAGCTACGTAATGAGCACCCATACCCTCCACTTCTTCGATCGGGTGGACACCGCCCTCCACGACGCCACCCTGCGCACGGCCCTGGACCGGGCCACCACACGCTTCGTCGGCAATCGCGCGGGGGCCATCGGCGCCCTCAGCGACGCCGACGGTTTGCGCGACCAGGCCCGCGCGCTGCGCGCTCAGGCCCTCAGCCGCCTCGATGAACTGCTTGAACGCCTCGCCGCGCGGGTCGAGGCCCGCGGCGGGCATGTCTGCTGGGCCAGCGATGGCGAGGAGGCGAAACGCTACATCGCCGACCTGGCCCGCAGCCGCGGCGTGCGCTCGATTGTCAAGTCCAAGTCCATGGCCTCGGAGGAGATCCACCTCAATGAGGCCCTCGAACGGGCCGGGGTCGAGGTGGTGGAGACCGATCTGGGCGAGTATATTATCCAGATCGCCGGCGAGACGCCTTCGCACATCATCGCTCCTGCCATCCACAAAACCCGCGAGCAGGTCGGCGCGCTGTTCGAGAAACATCTTGGCATGCCTCCCACCACCGAGGTGCCCCCGATGATCCGCGCCGCGCGCCAGGCCCTGCGCCAGCGCTTCCTGCGCGCCGATATGGGCATCAGCGGGGTCAATTTTGGCGTCGCCGACGAGGGCGCCGTCGTCATCGTCGAGAATGAGGGCAACGCGCGCCTGACCACGTCCGTGCCGCGCATCCACGTGGCGATTATGGGCATCGAGCGCATTGTCGAGCGCCTCGAGGACCTGGCGGTCATGTTGCAGGTGCTGGCCCGCTCGGCCACCGGACAGAAACTCTCGGTCTACACCAGCATCATCAGCGGCCCGGCGCGCCCCGGCGAGGCCGACGGCCCGGAGGAGTTCCATCTGGTGCTGCTCGACAATGGCCGCTCGCAGATCCTCGGCGGCCAGTACGCCGAAGCGCTCATGTGCATCCGCTGCGGGGCCTGCCTGAACGCCTGTCCCGTCTACCAGAGCATCGGCGGCCACGCCTACGGCGGGGTCTACTCCGGGCCGATCGGCGCGGTCCTGACGCCGTTGCTCCAGCCCGATCTGCCCGATCATCACCTCCTGCCCCACGCCTCCTCCCTCTGCGGGGCCTGCCAGGAGGTCTGCCCGGTGCGCATCGCCATCCCCGACCTGCTGCTGCGTCTGCGCGCCGATGCGGTCAAGGCCGGCAAGTTCCATCCTATCGAGAAAACCGCCATCCAGGGGTATGCTACCATGATGAACAATCCTGCCATCTACCGGGCTGGCGGCACATTCGCCCGGCTCGGCGCGCGCCTGCTGCGGCGCAAGGGCCGCATCCGGCGCCTGCCCCCACCCCTGCACCTCTGGACCAGGGGGCGCGATTTCCCCGCCCTCCCTGCCCAGACCTTCAGCGAGTGGTGGGAAGCACGTGAACGCCAGCGACAGAGCGGGTGATTGGAAGGAGTCCTGCCGAATGAGCCGCGATCACATCCTCGCCAACCTGCGCACCAGTCTGGCCTCCAACCGCCCGTGGCTGGAAGAGGTCTCCCGCGCCGCGCCCCACGCCCCGCCGCCCTTCGTCCACCCGCCGGCCGCCGATCTGGTGGCACAGTTTTGTGAGGAACTGGCGAAGCTCGAAGGGCGCGCCTACCCCGTCGCCGATGCCGAGGAGGCCCTGGAGGTGATCGGGCGCCTGCTGGATGAACGCAATGCTCGCCACGTGCTTGCCTGGGATCTCGCGCAGATCGACCTGCCCGGTCTGGCCGCGCTGCTCGCCGGGCGTGGGGTGAGCCTCCTCGACGCCGCTGTGCAGGGGCCGGGCCGCAAGGAACGCCTGCAAACCCTGGAGCCGGTTCCGGTGTGTCTGTCGGGGGTAGATTGCGCCATTGCCGAGAGCGGCAGCCTGGTGCTGCGCCACGGCCCCGGTCGCCCCCGTCTGGCCTCGCTCCTCGCCCCGACCCACATCGCCGTGGTCCGTCGCTCGCAACTGGTGCGCGGGCTGGGCGAGGCCCTGGCCCTGCTGCGCGAGCGCCACGGCGCGGCGCTCTTCGACGCCACCAGCCATCTGACCCTCATCACCGGCCCGTCGCGCACCGCCGACATCGAGATGACCCTCTCCCTGGGCATCCATGGCCCGCCGGAGGTGCACGTGGTGCTGATCTAGATCCAATGCCGGCATGTTTCATCCGAACTTGACAATCCAGCCTTCAGCTCTACAGATCGGTTCTGTGGAGGTGTGGAGGTGTGGAGGTGTGGAGCTGTGGAGCTGTGGAGCAACTGTCAAGTTAGAGCGCCCGAGCAAAAAAGCTCTTCGCCTCCACCCCGACCCTCCCCGGCCGGGTTTAAGGGCGGCCAGCACGGATAGGCGCCGACGGCGTTCTGGCGTTGGGATGCGCCGGTTGGCCCGCACCCCCGTCCCCCTGGACTTCGCGGCCCCCAGGTGGGAGAGAAGGAACCCCGGATCAACGCCTGGCCGGGGCGGCGCAGGCGCGCAGGGGCCGCGGCTTGCCCCATCGCCCCTGGTTGAGGGCGGCCCCTGCTCCCACGACGGGCAGCGCTGGCCGGGCGCCGCTCAGCGCCCGGCCTCGGCCTCGCCGTCGAGGGGGCTGCGCACCCCGCGCCCGCCGCGATTGAGCACGTGGGTATAGATCATGGTTGTCTTGACATCCTTGTGGCCGAGAAGTTCCTGGATCGTCCGGAAGTCGTAGCCGTCCTCCAGCAGATGGGTGGCGAAGCTATGGCGGAAGGTGTGGCAGCCGGCGTGTTTGGCAATCCCCGCCGCGCGGATGGCGGCGTGAACGGCGCGCTGCACGCTGCTCTCGTGCAGATGGTGGCGGCGGGGCGCGCCCGTCGCCGGATCGGGCGCGTCGCGGCTGGCCAGAAAGATGAACTGCCAGGCCCATTCGCGGCTGGCGTTGGGATACTTGCGCTCCAGGGCATAGGGGAGCGAGACCGCGCCAGCGTCGCGCGCCAGCTCGCGGGCGTGGGCCTGGGCGCGGAGCACGAGGTGGGCCTGGAGCGGCTCAACCAGCGCCAACGGCAGCATGGTCACGCGATCCTGCTCGCCCTTGCCGTCACGGACGGTCAGCTGGCGGCGCGTGAAATCGAGATCCTTCACCCGCAGGCGCAGGCACTCGAGCAGGCGCAGGCCGCTGCCGTAGAGGAGTTGAGCCATGAGCAGGTGTGGACCGTGCAGGTGTGCCAGCACCGCCCGCACCTCGGCGCGGGTAAAGACGGCGGGCAAGCGCCGTGGCGTGCGGGCAGTCAGCACGCTCACCGGCACCTCAACCGGGAGTTCCAGGACGTAGCGATAGAGGAAGAGGATGGCGCTGCGGGCCTGGTTCTGGGTCGACGCCGCGACGTGGTGCTCGGTGGCGAGGTGGATCAAAAAGGCCTCAATTTCCGGGCGACCCATCTCGCGGGGATGGCGCTTCTGGTGAAACAGAATGTAGCGACGCATCCAGTTGATGTAGCTCTGCTCGGTGCGGTAAGCGTAGTGGCGTGCGCGCAAGACTTCGCGCGCATAGTCCAGTAATTTCGGGGGTGGCGTGGGCATCGCACTGCTCCGGGAACGGGATCGCGACCAGGAGGGTCGTCATCTAGCAGACACAGCTCTCCTTGCAGATTGCATACCGCATTGGCGCGTGCTACGATACGCGCAGTGGCATGCAGTCGAACATCCAACCAGGGGATCTTCGCCTGCGCCCGCGCACGCGAAATCGCCCACACCGGGCAGATAGATTGCATGGGCGCCGGGCGCGCACGGGGCGTTTAGCCTGCGGAGATGCAGTCCATTTCCGAGTTAGCCGCCTTACCAAGCGGAATATAATCACGCTCAAAGGAAACCTATCATGCATCTTTTCGAAGAGATTCTGAGTATTAGTGCTGAAGACATCGAGTTCGAGCTACGTGGGTATGCTGCTGTTGAGTGGCTTGACTTCTTGCTTAATCCTCGCCGTTTGCGTGGGAGTGACTTCTTGATGCGTTGGTCACAGGGTGTATGGAGTGAAGAACGTATTATTCAATCCGTCAACGACACACATGAATTCTTCGCAATTCCCTATGGGCCAAGTGGAACTGCGCCTGATGATGATATAAGGGCATTTGAACTTTACTTTGAACGACTTGAAGCGGCAGGGCTGGGGGAAAACAAACGCCCCGACCTGTTGATTTTCAAGAATTCGTCGCAACAAACCGTAGATACTCTTATTCGTTCTCTGGGTGGGGTAGGCGAGTTGCCTTTTACTCCGGAAAGTAGCGATGTAATCCAAGAACTATTAGGTAGAGCTCTACTTGCAGTAGAGTGCGAGAACAGTCTTTGGAAAGGCAAGCTTATGCCAGACTACGGCATAAAGCTGAAACCCCAAAAACGGCTGGGCGGTAAACCTGGACTAAAGAAAAACGCTGTCTTGCCGACCTTGATACTGAAAGAAGAGGATCGCGCACCATTACAAAAGTGGCAAGATACGAACGGTATTCCTATTCACATATGGCATGTCTTTTACGATATGGCTTTTGGTATTTCTCTCGATAAAGTGCAGGAGATCATTGAGCAAGGGTTTATTTTACCTACAGAGCAAGTTTTTCAAGCTCCTGGTGGTGCTACGACAAGAAAGGTTATTTACAAGATTTACTACCATTATGGTTATCCTCTCGGTGATGCCACTCAAGAACCAGAGCTAAAAGCCATGTTTGTTGAGGATAAAAATGGGCATATCTTACCTTATGTCCATTTTGAAGGTGGCAAGATGACTCTGCGACCAGAAGCATTGACGGTTTTGCGAGAGGCTGGAAATGCTAAAAACTAATGCCTATAAACTCCCTTTATCGTGGGAAGCCAGAGAACTTTTGAGAGAAAAGGGACAATTTTGGACGCCCGATTGGATCGCTGAGCCAATGGTTGAATACGTTCTGGCTGAAAAAGGTGGCCTGGTATTCGATCCGGCGGTCGGGACGGGTGCATTCTTCCGTGCCGCGAAAGGAATAGCCAGCGAAAAAGGTATATCTGTTAGGTTCGCCGGAATGGAAATTGATCCAACAACGTTATCTCAAGCGCGGGGTCATGGCCTGAGTGAAGATGATATTGCTTCGGTAGAAGTCGCTGATTTTGTGCTTCAACCACCTCGTAAGAAGTTCCATGCTATTGTGGCCAATCCCCCCTACATTCGGCACCATCGCCTTACCCCAGAGAAAAAAGCGCAACTCAAGCGGTTAAGCATTCAAATAATCGGTAAATCGCTTGATGGACGAGCAGGGCTGCACGTGTATTTCTTGATCCGCGCTTTGTCATTGCTTGAAGAAAATGGACGATTGGCGTTCATCGTGCCTGCTGACACGTGCGAAGGCAAATTCGCTCATGACTTGTGGACTTGGATTACGGCACATTTCGCTCTGGATGCTGTCATAACGTTTTCTCCAGAAGCCTCACCATTTCCCAACATTGACACGAACCCGCTCATTTTGTTCATTCGCAAAGCAGCACCAAAAGATCAATTCCTGTGGGTCAAGTGTTATTGTCCAGCAACCGACTCCCTCAAACGTTGGGTAAGGTCTGGATTTGTAGATATATCCGACCAAGACTTAGTTGTAATTGACCGAGACTTGAAAGAGGGCCTAGCTACAGGGTTTTCACGAGAACCAATCTCAAGCCACGATAAATATGTGTTGGGTGATTTTGTCAAGGTCATGCGTGGCATTGCAACGGGGGCAAACGATTTCTTTTTCATTACCGCCGAGAAAGCCAGAGAATTGGAAATCCCTGATAGATATTTCGTAAGGGCGATTGGACGCACACGGGATGTCATAGGAGACGAAATTACTGATGAAACAATTCAGATGCTTGAACGAAAAGGGAGACCTACTCTGCTATTATCGCTTAAGGGGGATAGTATAGAAACTTTCCCTGAATCCGTCAAACGGTACTTACAGGAAGGTGAGAGATTGGGACTACCCAAGCGTTCGTTGATTTCGCAACGTAGCCCCTGGTACAAAATGGAAATTCGAGTGCCACCACCTTTTTTGTTTGCTTATTTAGGCCGTCGTAATTCGAGATTTATCCGAAATACTGCCAGAGTTATCCCTTTGACGGGTTTCTTGTGTGTATATCCAAGAAGCAACGATGAGAAAAAACTAGATCAAATCTGGAAAATTCTCAATCATCCAGATGTAATGGCTAATTTACCAAGGATCGGAAAGTCTTATGGCGATGGCGCAATAAAAGTAGAACCCCGGTTACTAGAGAAACTGCCCATTCCAGCTCATGTCATTGAGCAATTAGGTTTTCCTGTGCAGATGCGCCTATTTGAGCAATAGAGAATCTTACACGGTTACGGAAGCCGTTGCGGAAGGCGGCTAACACGCGCTTCCACCTGACGCCGCTCCGCTGCGCTTCGCGGCGCAGGTGAAGCGCGGGCCGTTAGCCCGCCTACTGTGGTGAGCTGCGCGATTTCGTACGTGCGGGTGTGAGCAAGGCATGCAAGAGAAGTTTAAGGTGAGACAAGATAATGGCCAACCGTCGGGCGTTCAAATCTGATGTCAGTTTTCTTGAGAAGATTTCGATGGGTGCGGTAGGGACCCATCGAGCCTTCGAGCATCTGAGAGATCAAGGGCACAACCCCCTCGAACTTGAGCGTGGCTCAATGAGCTTCAAAATTTGGAAGAATATCAAGATTAAGCGTATCAGGGTGCCTGATATTCTCTGCGTAGCTTGTGGTCGTAGGGTCGAATCCAGAGCCAAGACTACTTTTGAAATCTCTATGTCGCATTCGTTGTCCGATCCAGAACGAGGTTGGGACTACGGCCTTAACGATAGCGACTTTGTAGCACTGGTGATTTGCAAGCGGGTTAGCGACAGGCCAATAGACTGGCGGGCCGATGAGCTTGTCCAGTATATCTCCGTTCATGATCTCCGTTCTGCCCAGAGGAACAACCTTATTGTTCTCGTGAAACCTAAAGGTGCGGAAGAAGGATTCGAGGCCAGAATCAGTTGGCCTGCCGCAGTTGCGAAATTTGAGGGTGTCGTCGAGTCCGTTACCAACGATCGCATTCAATATCGCAGACAAAACGATAATAGAATGATCACATTGAGCCTGTCTAAGCAAGGGCTTAATCTGAATCCTCTTGTTCGTGAAGGCGATGCTATTTCTGAAAATCAAGTGCTCGCCACAGTCATCCCTGTAGTCAAGCAATTCCCCTGCTCGCGGAAAACCGGTCAGGAGTATTATATTGCCCAGCTTTCAAGCTCGTCTCTGAGCGAGCGATATACTGCAACAAAAGCTTTATCCACCTTCCCATCAGGGAGTGTCTCCAAGGCGCTCATTGATAAAGTCAATCAAAGTGATGAGCACATCTATGTAAGGCTTGAAGCAGCTGCAAGCCTGGCACGTCACAATGAAGAACAAGGGTGGTCGTTCGTTAAACAATGTCTGACAGATGAGTATCTCCAAAATAGACTGGAAGCCATCATTGTTTTGGGAGAGATTCCAAACGATACATCCTGCCAACTGTTATGCAGCGTTCTGACCAATAACCAGCAGCATCCTGAAATTCGCGCCGGAGCTGCTTGGGCGCTCGGTGAACTTGACAACAGCTTGGCTCTGAGTGTTCTGATCGATAGCTTTTCCGCCGTGGATGAAGGTATTCGCATCGAGGCCGCCAGAGCTCTCGCGAAATTGGCCTCACGTTTTACCGTAGAGATCGTGAATGAGTTTCCTCGGGCTGCTCCAGATAAACGGCCGGGAATAGCTTGGGCATTGAGCAAGTCAGGGAAGTTCAAACTTGAGGACTTGCTAGACGCACTCGTCGATGAGGATACCCGTCATTGGGTATCATACATACTTGGCACGCAAGATCAGCAAAGATACATCGACCGGATAGAGAAACTGAGGGCGCGAGACTCAGAGGTGTATTTCGCCGTAACAGTCCTGTGGAAGATCATGACGAGTTGGGTCTACAACCTGGAGGAATACTGATGAAATCTCTGCCGGAGCCGCTATATACGACTCACTATGGAGCAGCCTATGTTGGCGATGCTCTTGAGTTGCTGGGAGGGCTTCCTGATGGGAGCATTGACCTTGTGCTCACTTCGCCACCTTTTGCCCTGCAACGCCAGAAAGAATATGGCAATGTTGATCAGGACGAGTATGTAGATTGGCTTTTATCGTTTGCCATCGAAATAAAACGTGTACTCAAAACCGCAGGCAGTTTTGTGCTGGACCTTGGAGGTGCTTACCGCAGAGGTAGACCGGTTCGCTCGCTTTATAACTATCGCGTTCTTATCAGAATGTGTGACGAACTAGGCTGGAATCTTGCCGAGGAGTTCTTCTGGTTTAACCCATCTAAATTACCGTCGCCTATAGAGTGGGTGAACAAACGCAAAATTCGCGCAAAGGACGCAGTCAATACCATATGGTGGTTTTCTAAGACGGACTTTCCCAAGGCTGATATTACAAAGGTTCTGGTGCCTTATTCTGAGCGAATGAAGCTTCTGCTACAGAACAGCGACAAATACTATTCGCCTAAGAAGAGACCGTCTGGACACGACATCAGTAGCCGTTTTGCGGAGGATAAGGGTGGAGCGATCCCACCAAATCTTCTTCAAATTCCTAATACTGAGAGCAACTCGCGATACCTCAGATGCTGTCAGATTGTTGGCATCAATGGTCACCCGGCCAGGTTCCCTGAGAAGCTCCCGGAGTTTTTTATCCGCTTTCTCACCGATGTAGGAGATACCGTTTTAGACATTTTTGCTGGTTCTAACACGACAGGCGCAGTGGCGGAGGCTCTGGGGCGAAGATGGCTTGCTTTTGAGATTGATCAATCTTACCTTGCTGCTTCAGCGTTCCGCTTTCTTGACGGAGCCGAAGAAGATACTGTGAGAGCTTTGTATAGCAAGCTTATCACCGAAGGCGCAAAGGGGATCATTATTCCGCAGGGAGCAATGCAGCAATATCTTTTGGAGGAGACGGGCGAATATCAGACATCGTAGGAATGCATAGCCACAGTGCGGCGGGCTAACAACTCGCTGGAGCCGACCGTGCTCCGCTCGCTGCGTTCGCTCCGCACGGCGGCTCAGCTCGGTGCCGTTAGCCTGTCTACTTCTTGCAGAGCATTATTGGCGCATATGAACAACGAAGTCCACGAGAAAGATTTCTCAATGCCGGACAATACAGACGAATCGGAACGCTCTGAAATCCAAGAATATTTTGCGACCCGACAACAACGAAGGCGCATTCTTCCTCGTGCCGTGTTGGTCGGTGCTTGCGCCGGTATCACTGCCTTGTTATTTCGCGCTGCACTGACTGGCGCGAGCGTTTTGAGGAATGAGATTCTTTCTCGGGCGCACAGTAAACCCCCGTGGGGGTGGGTTTTCCCCGTTTTGTTCACACTCCTTGGGACGATAGTCGCAGTCGCCATCACACGACGTTATGCGCCGGAAGCCAGTGGAAGCGGTATTCCACATTTGGAAGCTGTGCTCCGCCGA
>Ga0209227_1002717_pt1 | contig 12432 bp, 7 predicted proteins | sample YNPBryantNP2012_FD_185815 | JGI IMG/M metagenome (GOLD analysis project Ga0209227, IMG submission 185815) | Anoxygenic and chlorotrophic microbial mat microbial communities from Yellowstone National Park, USA - YNP Bryant NP 2012 (SPAdes)... ...
CAAGGCGATCGATGCCGCCCTGGAGCAGGACATAGACGTGCTGATCGTTGATACCGCCGGGCGTCTGCAGGCCAAGTACAATTTGATGCAGGAACTGGAGAAGATCCGCAATATCATCGCCCGCAAATTGCCCGGCGCGCCCCACGAGGTCATTCTGGTGATTGATGCGACCACCGGCCAGAATGGCGTGCTGCAGGCCAAGGCCTTTCTCAAGTCGGCCGGGGTCACCGATGTGGCCGTGACGAAGATGGACGGCACCGCCAAGGGAGGCATCGCCTTCGCCGTGGCTCAGGATATCGAGCGGCCCATCCGCTACCTGGGCACGGGCGAGAAACTCGATGATCTGGCCCTGTTCGACGCGCAGGCCTTCGTTGATGCCCTGTTTGGTGAGAGCCGCGGCTAGTCTATAGCATTTCTCAGATCAGAAAGGTTGAACCTTTTAGGCAAGGTTGCACGATGACCCTCCCGCAGGCTCGCAGCCTGCGGGAGGGTGGAGCAGTACGGCAGACGCAGACGATGGTCAACGTATCGTAGATATGGGATCACTGAGTTTTCACATCCGGCACGAGGTCACGCCGGAGCGCTGTAGCGAAGTCTTTGAGGCAATCGCGGAGGGACTTCCGTATCAGCATATCCTCCAGAGCGATCGCCAGGAGGCCCGCCTGCGGCAGCTTGGTCTCATCGCTGGCCAGGAGCTTAGTGCAGACGGCAAGCTGTTAGCGCAAGTGTATCGCCAGAAGCCGGGTTTATGGGGAGATCTTCTGCATTTTCTCCACTACACACGCTGGTCTCCTCTTGAGCCGACTGCGAATGCCTTTTCATGGGTTTATCGCCAATTTACACATCTGCTCTGGGAGGATGCCCAGACTCTTGTGGATGACAGCTATCTCAAACCGGCAGTCGGCGCCCTGATCAGTGCCATTGAGTCCGAGCCAGCCTTTGCAGACGTCATTGGGAGTAAAACACGCGCGGGTACAGTCTCGCTTAGCACTGCAAGTCTTGTTGGTGCGCTCAACTGGCTTGCCGCACTCCAACCGCCAGTCATGAACGGGAAGCAGTTTTCGCGCCGCTTCTTCTGCCCGCCTGAACTGATGGTACTGGCCCTTGGTTGGGTTGCTCAAATCAGCGGCGGCGAGCCGGGTATCGATATACTGCTCTCTCCAGAGCGACGCAAAGCGTTATGCGCGCTTTGTCTTCTCGATCCCGCAGCATTGGATCGGTCAATCGACTGGACTCTCTCGCTGTACTCTGAATGCATCCGTCCTGGTACGCGCGCTGGCGCCTATGGACGCTTTATACGTTTTGCGCACTGGCCACGACTTGATGATCTGACATCCACCTGACCGCAATTGTGAGGTATGTGATGAGTCTGGAAGGATTGCAAGCCATTCTCGACAAAGAAGAGATCGTTTCAACACCACTGGCGAGTGACATGCTCGATCATCCCGCGCGAATTGAGGATCTGTTTCGCCGCCATGTTCGCACCTACATCCCTTTAGGGCGCCAGGTGACTGGCAGTGAACCAGGGCCGGGCGTTGCCGACTTCGAGCGCCGGGTTATCCGTGATATCCGCGAAGGCGGTGCGACTCGTGGATACATCACTGGTGAATATGGCTATGGCAAGACCAGCACCGCGCTTTATCTATGGGATCGTGCAAAGTCCGAGAACCTCCTGGCTGTGCCGCCTTTCAAGCTTCAGAATCTTAAGGATCTGGTGATTGCCAGTTATGGCTGGACACGCTATGAACTGGGTCGTACCCGACCTGATCTTCTCTCCAAGGCGCAAGCACTCTACAACACCGTTGTTGATAGAACTGCAGAGACATTTGCCAGACGCTACCGGATGAGCCTGAGTGACGCACAACAGATGATCCAGGAGCAGCCAGATCTGCTACGCCTGACTACTCTGGACTACACTCGCTTTATCGAGTCGTTGACCAATCTCGTGCAGGAAGCTGGTTTCTCCGGACTGCTGATCCTGGCCGATGAACTTCAGCAATATATTGAGCCAGCGGCACGTGCCAACCAGCGCGACCCTATCAGCGCCCTGTTTGATCTCGTCGAAGCAATCCGCAGCCGTCGCGGGCAACTTTCTTTCGGTTTGGTGCTGATCATCCCGCCAAAGGATTTAAGCCTTCTCCGTGATCAGCGCGGCGACCTGGTTCATCGGATGCTTCACGTGAGCCTGGATCTGGGCACGATCTATGATCGCTGGTTTCCGCAGCGCCTCTGGCATCGACTGGCTATGACTTTCTCCTTTGAAGACCACCGCGACCGTATTCTTAGCCATGAGTGTCTTGACGCTCTGGGACAGATTGCTGCGCGCAGCGACCTGTCTGATGGTCCGCGTACAGTCATCAATGTCATCCGACGCGCTACCCAGCGCTATATCGCAGCTGGACATCCAGAGGACTCGCCTTACTCGCCAGAGCACCTGATCGATGATTTCCTCAGCGGTGCGATTACGTTTGATAGCGCCCGGCGTATTCCGCATATCACCGGGCAGGCCCTCAGTCATAGCATGGTGAAGGGACACCCGTTGCGGGAGCGGGCGATCAAGTGGGCTGCTGCTTTCCCTCAGGAGGGTCTGCCTCGCACTCTTCAGGAGCGACTTGGACTGGCAGAAGCTATCGATGAACTGGCACACAGTGTACTCAACGATCTGCTGATCGAGGTTGGTGATCGACGGAGTGGCGGGCTGACACTCCGTGGACTGGATCATGTTGGTGTTCAGACTGACTGGCTGACTACAGCAATCCGAGAATTCTGGCGCTCGTTTGATCCTGATCAGGAGCATGCGAAACACTGGGTGACAACCGCGTTTTTGACTCTGCTGACCACCAGGGTCTTTCCCACAAATCAGTGGTCGGTCTCCAGCGGATCTGCTGGAGGGTTGTTTGCAAGCGCCGGGGTGATTCTTGAAGGTTGCTTCACTGCTGCGCGGCAGCGATTTCCCAACCGGCGCATTGCCGTTCAGGTGCTCTGGCAGGACGATCCCGAACCTGGCAATGGTGAAGATGCCGAGATTATGGTCTTGTTCCGCCTTCATGCTGAGGTACAGAGGACGCTGTCACACGATCCTGGCGCTCTCCAGATCGATGTAGATACCCGGCGAATCGAGGTTGATCTTAATCTGCTACGCCGCGATGATGGTCTGGTATCGGCGCAGATCGATCAGTTCGTTCGTCCAGCAATCCTATCCACCCATCTTACACCATATCTACTGCTTGCCCTGTACCAGTTCCTGGACGAGAAGCGAGCCAACAATCTGATTCCCAAAGAGGATCAGCAATTTGTGCAATACGCATTTCAGGCTGCTCTATTGGATGCCGCTTTCCAGATCTTGTTTCACCCTGGTCTGGATGGATCTCGCGGCGTTGGTCAAGAGCGCCTGATTGAGTCGGCGCTGATTACATTGCTGGATCAACTCTATCCCTCATACACCACCTTGATGCGTACCAGTCAGTGGGGTAATGCGTTGCAGAAGTACAGCAACGTGCTCCAGCGTCGCGATCTCACCTGTGAACCCCATGGGGAACTTGCCATTGAAGGCACGAAGCGCGAGATTGCGTCCATGTTCGGACTGTCCGACACCGGCTTTGACAACTTCGTTGAGAACTTTGGCAACTTGATTGTTATTGAGCGTCCCTTTCCTACGCGTGCCACAGCTCGCACAGGTGGAAAAGGTGCGGTGCGGCTGACACTCCATCCATTGGAACAGATGATAATGCGTTGGATACAGGAAGCGCCGCAGGAAACGCATTCTGCAGTAAAGGGGTCTCAGGTTTCCCATCGGGGCTTGGGTATGACTGAGATTCGTCGCCTTGCTGCACAGCTTGGCTATCTGCCGCGAGAGACTGACGCAGCGGTGGAGCTCCTGAGAGCTCGTCAGATGGTCGAGCATGACACGCAGCGGGATTACCTGTATGAGAAGCCAACGATTGCACCATCTCTCGACGAGATCAACCGCATTATGACGGTGTGGGAAAATAATCTGGCGATGCTTGGGCAGGCATTCCCTGCATCTGCGCAAATCACACAATGGCAACAAGAGACCAGCGCTTTTCGCCGCGTTCTGGATGAACAGTTACGTACCCGACCAGACGAGCAACGTGCATTAGAGATCAAACGTCAGATTCTTCGCTTCGAGAGACACCTCGAAGCGTTTGCTGAAGAGCAGCAACAACAACTTCGTAACAAGGTCAGCCAGCACCAGATCGGACTACCCAGGTTCGACCGTCGCTTAATCGCCAGGCTTGATACTACCATACGCAAATCAGTTGCGTTTGCTCAGACGCTGGATGCGTTACGAGCAGAAGCGCTCAATCAATACGAAGAGCTTGACGATACACTCAACCACACACGCGCCAGGCTGGATGAGATGCAACGCATTGTCCAGAACGAAAACCTTGCATTGAGCATGCTGGCGCAAAGTGCGGCAGATCTTGCTCGCTGTGAACATGAGATTGATATGGTACGTCAGCGATATAACCAATTTATGGAGCAGGCTAAGATCTTCGAGGGCTGGCTTGATCTGGCAGAACGAGCATCACATCTCAGCGATGAGTTGCAACGGCTTGGTGATGAAGCCGGTGCATATCGCATAGCCTTCGACCGATGGGTATGCAATGTGCAGAGCGTCCTTGCGAACCAGACCTACAACTCTATCGGGGTAGCGACCGACTTTCACCAGGAATTAGAAACCTTAAGCAACACGGTGAAACAGGCGGTTGCAGCCGCAGCACAGCGATTCGCAGACAAGCAGATGCGCTATCGACAGCTCATCGAAAATCAACTCAAACTGAACCATGAGGCGCTCTGGCCACTTCATCATTATAACCCTCAGGCAGTGACAGAGATCGAAAATCAGTTACTGGTTGATGTGAAGATGACCTTGCAGCACTGGTGTGGACAAATCGGGGCAACCTTGCGACAAGCTCAAACAGATATCCGTTCCACTCTGGAGTCGCCACACATAGCGATGCTCTCAACCGATGAACGGCGGCAAATCTACGAACAGGGCACGCAACTTGAGACCGAACTTAAAGTGTTGAGTCGGGAATTAATGGATTACGAGGGGCGAACTGAAGACCTTACGACGTTGCGTGATTTGCCGATAGAAGGTGGGGGACGCTTCAGGAAGCTTACTGAAGATCTCGGTCGTCTAAGAATTCAAATCGAACGTATTCAAGCCGGGGTGTTATCTCTTCAACAGGCTCTCCAGTCACTTCAACTCACCCCGGCGGAGGAAATTCTGCTTGCCGTGCTCTTAAGCGCTGATGAGTCTGCCGAGATTGCCAGTTTACGCTCAATGACCATCGGTTTGACAGATGCAGATTTCTGGAGCGCGCTCCAGGGTTTGCATGCCAAGCGGCGTCTTCGCATCTACTGTAAGCGCGTGGTTTATGAGCACGCTCCATAGTCAAACACGCCAGGCTTTATCCAGAGGGTATTGCCGTAACTTCAACGTCCATAGAACCTGCTGATAACTCATAGTGCGCGTGAACGACTACTTGAACAACAAGTGCGTTGGCACACTCTTGGGCTATTACCTGAACTGCTTCTTCCAGGTCTCGCACACCATAGTCATTTTCGCCTGCAAAAGACTCGAGATAGCGACGTAGCGCTTTGGTTTCAAGAAGGCGAGGTCCTGCTTCATAGCTAATGGTAATGGTGCTGGATGGCTGTGGTTCACCGCTGATCGGGCAAAGCCCGGTAAACGGATAGGTCAGCGTCACGCGCATTGTGAGGTCTGGGTACATATTCGGAATTGTCTCAAGCATTGCCGTGTTCCGGAAGATCAATGACCAGACGCACGACGCCGTGCTCATGGAGATCCAGCAGCTCCCTGAGCAATTCGTCTCGTGAGATCGTACCGTTCATCTTCGCAAGGATCGATGATATGTCGGCGGGACCCAATAGCAAATCGGAGAGAGCGGCCATGAGTCTGGAGCGCGTTGGAATGACCACAGTGTTTGTTTGTTGATACGCAGCAACCTCATTGCGCAGCTTGCGTATTCGCTCTACGAGTTCAGGTCGTATTGATAATGACGCTTCCGCAAAAAGTTTGTCCGGGTCGAGTGTGATAGCAGCCATCTCTCTCATACGTTTCCGTAACCGGACACAACCTTTGTTCTCTTGTGGAGCGCCTTTCTGATTGTCGCTCAGACTTGCTTCAAGCAGTGCAATAGCACGACTGGCAACGGTCGCTACTGAACGTTTCAAGGCCCAGTAACTCTGGACGTCATCATCAGGCTGATAGGCAGGTATCGGGAACGTGGCTGACATGTTGAGGAGTTTGACAATGTCATCTCGAAGCCTGATAGCCGTACGTTCATAAGCCACTCGCCGTTCATTTGCCATGGTGTTGAACTGTCGCTTCAGATCCATAAGCGTGGCCTGCACGCGATCAATCTCAGCAAGCCCCTTCATCCCAATCTCAGCCAGAACAGATCGTGCCTGTCGCTTGAGCTGGTCGAGCTCTTTGCGAAGCGCTGTCAGGCTACTGCTGTCCGATTCAATCCGGCTCAACGCTTCCTTCAGCGACGCAAAATCCCTCGCAAAGATAACCCATCGAATATAGAAGTGCATCTGGCTTGCCAGGGTTTCCACTTGCGATGCGAGCGTCTCGATCGTACTGAGCGGCAGCGCCGGATCCGGATTGGCGACAAACGTCAGGGCCGGATCCTTGAGGGAATGGCATGTCTGAGCGAGTTCCTTGCGAACAGCCGTCAACTGCTTGAACACGATGCCAACAGGAGGTTCAGGAAGCTCTTGCCCTAATTGAGGCATATACTGCATGATGCGACGGCGGAGCTCGTGACGACGAGATTCCGTCGCAGCGTGCAACTGCTCTTCTCGTTGTACAATGTGATGCTCTGCTTGATCCAACCGCCATGCAGCGGCAGCGGCATGCTCAACGGACGGGTCGAAATCGACCAGCATGGCGCTCAACTGCTCGGTGATATCCAGCGCCTGAGCTCGTTGCCTGAGCGCTTGCAGGCGGGTTGCAAGTTCGATCGCGGTAGGTGCGACCGGTGCAGTAATCCGGTCATCGTCACGCCGGATCAGACCGCGAGCAATCGCCAGTGCGATAATCTGCTCCGCTTCTGCGGCAGCAAAGCCTTTCTGTCTCAATGTGAGGTAGATTATTTGTGCGGTACAGACACCCTGGCGACGTACCATATCTGCAATGGACAGTTCCATCGGGTGTGGCACAAAGCGAATAGCTGCATTGTTTCCCTTCCAGGTCTCAATCTGAAGCAACGCACCGTACTGTCGCGCATAGCTATCAAACCCTGCATGGCGTTTTTGTCCAAAAAGTTCCGCGATGGCGATCTTGCTGCCAATCACCAGATCTTGACCAATTTTAGCTACTGGCGCAACCCTGGTGAGTGCGTGCTGATAATTCCTCAACATCGCTCTCCAGTTTGGGAAACGTGCCAATCCCTGGTATTCCGGCCAACGCCGTGTGAATATCTGGAAGAGGAACTCCTTGAGCGCACTTACTCCGGTTGAGACGACCAGCAGACCCGTAGATGAGAAGAGTGTGGGTGGAAACAGCACTGACAAAAGCCATTCGCGGAGTCGAGATACCGTATCTTCGATACGAGTGCGATCACGTTGGGGGAGTTTTGCGATGCTTTCACGACTGATATAGCGCAGCAAACTCAATACAATGGCAGGAGAGATGGAATGTGGGCTAAGATAATGAGCAATCCAGGCAATGCTCCCGTGCAACCCGCGCTCCGCAACCTGTCCAAGCGCGAGTATGCACATGACTTGTGAGAGATCAGGCGTAATCATTACCGAAGAAGTGGCTTCAGGGTGAACATCAAGAACAAAGATGAGCCGTAGATCGATGTCATTGATCGGTTCAATCGGCTCATAGGTCAGCGCTGCGCTTCGTAGAGAAACTGCAATGCGTCGGAGCGGAAAAGCCGTTGAAGCTGTACCTTCAATGATTCCAGCGTAGGTGTTGTCGGCTGTCAGTTGAATATCATCAACCCCGCTCCAGCCATTGAGATCATTCACCTTATTGGGAAAGAGCAATGGGAGGAGGATGTCGCGAAACACTCGAACGGCATCCTCTGCAAACAGTTGCTGGTCAGTAATCTGCATCCAGTAGCGGCGTAGAAGGATGTTCAGTCGATTCGCTGGGCGTCCAACCCGCTGAAGTTCGATCAGCGCCAGCCCTTCCTCAGTCTCTGTGACGATCTCGCCACGGAGGTCATTGTTCAGTTCGCGCCATGCCTGTCCCAAACCATACTGCTCAGCCACGTGTTGCGGACAGCCGCGGGGAAAAGCCGCAATAAGTTTCAAAGCTGCGGAGCGCTCAACTGATCGCTGAAAGTAAGGAAAGCTCAGGAGTTCAGCGACGAGTGCGGGCACGACTCCACGATCGCCGTCGAAGCGAATCCTTCCTGTGAGCAGATCGTCGATCAGATTGATAGGATTGTATCCTGCCCGTCCTTCAGTAGTCCAGCGCTCGGAAGCACGTTGCAGCACATTGATAACCGTTCGCGGCCCATTGCTCAGGTCATCACGCTCACACAATTGCCCCAGCGCTTCTAGGGCCGGACGATCAATCACCTGCCGTTCGGCGGGGCTTAAAGCCAACGTATCAGCGTATTGTTCCCAGAGGCGCGCAGGAAAGGTATCATTGTAGATGTGCCGGATATCAAGGTAGAATCCATCGTCCTTGATTCGGTGCACAATATCGCCAGCTCGATCGGACAGGGTGCGCTCTGTATCGGGGTCCATGGTCATCACCAGTCCGAAGGGCATCTTGCGAACACGTAGTCCCCAGATAAACTGGCGAAGGGCAATGAGTGTCCCTTTGTTTGCGTTTCCGAGCAACTGTTGGAACTCATCGATCATCACGACCAGGCCGCTATAGCTAGATCCTTGCGCGATAGCGGTCGCGTGCTCGATAAAGGCAAGCAGGTTGATGCTGACATCATCAAAGTCCAGGTAGCCACGCTCCAGCTTATCGCGGATCGCCGTAATAGCCTGATCGAACGGAATGCCGATGACACGCTCATCATGGCGAGCCAGGCTCTCGGCGCTGCTCATGAGAAACGCATCGTGGGCTTCGGTAAGCGATGGTGCCGAGTCCGGCAGGGCAAAGGCGAGCCAATCGTAGATCGCGCCGGCAAGCTCGGTGAACGAGCTACACGAAATAGGGGGAACTACGAGTAATCCACCCTGTGAGCAGGCGTTCCATAGTCCGATCACCGAGGCAGTTTTCCCATATCCAAATGGACCGATCAAGCAGGCTTTGGGCGTCCTTGCTTGAAGAACAGCGTCAACAAAGGACCGACGCAGATCTGCGAGCGCCGGTTGCTCGACATAGGTGCTGGCATGCCAGGCATAGATGTCGCGCACATTGGCAGGAGTGTCACGCAGGGCGCGCGCACGGAACGTTGAAACGATGGGATCTTTTGTAGCGATGGCGAACAGGGGACTCATGGAAACATCCTTTGAGGTGCAAGACCGGGAAGCGATGTCTCAAGCACTACGACCATCTCGCCGCTTTCACCAACCCGGCGCATGACGCTTCCCAGATCCTCAAGCTGCCCCAGTGTTTCATCAAAAGCCTCTCCATCAATCAGCAGGATACGGCATGCGCGGCGTCGCGTCGATGCGTCAAGTCGGACTGCCGCGCCAAACGGTGTGCCGCTTACGGTAGCGAGAGCTTCAAGCGTGAGCAGCAATGCCTCTGGCGCGCAGGATGGTCGGTGATGAAATACATTTGCAATGAAACAAGGAGGGCTGAGCGCGCGCAGCCATTGCAAAATGCCCAGCACACTTGACGAACTGAACGAGGCGCCTTTGACGCTGAATCGATCTTCAGCGCCGGCCATAACCATAGCGACCAGGCGATCCGTATCAATGAGCGTCGGTGCTTCATCCCATAAAAGGCCGGCGACGCTCTGATAGGCCCAGGCAAAACCTTCACCACCAGTTTCAGGCGTCCAGAGCCAGCAATAGCGAAGATGGATCAACTCAACCAGCAGCGACGTATCATGGAGTGCGACATCGGCCAGATAGTGACCAAGGGGAGTCAACGCCAGGGGCATATGCCGGTTTTCTCGATAGACGAGGCCCAGATCCCGCAGCGAGGCAAAAACCTTTGCTGGTGACCGACGACGACCGATCTCAAAGTCGTGAGCACGTGCCAGTGCCAAAAACTCCTGCTCGCTCATCGCTGGAGCGTTTCGGAGGAGAAGCAGTGCTTCACGTGCGAGGGTGGGATGAAAATCATGGCGAACGTGAAATGTCGTCATGATCCTCTCGTTTGTTGTCGAAGATACCGCGACTTGCTCATCATCAACCTGACTTCCGGCGTCAATGTATGAATGCCCCGTTCCAGTGCTGCAATCGTGTCATGGATCACTAACAGGTTATGAAGCGCCTGATCAAGGCGATCCTCTTGTAGTCGTTCAAATGATTCGCAAAACGGGCATTGATGATTGGTAAGCGTCTTGAGTTCAGCAAAGCTCTCCGCGTTATAGGTTGATCCTCCAATCTCTCGCAGCATGCCATGCGAAACATTGCGTCGCCCCAGAAAAGGCAACAATACATTACCAAAACCTGCTGTGCGAATCCAGCAAGAACTATCAAAACTATCAACGCCTAATGCAAAAAGAACAGGGATGAGCGCCGGTGTACCAATGCCAAACGCATGCGTCTGAAACCCAAAACGCACTGCAAGATCTTGCAAGAATTCAAGATTACTGAGCGTACGACGGGTAAGAACATTAATATCCTTGCCAGATCCGGTTGTGTCGAAGCTGCCGAAGCCTAATCGACGGTATCCCATATCAAGATAGGCATCCACACACGCTCGGATTTGTTCACGGGTATGACCCTGAACGACAGGCAACGCTTTCTGACTAATGTCTGCGGGGAGCTCACGAGAAAAGAGTCGGGTAATGCTGATGGTTGCGTGAATGCGACCGGCAACCTCCTCTTCGCTGAGATCGGAAGAAGGAACATAATCGGGGAGAACATAGATATCAGCCCAACGATTGTGGAGAAACCATTCCATGAGCCGACCATACAGATCCTCATAGGTAATTTCACCCTGTTGGACAAAGTAGCCGCCAGAATCGAACCATATGGTGCTGCGACCGACAAAATAATCACGAACAAACTGAACGGTCGTCGGTTCAGACAGACCTGGCAGGGGGGTAAGGATGAGCTCCCGGAATGGATCATGCCCTTGGCCGGCCCTCTCCCAGCGTTCAAGCAAGCCGAGCCAATCAGAGCGCTTCAACGTGGCTGAAGCGACAAAGCGCATTATGCCTCCAGGAGCGGTAAGTGCCAGAGAACGAGCGGTCGACGACGTCCAGGCTCGACCCTGATACGCTGAAAGCCAAGACGTGCATAAAACGTATTGGCAGGCAAGTTCTCAGGGCAACGCAAGACAATAGCAAGACGTCCATACGATCGAGACGACTCACACAACCTTTCGACTAATAACCGTCCTACTCCCTGACGTTGCGCTGAATGTGCCACGCCGATGTCGTACAGAACGGTCTCGTGTCCGCGAAGACGGTGATTGTAGCGCAAGAATCCGATGATCTCTCCCTCCCGCTCGGCTGCCAACAACTGGTTGCGCCGGATGGCATCCGCGAACGCAGCGGTGACGATAAAGCCTAGCGCGCTTCGGTGGGAGTCAGCGATGGATTTACATGCGGGGATATCACTCAGTTCGGCGACGCGAACTAACGTTGACTTTCCCTTTCTGGTCTGTTGTGATGAGGACACTATCCGCCTCTTGTGTCATCCTGGCCTCTAACGTGAACATAGGCTGCTGGAGCAGGGGTGTGGGGAAACCCGGTTTCCCCACACCCCTGCCGGCGGGCACGCCGCTCTTCGCGTCGCGGGTCGCGGTGCCCCGGTTTCCCCATCCCTCCACCCGGTGGGAGGGTCTGGGAGGGCTACGCCCTATAGGCGCGAACGTAAGCACCTGAACCATCGAAGATTGAACCGGCAGGTCACCTCTGCTATGGTACTGGTCGTTCTCCGCATTCCAGCCCCCAGGAGGAGACCATGCCGGTTCGCTCCCATCATACGGCGGTCGCCGCACCTGCACAACCCCTCGCCCTGGTCGAGGAGACCTGGACCACGGAGGTCCTACCCCACCTGCCCGCCGACCTTGCGCTGCAGGCCCGCGCCCACGGCGCCTGCATCCGCCACCGCGGCCTCGCCTGCGCCAGCGACCTGCGGCGCGTCCTGCTCGCCTTCGTCCGCGCCGACCATTCCACCCGCTCCCTCGGCGCCTGGGCCGTGCTCATCGGCGTGGCCGACCGCTCCGAAGCCGCCTGGCGCACGCGCCTGATCCGCAGCGCCGCCTGGCTGGGCTGGCTGCTCAGCGCCCTGCTGGCCGTCAGCCCCGCGAGCCCCCCGCCGACCCGCCGCCGG
>Ga0209227_1002718_pt1 | contig 12430 bp, 9 predicted proteins | sample YNPBryantNP2012_FD_185815 | JGI IMG/M metagenome (GOLD analysis project Ga0209227, IMG submission 185815) | Anoxygenic and chlorotrophic microbial mat microbial communities from Yellowstone National Park, USA - YNP Bryant NP 2012 (SPAdes)... ...
GAGCCGGGTTTTCGGGCCAGCCCTGCAAGCTCGGGCCAGCCCAGGACCAGGGCGTTGTAGGCCTGGGCGTCCTGGGAGCGGCCCTTCTTCTCGGCGATGGCGAAGAGCCGGTAGGCGAGGTCGCGGGCGAGCTCCCCCCGGGAGCCCAGCCGTCGCAGAAGTCCCGCCGTGGCCTGGTCCCCGCGCTTCTCGTGGTAGTAGACGCGCAGCAGGTGGTGCGCGGCTCCCCACACAGTCAGTCGCCGGTCTCTCTCGGGATCCGAGTCCTGCGCCAGCTCCTCTGGCCGCAGGAGCCGCACCTTCCCGCCCCGGGAATGCACGAGCCCCGCCTCGACGAGCCCGCTCACCGAGGTCACCTTCGCCTTGGAGAGGAGCTCCGCGTCCCCGAACTCCCCCTCCTCGAAGCCGTGCTGCTCGTACCAGGCGATGGCCCAGCGGGTGTCGGCGTCGAACTCGTCCTCCTGCTCGGACAGGACTTCGGTGAGGGTCTGGTTGATGAGGGCGAGGGCCGTGCGCACGCTCATGGGGCGGCCGGACATCTCCAGGATGCGGCTGTAGCGCGAGTAGATGGCCATGCCGGGGCCGATCGCCGCCTGGGCGAAGTCCACCGGGGCGATGTTCCCCTGCTGGAGGCGCCGGAGCGCTGTCGGCAGCTCGCGCTTGAGTTCTGCCACGAAGGAGCGCCGGTCGGTCTGGGGGGCGTCGGCGCGCCGGGGCCGGCAGGCGAGGACGATGTACGAGGCGAGGGCGTTCGAGCCCATGGCGCGCATCCGCCATTGGTACGATGCCCGCACCGGCCAGGTGGCGGTGACCTGGAAGCCGGTCTCGACGAGGGCGGTGAGCATCGTCTCCCAGCCGGTGGTGCGGTCCACCCGCTCAGCGTTCCCGTTGCCGTCCGCTTCCTGGTCGGCGCCGCTCTCCTCGTCGTCCTGCTTGAAGGCGTAGTAGACGGTGAGGGGGAAGCGCGGGTCCATCTTCTCCCGCAGCACGGCGAAGGCCCGGCGGAAGCCCTGTTCGAAGTGCTCTTTCGCTTTCCGCTTGTCGCCGCCGAAGCGCTCGGGGGCAGCAACCAGCTCCGGCTCCTTGGGCACCAGGATCGTGCCGAAGAGGTCTGGGTAGAGGTCGCCGATGGTGCGCCTGAGCCACACGTAGAAGAAGTCCGACAGCGCCGCGTAGCCGATGTTGTCATAGTAGGGCGGGTCGGTGGAGACGAGGACGTTCGCGAGGCCGTCCCAGGGGCTGGCAGCGTCAATGGGCCGGGCGTGGCCACCGGCGAGTCCTGGTCCGATCGCCTTCAAGCACTCGCCCGCCCGATCGACAACGGTGACCCACCCACCGACGGAATCGCCAAGGATGTTCGCCTCCCCGAAGTCCCACATCATTGGGATGGCTTGTCTGCCAAAGAGGTTCTCGACCTTCTGGGTAGCCGACACCCACCGACAAAGCGAGTTATTGTAGTCCGCGCAGCGGTCCAGGGCCAGGGCCAGGAAGGTGGTCACCGTGGCGGCGTAGGCGTCCGCCTCGGCTTCCGAGAGCCCCGCCGCCAGCGCATCTCGCCGCACGTCCGCCCGAACCTCCCGCACCAAGTCCGATAGCGTCACCATCGCCGTGAGCTGCCGTGGGGTGAAGAGCTGCCAATGCTTGCGAATGCCGTAGTTCTGGACCCGAAACCCGAGGGCGTCATCGGGCAGATCCGTATCGGGAAAGCCGGACGGATTTGCCCTTCCGGCTGCCGCAATCTGCTCGGGCGTCGCGGGGAGGTAGACCCGTCCCCTGCCTACATCGGCCACCATCGCCACCATGGCGATGCTCATTCGGCCCTGCGTTCCCTGTTCGCGGACGTATTCGAAGGGAATCGGCGCGCCTGTTAGGAGGCAGCGGAAGCCAGAGCCTGCGTTCTTGGTCCCCGCCTTCACCACCTCGCGCTGCTTCGGCGCGCCGGTGCGCACGCGGAACCGCCACGTGCCCGCCGCTCGGTCCACCACCGGCTCCAGCCAGGCCTCGCTCCCCTTCTTACTCGAAAGCCAGAAGGTGCTCATGAGCGGGACGGGCGCCCCGCGCGCTGCGGGGTTCGGGCTCGGCACCGTCCGCGCCCAGATCCAGGCAATGGCAGGCAGTTCCTTGCCCACGTAGGGCTTGAGATGCGGGTGCTCGGCGGCCATCTCCGCCGTCACCTTCACCGGAGGGTAGAGGTGGCCGATCCGCTCCCGCGCCCGCCCCAGGACCACCCGGCCGTAGTAGCGCACGTCGGCCGCCAGGCCTGTCGAACCCCGCCAGCCCTGCTTGCCTCCGATCTTCCGCCGGTCCTCCGGGTTCACCGGCGGGTGGTCGGCCAACCGGGGCACCAGCTCCAGGTAGCACTTGCAGAGCAGTACCGCCACGGGGTTGATGTCCCCGGCATACGCCTCCATCCCCAGCCGGGCCGCCTCCAGCGGAATGGAGCCCCCTCCGGCGAATGGGTCCAGCAGGGGAGGGAGCTTCCCGTTGCAGTACTTGAGCATCTCCGCCCGTGCCTCGGCGTAGACCTCCGGGTGCTTGTGGAGCTGAGGCTGCATCATCTTGCGGATGATTCCGAAGAGCCGCTCACGTTCTCTCTCCTGGGCCTCCTCGGTGGGGAACTTCTCCGGGTGGCTCGAGGGGTCGTCCACTACCGAGGCGAAGAGCACCGCCCGGGCCACCGGCAGTGGCAGCCGCGCCCACCAGTGGTGAATCCCCTTCGGATGCGCCCCGATCCCCGGCATCTTGTCGTACGCCGAGGCGTCGTTGATTTCCGGCAGCGCTAGTGCAACTTCGATGAGCTTCTTGTTCATCGCGTCTCCCCCGCGTGTGTCTGAAAGACACCCTCGGACTTGAGGGCCGATTGCATATTGGCCGAACGGAATTGCGTTTTTGCCCACTTTGACAACCCGTTCCTGTGTGGGCACTTACGTGCTGAATTGCCTTTGAATTGCGTCTTCATTGCATCGAATTGCGTTTGAAAGATGCCCGATGAGGTCACCGCTTATGGCTCCCTTTGGCTCAATGCCCCGTGCCTTCATGCCGGGGATTCCTTGGTTTTCCTATTCTATGGCTCTCTATATGGCTCATCTATAGCTCATTTTTCGACCTCTGATCCATACGACGACCCCGCCGGGGCGGTATGGAGGACTCGGCGGCAAACCAACGTGCCCAGCGACGTGTGCCCTTAAGTTTTACTTTATTTTCGCGACGGAGTTCGTCCAACAGCCGCTTGATCATAGCCCGCGACAGATGGGGCACGACCTGCTCGATCTCCCACATGGCAGATCCTTCTGGAAAGGCATCCTGAAGGTGCTGGAGCAAAAGCGCCTTGTTGGTTTCACGGTCGAGTCCTCGCTTGCGCGTGTAAACCCCAGGCCTGCCGAGAAACCTATAAAACCGTCGCGAAAGTAGGAAGCGGACTCCCCGGCCGCGGCCCACCCGCTCAATGATGCCCTGGTCCAGCAGCGGTCCCAGGCTCGGCCTCAGGAACTCGGGCACCGGTTGCTCCCGGTGCACGAAGTCCAGGACCAGGAAGTCCTCGATGGAGGAAGCAGCCAGGCGCTCGCGGCCAATCCCCTCGAGGAAGCGGAGGAACTCGGGGTCCTGGACCTGGCCGTGCAAGATGACCCAGACCGAGTACTCGCTCGTACGACTGAGGTCCGGAAGCGGCTTGCTCTGCAGGATACAGGTCCGGTAGATGAGGTCGAAGCCCTGACCCGCCCGCTCGACAAGCCCGAGCTTGCCCAGAGCCTCGGCGATCCGGCGATTACGCGGATTTTGTTCCCACAGGATATTCTGTTCGTTGATTCCAGGCGGGAACCCGCCCGGGCTCACGATCTCAATGCGACGCGGGTACTGGCGCACGAAGACCGAGCCGCTGTGACGATAGTCCCGGTGGCTCACAGCGTTGAGAAGGACTTCCCGTACGGCGCGCTCGTCGAACGTGGGCACATTCCAGACAAAGAGTCCCTGCTGGAAGTGCTGTAGATCGTTACGCAGGTTGATGGCGTGCCAGACCTGGTCGAGCACGGGAAGGAAGCCTTGTCGGAACTCACGCCGATCGGCGGCTGGCCCGGGGGCGTCATTGGGCCGGTACTCGAAGATCACCTCGGCCTGTGAGAGGAATCGGCCCAACGCCTCCCGAGTCCCGAGCATGATGAGGGCGGCGTACGTTAGCTGCCCGCCGACTATCAGTTCAGCATCGGCGAGAAGTCGCTCGACGGGTCGGGTGGCGATGCCTTGGCCTGGCGTTTTGCGCTCCCACAGGGTACGTAGCAGCTCGATGGCTTCTGGGTCCAGATCTGACAAGTGCGCCCCAGAGCAGATCTCTGCCGAGAAGTCTGGTCCCGTCTCATTGTGGATCCGCCGAAGATGTTCGTCCGACATGGGTACAAGGCTTTCACCCGCTCGCATCCAGTAGGTGCCTCGGTCGTGCCAGGCTGTCCCGGGTAGCCGCGCTGGCACATGAACGATGAGAACACGCCGCCCCTCGTGCCAGTACTCCTGGATCGAGATTCGATGTCCAAGCCGTTCGTAAAGGCCCGCCTCGGTGCGCCCCGGCTCTTGGAAGGCCTTGGTCCCCACCACTCGGCGAGGCCTGTTGTCCGTCACACCCAGCACGATGCGCCCTCCGCCTTCGTTTGCGAGAGCGACGCAATACTTCACGAGGTCGTCAAAGTGAAATCCGCCCGAGGCCGTCTTGAACTCCACACGGCTTCCTTCCGAGCTGTCCAGAAGCTCACGGAATTCCTCGGGCGCGGTCATCTTGGTTCCTCCGCTTGTCCCAGTAGCTCCGCCATCGCATAGTTCACGCTGGTCACGCCGAAGTCCGGCTCGCGCCTGAAGGGCCGCCGGACGTAGTGGACACGGTGCTCGCCTCCGTCCAGGAACTCGACGATGGCCAGGATATAGTCGTCGGGCTTGTTGAGGCAGGTCAAGATCTCGTTGCGGGTCACGGTGACCGTCTCCGCGCCGGCGACCCGGCCCTTCACCTCGATGAACCGCAGCCTCCCGGTAAGGGGGTCGCGGCTCTCGATATCGTAGCCGATCTGCTCCCGTTCCCGGTCCACGGGCTCGTAGCCCAGCCGACGCTCGACTTCCATGACAATTGCCCGCGCCTTTTCCGCCACGGCGCGGGTGTCCGCGGTTTGGCTGTCCACAGGCACCGGCTCGCCGCGCATCTTCGCCAGCAGCCCCGCTGGCACCACCACGAACCCGCCCATGACCACGGGTGGAAGCGGGGAGATCTGGGCCTCCAGGTCCAGCTGCTCCATGCGCTTGCAAAGCCGGGCCGCCAGCTCGTCCGCCCTGCGGCGGGCCTCTTGGGAGTTGAGGCGGGCGTTGGGCTTACCTGCCTGCTCCTGCAGCCGCAGCTCCTCCGCCCGGTGGTCCCAGTAGGCGATCTCCTTGGTGAGCCGGTCCTTCACCGCAGCTCGCGTCTTTTCGATCCATTCCAAGCGTCGGCGTCGGACCTCTCCCAGGTGCTCTGGCACCACGCGGGCCACAGCGTACTCCATTGCCTTCATCTCCAGGTCGCGGGTGATCCAGGCGCACTCCGGCAGGCCGAGGATCTCTTCAGGATCGGGTTCTTCTTCACGCAGGGGTCGGTAATCCAGGTACGGCGCATAGGCCGCGTCGCGGGGGCCCCCGTCCGGGTCCAGTTCCACGTACAGCATCCGCCGCGAGATTACCCGGCGCTCTCCGGCTCCATTCATACTGGCATCCTGGACGGCGTGCTCCAAGCAGAAGACGACCCTCGGTCTATCGCTCGGGTCGGACTCATCCACTAGAACAGCACCGCGGCGCAGAAGGTCGCGGTGACGCTCCAAGGTCAGGTCCACCACAGCATCAAGGAGAGGATGGCCTGGGCAAATGAAGGCCGCCAAGGGCTGGCCTTGGGGGGCGATGAGGTCCTTCTCGAAGGTGATGCGCTCGTAACGGTGAAGGATCGGTTCTCTTGTCCCGATGAGCCGGTCACGCTGGCGCACGGCAGCGGGCACGTGCGTAACCTCGTAGCGGCGGGGTTCCCGCTGCCTCACGGTACCACCAAGACGCCGGAAGGCTTCCAGGAAGAAGGACTCGATGTAGTGGGGTTGGAGACGTCTCGCCTCGGCTCGCTCCATGTCCTCCCGGACCCTGCGTAGGCGCTCAGAGTCGATGATCTCCTGCGCCAAGGCTCGCTCCTCGACCAGATCCCGAAGGCGCGAGGGGTCCAGAGCCTGGTCGATGGCCTGGGCGTGCCTAGCCCTCACCTCCGGCCGTTCTCCGTATCGGATGGCCTCGATGAGGAGGTCTCGAAGGGGTCTTCCCTCGAACTGCAGCTTGCCGAGGACGTCGAAGACCTTGCCTCCCAGGGCCTGGCGCGCATCCTCTAGTTTTCTGAGCAGCGTGTAATAGACGTCGCCCTCCCGGGTCTCGATGGCCACCAGGTTCCACAGGTGACAGACCTCCTTCTGACCGATCCGGTGGATACGCCCGAAGCGTTGCTCAATGCGGTTTGGGTTCCATGGCAAGTCGTAGTTGATCATCAAATGAGCGCGCTGGAGATTGATGCCCTCGCCAGCAGCGTCCGTAGCCACAAGCACCCGCACCTCGGAATCGTGAAGAAACGCCTCCTGAGCCTTGCGCCGCTCCTCTCTCCCCATGCCACCGTGGATCCACATCACCGCCTGAGGCCGGCCGAGGAGGGTCGAAATCCGCTCCACGAGGTAGCTCAGAGTGTCCCGATGCTCGGTGAAGATAACGAGTTTTTGATAAGGGGAGGCCGCTGGCTTGGGAGGAGCTTGACGGTACGACTCCTCTGACTCCGCGACCCGGCCCCGAAGGGCCGCTGGTGTAAAAAGCTCGCTCAATAACTTGGACAGTTCTTGCCACTTCCGGTCCTCACCGCTTTGCCGCACTAGCGAGGCCAGAGATTCGAGCCTCTTAAGGGTGGCAATCTCAGCCCGGAGTTCCTGGATGGTCCGGGCTGCGGTGGCCTGATCCAAGACCTCTTCTTCTTTTTCAGTCGCCTCGGCTTCGGGAGCTTCCTCCAGCTCCTCCAGCTCCTCTAGATCCACTGTTGGCCCCACCCAAGCGGGGACAGGCAAGGCACCCCCTCGCTCAATCAGCTCCAGCTCTCTTAGCCGACTTTCGAGCCTTTCCCGACGGCGTCGAAGGGACTGGTAGATAGCCTCGGGGCTTGACGCCAGCCGCCGTTGCAGAATAGTGAGTGCCCACCCCACCGTTCCCTTGCGCTTCTCATCGTCTAAGGCATCGGCTCGATTGAATTCCTCCTGGACATAGCTCGTTACTTCCTTGTAAAGCCGCGCCTCCAAATCTGAAAGCCGGTAAGGCACGGTGTGGGCGAATCGCTCTGGAAAGAGCGGAGTCCCATCGAACTTCACCAGGTTCTCCTTGACCATTCGCCGCATCAGGTCGGAAACGTCCACCTGGTGCACCCCATCCCTGAAACGGCCTTCGAAGCGATCCCCGTCCAAAAGCGCTAAGAAGAGTTGAAAGTCTTCCTCTTTTCCGTTGTGGGGCGTGGCCGTAAGGAGTAAAAAGTGTCTGGTGAGACCTGAAAGGAGTTGCCCCAGCCTGTAGCGCTTGGTGTAGCGGACCTCGCCGCCGAAGAAACTGGCGGACATCTTGTGGGCCTCGTCCACTACGACTAGATCCCAACGGCAATCGGGTACGCTGAGCTTTGCCTGAACTGACTCGTCCCTGGCCGTCTTGTCCAGCCGCACTATCACGAGGTCGTTCTCAAGAAACCAGTTTCCAGTGCGCGCTGCCTCCAGTTTATCATTGGTCATGATTTCGAAAGGCAATTGGAAGCGCTGGTATAGCTCGTCCTGCCACTGCTCGGCGAGATTTCCAGGGCAGACCACAAGACATCGCTGCACATCGCCTCGCACCACAAGCTCCTTTATGAGCAGCCCGGCCATTATGGTCTTGCCCGCTCCTGGGTCGTCCGCAAGGAGAAACCGAAGGGGCTGGCGCGGCAACATCGCCTCGTACACTGCCGTGATCTGATGAGGAAGGGGGTCGAGCAGGGAGGTGTGGACTGCGAGCAAAGGGTCGAAAAGGTATGCTAGCCGGATTCGGTGGGCTTCCGAAACCAGCCGGAACAGGGCTCCATCGCCGTCAAAGCCCCAGGGCCGACCCCGCTCCACCAACTCCAGATGCGGTTCGTCGTCCCGATACAGAAGAACCTGGCCTACTCGACCCGCGAGGTCTTTGTATGTGAGCTCCAGGGCGTCCGTTCCGAACCACTGAAGGCTCACCACAGTTACTGGGGCATCAGGTAGCACGCCCCTCACCGTAGCCTTTGGTTCGAGATCCTCGAGCCTCATGATCGCCTCGGCCTTTGGACACGACTGGCCAGCGAGAAAAACACCCCTGTTTCGGCATCCCCCGATTGGGGTCCATTATAGACAAAAAGTCTTCGGCTTGACTATGGTATCTTTCCTTTTATACCGGTCCTGGCTTCGTGGGTGAGCTTCATGGGGCTGATGGGACGTTCCTGGCGGCTTTGGCCTTGTGCTGGAGACTCGGGCTGAAAAGCTCCTTTGGCGGCATTGGCGGCCCTGTCGGCCAAGAGGCTACTTGGGTTTTGTCCTCGCGATTAGCCCTGTTTTTCCCAATGAAACGGACTTGATGGAACGGACTTGGACCCACACTCCCGGACCTCCAGAGATCATCAGTTTTGGGCTCAAAATTAGCTCACTTCGAGGAGGTCGTTTCATCGGAGTCATACAGCGCTTTGGGTCCGGGTCCTGGTCTTTGGGAAAGGCCCCACTTAGGCCTCAAATAGGCCTAGCTATTCCTCGAGCCTGTGGCCTATATCCTTGACGATGCCTTCTTGGGAAGGAGGTTCCCGTGGGCGCTATTCGGTGCAGCCAAGCCTCAGAGAGCACCTCCAGGTTGTCCTCACTGAGAAGCCCTTTTTCCCCAATGAGCACACATCACATCCTCTCCCTCGCTATCTGGTGGAGTGGTCCCGTCCATTCACTCGAGGATGTGGATCTTGGCCATGGGGCCCAACAGCCGATTGGCAAAAAGCAGCACGACGTTGGCCGATGAATCAAGCTCATGATCCCGGCCCCTAACACACCTCCCGAATACCTGGTTCCACCCAAGCTCGTCCCAGATGCGAAAGATGGCGAAAGCGCCCCCGAACTGCTGCCTTCTCTCGAACCAGAACTCCTCCCCCTCGGCTGTAACATTGAGTTCGAACAACTACCTCAGCTCCCGCGTGATCTTCGGCATCTCTTTCGTAGGGCACGAGGCCTTCGCGACTCGCTCTCAGTTGGCCACAGCGATGGCCCCCCTCCTGAGCCATATGTCTCCGTACCGCTCCTGGGAAAGCCTTGCATAATGGGATCGTCCGATACACCCCTGGCCTCGAGAAGGGCACGATGGGCGTCCTCTAGAGTCGCTTATGCGCACTTCCCAGGGTAACATGCCTAAAGGGCCCAAACCCCATTTCGGAAAGGTCCGGGTAATTGTCCTTCACCCGTCGGCAAGGGGGTATCAAGTCGCGCATCCCGTTCAAGTTATCCAGAAACGGGAACGAAACCCCGTCAAGGATGACAGCTCCCTTAAGCGCTTTCCCGGCAGCCTCATGAGGGAACAAAGGCGCCTGCTGCGGACCAGCCTCCTCTTCGGGCTCCGCGCCCACAGGATGCGGAAGATACCTGCCTTCCAGCTCAAGAACATGGTAGTAGTCCTGGCCGCACTGGCGGCAGAACTTGACCGGGAAAAACACTTTTCCTTCGCCCGCCTGAACCTGCCCATCGAGGGAGAACTCCCGCTTGTCTCTGCTTTCGAGTGTTGAGTAAAGAGTCCGCCCCTGGGCCACGAATTGATGGAGCTTGAAGGCCACGGCCCTCGTTCCATCCTCGCTCACGAAACTGCTTCCATGGACGAGGAGTTCCCGGACTGCCCTCGCGCAGCGCTCCTGATCGAGCCCCGTAACCTCGGATAGCCGTCGAGCCGCCTCCGTAAGGGGGCTCGGTACCCGGCGCTTCAACGACCCATTGGGCTCCCGCTCTACTCCCAACTCGTATTCGATCCACCGCATCAGGGGGTGCCGCCTGAGCGATGCCAGATCGTCAGGAAGTGGCGCCTCGAGTGACCCTCGGAGCTCTTCCACGCGAGGGGGGCCACCCTCGGTGAAGGGAGCCAGAGTCTCCTCGACGACTTGTTCGGGGCTGAAACGGTGGCCGAAGAAGCGAGTGGCGAAGTCGGCCACGCTCTGCCTGCGTTCCAAGCCGGTGGCATCTGGCCTCGAGATCATGGTGGCGCTCGTTCCGATCTGAACCAGGTCCTGGGCCGCGCACCTCTCTTTCAGACGCCGGACAAGCATCGCCACGTCTGCCCCCTGCCGGCCACGGTAGGTGTGGAGCTCGTCGAAGACCAAAAAGCGCAAGCCGCCGCCCACGCAAGGAGGTGTGCACCTCGCGGGACAAAAGCCGCGCCGAGGAGCCGGAAACCACGACAGTGGCCTTCTCAGTATCCATCAGGCGCCGGACGAATCGTTCCCAGCCGGAAATCACCTGGATCTCGTCTAAGAACCACCACACCAGCTCGCGGTCGCGGAACTGGGGGAACATGCGGTAGTACTCTTCGAGGAGCGCGTCGAGCTGGGAAAGGGGCAGCTCAGCCAAGCGGTCGTCATCGAAGCTCACGTACACCGCCCGTTCGGGGGCAAGTGCCTCTCGGTGGGCCTGCTGCACCTGGCGCAGGAACGTGGTCTTGCCCACCCGCCGCATGCCGAGCACGGTGTGGACCTTGTTTTTAATGGCGGGAAGCCGTGCATCCCGTGGGGTCAGGCCTTCGAGCTTGACGGGCTCGAGGCCCGCGACGAGCTTTTCTTGCAGCACCGGGTGTAACGCCGTGGAGGATAGATCACCGCATTCGTGTCCTGCTGACAAGGACACAATATGAGAATCCTGTCCTCGTCGAAAGGAGATAGGCTGACGAGCGGCACCGCAGGGTCCCAGGCCGCTAGTTCAGAGGAGCTCATAACCGCGGAAACTGCTCCCTTTTCCCAGCGCCCGCTCCACGAACGGCCCGCGCCCGTTCGTCGGCGGTGAGGAAAACCGAGGGAACGAAATACTGGTAGTCGGCAAGGACGGAAGAATGCACATCGAAGATCCTGCTCATGGCTTTTCTCTTTAGGGGATCATCAGCGGTCCTCGACCACGAGCTCGGCGACCGTCTTTTTCGTGCGCAGCTTTGCTACCGGTTTCAGGGGCTCGAGTTTCTGCCCGTTCCAGGAGAGCAGACCCGAGCGCCTGGCCGCCTCGATACGCTCTTCCAGAGAGGATACCACCGTAACGATCCGCCCTACGGGCTTGCCCCGGTAGGTGATCTCCACGATCTGGCCCGCCTTAACCTGCCGGAGGTAATGGCTCAGGCGGCTCTTGAGTTCCCGAATGCTCACGGTGATCTCGTTCATGGTCACTTCCATACTACATTCTATTGTGGCGTAGCCATGATGTCCGTGTCCCATGGATCTTGGGTAGTCTAGGCTTTCCTGTGTCAAGGAGTGGGACGGGGTCCGTTCTTAGCGCTGATGAGACTTCTAGAGAGGAGGATACCGCCGTGAAGGGTATGTCAGTGATTGAGAGTTTTCCGCAGGCATTTGAGGTTTTGGGGGAGACGGGAGTTAGTGGTCAAAAGTAAGAGGGAAAATATCGGGAAGCTGGTCGTGAGGTGCTTCAACGGAATCTTAGAGGGGAGGATGGAGAGTTACATTGATGGGAGGCTTGAGGAGATTCTTTCTCGTCGGGGTGTGGATCGTCTGGGGAATCCCAGCAGGCCTGGGGGGTTTCTCAACGATCTCTATGAGAGGGGTGGCGAAATGTGCTTGGCTACCTCCGCAAGGTGGACCACGATGCCACCAAGAAAGACCTCGAGCAGATCCACCATGCACCGAGCTTGAAGGAGGCCCAAAAGGCCCTGGGTAGGTTCTCTGAGCGTTGGGGGGGGGAATACCCTGAGCAGTGTGTTAGGTGGTCGAGGACGAGGAGGAGCTTTTGAGATTCTTCAAGATCAAGGAACGCTCCTTCTGGCCCAAGATCCGAACCACAAACGCCACCTAATGGAGATTTCGGGAGGTCAGAAGAAGGTCCCGCCCCATGGGGGTGTTCTGAGAGCGGACCTACATGGAACGGATCCTAAACGCTGTGTTCACATACGAAAACCTAAGGCACGGGACCCTTAAACCATTCATCACCCTGACACAAAACTCTTCAGATTACCGTTCCGGTACGCTCTTCCAATGCCTCTTGTTGGAACATCCTCCCCTCCTCAAAGCCCGATAGAGGGCACTTCGGCCTGAAACTCCTCAGTGTGAGGGTCCCCATGGAGCCCACAGAAGGCCCCTTTCATCGGGCCGCTTTCCTCCCTCCACTCACATCACCTGGGAGGTCCTGGTGAAGAG
>Ga0209227_1002720_pt1 | contig 12416 bp, 9 predicted proteins | sample YNPBryantNP2012_FD_185815 | JGI IMG/M metagenome (GOLD analysis project Ga0209227, IMG submission 185815) | Anoxygenic and chlorotrophic microbial mat microbial communities from Yellowstone National Park, USA - YNP Bryant NP 2012 (SPAdes)... ...
AGGCGGTCTTGAGGGCCAGTGTCAGGTCTTCGTTGGTGATTTCTTTGAGGAGCTCTCGGATACCCTGGTCGTTGACGTTCACCAGGTCGTCGAACACAAACATGAGGTTGCGGACGCTGTCGGCGAGTTCCGCATCGTAGTCTTCCAAAGCCTGCAAAATACTGTCGCTGGTTCGGCGGTCGCAGCGGTTGAGCAGTTCCGCCACGGTCTGCACACCGCCCACGACCTTGTAGCCTTCATCGGCCATAGACAGAAGTTCCTTTTCCAGCACTTCATCGACTTCGCGGAGCAAATCCGGCGGGACGGTCTCCAGCGTGGCGATCCGGTTCGTCACTTCGAACTGCAGATTCTCAGGAAGAAGCGAGAGCACTTCGCTCGCCTTCTCATGTTCCAGATGCACCAGGATGATGGCGATGGTCTGGGGGTGTTCGTTCTTGATGAAATTGGCCAGCACCCGGGAGTCCACATCCTGTAGATTCTTGAAGGGAATTTTTTGGTTTTCTTCTTCAATCTTGCTCAGCACTGCCCCGGCTTCTTCCGGAGGAAGCACGGCCGGCAGAAGCTTTTTCACAAAGACGTTTCCGGGGATTTGCACGGTTTGTTCCTGCTCGAGATTCTGGAGGAATTCCTTGAGCAGTTCGTCCACGGTGTCTTTGCCCACGGAGTCCAGGCGGGCGATTTGGGAGCCCAGCTTTTGGATTTCTTGAGGAGTAAGGTTCTTGAGGATTTGGGCCGAGCCTTGTTCGCCCAAAGCCAAGAGCACGGCGGCCGCTTTTTGAAGACCCGTGAGTTTCGCCATGGCCTAGACCTCCTCGCGCATCCATGAGCGGATGATCTGCGCCGCCTGCATGGGGTTTTCCTCAACGAGGGCAATAACCTGGTCCCGTAAAGGTAGAGTGCGGGGTGCTTCGAGCAGCTCTTCGGAGGATGCGGTTTCGGTAACCGCGGGGGGCAACTGAGGGGCCGCGGCTTCCTCGCCCATTTTCTGAAAACGCTTCATGAAGGGGCGGACCACGAACACGAAGACCAACACCGTGAGCAGCACGTTCAAAAGGAGCTGCTGGTGCCTTCGCAGCAGCGCCACGTATTTGTTTTCCACGGGCAGGGGCCCTGTCTGCGCATCTTCGGCCGCAAAAGCCACGTTGGAAACGGTCACTTGATCCCCCCGACCGTCATCGAATCCCACGGCCTTCTTCACCAGCTCTTCGAGGGTCTTCAGCTCTTGCGGGCTTCGCCCCACAAAGATCTTCTCCACGGCGCCGTTCTGGCCCGCCTGGGTCTGATACGGGCCGTCGACGATCACGGCCACGGAAAGCTTCTTGATGGTTCCGGGCGCTCGCACGATTTGGCGGTTCACGCGATTGATTTCGTAATTGACCGTTTCTTTTTGCCGGTTGAAGCTCTTTTGTTGCTTTTCTTCCGACTCCAAGACCTTGCCTTCGATGTTGATGGGAGCGTCGGGGTTGCCTCGAGGTTGAGGGGCCGTGCCTTGGGAATTTTCAAGGGTCCGCTGCTGGCTGCGAACGACGGCGCTGTCCGGGTCATAGACATCTTCGGCGATCTGAATGCGGCTGAAATCCAGCTCCACGGCTACCTGCGCCACGACCTTGTCCATGCCCACCACCCGGGCGAGCATGCCTTCCACCTTGGATCGCAGGTCTTCTTCCAGGCGATTCTTGATCTCCCATTGGGCCGGGCTCATCTCTTGCCCGTTTTCTGTTCCTTCCTTCTTGAAGAAAACCTTGCCGTCGGTGCTCATGATGGTGACGTTTTCGGGATCCAATCCCTTGACGGCGCTGGAAACCAGATGGGCCACGGCGTGCAGCTGCTTGGATCCCAGTTTGGCTCCCGGTTTTAGTTTGAGGAAAACCGAGGCCCGAGGCGGCTTGCGATCCTCGACGAAAAGCGTCTCTTCCGGCAAGGTCAGGTGCACCCGGCATTCCTGGACTTCTTCCATCTGAGAAATGGTGCGGCCCAATTCCCCCTGAAGCGCTCTTTGGTAGTTGATCTGCTGAACGAATTCGGTGCTTCCCAACCGCTGCTGGTCGAAAAGTTCGAAACCGATGCCGGACCCTTTGGGGAGTCCTTCGGAGGCCAGCACAAGGCGTGTCTCGTAAAGTTTTTCCTTGGGGACGGCGACGGCATGCGATCCCGTTAGCTTGTAGGGAATTTTCTTTTCTTTCAGGACGTTGACCACGGCGGCCAAGTCGGCCTCGGACAAGTCTGAAAGAAGCGGCGCATAGTCCACGCGGTTGACGGTGTAGGCCAGGTAGGCCACACTGCCGGCGAAAAGAAGGGCGGAGCCGATGGAAAGGATTTTCTGGGGAAGGGACAGGTGCGCGAAACTCTCGCGGGCTTTGCTGAAAAGGAGTTTCAGTTTCTCCATGAATGGCACGCCTCCTTTTCATGGACCTAGAATTGCATGCGCATCACTTCGTGGTAGGCTTCCAAAGCCTTATCTCGCACGCGCATGAGCAGCTTCAGGCCGATTTCCGCTTCTTGAAGCACGATCATGGTTTCGTGAATGTTTTGGGCCCCGCGAAGAGCGCCGTTTTGCATGGCTTCCTCGGCGTTGTTTTGGAGCGTGTTCACCTGCCCTACGGCGTTTTTGAGCTCGGCGGCAAAGGATGGCTCCCGGCCGGAGCCCGTCCCGTCGCGGAGCGGCTCGATGGCTTGAGGCGGTGCACTCCAGGGCTGTTGAATACGCATGGCATCGCCCTCCTAGGGCGCCTCAGCGGCCCAGTTCCAGGGCCTTGAGAGCGAGGGTCTTGGCAGTGTTCAGTGCGGCCAGGTTGGCTTCGTAGGAGCGGGCGGCGTTGAGCATATTGGCCATTTCCTCCACGGGATTGATGTTGGGCAGGCGCACCATCCCATCGGCGTCGGCGTCCGGATGGTTCGGGTCGTAGACCGCCTTGAAATCCCGCCCGTCAGGGACGACGGCGGCAACCTCCACCCGTTCCAGTTCCCCTTCCGCTGCTTCGCGCAGCAGAGCATCGAAATTCTCCTCGTGTGGCACACTTTCGTAGATCAGAGTCCGCCGGCGATAGGGCGTCCCCTCGGCGGTTCGGGTCGTGTGGATGTTGGCCAAGTTGGCCGAAAGGACATTGATCCACGCGCGATGGGCCTGAAGCCCCGATGTACTGATTTTCATGGAAGTTTCAAAGTCCATCAGCGCCCTCCTTCAATGGCTGTGCGCAACAGGGTGAACTTTTTGTTGAGCAAGGTCAGCATAAACTGGTACTCGACGCTGTTGTGCGCCAGGAGCGTCATTTCCGCATCCAGATCCACCGGGCCCGTTTCCACCAGTTCGGGTTCCTTGAGGATCTCTTCCACAGACGAGGGATCACGATGGAGCGGGGATGTGCGCACCAAGGAAATCCCGCCCTCTTCCATCGAATCCCGCAAGGCTTCCTCAAAGGACAACCGCTTGGCCACGTAGCGCGGCGTGTTTATGTTAGCCACGTTGGCCGCCACCACCTTCTGGTTGAGGGCGCTCAGGTTCAGCCGATCCTGCATCAGCCCCACGGTGCGATCGATAGGATGCGTCCCTGCCATGGCCTCCTCCGGTGATGATCCTCTTAAATAAAGTCTCGTACCAGTCGGGCGCGGGATCACACCGTCCCGGCCCCGTTATTTAGGAGTTGCAAGGCCTATACCAGGGCCGAGGGCCCTTTTTTTCACACGGCGGCGGCCCTCAGGGCATTATGGCCCCTTGGGGAAGCCAAAACCTTGACAAGTCTTGGGACCCCGCCGTGCGTCAAGGAACTGACCATCGGTTTCAGAGGGTCTCTGGGATGTCTTGGGCGTATTCATGGAGTTTGTTTCGAAGCGTTCGGACGCTGATTCCCAGGATTTCGGCGGCTCGAGTGCGGTTTCCGTCGGTGGTGGCGAGAGCCTTTTGGATCAGGCGCCGTTCCATGTCTTCCAGGCTCATGAGGGGAAGCGGGCCTTCCGGGGTGTCTTCCACGGGGTCCCATTCCAGGTCGTCGGGTTGCAGCACCGGCCCTTCGGACAAGAGCACGGCTCTTTGGAGGACGTTTTCCAGTTCCCGCACATTTCCAGGCCAGGAATAGCTCTGCAGTTTTTGAATCGCTTCGGGAGAGGCTTCTCGGGCGGAAGAGCCGTGGATTTTTTGAAAGCGCCGCAGGAAGTATTCCACCAGCACGGGGATATCGTCCAGACGGTCGCGCAGAGGCGGAATTTTCAGTGGAATGACGTTCAAACGATAATAGAGATCCTTGCGAAAGCGCTGTTCCCGCACTGCTTCTGCCACGTTGAGGTTGGTTGTGGTGAGGACCCGCACATCGATGGGCACGGGGTAGCGGCCGCCCAGCCGGTCGATTTCCCCTTCCTGCAGGACACGCAAAAGCTTGGCCTGAAGGTGGATGGGAATTTCGGTGATTTCATCCAAAAGAAGCGTGCCTTGGTGGGCGAGTTCGAATTTGCCTTTGCGCAACCGGTTGGCTCCCGTAAAGGCACCTTTTTCGTAGCCGAAAAGTTCGCTCTCCAGAAGGCTTTCGGGAATGGCCGCGCAATTGACGGCCAAAAAAGGGCCGCGGGCCCGGCGGCTGTGCCGGTGAATGTAGCGGGCGAAGAGTTCCTTGCCCGTGCCGCTTTCTCCCTGAATGAAGACCGTGGCGTCGCTGGCGGCCACCTTGAGGGCCATGGCTTTCAGCTTCAGCATGGCGGGATTGCGGGTGATGATCTCGTCGCTCGAGCCTGGACCGGAAAGCTCGATTTTTCGTGCTTCCCCCTGACGGCGCTCGTCCAGCCAAGCCAAGGTCTGCGTGATTCGCTCACGGCTCACGGGAAGCACCCAAAAATCCTGGGCGCCTCGTTGCATGGCCTGGACGGCCAGATCCAGGGAAGGCTCGGCGCTGAGCACGATGACGGGAAAGGGGTCGTCCAGGGATTGGACGTGCTCAAGAAATGTCAAAGCCTCCGTTCCCGAACCGTTTACGGTGACGAAAGCCGCCTGGGGAAGGTCTTCTTCCAGAAGCGAAAGGGCCTGGGATACGGTTTTGACCACAGTGCACCGGTGGCCCAGGTCTTCCACCATGGGGCGGACCGGGGAAGCCGGTGTCAGTCGACTTTCCAGGAAAGCCACGTGCATGGAATCCGTCGACCCTTTCTTGCGATCCAGGAGGGCTGCGCTTTCAGCCGTCATGATGCCCCCGCGTCCTTTTCCGGTGCCAAGGGGCCAGACGGCTGCAGCCTGAGGTAGTCCAGTTTCTGCTTTGCGGCGGTTTTCCACAGTTCCTTGGAGGACTGAAGCAGTTCGGCAAGAATTTTTTCCGCTTGGTCTTTTCGGCCCTCTTCCAGTAGAAGCATGGCCTTTTCGTACGTGAGCTGGTTGCGCAAATCTTCCGACTGCACCTTGACGATTCCCAGGTCCAGCAACCGGACGGCCTGGTCATAGAGGCGGTTTTTCTGGCGCACTCGACTGGCCTTGAGGCTCAGGGCCACGAGAAGCGACAGATCTTCCCAGTCGGAGCGGCTGAGGCAGTGCTCCGCCCACGGCATGGCGGCCTCATCCTTTCCCGTTTCCAGGTAACTGAGCGCCAACATGGCCGCCAAGTCCGTGGGAACGTGGTGCGGGTCTCCCCGGCGTTTAGCAAGACCCTCCACGCAGCGGATCACAGACGCGTAGTCTTTCTGGGAAAAGGCGATCCGGGCCAGGAGTTCTTCTTTGGCGTCCATGAGGTTACCATCGGTGAGGGCCTGGCACAGGGATTTGGCCTTGTCCACCTGCCCCATTTCGTAAGCCGTGCGCGCAACGGCCAGTTTCCACAGGTCCTTGGGGTCCTTTTGGGCGAGGGTTTCATAGAGGGCCATGGCGTCAGGGCAGTATCCTAGGGATTCATAAGCCCGGGCGACACAGGAGAGCGCTTCCAGCCCGTCGTCGTCCTGGAACCCAAAGGGGTCTTCTCCGTAGAGATCGATGACGCCCTTGAGGTCTCCCGCTTCAAAGCGCTTTTTGACAAGGGACTGAAGCACCTTTTGGCGCAGTCGACGCAGGTCGTCATAGACGGGCGCCTTGTCGCCGGACTTCAAGGCGGCGTCGATGCGCTGCAGGCTTCTTTCCGCCTGCCCCGCCAGATAGTCTCCGTAGGCCAGCTTGAACTGCACGAAATGTTTGAGCGGTCCCGCCAGCGGACGCGATTCCAGGTCCTTGTAAATCTTCAAAGCTTCTTCCTGCAGGTCGCCGCCTTGGGTTTCGTAGTATTCGGCTTTTCGAATCCGGCCGATGAGATCCCCTTCCGAATCGGGGTAATGGACTTGAATGTGGGCGTAAAGCCTATCGGCCTGGGTTCGGTTCCCTTCATGAAGGTATGTTTCGGCGATCCGTGCCAGGACGATGTCCTTGTCCGGGATATCCGGGGCCAGATTGAGGTAACGCAGGAGGGCGGACCGACTCGCTGAAAAATCCTTCAGAGCGAAGGCCGCTTCTCCGAGTGTTTTCAAGATTTCGGGTTTTTGAACGTGGGCGTCGGGGTGCGTGTCCAAGAGGCGCTTTAGGATCTCAAGAGCTTCGGGCGCTTTTCCGGCGCTGACGTAGACTTGGGCCGTGCCCAGACGCGTTCGAATGAGCTCATCGGGCTTTAAGGGAAATTTCTCCGCCTCCTGAAAAGCCTTGAGGGCTTCCAGAGGGGTGCCACGAGCGGCGTGGATTTCTCCCAGCCGAATCCAAGCCCGTGCGGTGTTTTCATCGCGGGGATGTTCATCGATGAGCCGTTGGTAATAGCGTTCGGCCTTTTTCATATCACCGGCGGTCTCAAGGACCTGCGCGGAGCGCAGCAACGCACGAGAGCGGTGCGGGTTTTGCGGGTCTTTCTGGAGGGCTCTTTGGTATGCGGCAACGATCTGTTCGGCGGTTTGCGGCAGAGCCCCTTTCAGTTCTTCGTAGGTCAAGTCCGCTACCTCGAAAGGGGATTGGACCTCGATGGGGCGAACGATCTTTTTCGCGTGGGCGTCTGCTTCTTTATCCTTGGAAGTTTTTGCATCAGAAGGGTTCTCCGGCCGGGGTGTCGCATCCGAAGCCGAATCAGGAAACGCACCCTTCGGTTTCCCGGCCAAAGGCATTGTCGCCCCGGGAGACGCCGAGGCGTCCTCGTTCTTTAGTTCGCCGGTTGGCGGTGCCGAAAGTTTTTCAGCTTCTTTGAAACGAAGCGAGCTCACGCCGGGCAACCCGAAGTCGATAACCAGGCGGTAGCCGTCTTGAGGGCGTCGGACGTCTTCCAGAGTAAAAATTTTGGCCTGTGCCATGTCTTCTTTGAGAAAAACCTTAAGCTGCGGTTCCTGTCCGCCCTTTTGGAGCACGAGTTTCTGAATCTTTCCGCGAGGGGTTCGAGGAAGAATCTTTGGAGCATCCGGGCTTTCCAGGGCGCCGAAGGAGATAACCCATTGGCGATCCGTAAGGCGGGAGACCGAAATCGGTCGATCGCCGGTGCAGTCCGCCACAAGCCGCGTGTGGGTGGGATGAAGGCCGATGCGCACCTCGTGAAGGACGGTCGCTCCCCAGGCCGGAAGGGCAAGCAAGGCATCCAGGAAAAAAACGACAGCCCACATCCTTTGTCGTTTCATGGCGATCCGTCCTGTGTGATGATCCCCGGCATCCACGCCTTTCGGAAAAGGGTCTGTTTACCGGCGGCGCGCTCCGTCCGGCCCAGCCCTTCGGCTCATCGGCGCCCATGGCCAACTTTTCCCAGGCGCGGGTCTCCCTCTCTTCGGTTTTTTCAAGAATAGCAACGGATATACCAATCACCCAGAAAAGGCGGGACGCTCTGTGGACGTGGCCTTGGCGGCCACCGCATCCATGCGACGCCGGTGCCACAGAAGGGATGGACGTGGGGCGCTCTTTCCCCGAAAGCGCCGATTCCTTCGCAAAGGTGAGGGCTGTCAAGAAAATGACGAAAGAAGGGGCGGGCTCGGGGCTTTTCGCACAAGCCCCGAGGCCCGGTGCAAAGGCGGCTTTAGACGTAAAGGCCTTTGATGTGGCGGTGGAGTTCGCGGGTTTTTTCCATGCGGGCGCGATCCCGATCCAGGGCGATGGCGTTCAGTTCCTCTTGGAGCGGCACGAGTTCGGGGGCGTCGTGGGGCTTTCCCGCACGATGGGCGTCGATCATGGCGCGGTACAGGGCAATCATGCGGCTGATGAGGCTCACCGCGTATTCGCGGCCTTGGACTTTAAGGGTCGTCAGCCCCAGGTCCATGTAGTCCCAGAGTTCCTTGCCGTTAATGGCAAAAGCCACATTGGGGTGGCGCCGAATTCGATCGTTGATGCTTTGGATTTCCTGGTCGCTTCGGCCGCGTTTTTTCAGCACCTTTTCCCTTTGTTCGTCCGTCAAAAGGCACAGGCGAAAGCAGCTGCCGCTTCGGTCGGGCCAGCCTTCGTATTCCACGATTTCGTTCCCGTCTTCGTCGTAATAGATCTTCTTGATATAGGAGTCGCTGATGAGTTCATGAAAGCTGCAGTTGCCCACGCCGCCGACGCAGCGGTTGCCGTGGATGAGCACTTCCGTGCCCACCCCTTCCGCATCAGCGTTGGCCTTGAAGTGGCGGAGCTTTTCCACCGTGTTGATTTCCGTGCTCGCCACAATCTGGTGCACGCCATAGGCCTTGTATTGGGCGATTTGGGACCGGGTCTGGATGTTACACCCCACGCTGGCGTGGATGACCAGTTCCGGGAAATTCCGAGCCACCATTTGCATCACCGCCGGGGTTTTGACGATCACTCCTTCGGCGCCCCATGCGGCGTACTTGGCGATCTTTTGCATGGCGAGCATGAATTTTTCTTCCGGGATTTCCGCATTGAGCGCCACCCGGATTTTTCCTCTAAACGGCTTGGCGACTTCGACGGCCTCGCGGATTTGGGAATCTTCCATTTCCCACGCGCACTTTCTGCGGCTGAACCCTTTGGATCCGACATAGACCGCATCGGCGCCGCTTTTGAGCACGCCTTCCACCATTTCAAGACTGCCACCCGGGGCCAGCAGTTCGTTCATAGGGGCCTCCTTTGAGCATTGAGTGCCGCTCGCGCCGAAAGAGAGCAGGATGTGACGATTGAATTTCATCCTAATGAAATGGCCTGTCGAACGCAAGACCCTCATGGTTGCGCCGACCGTTTCTTCGACGAACAAAATAAGGCTTGCCCGCATAGCTTGGGACAGTGTAAGCGATGTGGCGACATAGGCGTTTTCCAGGAGCGATGGGCGAGAAAAGCCCTCGGCCCGCCGAGAGCGCCCGCGCTCTTTTCCTTGGATCGGGGGCACACGGGCAAGCACGCTGCGTCAGGCCGAGCCGCCCGGGCTCGAGCCACGGCGGAAGTGTTTGCGGGAAGAAAAGAAAATCTTCGCTTTTCCGGTACCACCTCCGAAAGGGCATTCACGGGAGGAAAGAACGATGAAAAGGCGGGGAATGAAAAGGACGATGCCGCGTTGGGTTCTGGCAGTTCTTGCGGCGGTCGTCGTGGTTTTCGGCACGGTCTCGGCGGCCAAGGCCCTGAGCGCTCCGGAGGCGCTGGTGGACCGGGCCCGCGTGACGTTGGACAGCTTGACTTCAGATCCCAACTTTTCCTGGTTGAAAAACTACCTTCGATACGCCCGCGGCGTGCTCATCATCCCGCAGTTTCTTAAAGGAGGCTTCATTATCGGCGGATCGGGCGGCTCCGGTGTGTTCCTCGCACGAGAACCGCAAACGGGCGCCTGGAGCGAACCCGTTTTCTACACCATGGGGGGCGGGAGCATCGGGTTGCAGATCGGAGCCAGCGCAGCCGAAGTGATCCTCATGGTCCGCACCGATCGAGGGGTCGAGGCCTTTTATTCTTCCACGTTCAAACTCGGGGCGGACGCTTCGGCCGCCGTAGGCCCTGTGGGGATGAGCATGGAAGGATCCACCCCCCATAACCTGAGCGCCGATATCCTCTCGTTCGCCAAAGCGAAAGGCCTCTATGCCGGCATGTCTCTCGAAGGGGCCGTGGTCAAGGTTCGAGACGACTGGAATCTGGAATACTACGGCAAAGCCGTGGGCCCCATGGACATCATCATCCGCAAGGCGGTGAGCAACCCTCGGTCGGCGCCGCTCCAGCAGCGCCTGGAAGCCATTGCCTCGGGCCGCTGAGGCCGCTCCACGCGCCCCATGTTCCCAGGCAAAAACTCGGCGCAGCCGATGGCCTTAGGGAAGACCTTTCAGGGAACCACCTGAAATCCTGGGGGAAGGGTGCCCTGAAGCAAACCGGCGATCCAAAGGTGTTCATCGCGGAAGCGGGCTTCGTCCGAAGCTGACGCGTACCGGGAGGCGCCGCTGCTGGTGAGGCGCACAATATCCTCGGTCCAGGGCATGCCCCTTTCCAGGAAAAAGGACCTCAACACGGCGTTCAGCTTGTGCGACGACACCCGGCTTCCGCTCTCTCGAAGAAACCACCGCCTCGGCGCATACCGATGCAAGTTTTCCAGAGCTTCGGCGATGGCGTGCCCAAGGCGCGCATCGGGCACGGCGGCACCGGTTTCCGCGTTGAAGAGCTCCGGTCTCATGCCCGCCGTGGATGCACTCACGATGCACGGAAGATTCGAACGGAAATATTCCATCACGGCACGGCAGGCGTTTTCGTAAAGGGATAGATGGACGCCGAGACGGCAGAGGGCCAAGAGGCCGGGAACGTCGGATCGGCGTACGTTGGCGCACACGGCCACCCGATCCTTCAGGGACCGATCCGCGACGTGTCGTTGAAAAAGAGCCACATTCTCGGGGCGTCCCCGGCCGAGAAACAGCGCCTTTATGTTGGAAAGTTCGGGCTGGGTCAGGAGATCCAGCATGAGGCCGTGGCGCTTTCGCGCCATATCATCAAAGGTGGCGTTGAAGACAATATGAAAATCTTTCGGCCCTTCTGCAGGCGCCTCGGGAAGGTCCTCGAGAAAATCGCCGTGGGCCAAAGGGACGGGAACCGCGCCGTCCTGGGTCGTGAGAAACGCGGCATCTTCAGTGCCGCCCACGCCGAACAGGCAGGGTTCCTCCAGGGCGCAAAAGAAACGCCACCAGCTGTGCCGCCACACCACGCCCATGGGCGGTTCCACGAAAAGGACGAACCGCCGGCTGATTTCCGCGAGAAGGTTTTTGTCCGTCACAAGGTAAGGGAGGGAAAAAAGGCGGAGGACGCCTTTTTCCCCATCCTTTTTAGGTTTTTTAAGAATTTGCATGAAATGCCGAATCCTGAAGATTCGATCGGCCTTTTCCCGCCGCTTGGCATCCAGCTTTTCCTGCTCTTTTTGAAAAAAGGCCGTCATTTCGGCTTGGGAATCGGACGGTTCGCCCGCACGGGGGGGGCTCTCCGCCCATGAAAAACGCACGAGGCCTGAAGTTCCTTGCGGGGAAAAAGTCTGGGTTGGCCACGATGCCAGGCGCCGCCATTGGCCGGGGTAGGGAAGGAGCGTAAGGGTCAGCCGAGCCTGCTCCCGCACTGCAGGGTTGGGGGCGTCGGCGGCGAGACGTTCCAGCCGGAAACCTGTGCGGCGCAGCCACGCATAGGGAGCGTTCAGGCCCGGGCCGGATTCCAGTTGAGGCCGGTGCCTGACCGTGAGCGCGTCCAGAGCGCGCCATAAATTCCAGCGCAGCCGGGCATATTGGCCCGGCGTCTTTTCCGTCCCAAAGGAACCGTCTTCCAGCGTCCTTTCAAAGTCTTCCAGAAAGCGCAGCGCGTCTTCGTAAGCCAGATCGGACCCCGTCACGGCAGTGTTCCATGAAGGGCGGCGAGTAGCCCCAAAAGCACGCAGCAGCTCAGCATCTCGACCCGGGGCCACGGTGGCACCTCCACGGGAACGTCATCTCGGTATCCGCGGGCGGCCAGGGCCAGGGTGATGGATTCCGCCCGGTTCACAGCTTTTCGGAAAAGCGGCAGAATCACGATTTTCATGCGCCGATAAGGGTTCTTGGATCGGTCTCCCAGGCGCGCCCGGCAGGCCGTGCGGATCTCCTCCACATCATCCAAAAGCTTTGCGAAAAGGTGCACGGACAATGCGGCCATGACGGCGACCCTTCGGGCGGGAACGAAAGGGACAGGCCTGAGAACCCACAGGACGGCTTTTTGAACCTCCGCGGTATTGGTCGTGGCCGTAAAAAGAACAGCCCAAAGAGTCATAAGGGCTAGCCGCCACAAGGAGACGGCCGCCGCGGCGACGGAGTCCGGCGGGAAAACCTCGAGGAGGTTTTGAGGCAGCTTCGGGAGCGCTTCCCAGGAGACGGCCTGCACCGAAAAAAGGAGTACCAGGAAGGGAGCCCAGGCCCGGATCGTCCGCAGAGGAAAACGCCACGGCAGACGGGCTGCGGCATAAAGGGTGGCGAGCGCTCCCGTGACGACGGCCAAAACAATAGGTTCGGCACAAAGCAAAGCGGCGGTGACGATAGCCATCCCGAAAAGTTTG
>Ga0209227_1002722_pt1 | contig 12406 bp, 9 predicted proteins | sample YNPBryantNP2012_FD_185815 | JGI IMG/M metagenome (GOLD analysis project Ga0209227, IMG submission 185815) | Anoxygenic and chlorotrophic microbial mat microbial communities from Yellowstone National Park, USA - YNP Bryant NP 2012 (SPAdes)... ...
GCCACGGCCTGCCAGCCCTCTTCCAGCATCATGTCGTGGGCCATGTCGAAAAACTCGGCCTGGGTGCCGTAGGCCCGCGCCGTGGCCTCGACCTCGGCGACGGAGATCAGCCTGTCGCCTCTGGCGCCCAGGACAAGCAGCGGCGTGGTGACCCGCCTGGGACGGGGCAGGTTCAGGAGCAGAATGTCCAGGTAGGCGCGATACGACTCGTCCTGCAGGCGCTCGAAACAGGCCCTCACCCGCTCCGGGGGCATCGTGGCCGAGAAGAGGCCCTCGCGGGCCAGTTCGGGTGTGGCCACGACCGGCCACATGCTGAGCGTCAGGTTGACCTTCAGAAAGGCCAGGGGATGCCGCAGCGCAAAGCGCAATGTGGCGCCCAGCAGTCCCTGGGGCGGGACGGCGGCCAGCAGGATGGCGGCCGGCGCCTGATGCGATTCCAGGTATTTCTGGACGATCCCGCCGCCCATCGAGTGACCGATCAGCACCGGCGGGGCCGGCAGTTGAGCGGCCACCTGTTCCACATCGGCCACATAGTCGGCCAGGGTGTTGCGGCGCAGCTTTGCGCGGCCCTCACTGGCCCCGTGGCCGCGCAGGCTCAGGGCATAGGAGCGGTAGCCGTGGGCGGCAAAGTAGGGCAAAAAATATTCTTCCCAGCACCAGGCGCCGTGCCACATGCCGTGGACAAACAGGATCGGGGTGGGCCGCGCCTGCCCGTCAGGCTGTCGGGAGATCACTTCGAGTTGCATGACCCCTCCTCCAGAGCCGCAAGCTCTTTCCACACTTCGCGCAGGCCGCGCAGCGTCAGGGTGCGGACCATGGCCCGCTGGTAGTCGGCGGTGGCGCGCACATCGGTGATGGGCCGGCTGGCGGCCATGGCCAGTTCGGCGGCCTGCGCAAAGGTTTCCTCGCCGGGCGGCTGCGCTGCCAGCAAGGCCTCGGCCTCCGTGGCGCGGATGGGGGTCGGGGCGACCGAGCCCAGGCCGATGCGGAAGCGGCAGCCGGAGGGAGTGCCGTCGCGGTAGCCCAGGACCGCCACGCCGACCAGGGCCAGGTCCCCGGATCGGCAACGGCCCAACTTGAGGTAGCGGGCAACGGAGGGGAGCGGCGGAAAGCGGATGGCCGTCATCAGTTCGTCGGGTTGGAGGGCGGTCTGGCCGGGACCCCGGAAAAAGTCGGCGGCGGCCACCACTCGCTCGCCCGCAGGCCCGTAGAGGATCAGGTCCGCCTCCAGGGCCAGGATTGCCGGGGCGGTGTCGGCGCAGGGGGAGGCGTTGCACAGGTTGCCGCCGATGGTCGCCCGATTGCGCACCTGGTAGGAGGCCACGCTCCCCGCCGCCTGGGCCAGCAGCGGGTAGTGGGCCAGCACCTCCGGGTGACGGGCCAGTTCGTTCATCGTCACCGCCGCGCCGACGGTCAACCCCGCCTGCCCGTCGTAGACGATCTCCCTCATGCCGGGCAGGCCTTTGACATCCACCACCAGGCGCGGGCAGAGCCTGCCGTCGCGCAGGTTGGGGAACAGGTCGGTGCCGCCCATCAGCAGCCGCGCCGCCGGGCCATGCGCCTGGAGAAGGCGCACCGCCTGGTCGGCTGTCTCAACACGCACATAGTCAAAAGTGGGTAAGCCGGGTCTGGCAAACATATCGTTTCTCTCCTGAGCTTCACACATCGCCCTGCTCTCGCCAGGCTGCCACCTGGTCAGCAGAGCAGCCCAGCAACTCCACCAGCACCTCCTCGGTGTGCTCGCCCAACCGGGGCGGCGGGCGGCGCACCGCTGCCGGCGTCCCCGACAGTTTGTAAGGGAAGCCGGGAAAGCGCACCGTGCCGGCGGTGGGATGTTCCGCTGCCAGGATCATCTGCCGCGCCTGGGCCTGGGGGTGGGCGAACACGTCCGGGATGGTGTTGATCGGTCCACAGGGCAGGCCGGCCCTTTCAAATTCGGCCAGCCACTCGCCGGCATCGCGGCTCTGGAAGATGGCGTCCAGGATGGCGCGCAACGCCGGGCGATTGGCGACGCGGCTGTTGTTGCTGGCAAAGCGCGGGTCCTCTTTCAGCTCCGGCCGGCCGATGACGTCGCATAGACTGGCCCATTGCCGGTCGTTGGCCACTGCCAGGGCAAACCAGCGGTCGCGGGCCGGGAAGGCTTCGTAGGGGGTGATGTTGGGATGAGCGTTGCCCAACCGGCGGGGCGGCTCGCCACCGACCAGATAGTTGGAGGCGACGTTGGTCAGCAGGGCAGCCGACGTGTCCAACAACGACAGGTCGATCAACTGCCCCTCGCCGGTCCGTTGGCGGGCGTGGAGCGCGGCCAGCACCGCCGTTGCGGCGAACATCCCGGCGGTGATGTCCACAATGGGGATGCCCACCCGATAGGGAGGCCCTTCTTCCGGGCCGGTGATGCCCATCAATCCCCCCTCGGCCTGGATGACGAAATCGTAGCCGGGGCGCTCAGCGTAGGGACCGGTGCGCCCATAGCCGCTGATGGAGCAGTAAACCAGGCAGGGGTTGAGGGTGTGCAGATCTTCATAGCCCAGGCCCATCTCCTCCAGGGTGCCGGTGCGAAAGTTCTCGACCAGGACATCAGACCGGGCAGCCAGGCGGCGGACGATCTCTTGCCCGGCTGCGCGTTTCAGGTTGACGGTGATGCTGCGCTTGTTGCGGTTGGCAGCCAAAAAGTAGGCCGACTCACCTGGATAGGGGCCGTATGGCTGCCCGACGAAGGGGGGTCCCCAGCCCCGGCTCTCGTCCCCCCGGCCCGGCATCTCGACCTTGATCACATCGGCCCCCAGGTCGCCGAGCATCATCGTGCAGTAGGGGCCGGCCAGAGCGCGGGTCAGGTCCAGAATGCGGATGCCTTCGAGCGGTTGCATTGGTCTCTCCCTGATATGAGTAGCCCAGGATTCATCCTGGGCTACCGGGTCAACTGCTCAATCCGTCTGACATGCTCCGGTTCGTAGCAATCCCCAAATCGTGTTTTGGGCAATGCTGCTTTCCGGGCCATCAGCTCCTCGTATTCCTCATCCTCCACCATCGCCACGCAGCGCCCGATGGACGATTCGCCGTCCACAAACCGCCACGGGAAAAAGCCGATGGTCGCCCGGCGGTTGCAGAGCAGGTCAATGTCGCCGCCCAGACACTCGGCATGGATGATGTGATGGGGAAACATTTCGATGTGCATGAGCTGGTACTTGTCGGGCGTGAACCGTTCTTCCAGCGTCGTGCCGTACATCTGACGGAAGACCCGATCGGCCTCGGCGGCCTGTCTGGGCATCCAGGTGCGGATGATGGTGTTCATCGGGTGATCGGCGCTGCCGCAGTCCACGCCGATCCAGCGGATCTTTTTCTCCCTGGCCCACAGGGCAAACTCCCGGTCCGGGCCAGGGTGCTGGACCATGTAGCGGATCTCATCGGCGGTCGGCATGTCCCAGCCAAAGTGATGGTAGCCGGTGTGGATGATCAGGATGTCGCCCTCGCGCACCTCGACCCGCTCCTCGATCATCGGGGGGGTGTAGATCTGATAGTCGCCCGTCGCGTCCGACAGGTCCACCACGACCCCTGGGCCGACCAGGAACTCGTTCAGGTCCAGCGCGGCGATATCCTTGCCGGCGGTGAAAAAGTGGATCTCCCCGTCCAGATGGGTGCCGAGATGGTTGGAATGGGTCAGGAGCTGCCCATTGGCCCCATTGGGGGCCAGTCGCTTGAAATACTTGACCTGCAACGGCTCATAGGTGGGCCACGGCGGCGTGCCGATGCCCAGAGGGATGGTTAAGTCAATCAGTTTCATGTCTGTCACTCCTTGGCATATGGTTTGCCCAACGCTTCCGGTTTGGCGGCTCCCCACCGGAGCCGAAACCAGCGGGTAGCCATGAGCAGCAGGACCCCGATCGTGGCGGCAAAGGGAACCATTCTCCACAGGTAGCGAGACATAATGCCCGGGAGCAGGAGTTGCGGATTCAGGGAGAGTTGCCACAGGGTCCCGTACAACAACGACCCGCCCAGCAGAATGACCGGGTTCCACATGGAGAAAAAGACAAGAGCCAGGGCGATGAATCCCCAGCCACCCAAAAAGTTATAGTTCCAGACCGGGTTATAGTCCAGCGCATAGATCGCACCGGCCAACCCCATCAGCATCCCGCCGACCGTGACACACAGATAGCGGGTCTTTGTGACATGAATGCCCGACACCTCGGCAACGGCAGGATTCTCCCCCACCGCCCGGATGCGCAACCCCAGGCTTGTCCTGGAAAGCAGGAACCAGGTCACGGCCACCAGCACAATTCCCAGGTAAAAGAAGGGGGAAAGGCCCAGGAAGGTGGGAATGCGCTCCATCCCCAACGGTCCGGTATAGGGATTGCCGATGTAGGTGGTCAGGCCAAAGCCCAGGATCCAGAGGCCCATGCCGTTCACCACCTGATCCCCTCCCAGGGTGATGGAAAGGAAGCCGTGGAGCAGGCCGAGCAGGCCGCCGATGGCGATCCCCACCAGAAAGCCGAGCCAGTAGCTGTGGGTGGATTGAGCCGCGATGAACCCCAGGGTGGCGCCGAACAGCATCACCCCTTCGACCCCAACATTCAGCACGCCGGAACGCTGGTCTATGAGTTCACCGAGGGCGGCGAAGATAAAGATGGTCGAGGCTTCCAGACTCCTAATGATGAATTCCCACATGGGCGCTCTCCCCTGTTTTGATCCAGACGATCTTGTAGCGGAAGAAGAACTGAAAAGCCACAAGAGAAATCATCAGAACGCCGAGCAGGGCATAATCCACCCCAAAGTTCATGTGGAGCTCGCCCTGGATGAACCGGCCGCCGATGGACAGGCCGCCAAAGAGCAACGCAACCGGAATGGCAGCTACCGGGTCTCCCAGCGAGATCAGGCCGCAGATGATCCCGTAGAAGGCCAGATCGCCAAAATATCCATAGTTGCGCGAGATTTTGTACACGCCGGGGACGGCGGCGAAATAGTGATACGCCGCCAGGCCGGCCAGGGCGCCCCCCAGGAGGAAAACCAGGAAGGGGATCTTGAAAGGGCTGACCCCGGCGTATTGAGCGGCCTGCGGGCTGTGGCCGTAGGCTCGGATCTGGTATCCGATTCGAGTCCTGGCCAAGACAAAGGACAACAGCGCCGTGATCCCCAGGGCCAGGAAGATCGTAAACGGGATCTCCTGGATCAAAGGGGGGTAGACGGCGTAGGGGAGCTCAAAGCTCTCACTCCTCCCGCCCGGATTCATAAAGGGTCCCCCCTCTTTGATCATCTGGGCCACCAGCCAGGAGGCGATAGAGTTCAGCATCATGGTCACCACGATCTCATTGACGTTGAACCTGCCCCGCAGAAAGCCGGCAATGGCGCCAAACGCTGCACCTCCCACGGCTGCGGCGAGCAACATCAGCGGGATGACGAGTTCGGGCGAGAGGTCGGCATGGCGCGATGCCTTGCCGCCAAAGGCAAACACCACGGCAAAGGTGCTCAGCGCCCCCATGTAGAACTGCCCGGTCATGCCGATGTTCCACAACCCGGCCCGAAAGGGGATGATGAAAGCGTAGGTACACAGCAACAGGAATATGAAGCGGTTGATCGTCAGGGGCAGGCCATAACGATTTGTAAAGGCATACGCCAACATCTTTTGATAAGCGGTCAGGGGGTTGATCCGGGCCAGAATGAAGATCAGGCTAAAGAGGGCAAGGGCAAAGGCAATGGCCAGTCCTGAGATGAGGGCTGCCTGCCAGCCGGCAAAAGTTACCCTCTTTTCAAATTTCAAGCGATGCTTGCCGGTGCTCATGACTCCTGTCCTTTCTTGTCCAGGCCGGCCATGAGGGTGCCCACCTCCTCCCGGCTGGCCTGATCGCCGGGGAAGAGGCCCATCAGCCTGCCTTCGTAGATCGGGGCGACCCAATCGCTCAGCGACAGAATCTCATCCAGATCTTCCGAGATGAGGAGAATGGCCGCTTTTTCCTTCCTGGCCTCCATCAACTTGTTCTGAACAAACTCGGTGGCTCCGACGTCGAGGCCCTGGGTGGGGAGGTTGGCGATCAACAGCCGGGGTTTGCGGGCCAGGACCCGCCCCAGGATCAGTTTTTGCAGATTCCCGCCGGACAGGTTTTTGGCTTTCACCTCAGGGCCGGGGGTTATGACATTGTACTCGGCGATGATCTCTTCGGTCAGGCGGCGTATCTTCTGGTAATCCATGATGCCGTAGCGGGCATACTCGTCATCAAAGTAAAAGTTCATGGCCACATTTTCCACCAGGGAGAAATCGGCGATCGACCCCACGTCAATCCGCTCGGCGGGGATGTAGCCGATCCCGGCCTGCCATCTGTCCAACAGGGAAGCATGGGTGATCTCTTTGCCATCCAGGATGACCTTGCCCCGCTCCGCCTTGCGCAGGCCGGCCAGCACTTCAGCCAGTTCCTGTTGGCCGTTGCCGGAAACGCCGGCCAGGCCCAGGATTTCACCGGCCCGAATGACAAAAGAGACACCATCCACGGCCAAAACCCCTTTGTCATTGCGGGCCGAGAGGTTTTCTACCTGGAGAACCGGTTCCCCGGCTTCCACCTGGACCTTTTCGATCCGAAAGATGACCTCGCGGCCTACCATCTCCCGGGCCAGGCTCGCCTCTGTGGCCTGTTTCGTCTCCAGACGGGCGGTGACTCTGCCCCGTCTCAGCACCGTCACCCGGTCGCTCACGGCCAGCACCACCGGGAGCTTATGGGTGATGAAGGGGATCATGGCCAGCTCATCGCGGGCCATGGCTTCAATAGAGGCCAGGAGCTTTTCCGTCTCCAGGGGGGTCAAGGCCGAGGTCGGCTCATCCAGAATGAGCACCCGGGCTCCACGATACAGCGTCTTCAAGATCTCGACGGCCTGCTTTTCCCCTTCGGAAAGTTGCCATACCCTGGCCCCCAGGTCCAGATGAAAGCCATATTTTTCGCACAGTTCGCCGATCTCCTTTTCCGCCTTCTTACGGTTCAGGATTTTGCCGGCCTGTGGATGACCGAGAATGATGTTTTCCAGCACCGTGTGGGCCGCCACCAGCTTGCGGTGCTGATGGACCATCCCGATCCCCAGGCTGATGGCATCCAGTGGCGAGCGGAAGGAGACTTTCTGGCCCCCGACATAGATCTCCCCTTCATCGGGTTGCAGCAGCCCGAACAGGATGTTCATCAGGGTTGTCTTCCCTGCGCCGTTCTCGCCCAGAACGGCGTGGATCTCGCCCGCTTTGATCTCCAGGTCAATGCGGTCGTTGGCCACGACGCCGGGGAACCTCTTGGTAATCCCCCGCGCTTCCAGGACCGTTTGTCCGCGCTTGATTCCTTCCAGGATCCCTTCTCCCACCTGTCCTCCTTACCATTTGTAGGGCAACTGCGAGCAGTTGCCCTACAAATATAGGACATGAGGCTCCCACTTTGGGAGTTTCCTCTCAAACATGAGAGCCTCATGCGTTTTGACCGAGTCAGGACACAGGGGTTGATGTCCGCCTATTCCAGAATGATGATGCCCTCCAGGTCAAAATTGAACTTGGAAAGGAGCCATTCGTCTGTTGGCTTTTCGCCGGCCGGTTTGACCACCGTCCCCTTGGCCGGAATCGGCAACCCTTCCAGTTCCAGGCCGGTCCCGTTGCTCACAAACTCGTGCTCGGTGAAGGGATCCCATTCCCCTTTCATCATCTGCTCGCGGCGCTGCTTGACCAGGTCGAGGATCTGTTGCGGGATCAGGGGCAGCGCCTTGGGGCTGATGGCTTCCAGGCCCACCTTGTTGTTGTTCATAATGTCCACGGTCGGTTCTACGGTGCCATCGGCCAGGGTCATGGTGGATTCCATGCCCAGGTACAGGACCGTGGGGGGATTCTTGTTGCCGGCCAGCCATTCCTGGACGATCCGGTCGTAGAGGACCTCCCACCGGGTGTCGAACGAGACGGCGACGGTGTCGGTATTCGACCAGCCGTAAAAGCCGACGATGTCCATGTCCTTCCCCACGAACCAGATGCCCTTCTCCTGGGCAACGTCCAGAGGGGAGCCGGAGTCGGTCTGCTGGGTCAAGACATCCACATTGTATTGGGTGATCAGGGTGTTGGCGATGTCTCGCTCTTCGGTGGGCAGATACCAGTCGCCGACATATTTGACATACACCTTAATCTCTTTTCCCAGCAGTTTGGCCGCATCCTGGACCCCCAGGTAGAAACCGGCCTGCCGCCGGATGACCTGGACGCAGGGGAAAGCCGACACGATGCCGATGTTGCCGGTTTTGGTCAGCGCGCCGGCGATCAGCCCTTCCAGGTAGAGCGCCTGATATTGGCGGGGGAAGATGCGGATAAAGTTTGGTTTGGTGGAGAGATCGCTGGCGATGATGGAGACAAAGTAGACATTGGGGTATTTGTCGGCGATCTCTTTCAGAGGCAACCCCATAAACTCGGCATTGCCGACGACAATGTCCGCCCCGTCGGCGATCAGTTCCTCGGCATAGGGCACCGAGGCGTCAGGCCCAACCTCCTCACGGTAGACATACTTGACGTTCGGATACTTTTCGGCGATCCGCTTGCCCGCGCGGTCGTGGGCTCCCGACCAGGTCGTGCCGGCGATGATGCTGAAATGCTCGATCGCCAGAGTGGCCTCCTGGGGGGGGGCGGTGGTGGGAGTGGCCTCGGCCGCTTTTGTCGGCGGTGCGGTGGGTGGTGGGGAGGTTGGGGCCGGTGTCGGTCCACAACCTGCCACCAGCATGGCCAGGGTCACGGAGATTACGATTGCCCTGAGCAGTCCTGTCCTCTTTCTGTCTCTCATTTTTTTCTCCCCCTTTCTTTTGTCTCCTTTTTTAATAGCAGCAGAGGCTGCCGGTCAGCGGTGACACGGCAGTGAGGTCTGGCAATTGTAATTTATTATACACAATGCCCGCCGGTTTGTCAAATCTGCATTTGAACCCCTTGGAGCCTGTCCAGGGGCATCCCAACCCGGCCGGTTCCGTCTGGAATGTAGGAACTGCTTCTGCCCTACCCCTTTCTCCTGCCCAGCAGGAAGCCGATGAGCAGGGCCACGGCGGCAACCAGGGCGATCAGGGCCATTGTCTGCGGCGGCGGCAGGGCGCGGACCATCTCGCGGGCCATGTCCCGGGCCACGGCGGCGGCAAAGCGGGCTTCCGTCGGCGGGGTGTATTCGACCGCTGTGCCGGTTGCTTCGGCCTTGATCCGTGCCTGCAGGGCGCTGTTCAATGCTTCCAGGCCCTGGTGGATCAGGCTCTTGCTGGCCGTATCAAGCAGGCGTTGGCCCACACTGGCCAGTTTGCCGCCGATCTGGATCTCGCCCTCATATTTCAGCAGGGTTGTGCCCTCTTCCTGCTCCAGCAGATGTACATGGCCGCTGCCGGTGGCAAAGCCGGGCGCACCCCGGCCTTCCACCGTCAGGGTGCAGCGCTCCGGCGGCACCTCGTCCGAGACGATCAACCGCCCGGCAAAGTTGCCGGCCACCGGTCCGATCCGCACCTGCATCGTGCCCTCATATTCGTTGTCGCCCACTCTGTTCAGGCTTTGGGTGCCCGGCAGGGCGGTGGCCAGCACCTCCGGGTCGCGCACAATCTCCCATACCTTTTCGCGTGGGCCGTTGAACAGATATTCCCCTTCCAGTTTCATGATGGTCTCCTTGTCAGGGGTGCGTGTGGCGTCTGCACACTCTGCACTCCGTTTACCTTTTGTGCACCAACTCAAACAGCCGGTTGGGGCTCAAGGGCATCTCCAGGATCTCCAGATCATAGTCGTGCAGGGCGTTCTCCACCGCCTGGGCAAAGAGGGCCGGCACGGGGATGGCTCCTGCTTCCCCTGCCCCCTTGCTGCCCAGGGGGTTGAGCGGCGATCTGGTTTCCTCATGGCCGAGCTCGACGCGCGGCACCTCGGTGGCCGAGGGGATCAGGTAGTCGGCCAGGGAGGCGTTGAGCAATTGTCCGTTTTCATCCCAGGCCAGCTTTTCGTAGAACGACTGGCCAAGGCCCAGAGCGATACCCCCGTGGACCTGGCCCTCCAGGATGAGTGGGTTGAGCACCGTGCCGCAGTCCTCAACGGCCACGTACCGCTTGATCTCGACCATCATCGTCTCCGGATCCACCTCGATGATCATGGCGTGGGCTCCGTTGGCCGTGGCGCCATACTGGGGGCCAAAGTAGGCTGTGGCCTCCAGGCCTGGCTCGGTGCCCGGCTCCACCGCCCCGCGCAGGGGGTTCGCCTTGACCGCCAGCTCGCCCAGGGTGATCGAGCGTTCGGGGATGTCGGCCACGCGCACGACTCCATCCACCAGCTCCAACTCCTCTTCGGGTGTGTTCAGCAGCTTGCTGGCCAGTTTGAGGACCTTTTGCCGGACCGAGAGGGCGGCGGCGTGGATGGCGTTGGCGGCCACAACCGACCCCCGGCTGGCAAAGGTGCCCGTTCCCCAGTGGAAGTGGTCCGTATCCCCGGTCACCAGGTGTACGTCGCGGGGGCTGATGCCCAACTGGTCGGCGATGATCTGGGCAAAGGAGGTAAAGTGGCCCTGTCCCTGCGTGCCGACCCCGGTGGCCGCGCTGACCTTGCCGCTGGGTTCGATCGTGATCCGGGCTCCCTCGTAGGGGCCGACCCCGGTGGTTTCGACAAAGGAGACGATGCCGATGCCCACCCGTTTGCCCTCGGCCCGCAGGCGCGGCTGTTCCTCCCTGACGAACTGCTCGTAGCCGATCATGGCCGCCGCTTTGTCCAACGTGGCCTGATAGTTGCCGCTGTCAAAGACCAGTGGAGCAAAGGCCTGGTCAATGATCTGGTGCTGGTAGGGGAAGGCGTCCGGTTTGATCAGGTTGCGCCGCCGGATTTCGAGGGGGTCCAGGCCCAGTTCCCTGGCTGCCAGGTCCACCAGCCGCTCGATGAGAAAGATGCCCTGTGGCCGCCCGGCCCCACGCACCGGCGAGGTGGTGATCCGGTTGGTGAAGACGACCTTGAGTTCGCTGTGGTAGTTGGGGATGTCATAGGCCCCCATCGCATGGCTTTGGGTGTTCAACGGGATGGTCAGGCCGTAGGGGTCGTAGGCCCCCGTATCGTGCAGAAAAAGGTGGCTGACTCCCAGAATGCGGCCGTCGCTCCGCAGGGCAATCTCGGCGTCATGGATCTGGATCCGTTCCTGGTTCATGGCCAAAAAGTTTTCGCGTCGGTCCTCGATCCATTTGATGGGCCGGCCCAGTTGCAGCGTGGCCCAGGTGAGGGTCATCTCCTCCGGGTAGAACATCATGATCTTGGGGCCAAAGCCGCCGCCGACAAAGGGGGCGATCACCCGCACCTGGCTTGGCGACAGGCCGAACATCCCGGCCAGGCCGTTGCGGACGGGGATGGGGGCCTGGGTTGTGTCCCAAATGGTCAACTGGCGGCTCCTGGCATCCCAAGAGGCCACGATCCCCCGGTTCTCCATCGCCCCGGCCACGCCCCGGTCAATGACGATGCGCCGCCTGAGGACATGGTCGGCCTGGGCGCGGGCGGCGGCATAGTCCCCTTTGTCCTGGACCAGGTGGGCAGCCAGGTTTGAGTCCAGGTCATCATGGACCAGAGGGGCGCCCGGTTCCAGGGCTTTTTCCAGGTCCACCACTGCTCCCAACGGCTCCAGGTCCACCACAATGTCTTCCAGGGCATCTTCGGCGATGTACCGGTTCTCGGCGATGACCACGGCCAGCGGTTCGCCGGCGAAACGGACTTTGTCTTTGACCAGAGGCACCTGGGTGCGGGTGTGAAACAGGACCCCCTGGATCGTCGGAGGGGGGATGACCAACGGCGGGCCGTGCCGCCAGGCGTCGCCCATATCCTCGGCGGTGTACACCGCCACGACCCCCGGCCGCGCCCGGGCAGCCGACACGTCAATCCTCCGCAGGCGGGCGTGGGCATAGTCGCTGCGCAGGAACGCAGCGTGCAACATGCCGGGGATCTGCACATCGTCCACGAACAACGCCTGCCCGGTCAACAGGCGAGGATCTTCAGTACGGGTCATCCGTTTGCCAACATATTTTTCGGTCATGGTTCTACTCCTGGGGCGGAATTTTCCCGGCGGCCAGCCTGACCGCGTCCACAATGTGCTGGTAGCCGGTGCAGCGACACAGGTTGCCGGCTATAGCCTCCCGGATCTCCTCCTCGTCGGGATCGGGATTCTCCTGCAGGAAGGGAACCAGGGTCATCAGCAAGCCGGGGGTGCAAAAGCCACACTGAACGGCATGCGCCTCCCAGAAGGCCTGTTGCAGGGGGTGGAGATGTTCCGGGGTGCCCAACCCCTCGACGGTCGTCACCTCGTGGCCGTGAGCCTGCACGGCGAACATCAGGCAGGAGCGGACCGGCTCGCCGTCGAACAGGACGGTGCAGGCGCCGCATACCCCATGCTCGCAGCCGACGTGAGTGCCGGTCAGCCCCAACTCGTGGCGCAGAAAGTCG
>Ga0209227_1002730_pt1 | contig 12382 bp, 12 predicted proteins | sample YNPBryantNP2012_FD_185815 | JGI IMG/M metagenome (GOLD analysis project Ga0209227, IMG submission 185815) | Anoxygenic and chlorotrophic microbial mat microbial communities from Yellowstone National Park, USA - YNP Bryant NP 2012 (SPAdes)... ...
GGGCTGATCGGCGGGATTTGAGCATCTTCCAGATCGGGCTACGATGGGTGGAGCGATGCTTAACCAATGCCTGGCCCGTCTCCACCAAATTCATACCCTCATTTGGCTGAAAGTGTCAGGTGGCTAGAATAAGAATATTGTTTTTGTGGCGGCGGCAAAGCCGCCGCCACAAAAACAATTTTTCTTTTATCCCTTTTCCCCTGGTGGGAGGGCCCACCATCACTTTCTCAGCAACCTCCTAAAGGGGGAAGAGGGGTTCGGGGCGGCGGCCGGAAGGGCCGCCGCCCCGAACCCCTTCTTTCCTAACAGGCATCGGATGGCGAAAATCCTGGTATTGGGTATAATATCCCCGGTTGATGTACCATCTGCCGAAGCAGGAGAACCCCGCGAATCCGATCCCGCCGTCTACCAGGAGGTGCTGATTGGGTAAACCCAAACTCCCGTCTCAACCCTCCTATCCCCGTTGGGGCGAATTCGCTATAGAGTCCGCCATCCGGGTGCTGGCTTTCTCCAGTATCGGCTTTGTTGTTCTCATCTTCATTTTCCTCGTCCGGGAAGGCGCTCCTATCTTCTGGGAGGCCGCGCCGGAAAATCTCTTCGGGACGCGCTGGTATCCCACCTTCGGCCTTTTCGGTACCCTGCCTCTGATCCTGGGATCCCTGCTGGTCACGGTCACTGCCATTCTCATCGCGCTCCCGCTGGGCGTGGCGACGGCGGTCTTCGTGCGAGAAGTGGCCCCGAACTGGGCGCGGGAAATCCTCAAGCCGATGATTGAAGTCCTGGCAGGCATCCCCTCCGTGGTGCTGGGCTTCTTCGGGATGACGGTCGTCGCGCCGTTGGTGCGGGAGGTGCTGGGCGCTCCCACCGGCCTGACCGCCTTCACCGGCGCCCTCATCCTGGCCTACATGGCGCTGCCGACCATCATCAGCGTGGCGGAGGACGCGCTGGACGCGGTGCCCAAGAGTTACCGGGACGCCGGCCTGGCCATGGGCGCCACCCAGTGGCAGACCATCTGGCGGGTGGTCGTCCCGGCGGCCCGCTCCGGCATCGTCACGGCGGTGATGCTGGGGCTGGGCCGGGCCATCGGCGAGACGATGGCAGTGATGATGGTCACCGGCAACGCGGCCCGCATGCCGCTGACCCTGGACTCCCTCTTCCGACCCGTCCGTACGATGACCGCCACGATTGCCGCTGAGATGGGCGAGGTGGCCCAGGGGAGCGTCCACTACCATGCCCTCTTCGGCATCGGCATCATCCTGTTCGTCATCACCTTCATCATCAACGCGATGGCGGCGGTCACCATCTTCAAGAAACCCCGCCGGGGAGGTCTGCGATGATGAACCGCCATCTCGTCCAGCGACTGGGGTTCATCCTTCTGGGCGTGATTTCTCTGATCGTGGTGTTGCCAATTCTGTTCGTCGTGGGGAACATCGTGGTTCAGGGACTGGGGGCCATCAACTGGGAGTTCCTCACCGCAATGCCGCGCCACGGAATGAAAGAAGGGGGCATCTTCCCGGCTATCGTCGGGACCCTGTTGCTGGTGCTGGGGACGGCGGTGGTGGCGATTCCCGTCGGCATCGGCGGGGCCATTTATCTGGCCGAGTACGCCCGGGATACCCTGTGGACCCGCCTCCTGCGCCTGGCCATCATCAACCTGGCGGGGGTCCCCTCGGTCGTCTACGGCCTCTTCGGCCTGGGGCTCTTCGTCCTGTTCCTGCAGTTCGGTACATCGGTCCTGGCGGGCTCGCTGACGCTGGCCATCATGACGCTCCCGGTCATCATCAGCACGGCGGAGGAGGCGCTACGGGCCGTTCCGGGGGAGTTCCGGCTGGTGAGCGCCAGCCTGGGGGGAACCCGCTGGCAGGGCATCCGTCACATTGTCCTGCCGCAGGCCCTGCCGGGCATCATCACCGGCGTCATCCTGGGGCTCCTGCGGGCCGCCGGGGAGACGGCGCCCATCCTCTTCACCGCCGCCGCCTTCTACCTGCCCCGCATCCCCCGCTCGCTGCTGGAACCGACGATGGCGCTCCCGTACCACCTCTACGTCATCAGCACCCAGGTGCCGGGCATGCCGCCCCGGGTCCAGTACGGAACCGCGCTGGTCCTGTTGACCATTGTCCTCTCCATGAACGCCGTTGCCGCCATCATCCGCAGTTACTTCCGGCGGCGCCGGGAATGGTAAATCCCCTTCACGTTTCACGTTTTACGTTTCACGTTTTACGTTTCACGTTTCACTTTTCACGTTTCACTTTTCACGTTTCACGCACCGTGGAACCCAAGATTCGCTTCCAGAACGTGAGTTACTACTATGGCGACCGTCCGGCCCTGCGGGACGTGACGCTGGACATCCCGCCCAACGCCATCACCGTCGTTTTCGGACCGGCGGGGGGCGGTAAGACAACGCTCCTGCGCCTGATCAACCGGCTGAACGACGAGGTGGAGGGCACCCGGATGACCGGGCGCGTTCTGCTGGACGGGCAGGACGTCTATGCGCCGGGGGTGGACGTTCCCCGCCTGCGGCGGCGGGTGGGGATGGTCTTTGCGCTGCCGCTGCCGCTGCCGGGGACAGTCCGGGAGAACGTCCTCTACGGCCCCAAACTGGCAGGGGTGCGGGACCGGGCCCGGCTGGAGGAGATTCTGGAGCGGAGTTTGCGGCTGGCGGCGCTCTGGGATGAGGTGAAGGACCGGCTGGACGACCCCGCCAGCCGCCTTTCGGGCGGGCAGCAGCAGCGGCTCTGCATTGCCCGCAGTCTGGCCCTGGAGCCGGAGGTGTTGCTGCTGGATGAGCCGACCTCCGGGCTGGACCCCATCTCCACGGGCAAAGTGGAGGAGGCGCTGCAACAACTGAAGCACCAGTACACCATCGTCATCGTCCCCCACAGCGTGCAGCAGGCCGCCCGGGTGGCCGATTACGCCGCCTTTTTCCTGATGGGGGAACTGGTGGAATGCCAGCCGGGCCGGGACCTGTTCACCACCCCGCGCGACCGCCGCACCGAGGACTACATCACCGGGCGCTTCGGGTAGGGGCTGGGGGGTGTTTTTGCGGCGGCCATGCCGCCGCAAAAACGCCCCTGCTTTGACAGGCGGCAATGATGGCTATATAATTTGGACAGAATAAGCAGGCAGAGTGGGGGGATACAGATGACCATTGAGGTCTCCATTGCGGAGGCGAAGAACCGCCTCTCCCAATTATTGAAACGGGCCCGCCAGGACCTGGTGATTGTGACCCGGAGAGGGGAACCCGATGCTGTACTTCTTCCCTTTGAGGAATACGAACATCTCCGGCGGCTTCACGCGTATTCCCGAATGGTCAGCCTCTCCCGTCGGCTGGGAGCCCTCGGTTTGACGGCCACCGAACTCTACGAGTCCTCTCGCCAGGAACTGGAGGAGCGGGCATGGTCGTAGATGCCAGAAAAGAATATATTTTTCATTGCGGCGGCGAAGCCGCCGCAATGAAAAATATATTTTCCCTTATCCCCGTGGGCGAAAAGGCAAACTGGAGTTATTTTACAAATCCCCTTCGGGGCTGATGCGGAAGCCCGCGGTCTTTGATGAATCAGCCCGATGGTTTGCCATCGGGCTGATTGCGCGCAGTTTTCAGACAATTGAGGGCGCATGGAGATAACCTTAGATGCCGACTGGCGGGCCGTTCGCGGTGTCCCCTCCCTGGCCTGGCGCGCAGGGCAGGAGCGACGCTTCCAGATGGTCCGCCGCCACGCCGACCCCACCGGGAAGCGGGTGCTGGACGTGGGCTGCGGGGTGGGGATGTACCTGGCCGCCTTTCGCCGCCACACCCCCCACGTCTTTGGGGTGGAAGTGGAGCGGGAGTGGGCCTGCGAGGCTCGCGCCTGCGCGGCCGGAGTGGTGCAGGCCGTGGGGGAGGCCCTCCCCTTCGCCGACGGTGCCTTTGACCTGACCTTCTCCCACGAAGTGCTGGAACATGTGACCGACGACCGGGCCGTGCTGGCGGAAATGGTTCGGGTGACCCGGCCCGGCGGTCGGATTGTCCTCTTCGTCCCCAACCGCCTCTACCCGCTGGAGACTCACGGGGTCTTCTGGCGGGGGCGCTACCGCTTCGGCAACATCCCCCTGGTCAACTATCTGCCCAACCCGCTCCGGAACCGTCTGGTCCCGCACGCGCGGGCGTATACGGCGGGCGCGCTGCGGCGCCTGCTGCGGGGCCTGCCTGTGCGGGTGGTGTTTCGGACGGTCATCTTCCCCGGCTACGACCGGATTGCCCGCCGCTCCCCGGCCCTGGCCCGCTCCCTTCAGGCCATTACCTACGCCCTGGAACATACCCCCCTGCGCGTCTTCGGTCTCTCCCACTTCTGGGTCCTGGAGCGGGAGTTGGAGTTCACCACAAAATCTCCGCGTCCGTAACTGCCCACCATAGACGGCTTGGGTGCCCATTTCCGCCCCCCGCGGAGGGGGCATGCGTCGCCTCTACCCGGTGGTCTATCCGACGTCCTCTGCGCGCTCTGCGGTAAACTGCAAAACTCTGGTCATCTGTGCCGGTCGTGGTATAATAGTGCCGCCATGCACGATTCCCGGCAACGGCCCATCCACGTGGCCATTAACGCCCATTTGCTTTCCGGGGACCCGTCCTACCGGAGCGCGGGGGTCCATCAGTACATCTACCATTTGCTGACCTGTCTGCCTCAGGCTGGCTGTCGGGTGACCGCGTTTCTGGGGCCCCGCAGCGGGGAGTTCCCGCCGGCCCTGCGGGCCGTCCGCACCCGCTGGCCCACCCACCGGCCCGCGGCGCGGATTCTGTGGGAGCAACTGGCCCAGGGGCGCGCGCTGCAGGCCGCGGGGGCCGACCTGGCCCACGGGCCCGTCTTCGTCGGCCCGCTGGTGGCCCCCTGCCCTGTGGTCGTCACCATCCACGACCTGAGTTTTCTGCGCTACCCGTACCTTTTCCGTCCCGCCAACCGGTTCTACCTGCGCCTCTTTACCCGCCTCTCCGTCCGGCGGGCCCGGCGGGTCATCGCCGTCTCCGCCCATACCGCCGAAGAGACGGTCCGCCTGCTGGGCATCGCGCGGGAGAAAATCCGCGTCGTCTACCACGGGGTGGACCCCATCTTCCGCCCCCTGTCGGCGGAGGAGGTGGCCGCGTTCCGGGCCCGACAGGGGCTCCCGGACCGCTTCGTCCTTTTCGTGGGGACGCTGGAGCCGCGCAAGAACCTGGTCCGGCTGATAGAGGCGTTTGCCCGCTCCGGCGCGGACGCCGACACTGCCCTGGTGCTGGCCGGCGCCCGGGGCTGGTACGACGACGAGATTTTCGCCACCGTGGAGCGACGGGGGCTCTCCTCCCGCGTCCATTTTCCCGGCTACGTCCCCAACGACGAACTCCCCTTCTGGTACAACGCCGCCCGGGCCTTCGCCTACCCGTCCCTCTACGAGGGCTTCGGCCTGCCGGTCCTGGAGGCCCAGGCCTGCGGCACCCCTGTGCTGACTTCCTCCGTCTCTGCCTTGCCGGAGGCCGCAGGGGACGGCGCGCTCCTGGTGGACCCGAACGACGTGGAGGCCATCGCCGACGGCCTCCATCGTCTGCTGACCGATGAGACGCTGCGGGAGACGTTGCGGCAACGGGGGCTGGAGCACGCGGCCCGTTTCTCCTGGCCCCGTACCGCCGCCGATACAGTTGCCGTATACCAGGAGGCTGTGGGAGGGAAACCATGAGCCGGAACGGCCGTGTGCCCGGGTGGGTGGTCCTGCTGGACATCGTCACCATCATCGTTGCATTCCTGGCGGGCTACTGGGTGCGCTACGACCTCCGCTGGTTCCTGGACGTCGCCTACGACGCGCCCCTTTCCGCCTACCTCCCGTTCCTGATCCTCTACGTCATCCTGACGCCGGTCTTTTTCGTGGTGGACGGGGTGTACCGGACCTGGCCGCGCTCCTGGATGGACCAGGTCTACCGGATCACCAACGCCACGGCGAAGGTGACGGTGCTGATGCTGGCGGTCACCTTCGTCTTCCGGCCGCGGTACTATTCCCGCGTCATGCTCGTTGAGGTGGGCCTCCTGACCATCGGGCTGCTGGCGCTGGTACGGGGCGCGGAGGGCCTCGCCATCGCGTACCTGCGACGGCGCGGGGTCGGCATCAAACGGGTCGTCATCGTCGGCGCCGGGGAGATTGGGCGGACCGTCATGCGCACCATCGTCGCCCGCCCGGACCTGGGCTACCGCGTTGTCGGCTTCGTGGACGATAACCCCGAGAAGGGGTACACCGACATCGGGCGCTTCAAAGCACTGGGCCCGCTGGATAACCTTCCGACCATCCTGGACGAAGAGCGGCCCGACGAGGTCATCATCACCCTGCCCTGGATGTACCACCGCAAAATCATGGGCATCGTGCGGGAGTGCGAGCGGCGCGGGGTGCGCCCCCGCATCGTCCCCGACCTGTTCCAGATGAGTCTGACGCAGGTGAACGTGGAGGACCTGGGCGGGGTGCCCCTCATCGGCGTACGGACGGTCGCCATCAGCAAAGGGGCCCTGCTGGTCAAGCGGCTCATAGATGTGACGGTGGCCGCCGTGGGGCTGGTGCTCTGTGCCCCGCTGTTCCTGCTCATCGCGCTGGCCATCCGGCTGGATAGCCCCGGCCCCCTCATCTTCCGCCAGACGCGGGTGGGGCTGCGGGGACGCCATTTTGAGATGTACAAGTTCCGCTCCATGCACGTGGGGGCCGAGGAGCAGCAGGACATGCTGGCGGACATGAACGAGGCCGACGGCCCCATCTTCAAGATTCGGGACGACCCCCGGCTGACGCGCGTCGGCCGGATTCTGCGCCGTCTCAGCATGGACGAGTTGCCGCAGTTGGTGAATGTCCTGCGGGGGGAAATGAGTCTGGTCGGCCCGCGCCCGCCCATCCCGGCGGAGGTGGAGAAGTACCAGGAGTGGCACAAGAAGCGGCTGGAGGCCCCGCCGGGGATGACCGGTCTCTGGCAGGTCAGCGGCCGCAGCCGCCTCTCTTTTGACGAAATGGTACTTCTGGACATCTACTACATTGAGAACTGGTCCCTCTGGCTGGACTTCAAAATCCTGATGCGCACCATTCCGAAGGTGTTGCTGGGGGAAGGGGCGTATTGACGGGGAGCAGGTCGCACGTCGCAGGTCGCAGGGCGCAGGGCGCAGGGCACACGGAGTACGGAGTACGAACTCATGAAGCCAGCGGGCTCTGAATCACCCGACCGGTCCACCCCCCTACTCCCTACTTCCTACTCCCTACTCCCCATCTTCCTCCTCTTCCTGGCCCTGGGCGCCCATCAGTTATCCCTGCCGGGGCTCCACTATGACGAGGCGAAAGAAGCGGGCCTGAACGCCATGCAGTTGCTGACCGGTCAGCCGGTGACGGCGTTCCGGGACGCGACGGTCGCGCTGGGCCCCTGGCGGCTGCCTCTAATGGTGCAGGACTACATCGGCGCGCTGAACGTCTATCTGGCGATACCGTTTCTGGCGTTGGGTGGGGTGAACATCGTTGCGCTGCGGTGGCTGCCGCTCCTCACTGGCGGGCTGACGCTGCTGCTGACCTGGCGGGTCGCGCGGCTCCTGGGCGGCCCGCTGGCGGCCCACGTCGCGGCCCTTCTGCTGGCCGTCAGCCCCACCTTTGTGTTCTGGAGCCGCCAGGGCATCTTCGTCACCAACCTGACCGCGCTCTTCTTTATGGCGAGCCTGCTGACCGGCCTGCGCTGGTGGCGGAAAGGCCGTCCCGCCGACCTCTACCTGACCGCGCTCTTCTGGGGCCTGGGCCTCTACGCCAAACTGCTCTTCCTCTGGGCCATCGGGGCGATGCTCGTGACCGCCGCCGTCGCCCGACTCCTTCCTCCAGCGCGAAGAAAGCCCACCGCCCCTTTCGCTCCTTTCGCGTCTTTCGCGCCTTTCGTGTCTTTCGCGCCTTTCGTGTCTTTCGTGCTCTTCCTCCTGCCCCTGCTGCCGCTGATCATCTTCAACCTGCAGACCGGCGGCACACTGGCCTCGGTCCTGGGCAACCTGGGAGAGTCGTACTACGGGGTGAATAACTGGGCCTACATCCCCAATCTGGCTGTCCGGCTGGGCCAGTTATGGCCCCTGCTGCGGGGGGACCACTTCTGGTACCTGGGGGGCATTTTTGCCAACCCGTGGGCGCCGTACCTGGCCGCCGGAACCGTTCTGCTGGGGATTGGGCTGGGTTTCCGGACCCGCCGGTGGGCCCATCTGTTGCCGGTCGCCCTGCTGCTGCTGATTGGGGCCCAGAGCGCGTGTACCGTGAGCGACCTCTTCATCACCCACTACGCGCTGGCGGTGCCGCTGATCCCCCTGGCGGCGGGGCTGGTGGTGGGGGCGGCGGGCCGCCTGGGGACAGGCCGGGTCCGGAGAATGCTGGTGGCGGTCCCCCTCCTCATGGCCCTCCTCTGGGCCGGGGGCGACCTCCGGACGACCCTCCGCTACCATCAGGCGCTGGCCCGGACGGGCGGCCATTCCGCTCACTCCAGCGCGGTCTACGACCTGGCCGCGGTTCTGGAGGAGAACGCCGCCGGGCCGGTCGTCGCACTGGACTGGGGGATAGACGCGCCGGTGCGCTTTCTCACCGTCGGACGGGTGGCACCGCGGGAGGTCTTCGGATACGAGCATCTGGATAGGCCTGATGCGGGGTTTGCCGAACGGGTCCGACCCTTTCTGGAGGACCCCAGCACCCTGTATGTGGCTCACACGCCGGGGGACACGGTTTTCCGGGGACGGGTGGAAGCGCTGGAGACGCTGGCGGCGGAAAGGGGGATGCAACTTCAAGAGGTGGGCCGTGTGGCGGAACGGAGCCTTCGGCCGCTGTTTCTGATTTACAGGGTGACCGGGCCCGCTTCACCACCGATACCAATGGAATCCTGCGACGAGTACTGCCAGTGGAAGCATCACCAGAGCACCGGAGGACCATGACAGACGTCTACGAATTCGGGGGGGACGGCCCCGTCCTGCATATCGCCCATGCCAACGGCTTCCCGCCGGGCACCTACCGCCCGCTGGCGGCGACCCTCACCGACCGCTACCGGGTCATCGGCCTGCCGGCGCGGCCGCTCTGGCCCGGCAGCCGTCCCGAAGAGGTCTCCGGCTGGCACCCCCTGGCCGACGACCTGATTCGGGGACTGGACGGGCTGAGGTTGCGGGGAATCATCGGCGTCGGCCACTCCATGGGGGGCGTGATGACCCTCTGGGCCGCCGTGGACCGCCCCGACCTCTTCCGGGCCGTCGTCCTGATAGACCCGGTCATCCTGCCGCCCCACTGGCTGCGGCTGGCCCAGGTTATGCGCTGGTTCGGCCTGACGCCGCGCCCTTCGCTGGTCCGGGGGGCCCTGAACCGTCGGCGGACCTGGCCGGACCGGCAGGCCTGCTACGAGTACTTCCGGACCAAACCCTTCTTCGCCAACTGGCCGGATGAGAGCCTCTGGGCCTACGTGGAGGCCGGCACCCGGGAGCGGCCCGACGGCGGGGTGGAACTGGTCTATCCGCCGGAGTGGGAGGCACACATCTTCTCCACCATCCCCACCGACGTCTGGCGGGTCATCCCCCGCCTGCGCGCCCCGACGCTGGTGGTTCGGGGGGAGCGGTCGGGGACCTTTTTCCCTCAGGCGCAGCGGCGGATAGAGCGGATGCTCCCCCAGGCCCGCTCCGTCGTCATCCCGGACGCCGGGCACATGGTGCCGATGGAGCGCCCGGCGGAAGTGGGGGCGGCCATCCGGGAGTTTCTGGAGGGATAAACGGACGTGCCAGGCACGCTTAACGTACCTGGCACGTCTGTTTCTCCTACCGCCCTGCCCGCACCCGGCTCAGGGCCAGAACGGAGATGAAGAACAGCGCCGCGTAGACGGCGAAGATGACCAGGTACCCCAGCCCCGGCTGAAGGGCGTTGAAGTAGTCGGCCATGGGCCCGCCGATGCCCGCGCCCACAATCCCCGCTCCGGCTCCCGCCAGATTGGAGATGCCCAGGTACCGCCCCGCCTCCGCCGAAGGGGCCAGGTCCGTACCCAGCGCCCAGTTGGAGGCGTAGAAAATCCCCGTCCCCAGGCCGATGATGCAACCGCTGAGCAGGACCAGCGGGATATTGTGGGAGAAAAGGAGCAGGACCGTGCCCGCGCCGGCCACCAGCCCCGAGAGGGCCACCAGCCGCCGGCGCCCGATACGGTCCGCCAGGTAGCCGCCGTACAGCGCCGCCGGGAGCAGGAAGACCGCCACCACGGCCAGGAGAATCGTCGTCATCGTGGCCGCGTTGGGGATGTGGAGAACGTCCCGCAGGAAGTACTGGGCAAAGCCCTGCACCGAGCCGACCGCCGCCAGGAACATCAGCCGGTTGACCACCCACCAGATGAAGGAAGTCTGGCGGGGGGCCTCCCGCCCGATGCCGACCCACGCGCCGAAGTAGACGCCCAGGAAGATGGAGCCGGCCATGGCGACCAGGCCGGCCAGGACGCCCACGGCCACCCGACTCCCCAGCGCGGCCCCGGATGTCGCGGCGCCGGCCGCGTTCACCAGCCAGAGGGCCGCGCGGGTGACCCCGACGAAAATGGCCGTCAGCGCGACCAGCCGCCAGACCCCCTCGCCCACCGGCCCGGTCGGCCTCTCCCGCAGCGGCTCCTCCCGCACGCCCAGCACCGTCGCCAGCATGGTCGCCAGCAATGCCAGCCCCACAAACCCCACCACCAGCCAGACCAGCCCCCGGTCCACCAGTGGCCCGACGACGATGACCAGGAAGACGGGCAGGAGTTCCATGACCGCCTTGACGCCGGAGGAGCGGCCCCGCTGGTCCTCTGGGACCAGGTCGGGAATGAGGCCCTGCAGGGCGCCGTGGGCGATGTTGGAGGAAACCTGCAGGAGGACAATGCCCACAATCAGGACGAAGAGGGCGGTGGTGATGCCCAGGGTGGGGAGGAAGAACCCGTCCAGCGCGGACCCGATGAACAGAGGCGACGCGCCGACGATGGCCAGGAAGACCAGGTCCAGCATCGTCCCGGCGAAGATGTACGGGCGACGGCGGCCCCAGCGGGAGGGGTTGCGGTCGCTGAACATGCCCGCCATCGGCTGGACCAGCATGGCCACCGCCAGACCGATGACCCGCACCAGCCCCAGGTAGGTGTTCTTCTGCTCCGGCGGGACGAAGAGGGCCACCAGATAGGGCAGGAGGACCGGGGTGATGGTCCCCGAGGCGACGTTCAGCCCCAGCCAGTAGATGTTGATGAGGATGTGGTCTTTCCAGCGGAGTTGGCGGTTCATGGTGCCTCCGAATCTTCCGCCCGGTAATTACCTACCATGAATCGTTTGCAGATAATGTAGCGTAGGCTTTAGCCTGCGAATACAGGCCTGGCGGCCTGCGTTACAGGGGCTTGCCTTCGCCGCGTCTTTGATAGCGTTTGCCCGGGTGCTCCCTGGTAGGTAATTACTCCGCCCGACGCTAAAGCGTCGGGCTGAAATTGCAAAGCCCCTTCGGGGCTCAAAACAGCCTGCAGGCCTCGGCCCCGAGGGCCTTCGGCCCGAGGGGGCTTTGCTGAATCAGCCTGACGGCCACGCCGCGAGCGGCGCCTCGGCCGACGCCTCGGCGGAGGCCTCGCCGCGTGGCGGTTTACCGTCGGGCTTAAATGGATGCCCATGGCGCAGGATTTACCCTGCCCCGGTATCCGGCGCCTCGTTCTCCCAGCGCCGCTCTTCTATGATTTGCCGGATTTCCTCCTCCATCTCCTGGCCGATGGCCAGCGCGTCCAGCAACTCCCCCTCCGTCTCCCAATCCCCCTCGGGGCGGGTCTCCCAGGCGCCGCGCAGCGCCTCGTTCATCCGCTGCAGGCTGCGCAGGAGACCGGCCATAATGTCCTCGGCGGTCATCTCCCGGCTGGCCAGTTTCACCCGGGGGCCGCCGAAGAACCCCAGCGCCTCCAGTTCCTGCTCTATCTCGGCGACTTCCTCGGGTTCGCCCGGCAGGGAGTCGTCAAAGTCCTCTATCTCAAAGCGGTCGTCCGCCTCCAGTTGGGCCCGGAACTCGTCCAGTTCCAGGTCCAGCGCCAACCCCTCCCCCTGCAGCATCAGCCAGAGTTTCTTGATGGGGACGTAGAAGTCGGGGTCGGTCTCCAGAATTTCTATCACCCTTTGCTCGGTTGGTTTGTCCATAAGCTCCTTTCATCATGTTTACGTCGTGTGCAAGAAGTCAGGTGACCATCATCTGGAAATTATACACCCTGCTGGCAGAATGCCAAATCAACCCTATCCTCTCATCTTCCGGGATGGTTCAGAATTGGTTGACACTTTCTGATCTCCAAATCTTCCTGGCCCCTCACCCCCCTTTGTCCCCCCTCTCCCCTTGGCCTGCGGCCAGGGGAGAGGGGGGATTGAAGAGGGGTTTTGCGGCGGGCGGCTTCGCCGCCCGC
>Ga0209227_1002731_pt1 | contig 12382 bp, 9 predicted proteins | sample YNPBryantNP2012_FD_185815 | JGI IMG/M metagenome (GOLD analysis project Ga0209227, IMG submission 185815) | Anoxygenic and chlorotrophic microbial mat microbial communities from Yellowstone National Park, USA - YNP Bryant NP 2012 (SPAdes)... ...
ATCGCCGCCATGCTCGGCTCGCCGTCTCCGATGACGATCAGGTCAAGAAACTCCGCCATCGGCTCGGGGTTGTCGGCCTGGGGCCCCCCGGCGATGACCAGCGGGTGCGTGTCGTCACGGTCGGCCGCGCGCAGCGGTATTCCCGCCAGGTCCAGGATCTGAAGGACATTCGTGAACCCCATCTCGTATTGAAGCGAGACGGCGAGGATGTCGGCCTGAGACACGGGCCGGCGCGTATCCCAGGTAAACAGGGGGATGCCCCGGGCCCTCATGATCTGCTCGGCGTCGATCCAGGGGCTGTAGACCCGCTCCGCGCACACGCCGGGGGTGTGATTGCAGAGCCAATAGATGATCTGGCACCCCAGGTGGCTCATCCCGATCGTGTAGGCGTCGGGGAACGCCACGGCCACACGGACCTCGGCGTTCTCCCAGTCGCCCGGGGCCACGAGCTGGTTCACCTCGCCGCCGATGTACTGGCCCGGCCGCCGAACGAAGGGCAGGAGTTCGTGGGTGACTCTCTCGCGCAGGTCCATGCACACGTGGTGAGTTCCCTCGGGCAATTGGTCCCTTGGGGGCCCCGGTTCAGATCCGATCGGAAGCCCGGCCGCAACCACGAGTATAGCCCGGGTGCTTGCCCGGCTCCATCCGCTCGGGCGGAGTCAGCGGACAACCAGCCGCGTGAACGGGAACACGTACGCCTGCGCGAGTACCAGCAGTCCGACGAGGCATGCGAGCGCCAGGCTGTGGAAGAAGACGAAGCGGAGGATCCGGCCCTCCTGCCCGTACCAGCGGGTCGCGGTGCTGGCCACCACGATACTCTGCGCGTCGATCATCTTGCCCATCACACCGGCCGAACTGTTCGCGGCCGCCATGAGCACCGGGCTCAGGCCGATCTGCTGCGCCGTGATGACCTGAAGGCTGCCGAACAGGACGTTCGACGAGGTATCCGAGCCGGTCAGGGCGACCCCCAGCCAGCCGAGCAAGGACCCGAAGAATGGATAGAGACACCCGGTTCGAGCGAAGGCCAGGCCGAGCGTCGCATCCAGCCCGGAGTAGCGTGTCACGTACCCCAGAGCCAGCATGGCCGCCACCGTCAACAGCGAGAAACGAACCCGCCGGATGGTCGCCCAGTACACCTGGATGAGCCGCCTGGTGGGAAGCCTCATGATGTACCCCGAGACGACCGCCGCCACCAGGATTCCCGTGCCCGTCGTCGAGAGCCAGTTCAGCTTCCAGACGGCCTGCTCCGCGTGAGGCGCTGTCACGACCGGCGGGACCCGGAGGATCGCTTCGTGCAGGCCCGGCACCGGCCGCTGCACGGCCGTGATCGGATCGACCAGCGCCTTGAAAGGCGGCAGTCCCCAGACGAACACGGTGATCGTGAGGATCGCCCACGGGACCCAGGCTCGTGCGATCTGGCCGCGCGAGTAGCCGGGTTCCGCCGCTGGACCGGCGTTCGGACCGGTCCCGTCTGCCGGCCACAACCGGCGTGGCCGCCAGAGGCGAAGCAGCCCCACTGTCGCGGCGATGGACGCCACTGATGCGATCACGTCCACAAGGGTAGGCCCGTGCAGGTTCGAGATGAGGAACTGCGGCACGGCGAAGGATATCCCGGCCACCAGCAGGGCCGGCCAGACCTCGAGCATCCCCCGCAGGCCGGTGAATGCCCACACCAGCCAGAATGGCACGATCACGGAAAAGAACGGAGTCTGACGTCCCACCATGGCGCTGAGCTGCCGCAGACCGATGCCGGTCACCCCCTCCAATGCGAAAATCGGCGTTCCCAACGCGCCGAACGCAACGGGTGCCGTATTGGCGATCAGCGATAGGCCCGACGCCGCCAATGGGGAGAACCCCAGACCGATGAGGATAGCCGCTGTCACGGCTACCGGCGTTCCGAAACCCGCCGCCCCCTCGAAAAACGCTCCGAAGCAGAACGCGATCAGGACGAGCTGAAGCCGCGCATCGCCCGTGATCCTGGTCAGGCTGCTCTTGAGCGGCTCGAACAGACCTGCCTCGACCGTCAGGTTATACATGAAGATCACATTCAGGATGATCCAGCCGATCGGCAGCAGCCCGTAGGCCGCACCGAAAACGGCGGTGGCAGCCGCCTTGCCCACCGGCATCCCGAAGGCGACCGTGGCGACGGCCAGGGACGTAGCCAGGCCGAGCAGGGCCGCCCAGTGCGCTTTGATGCGAAGAAAGGCCAGCCCACCGAGTAACACCGCGATGGGCAGTGCCGCACAGAGCGTCGAGAGGGCGGCGTGCCCGAATGGATCGTAGACCTGCTGCCACATGGGGTGGTCGCCTGACTACCCGCCCGTAGCGGCCCGCCGGTTGAGCCTGCGGTATTGCGTTCCAGCGCCGACGAGCCGCCACAAGTCCGCGCCACGGACGGCGGAAGAACGTGTAACTCCCCTCTGGAGGTTGGTTTGTCAACCCTCAGCAGCGGTGTGGGCCCGGCGCGGCTTGCCGGGGCATGCCCACGGGCCGCCCCGATCCAGGCGGGAGTAGCTTTTGCGCCGCCCGGCGGCGCCCGCGAGGCGCTTGACCAAACAGTGGCCGGGCCGTAAGTTGACCCGCTTGACAACGCCCCGGCGGTCAGGGGCCTGGCGGGAGGAGTCATTCGAAATGGCGGTAAAGGTTGGAATCAACGGTTTCGGACGCATCGGCCGGCTCGTCCTACGGGTGGCAATGACGGACAAGGACTTGGAGTTCGTCGGCATCAACGATCTGGTGCCGGCGGAGAACCTGGCCTATCTCCTGAAGTACGACTCGACGCACGGGAGGGCGAAGGCCGACATCTCGGCTGACGGAGAGAACATCGTCATTAACGGGCGGAAGATCCCATGCCTCTCGGTCAAGGATCCGGCCGAGTTGCCCTGGGCAAAACTCGGGGCACAGTACGTGGTGGAGTCCACCGGCCTGTTCACGGCCCGGGAGGGCGCCGAGAAGCACCTGAAGGCCGGTGCCCGGCGGGTGATCATCTCGGCTCCGGCCAAGGACAAGGATATCCCCACATTCGTGATGGGCGTAAACCACGAAAAGTTCGATCCTGCGAAGGACACGATCGTTTCCAACGCAAGCTGCACGACGAACTGCCTGGCCCCGATTACCAAGGTCGTCCTGGACAACTTCGGGATCGAAGAAGGGCTGATGACGACAATCCACGCGATGACGGCCACGCAGCCGACCGTCGACGGTCCCAGCAAGAAGGACCTTCGCGGCGGGCGCGGGGCGGCGCAGAATGCGATACCCGCTTCTACGGGGGCGGCCAAGGCCGTCGGCCTGTGCATCCCAGAGGTCAAGGGAAAGCTGACGGGCATGGCCTTCCGCATCCCGACGGCCGACGTGTCGGCGGTGGACCTGACCGTCCGTACGACCAAGGAGACCTCCATGGCCCAGATCAACGCGGCCATGAAGAGCGCGGCCGAAGGACCGATGAAGGGCATACTGGGTTACACGGAAGACCCGGTCGTCAGCAGCGACTTCATCGGCTGCACGCTGTCGAGCATCTATGACGCGACCGCGGGCATTGAGCTGAACAGCCGGTTTTTCAAGCTGATTGCCTGGTACGACAACGAGATGGGCTACTCGGCCCGCGTGGTGGACCTCATCAAGTACATGGCCAGGAGGGAGGGGCTTCTCTGAGGCCTCTTGCGGAAGGGTGTTCGGCCGAGAAGGTGACTGCCCGATAGCGGGGACGGGTTCCGTCAGCGCGGGATGGAGGCCGAACGTCGCGCCGGGTAGCGTTCTGTCGGACCGGGGGCCTGTCCCATCAGGTTGCGGTTCGCGGCGCGGTCGCTTGCAACCCCGATGAGGTGAGACCAATGGCCAAGAAGACGATCAAGGACGTGGACGTGAAGGGCAAGCGGGTGCTGATCCGCGTGGATTTCAACGTGCCTCAGGACGAAGCGGGCCACATCACCGACGACCGCCGCATTCGGATGGCCTTGCCCACGATCCGGCATGTGCTGGACCACGGCGGGTCGGCGATTCTGATGAGCCACCTGGGGCGTCCGGAAGGCAAAGACCGCCAGGCGGATCTGAAATGGACGCTCAAACCCGTGGCCGACCGGCTCGCACAACTCTTGGGGCGGCCGGTCCGGTTCGTTCCTGACTGTGTGGGCCCGGAGCTGCGGGCGGCGGCGGAGGCGATGAAGCCGGGCGACGTCGTGTTGCTTGAGAACCTGCGCTTTCACGCGGCCGAGCAGATCAAGGACAAGAAGGCCAAAGAGGATCCGGCGCTGCGGGAGCAGAAGGCGGCGTTCGCCCGGCAGCTCGCCGATGTGGCGGACGTGTACGTCAACGATGCCTTCGGCACGTGCCATCGCGACAACGCCAGCATGCTGACGGTGCCGCAGCAGATGGGCGCCAAGCCCAAGGTTGTGGGCTTTCTCGTCCAGAAGGAGCTTCAGTACCTCGGCGACGCCCTCAACAACCCGAAGCGGCCGTTCGTGGCGATCCTGGGCGGCAAGAAGGTCTCCGACAAGATCGGCGTGATTGAGGCGCTGCTGGGCAAGTGCGACGCCGTCCTGATCGGCGGGGCCATGAACTACACCTTCATGCTTGCCCAGGGGCGCAAGGTGGGCGACAGCCTCGTCGAGGCGGATAAGGTCGAGGAGGCCCGGCGTCTGATGACGCTCGGCGGGAACAAGCTCAGGCTGCCGGTGGATGTGGTCGCGGCGGCGGAGCTGAAGGAGGGCGCTGCCACCCGGGTGATCGAGGGCGACATCCCGGACGGCCTTCAGGGGCTTGACATCGGTCCCAGGACCGTCGAGCAGTACCGCCAAGTCATCGCCGGGGCCAGGACCATTGCCTGGAACGGCCCGATGGGCGTTTTCGAGGTCAAGCCGTTCGACAAAGGCACATACGCCATTGCCCAGGCGCTGGTCGAGGCGACGGCGGCCGGGGCGATCACGGTTGTGGGCGGTGGGGACAGCGCGGCGGCCCTAGAGCAGGCCGGCCTCACCGACAAGGTTACGCATGTGAGCACGGGTGGTGGGGCGAGCCTGGAGTTCATGGAAGGCAAGCCCTTCAAGGCTGTGGACGTGCTCGATGAGGCGTAGGGACCGGAGCGGCGGACGAGTGCCGAAGGGCGGGGAACCCGCCGGCGCCGGCAATGACGGATGGCACCGGCAGGGTCCGCACAGGGTTCCGTCTGTCGATGATGGCGCTGCAACTTGCTCGGTTTGTCACGGCTCGCGGCCGGCGGTATAAGGGCGGCCTGATGGAGCCCGTGATCACAGCCTCCTGTTTCGTGAGCGGGCCGGCGATGACACGAGGCAGCCGATGAGCAGATCGCCGTTGCGGTCACCGGGCCACCCTGCCTGGCCGTTCTCGTGCCCGCACATCCGGATCGCACCGTCCATGCTGTCGGCGGACTTCGCGCGCCTCCGCGACGACATCGCCAAGGTCGAGGCGGCCGGGGCGGACATGCTCCACGTGGACGTGATGGACGGTCACTTCGTGCCGAACATCAGCTTCGGGCCCGTGGTCATCGAGAAGCTCCGCCCGCACACGAAGCTCTTCTTCGATGCCCACCTGATGATCACCGACCCGCTTCGCTACGCGGAGCCCTTTGCGAAGGCCGGCTGCAACCACCTGACGTTTCACATCGAGGGGGCGCACGAGCCTAGGAGAATCGCGGAGCATATTCACGGGCTCGGCCTGACGGCCGGCGTCGTCCTGAATCCGACCACACCCGCCGAGGCGATCGCCGAGGTTCTGCCGGACGTCGAGATGGTGCTCGTCATGAGTGTCTGGCCCGGGTTCGGCGGCCAGAGCTTCATCGCCGACGTGCTTCCGAAAGTCACGCAGATCCGTCGTATGCTTCGGCCGGATCAGCGGCTGGAGATCGACGGGGGTATCAACCGGGAGACGATCGGCCGGGCCGCCGCCGCCGGGGCGGATACGTTTGTGGCCGGCAACGCGATCTTCACCGAGCCCGACCCGGCTGCCGCCATAGCCGCTCTCCGTCGCCTGGCGGAGGCGAACGCGGCTCCTTCGCGGGGTGTCTGACGCGCCGCAGGGGGTGTGCGGTTACAGGCGTTTGATCAGGACGGCAGTCAGGTCGTCCCGCTGGGGGGTCGGGCCCCCGAACTGGCGGACCCTTCGATAGAGATCCTGGATTGTCTCGGCACAGGGCGCCTCCCGGTTCGCGCGGAGCGCTTCCTCGACTCGTCCCACTCCGAAGGCTTCGTCGGCGGCGTCCGTCCACTCGAAGAACCCATCCGTCAGAAGGGCGAACATGTCGCCGCGCTCGAGGTGCAGCGGTTCGGCCGCCTCGAAATCCTGGTCCGGGACGATCCCCATCGGCAGGCCCGTCGCCGGCAGGGCCACCGCCGCGTCCGTCCGGGTGCGGTAATGCAGCAGGGGGCCCTGCCCGGCACTGACGTAGGCCAGACACGCCGTCGCCGGGTCCAGCACGCCGATAAACGCCGTCACGAAGCGGTCGTCCGGCAGATCGTCGCACAGCAGGCGGTTCACGTGGTTGACGATCGTAGCCAGGTCGCCCGATACCGAGGCCATGCAGCGCACCATGGCCCGACACTGGGCGACGATCAGCGCCGGCCCGATCCCATGGCCCGTGGCGTCGGCCACCAGGCACGCCAGCCGACCGTCCGCCATCGGAATGAAGTCGAAACAGTCACCCCCGGTCTGGTCCGCGGGGCAATTCCATCCGGCCACGTCGAACCCGGGCACGACGGGGTTGCGGCTCGGCAGCAGGCGCTGCTGGATCTGGCGGGCGATCTCGAGGTCCCGCTCGATCTGCCGCTTGATCTCATACTCGTCCAGCAGCATCTGGCGCTGGACCGCCACGCCGGCCAGCTTGCTCAGCGCGTCGGCCATGGCCTGATCGGCCGGTGTGAATGCCCCGTTGAGCTTGTTGAGGACCTGGAGGACCCCCACCACGCCGCCGTCCACGCCGATCAGCGGAAACGTGAGCAGGTTCCGCGTCCGGTAGCCCGTCTGTTCGTCGACCGCGCGGTTGAAACGCGGGTCGGCATACGCGTCCGGAACCAGGATCGACCGGCCGGTTCGCGCCACCTCGCCGGCGATGCCCATCTTGGCGCTGAACCGCAGTTCCTCCACTCCCGTCGCGACGCGGCTGTAGAGTACGTCCGATGGCCGATCGTACAGAAACACGCTCGCCCGTTCGCAGCCCATCGCCCGACGCGCCGTGGATTCCACCCGCCGCAACAGTGTGGACAGGTCGATTGTGCTGCCCAGTTCACGGGCGACTTCCACGATTTCGCTCAGGTCGCGCAGCTCGTCGGACGGCTCGCGGTCCATCGCGCTCAGCATGCCGCAGCGGCCCGCGAAGATCAAGCCGCTTGGCGATCCATCGGCCCGTGCGGCACGCGCGGCCGGACCGGCCCGTCCGATCGGGGCGCCCGGTTGCCGCGCCCGCCTGGCCGAGGCTGCGGAGTGGCCGGGGGCCGGCGCCGGCGAGTCCCCGCGCTCCGGCACGGCCGCCGCCTCTGGCTCGAAATGTCCGGTCGGCGTATCCTGTTTTCGTCGTGGCCGGAGAGCAGAGGAAAGGGTGGAACGCATGGATCTCTTCGATGCCATCCGAAGCCGGCGGAGCATCCGCCGCTTCAGGCCTGACCCGGTTCCGCAGGCACTGCTGGAACAGATCGTGGATGCCGGGCGGCTGGCCCCGACGGCTCACAACGATCAGCCGTGGGAGTTCGTCGTGGTGACCAGTCCCGGCACGCGGCGGCAGATCGCCGAGATTACCGACTATGGCAAGTTCATCGCCGACGCCCCGGCCTGCGTGGTTGTCCTTTCCCGGCCCACACGCCACGCGGTCGAGGACGGCAGCGCCGCCACAGCCACCATGCTGCTGGCGGCCACGGGGCTGGGCCTGGGTAGCTGCTGGGTGGCCGGCTACACGAAGGCGTATGCGGCGAAGATAGCAGCTCTCTGTGGTGCCCCGGGGGATCTGGTGCTCATCAGTATGATTGCGATCGGGTACCCGGACGAGTCGCCGGCCCCCTCCAAACGCAGCCTCGACGACGTGCTTCACTGGGAGGTGCTGGGCCGTAAGCACCGTTGACCGGGATTCGCCGGTCCGTGCTTGCCTGCGGGCGTGGTCGGGCCGGGCTGGGTGCCGCCGCCGCGGTGAGCGGCCCGAACGCTTTCTGAGGAGACCAACCCGTGCGATACCTGCTTGTGTTGGCCTGCGGATTGCTCTTGCCATCGCGCGCCTGGGCCCGGCCCATGTCCCAACCGGCGACTCAGCCGGGCGACCCGACGATCCGGGACTACATGGCGAGGGAGGCCGCACGCCTCGACGAGGCCTTCGCCGACGACCTGACGTCCGCCGAGGACTGGAACCGGCGCCGTCCGAGCCTCTTGGAGGAGTACTTCTACATGCTCGGACTTTCGCCCCGGCCCGATCGAACTCCCTTGAATGCGGCCGTTACCCGCACGCTGGCCGGCGACGGCTACGTCGTGGAGATGCTTCATTTCCAGAGCCGCCCGCACTTGTATGTCACCGCCAACCTGTATCGTCCGCCTTCCGTCGAGCCCGGTCGCCGGCTCCCGGCCGTTCTGTACGTCTGCGGTCATTCGAACAGGGGCCGCAACGGAAACAAGACGGCGTACCAGTCCCACGGGATCTGGTTCGCGCGGCACGGTTACGTGTGTCTGACCCTGGATTCGCTCCAGCTCGGTGAAATCGCGGCCATTCACCACGGAACGTATCGCGAGAACCGGTGGTGGTGGCAATCCCGCGGCTACACTCCGGCGGGCGTGGAGTGCTGGAACGGAATCCGCGCGATCGATTACCTCATCTCGCGGAGCGACGTGGACCCGGACCGGATCGGCGTCACAGGAATCAGCGGCGGCGGAGCCGCAACCTTCTGGATCGCGGCTGCCGACGACCGCGTGAAGGTGGCCGTCCCGGTGAGCGGCATGGCCGACCTGGCCTGTTACGTGGGGGACCAGATTATCAACGGCCACTGCGACTGCATGTTCCTCTACAACGCGTTCGGCTGGCCCTGGACGCGGATCGCCGCGTTGATCGGTCCGCGGCCGATGCTGTTTGCCAACAGCGACCGGGATCCGATCTTTCCGATGAATGCGAACGAGCGGATCAGTGCCCGCCTCGAGCGGTTCTACTCGATGTTCGGGGCCGGTGATCGATTCGACACCATCGTGAGCATCGGCGGCCACGCGTATCGCAGGGATCTCCGGCAGGCGGCTTTCCGATTCCTCAACTCCTGGCTGAAGAACGACCCCGCCGAGGTGGCGGACAGCGAAGTCGATCTGGTCATCGAGGACGGCAACAGGGTCACGCATCCCATCGAGCCCGAACGGCTTCGCGTCTTCCCGAATGACTCGGACATTCCGGCGGACCAGCTCAACACGAGAATCGACGAGTACTTCGTCCCAATCGGGCGACCGTCGCTGCCTGCGGCGGGCCGGTATGCGGCCTGGCGTGAGTCGCTGGTCCGGGAGTTGCGGCGCGTCACCTTCCGTTTCGTCCCGGATCGCGTTCCGCCGGCACGGGAGCTGGATGCCCCTTCGCCGGGCCAATGGCGGCTGGCCACGGAGGACGGCATCGAGGCGACACTACGGCGTGTGGCCGGACCGGGTCCGGCCCGGGCCCGGCGAGTTGTGCTTGTGGTCGCCGAGACGGGATCGGCGCCGCAGACGCCGGACTGGCTCATCGAGTTCGTGCAGCCGGATGACGAGATCTACCTCTGTGAGCCGCGCGGCGTGGGTCGCAACGCGTGGACACGGACCAATCCGCCGAACTACGTGGAGCGGAGTCTGGCCCTCCTGGGACGCACGGCCGATCTTGGCCGGGCTTGGGATGTGGCGGCCACGGCCCGGCACGTTCGACAGACGGCAGGGGAGGCGCTCCCGATCTGGGTGGCCGGCAGAGGCGCCGCCGGGATCATCGCCGCTGTCGCGGCTCTGTTCGAGCCGGAGATCCATGGGGTGGTCGCCGTGGAGCCGCCGCCGGATTTCATGGACGCCCATGCCCCCGTATTCCTCAACGTACTTCGCGTCTGCGACGTACCGGAGGTACTCGGTCTGCTCGCGCCCCGTCCGCTGCGGGTTCGCGGGCCGGGCAGCTTGGACGTTTCGCGCGTCCGGGCGATCTACGCCGCCGCCGGTGCCCCTGACGGGCTTGCTGTGGAGTAGGTTTACTCTCTTGACGTCTGCATGGGGGCACAGGGGGCCCGGATGGGACCCGGGGGCCGGGCCCATGCAGTGCTTGTGGGGGGCCTCAGAAGGGCAACGGGATCGGCTCACCCTGCGGCAGGCGGGTCAGCAAGGCCTGTGGGCTGGGCGTTTGCCCCGTAGGAGGGCCCGTCACGCCGCGGTTCCTGGGACGGCCCCCCGTCGTTACGAGGCGGTGGGCTCCAGGACCGCTGCGCATGTGCGTCGGTCGTCGGCCTCCGTTGAAGCGCGATTCTGCGGCGGATAAGATAGCCCGTGTGGTGCGGGGCGTGACCGCATCCGCCGGGCGCGTAGCTCAGTCGGTAGAGCAACGGCCTTTTAAGCCGTGGGTCCCAGGTTCGAGTCCTGGCGCGCTCAAATGGCCGGCGGCCGGATGCACGTGGCAGCGGATGTGTGCGGCACGAGTTGAAAGAGGCGGGGAACGTCCAACTCGAATGGCCGCTCGGGGGGACGTACGGCGAAGATCCTGCCCTTCAGACACCGCGGACAAGCGGTGCAGATCGGTCGGGCCTGCCGGTTCTGTCGCACAGATGGAATGGCGGACGGCGCGGGTACGGGAGGCGACGGATGCCGCGCTGCACCTGAACCCTCCTCGTGGCAGGTAGCCAAAGGGCTCACCATTCCGATATCGGCCTTGCCTCGTTGCCCCGGAAGCGCGGGTCCGTGACTTCTGTGGCGAGGGGCTGCATCATTCGCGCGGAAGCGGGAATCCGTGACCGTGCGACTACGTGTACCCTCGTTCGCGCGGGGACTGACGAATGGGGCCGGGAGCGCACAGACAGCCGGGGGTGCGGAAGGACGAAGGGCGCACCTCGGCCGCCGGCTGGCCCGCGGGCGGCCTGCCGTTCCATTCGGACGGCCCTTCAGGCTGACGTTCTTCCGGAGGCCGTGCGCGAGTAAGCCAGTCTCAGCAGTGTGCGGGCCCGGGTCATTGCAAGGGTTCGTGCGGCGAGATCCTCATCGCTGCGGATCCGCATTTTCCGGGCGGCGGCCAGGTCGGCCTCGGCCTTCGATACCTCGATGGCCTCGGGCTTGAGGGCATGCCGGGTCAGGATCGTCAGGCTGTTGTCAACCATCTGCCCAAAGCCCCCATCGATGAACCAGACATGTCGCTGGGGGCCCTGGTGTGCCCGCAGTATGCCGATCCCCAGCTTCGCGAGTAGCGGCGCCCGGTTGGGGAGTATCCCGATCTCGCCGTCATGCGCGGGCATCGCGACGAAATCCACCGGTCCTTCGAAGACCTTGCCGTCCGGCGTGACGATGGAGCAACGGAACTGTCCAGCCTGACGCATGGTGCTATTGTGGCGGGAGCCCAATCGCCGGTCAAATCCTCACTAGCCGGCCTGTCGCGCTCGGAAGGCCTGCACCGCCTCGCACGCGGAGGGGTCGGCGCAGCAGACGTCCCGGATGAACTCGTAGTACACGTCGCGATTCAGCCCGAATTCCTTGCGAAGAGGGCACTTCAGGCAGATCCTCGGCCGTGATCTCGTGCCCGATCCGATGAACGACTGGAGGAACACGAGGTTCTTTCCTGCGAAGCACTTCATCTGGCGGTTGAGCTTCTTTTCCAGCTCGGTGAGGTTGGCCGTTTCTTCTTCGGCCGTCAGTGGGGGAATGCTCGCCTCCGGTTCCAGCGAGCCGAGCACGCTCGAGACCGTCTGCTGGAATCGCTGTTCATCGACCGGGTATTCGAGAAACGCCTTCGCCCCCAGGTTCATGGCGACCTGCTGGTATACGCCGCCCCCGCGACCCGCCAGCACCACCACGTTCGCGCGGTACCCGCGCTGCCGGAGATACTGAAGCAGAAGGATCGCATCCTGTCGGCGGGCGTCCTGACCGGCAACGATCAGCGCAGGACGCTGTGCGGCCATGACCTGGATGCCTTCGAGATAGCTGCGGGCCTGACAGACCTCATAGCGCCCGTTCAGCATGGCCGCCAGCAACTGCCTGGCGCCGGCATCATGGTGAACCACAAGAATCTTAGGCACGGGACCGTCTCCCCCAAGGGGCAGGCAGCACCTGCTTATCATATCCTGCCGTCGGCCGCGGATCAACGGAATCGCGCTGACCCACACAAGGCGAGGCCGCCTCCGGATGGACACGGGCAACGTTCCGTGCGAGAAGCCGCCTGCGCGGCGGCCCGCAACGTCGGCCGCCCGGCGCTGGCGGGAACACTCGCCCG
>Ga0209227_1002735_pt1 | contig 12371 bp, 11 predicted proteins | sample YNPBryantNP2012_FD_185815 | JGI IMG/M metagenome (GOLD analysis project Ga0209227, IMG submission 185815) | Anoxygenic and chlorotrophic microbial mat microbial communities from Yellowstone National Park, USA - YNP Bryant NP 2012 (SPAdes)... ...
CTTGACTTCTTCGAGCGTTATGTTTGAGGTGAGCGTCAGAGTAGTACGCTCACCAACTGGCATCAGGTTTACGCGAGGGTATGAGATACACAGAACTGGATTCCGCGCGTTGTCCCCACCCGCTGTGTTCGGGGGGAATCCAGTTATGCGCGTATATCACACTCGCGTGCAAACCTGATGCTGGAGCAGGCTGTGGTCGGATTGTAGGATAACTGCTCGCAGTTGTCCTACACTGTGAACCGGGCGCGTTGGGCAACCACCGGAACAACAGAAACGCCGCTTGACAGCTTTTCTACTAGCCTCTATAATACCTGTTCACTTAACTCAACCCATTCAGGAGCGAAAATATGCCACCAGTACCAAAACGTAAACTCTCTAAAGCGCGAGGACGGAAGCGTAGCAGCCACTGGAAGCTGGAATCATTTCAATTGGTTACATGCCCGGACTGTGGCGAAGCTGTACTCCCTCATCAGGTTTGCCCGTCCTGTGGTAAATACCGGGGCGTCCAGGTCCTCGAGATAAAGGAAAAGTAGCCATTCAGGCCGATCGGGATCGCCCTCTTTGGGCGCTTCGCGCCAGGTGCCGGCGCGGGCCTGAAAGGGTGTACGGGCAGGTTCGCCTGCTCCTGAAGTCACCGCCCGAACAGGTACAAAGAAAAGTAATCAATGGAAGCCACGCGCATAGCTTTTCTATTTCCCGGCCAGGGTTCTCAGTATGTCGGCATGGGCCGGGAAATTTATGCGAGTTCTCCGGAAGCGCGCGCGGTGTTCGAGCAGGCCGATTCCATCCTGCAATTTGAGCTCTCGCGTTTGTGCTTTGAGGGGCCGGCAGAGTTACTGAACGATACGGTGAACACCCAGCCGGCCCTGCTCACTGTAAGCATCGCTGCACTGCGGGCAATGGAGGCTTGCGGTGTTATAGACCGCCCGGCATATGTGGCAGGACACAGCATGGGCGAGTTTAGCGCATTGGTGGCGGCGGGAGCTTTATCCTTTGAGGACGGGCTGTTACTCGTGCGCGAGCGTGGCCGGCTGATGAAGCAGGCAGGCGAGGAAAATCCAGGGGGCATGGCTGCCATCCTTGGGCTGGAACGCGAGGAACTGGAGACCGTCTGCGCCGTAGTGCGAGAGCAGAGCGGCGAGTACGTCGGTATCGCCAACGATAACTGCCCCGGGCAGCTTGTCATCTCCGGTACGATCAAGGCTCTTGAGCAGGCGATGAATATGGCCCGCGAACGGGGAGCCAGACGCGCTATCCGCCTGGCTGTCAGCATCGCCGCTCACTCACCTTTAATGGAGAGTGCAGCCGGGACGTTCCGGCGCGCTCTGGACGAAACGCCTTTCCGCGAGCCAACTGTTCCCCTCGTAGCTAACGCCACCGCGAGTCCTGTAACAGATCCGGCTCAGATACGCCAGGTACTGGGCAGTCAACTTACCTCGCCGGTGCGCTGGACAGAGTCAATCCGCTGGCTGATCGAGCAGGGAGTAACACACTTCGTTGAGATCGGCCCTAAGGATGTGTTGATCGGCCTGGTGCAGCGGATAGACCCCGCAGTCGAGCGGCTAAGCGCTGAGGGCGTGCTGGCACAGCGCCACTGAATCAGCAACCGGACAATTCTGACCGGGGCAGGGCACGGAAAAATCCGCGCTCTTCGCCTCGCCCGTGTTCATCCATATCCTGACCTGGCCCGCAGATTGAACTCCCCCAGGTGTACAGAGCATGCAACTCGCTGACCGGTTGTACCGGGTTTTCGCTGCCAATCGGTTGCTGTCAACACTGGCTGCGATAGTGCTGTGCACAATGTTGGCGGCAGGCGTGGGATACCTGCTGGCAGAGTGCGGCGTGCTGATCTCAGTGGCAGCGTTTATTGCCCTCTGCCTGGGCCTGTGGATGCTGCGCGATATGGAGGTGGCTTACTGGGGCGTTATCGGGGTGGTCTGCCTGCTGCCCTTTGCTTCTTTCCCGTTCAGCATAGGCTTCACGCCCACTTTCCTTGACGCGGCAATGGGGGCATTGTTTCTCCTGTGGCTGCTGCACATTGCCACAGGCCGACAAAGGGAGTTTGTGGCCACGCCATTGGGTCTGCCCGTCGTCATATTTATCCTGATCACCGCGGGCGCTTTCGTCTCGGGGCTTTCGCACGCTGCCCTGACCTCCTATGTGCTGCGCCACTTCGCCGAAATACTGCTCAGCATAGCCCTCTTCTTCCTGGTCGTCAATACGGTGCGTGATACCGGGAGGTTGGAACGTCTCACGCGCATGTTACTTTTGTGCGCATTCGTCGCAGCCCTTATCGGCGTCTTGTTGTATCTCATCGCGGCTTACGTCTCGGATGAGCCGGTCATCCGCGCCCTCTCTGCACTCGGAAGGCTGGGCTATCCAACCGGGCCCGGGGTGCTGCGCTACATCCGCGACGACCCGGCGCTGCCTATGCGGGCGACCTCGACCTCAATAGACCCTAACGTTCTGGGTAGCCTGCTTAACCTGACGCTCTGTATCGGGACACCCCAGCTCTTTGCCGCCCGCCCTTTCCTCCCGCGCCGCTACCTGGTGCTGATGCTTGGTACTATGGCGCTTTGCCTGGGATTAACCATCAGCCGTGGCTCACTGGTAGGGGCAACAGTAGCCCTGGCCGCTGTTGCCACTCTGCGCTACCGAAAGCTCTGGCTGCTCTTGCTGATGGCATTGCTGCTGATACTCATATTGCCACAAACTCAGGGGTACGTCAAACACTTCATCGCAGGCGTGAGAGGTGAGGACCTGGCCACTCAGATGCGCTTCGGCGAGTATAAGGATGCCCTGATACTGATCGGCCGCTACCCCTGGCTGGGAGTTGGTTTTGCCGGCACACCTGATATTGATACCTACATCGGGGTCGCCAACGTATATCTTATCATCGCAGAACAGACAGGGCTGATCGGCCTGACCAGCTTTCTGGTCATAATGGTCGTGTTGTTCGTCCGCTTCTGGCGTGCACGCCACCTGGCCGCCGCCAGTCCTGTCCTGGAACCATTGTGGTGGGGACTCCACGCCGGGGTGGCAGGTGCACTGATCGGTGGCATCTTCGACCACTATTTCTTCAATCTCGATTTTCCCCACTCGGCCACTCTGTTCTGGCTGATAACAGGGCTGGCCGCGGCGGCTGGCAGGATGCTGGAATTGCCGGAGTCTGGGGGTGACGCCTGTGTTCACGTTGACAGGTCGGTCAACTCATCCCTGAGCAATCGTCGTTGAGTAGCCATGCCAGAGACAGAGAGACGGCTGGAATATTCGGCACCTGGAAAAGTGATCCTGTTTGGCGAACATGCGGTTGTCTACGGGAGGCCGGCGCTTGCCGTCCCTGTCTCCCAGGTGCGTGCTACCGCTATAATCGAGCCTTCCCCGCCAGGCAGCGGTCTGACCATTGTTGCTCCCCAGATAGGGAAATACATATCACCGGCCACGGCGCCAGGGGATGAGCCGCTGAGTTTTGCTGCGCGTCTGACTCTGGAACGCCTGCATGTTGGCGAACCGGATGCCGTCCTCACCATCAGTTCCACCATCCCCGTCGCCGGTGGCCTGGGCAGTGGCGCAGCTGTGTCCACTGCTCTGGTACGCGCCCTGGCTGCTTTTCTTGGTTTCGAGCCGGGAAATGCCTGGATAAGCGAACTCGTCTTCGAGGTAGAGAAAATTCACCATGGCACGCCCAGCGGGATTGACAACACGGTCATTGCATATGAACAGCCCGTCTACTTCAGACGCGGATATCCTGTGCTGCGATTACATGCAGGCGCTCCCTTTACTCTCCTCATCGCCGATACCGGTATCAGAAGCCTCACCAGAGAGGTTGTCGGGTATGTGCGTCGCGCCTGGGAGGCCCAACGTGCTCACTACGAGGCGCTGTTTGACCGGATCGGCGAGCTTGCGGAGCGGGCCCGCAACGCCATCGAAGCTGGCGACATTCACGCCCTTGGTCTGCTCATGGACGAAAACCATGCGTTGCTGGCCGGACTGGGCGTCTCGTCGCCGGAGCTTGACCTGTTGGTAGAAACAGCGCGGGCTGCCGGGGCGTTGGGAGCCAAACTGTCTGGGGCCGGGCGGGGTGGCAACATGGTCGCGCTTGTAGAAGAGGAGGCAGCCGCCAGGGTAATGGAGGCTCTTAAACAGGCGGGGGCAGTAAACGTGATCCGCACCCAGGTAACGCGCTGACTGTGGGGCAGTCCACCGGGTCTGTGTGGCTACCTTCCTGTGCCACTGCCAGCGCACTTGCGCTCCAGCCTCGCCAGACGATGGGACAGTTCGGCAAGCGCTTCATCGCGAGCCGTTCCCCCGGCCCAGGTCTCCGCACGCACCATCGCCTTCCTTGCCCATTCTGCTGCCCGCACATAGTCGCCCGCCCGCCACTCAAAGTATTTGGCAAGCTCCACACAGGATGTGATATCCGTGTTTTCCTCTGCGGCCAGTTGTTCCAAATAAGGCCGGGCTTCGTCATACCGACCAGTCCGTTTAAGCAGCGAAGCCAGGCTGTGCAGGATACGCCACCTTAGCTCGGGCGCAGATGAAGCCCCAAGGGCAGTACAGTAATAACGCTCCGCCTCGGCCAGACGGCCCTCGCTCTCATGCCAGCGCCCAAGGCCGTAAAGTTCAGCTCCGCTTACCCCGGCCTCGCCCCAGGAAGCCGTGATGGCTGAGTGCAGCCGTATCACAAGGGCAACCATACTGAGAATGTCCATCGCATTGTGGTAGAGCACACGTTTCATCTGGCGTGCGTCGCCGGTGCGCAGGTAGTCACGGTACAGCCAGGGGATGAGGCTGCCGGGAACATCATCTTGCTCACGCAACACACCCAGCACCCGGCGCTCAAGTGCGCCCAGCGCGCAGGATGACATCTCATAGCGCCACAGCCGTCTGGCAACAGGCAGCAGGTCCAGATGAAACAGTGTATTGGCAGGCGGTGGAATACGAGCAAGGATGAAGCGGTTCTCCAGAACAGGCACATCAAAGGCACGACCATTGAAGGAGACTAATGCCTGGAATCTGGCCAGTTGCTCACTCAGCGCTTCGAGCATGGCCAGCTCATCGCCCGGGTCGCGCAGGAAATATTGGTACAGGTGAAATCCCTCTCCCTGCTCTGGTGCGAAGAAGCCCAGCCCCACGACGAAGGCAAACGTCCCACTGCTACCTGAGAGATCGGTGGTCTCTATATCCAGGAAGCAGGCCTGATGTTGCTTGTCTGCGGGTGTGTTGTGCCGTGGGTGCAGGGCGGTCAAAGCAGAGCAGAGATGCAGGTATGCAGGGAGACTCACCTGACCGTGGCGATGGCCCGGTGGGTAATGACTTTCGGCGATAAAACACCGGCCGTGCGAAGTGGTGTAAAAGCGGCCTGGCACCAGCTCCTCGATGGCGACGCGAGGGCCGGCTCTGGACAGAATTGCCAGCGCGCCTGTCCCCTTCACGACTCCCAGTGCACGCAGCCGTTGCTGAAGTTCGGGCCTTACGCTCATTCGCACCAGGGCGGCGGAATCCAGTACTTGTGGGCCACGCTCTGCCCATCAGCCGAGGTCACGGTAATGGTATGCACCATAGCATCGCATCCACGTGCCTTGAAGATGATTTCAGGAGCGTCGTCCCATGTAGTGGTGACCAGTTGCTGATCGTGGTAGATAGTGTAAGGAGGGGCGCCCCCTGTAATGTGCAGGATGATCGTTGCTTCCATCTCGCCCGGAGCACCCCCAGGATAAGGTCTCCAGTGGTCCAGTGCTGTCGGTACCGGGAAGTTCAGCGGGCCGGTGCTGACAGGACGGGTCGGCGTGGGGGTGATAGTCGGGGTGGGCGTGGGGGTCTCTGTGGGGGTGGGCGTTGCTGTGGCCGATGGCTCGACAGGGGTAGTGGTTTCTGTGGCAGTTGGGGTCAGCGAGGGAGTGGCACTTTCTTGTGAAGGCTGGATGGCCGGCGTGATGGTCAGGAACAGGTAAGGGGTCGGCGTGGGGGCGTTGCAGGCCAGTATACAAATTATCATACCGGCCAGTGCCAGGCCGATAAATTTGTTCCTGTTGTTCATCTTTTCAGACCTCAGATGTTTGACCTGTCGCCTGTAGTACTTCGTATTTCTGACGTAGCTCTGCGTAAGCCAGTGCCAGGGCGGCGTTTTTGCGGCGCAGGTGCTCGATCGTGGCAAGGTCAATATCCCTCAGGCGGGGCAACATCTGCAGCACAACCCGCACCGCCATTGCAGCACTTGTGTACAGCATTTTCACAAAATCGGCTCGCTCGATCTCCAATACAGTGGTCGGCTCTACCGTGCGGACGGTGGCCGTACGCGGGCTTTCCTGGACCAGAGCGATTTCGCCGACGAAGCTCCCCGCTCCTGGGCGATTGATCACTTCCCAGGTTTCCTCGTCGAGCTTTTTCAGAACCTCGACCTGCCCGCTAACGATGGCATAAAATGTGTGCTCCACCTGACCTTCGTGGCAGAGGATGGTATCGGCTGGATACTCACGTAGTGCAGCGACTCCGGCAAGGTATGTCAGGTCATCCTCTTGCATGTCTGGGAATATCCGGCGCAGCAGCTCAACTTTATCAATGCTCATTGTCTCACCTCCCGTTACCTGGCCGCGGGACTACCACAGCCCGATCACAAAAGTTCCACAAGATGAGATGTGTGTTCAAGGATGATATGAGCCCCCGCCCGCTCCAGTTCCTTCCGTTCGCCAAAACCGCACAGCACTGCTACTGCTATTGCGCCCGCCCGCCTGGCGGCCTTTACATCCACCGTCGTATCACCCACCATCACGCACTGTTCGACGGGAACCTCTAACTTTCTGGCAGCATAGAGGATGGGTGCAGGGTGAGGTTTCAGCCTCCAGGTGCTCTCACGCGAGACCACCAGTGCGAAAAATTTGCTCAACTGGTATTGCTTCAGGAATGCCTCAGCTTCCGCTCTGCCTCGCGTCGTGAATACTGCCAGTTTGTAACGTCCATCCAGCGCTGCAAGCAATCCCGCCACGCCGTCCAGTATACGAAAGTCTGGCGCATTATACAGCCCGCGCCATCTGCGCAGCCGATCGGTGAAGCGTGCCAGAGGTGCGTCGAGCCCCCAGATGTCCAGGAATGTCATCAACAGGTTACCAGGAGTCTCGGAGACCATAATCAGACGACGGGCAACACGCTGTGGGCCGGGGCAACGGCATCGTTCTAACCACCGGGCCAGCCGTTCTACCGCCTGATCGTCGGTGTCCATCAGCGTACCGTCCAGGTCGAATAACAAAGCGGCGACGTTTTGTAGCTTCACCGGCTCGGCCTCCACGGGCTGCAAAAAGCACTCTTCAGCACGGGCACAATTATTATATCATTCCTCGCAGAAAATACCATTTTTACCGGGTAGGACAACTGCGAGCAGTTGCCCTACAAAGCGGCCAGATCCGACAAGATTGGGACACACCCCGACCTTATAGGACTTTGACTTCCATCTGACATTGCATATAATATAGCCTGTCTGAGAGCACCGAGATTTCGCTTACGGAGGCATTCTAATGAGTATTGAGGCTGTTTATCAGGCAGTGCTGGATGGAGACGCAGAAGCGGCACAGGAGGGTGTGAAGGCTGCGTTGGAGGCAGGGGTTTCCCCAGGGGAAATCCTCAACAAGGCCTGTATCCCGGCTATGACCGAGGTCGGGCGGCTTTTTGAAGCGGGCGAGAAGTTCGTGCCGGAAATGCTCATCTCGGCACGAGCCATGAAGGCCGCAGTAGCCCTCCTGAAGCCATACCTGGCTCAGACAGACGTCAGGAGTGTGGGGAGAGCCGTCTTGGGCACGGTTGCAGGAGACCTGCACGACATTGGTAAAAACCTGGTCTCCATGATGCTTGAGGGCACCGGATTTGAAGTTATTGACCTTGGCACTGACGTGCCCCCTCAGCGTTTTGTGGATGCCGTGCGTGAGTATGCACCTGATATTGTCGGCATGTCGGCCCTGCTGACCACGACTATGCCGGCGATGAGAAGCACTATTGAGGCGCTGATAGGGGCCGGTCTGCGGGATCGCGTCAAGGTTCTTGTGGGAGGTGCCCCGGTGACCCAGGAGTTTGCCGACAAGATCGGCGCCGATGGGTATGCTCCTGACGCCAGCAGCGCTGCTCGCCGGGCCAGAGAGCTGATAGGCGCTGCTTGAGCGATGTACCCCCGCAAAAGGGCGCACGGGGTTCCCCGCTGCGCCCTTTACGCTCGAATGAGACCTGTCCGAAAAACGTAACCAACGCATCCCTATGCGTCGGTATAAGCGGCATAGGGATGCCGCTTGTACAGTTTTTCGGCCAGGCTCCAGGCATCTGGGTGACCAGGGAGGACATTGTCGGATGACAGAGCTTCCTCAGACAGCACGAGAGCTGGTCGAGATGGAACCGGCGCATGCATTCTTTATCGGCATTGACTCCGATGGCTGTGCCTTCGACACGATGGAGATCAAGCACAAAGAGTGCTTTATCCCTGCGATCATCAAATACTGGGAGTTGCAGCCGGTTGCCAGATATGCGCGTGAGGCAGCGGAATTCGTCAACCTCTACTCTAAGTGGCGGGGTATCAACCGCTGGCCTGCACTGGTAATGGTTTTTGACCTGCTGCGCGAACGGCCGGAAGTGCGGTCACGGGGTGTTGTACCACCTGAAGTACCCCATCTGCGCGAATTCATTGCTGCCCCCGACTATCCCAAGAGTAACGACGGATTACGAGCGTACAAGAGCGCTCACCCTGACCAGGAACTTGAAAAAGCACTTGAATGGAGCCTGGCGGTTAACACAGCCATCGCAGACATGGTTAAAGGCATACCACCTTTCCCTTATCTGCGAGAATGCCTGGAGTTCTTGCAAGACCGGGCCGACATAATCGTTGTCTCCCAGACGCCAGATGAGGCTCTGCGCCGTGAGTGGGCAGAGCATGGTATAGATCGGTATGTGCGCCTGATCGCCGGTCAGGAGAAGGGCACCAAGGCACAGCACATCGCATACGCAGCCGGTGGCAAATATCCGCCCGACCACATCCTGGTAATAGGCGACGCACCCGGCGACTTGAAAGCTGCCAGAGCGAATAACGCTCTATTTTATCCCATCAATCCGGGCCGCGAGGAAGTGTCATGGCAGAGGTTTTACGAGGAGGCCATGCACAGATTCCTGGCCGGGCAGTACGCAGGGGAGTACGAAGCAGCGCTTATCGCCGAATTTGAGCAACTGCTCCCGGAGACCCCGCCATGGAGGCGTTGATCGGCAAGGGATATCCTGACAGGGTTCTCACACAGGAGGAAATACGCGCGCTCATCACCGAGGCTTTTAATGCGTATCCTGTGGCAGGCAAAAATGTGCTCATCATCGTCCCGGATGGCACGCGTTCTGCACCGCTGGCTTCACTTTTCCGTATTTTCTACGATGTCATAGGTAACCAGGTAGCCTCGCTCGCGTATCTGGTCGCATTGGGCACGCATCGGCCTGTGGACGAGGCGCAGCTCAACAGACTGTTCGACCTCACCCCTGAGGAGCGCGCGGGCAGGTATGCCGGAGTACGCATCTTCAACCACGAGTGGTATCGGCCGGAGAGCCTGGCGCACCTGGGCACCATCGCTGCCCCGGAGATCGAGCAGCTCACAAGCGGTCTGCTGAGTGCGGACGTGCCCGTGACGGTCAACAGGAAGCTCCTGGAATGCGATCAGATTGTTATCTGCGGGCCGACTTTCCCGCACGAAGTGGTGGGTTTCTCCGGAGGCAACAAGTACTTTTTCCCCGGTGTTTCCGGACCGGAAATGATCAATTTCACTCACTGGCTGGGTGCCCTCATCACCACCAGGGAGATCATCGGCATAAGGTACACGCCGGTGCGCCGGGTGATTGACCAGGCCGCCTCCCTCATTGACAGGCCCAGGCTATGCTTCAGTTTGGTCGTCAGGGGCAGGAACGAGCTGGTGGGGTTATACTGTGGCACACCGGAGCAGGCCTACGATGCGGCAGCGCGGCTCTCTGCACAGCACCATATCATCTACGTGGAACGGCCTTTCAAGCAGGTGCTCTCCGTGATGCCCGGGATGTACGACGATCTGTGGACCGCTGCCAAGGGTATGTACAAGGTGGAGCCGGTTGTAGTTGATGGTGGGGAAGTAATTATTTATGCGCCGCACATCACCGAGGTCTCTTATACTCACGGGAGGTTGCTTGATGAAATCGGCTACCACGTGCGTGATTATTTCCTCAAGCAGTGGGACCGCTTTGCCCGTTACCCATGGTGTGTGCTGGCTCACTCTACCCACCTGCGCGGCAGCGGCACTTATGACGCCGTGAGCGGGGCAGAGCAGCCACGTATTCGGGTAACCCTGGCTACGGGTATCCCCCGCGAGCGGTGTGAGCGCCTGGGGCTAAATTATCTGGACCCGGCCACAATAAACCCGGAGGAATGGGCCGGTCGTGAGCACGAGGGCATCTTGTTGGTAAGGGAAGCCGGGGAGATGCTTTACCGGCTGGCCGCTCCCGAGCTGGTCTGACCCCCGCAGGTGACTGAAAAACCCGCGGGATGCCCGATTGAACAACGCCGGTAGCTATTCGGGGCCGATTGCAATCGCCCCCTTCAGCCACTTCACGCCGGTGGGGACGATCCGCCGGATCGCCTCTCTGCCGATACTGCCTGGCAGAGGTTGCTGAAAAGGTCCCGGTTTGTACCGCAGAGAAGCAGAGGCTGTCGAGTTTTTATGATGCCCCTGGTTCTGGTCTGAAAATAGCCCGCTGGGGCCTATATTCACCGGGCGGACGTTGCTCTGACCAGGTTTGGCTTATATCAGGTGGCAGCAGCAGAGCCGGTGGAATTGGGCTGCATTTCGAGAGCGACGCGACAGCCCGGTTTTTCCAGGCGGCGCACCAACCGATTGGCCACTGACTCACGCTTGCGCTCATCGAAGTAATTGCCGCCGAGTCCCTGGTAAGGCTCCTGGCGCGAGAGGACTTGATAGGCAATCACCAGGATCGAATGAACCACAGCCAGAGTGGCCCGTTTCTTTCCTCGTCGTGCAGCCAGGCGATGATACTGTGCACCGAGGTAACAATCATTTTTGCGCCTGGCCGCGTGGGCGGCTTGTACCAATGCCTTGCGCAGTGGCGGGTTGCCTGGCATAGTCTTGCCAGAGCGACGTTTGCCGACACTTTCGTTGTCGCCTGGCGCTACACCGGCCCGCGATGACAAGTGGTGCTCGGAAGGAGAACGCCCCATATCAATTCCAATTCCGGCAATCAAGACCTCAGCCAGTTGTCGGTCAATACCGGGAATGGTGTCCAGTAATTCAATCGCGTTGTTCCAACTCAGCGCTGGCTTTTCAGAAGCCGTTGCGGGAACAGTTGCCGGGTCTGGCGAAGTGACCTGGGCAGGCGCTGGAGACAACTGCTCGATATGGGAGACGATCCGTTGGTTGAACTGCTCAATCTGCTCATCCAGAAAGTCAATACGGCGCAGATGGGTTTCCAACAGAAAGCGATGATGGTCGCGTACTCGCCCGGTCAGCGCTTGTTCCAACTCCTCGTGCTTGTCCCGCAACCGACCGCAGGCCAACTTAGCCAGCACGGTCGGGTCGGTTTCGCCTCCCACAATTGCCTCCAGCATCGCCCGCTCAGATACCGCCAGCACATCGGTCGCCACACTGGCCAGCTTGATGTTGGCATCTTCCAAAACCTTTTGCAGGCGATTGACCACTGCGGCTCGCTCACGCACCAGGTTGCTGCGTTGCCGGGTCAAATCGCGCAACTCCCGCTGACCACATGGCGGCACGAAGCTGGCGCACAACAACCCATGCCGCAGCAAGTCGGCCAGCCACTCGGCGTCGCCGACAGCCGTCTTGCGTCCCGGCAAATTCTTCACATGCCGCGCATTGACCAGCAGGATCTCCACCTGGCCTTCCGGGATGTTGTACACCGGCTTCCAGTACCCCCCAGTGCTCTCCAGGGCCGCGTGGCTGCACTCCCACGCCAACAACCAATCCTGCAGCCGCAGCAACTCCGCAGTGGTCGTGCCGAAGGAGCACGTCTCCCTCACTACATGCCCGTTCTGCTTCGTCCACATCCGGCAGGCCACAATCGCTTTCTTGTGGACATCCAATCCTGCACACCGCTCGTGAATTACCTGCATCTTACTCTCACCCCTGATTCTATTACCGGCAGGACATCTGCTCCTTATCAGAAACAGAATCTGGTCTGCGTGCCCCCCCTGTTCCGGGGGCGACAATTCCACCCGCTCACCCGGGACCTTCCGGACTGGCTGCCGGAGTACACCTTCTCCCACATCCGGGCCGCGCTGACGCTGGGGGATATGGCGCTGGCCGATGCCTACGTGGACTGGCTGAGGGGCCTGCGGGACGGTTTCTCTCTGCCCGAGG
>Ga0209227_1002736_pt1 | contig 12366 bp, 13 predicted proteins | sample YNPBryantNP2012_FD_185815 | JGI IMG/M metagenome (GOLD analysis project Ga0209227, IMG submission 185815) | Anoxygenic and chlorotrophic microbial mat microbial communities from Yellowstone National Park, USA - YNP Bryant NP 2012 (SPAdes)... ...
GAGTTCATCAGGCTGTGCCATGCCTACGGGTTGGATGCGTCGGCCTTGCAGTTCCGGCGGGTCTCGGCGGCGTCTGAGGCGACTTCGGAACCGGAGGAGGAGTGGGAAGGGCAAACGGTTTTGGGTCGTCGCGGCCACGTCTTTCCGTTGTCGGCCATCGGGGCCGATGTGTGCCTCACGTGCGGCAGTTGTACCGGCGCGTGTCCCATTGCGGGAGTGGATGATTGGGATCCGCGCAAGATTGTGCGCATGGCCGTCTTGGGCATGGAAGAGGAGCTGATGACAGCTTTGTGGCCGTGGAAGTGCACGCTGTGCGGCAAGTGCGAACAGGTGTGCCCCATGGGCGTTGACATCACGGGGCTCATGACGGCGCTGCGGCGGGCTCGGGCTCGGGATCAGGTGCCCGGACCGTTGCACAAGGGCGTCCTGACCATGGTGGAGACAGGCAATAACCTGGGCATTCCTCGGGAGGACTTCATGGCTTGCTGTGAGGCAGTGGCGCGGGAACTGGCCGAAGAAGAATGCCCAGGATTTCGGGTGCCTTTGGATGTGCGGGGCGCTCGGCTTCTGGTCACGGTCAATTCCAAGGAGCCCTTTGCAGAACCACGGCAGATGAAGCACTGGTGGAAGATTTTTTATGCCGCCGGGGAATCCTGGACGATTCCCACGGAAAACTGGGACGGGGTCCAGTGGGGGGCCTATACGGGCGATGACGAGGCGGTCCGCCTGGGTGTGGGACGCATCGTGGACGCCATGCGCCGGCTGCAGTGCGAGGCCCTGCTTTTGCCTGAATGCGGCCATGCCTACCACGCGGTCCGCATGGGGCTCAGCCGCTGGTATGCCGAGGAATCGCGCCGGTTCCGCGTCATGACGCTTTTCGACCTTTTGACCGACTATATCCGAAGCGGCCGCATCCAACTCCGGGCCCGGCCCTTTCCTGTGACCGCCACGTATCATGATCCCTGTCATGTGACGCGAAAGTCCGCTAAGGCATTCGGCAAGGCCTACGATGAAGAGGCGCGGGAAATCGTGCGCCGGTGTTGCGCGGATTTCGTGGAGATGGTGCCCAATCGCGAAGAGGCCTACTGCTGCGGGGCCGGGGGAGGTCTTTCGGCCTTGCCGTTTCATGAGGAACGGGTTTTTCACGGACGCTATAAAGCCCGCCAGATTCGGCGGACCGGAGCCTCGCTGGTGGTAACGTCCTGCCATAATTGCCGGGATCAGATCCTCAAGAGCCTTTGCAAGGAATACGACCTTTCGGTGGAAGTGAAACTCCTGTGGGAACTGGTGGCGGAAGCCCTGATCGTGCCGTCGGGAGCACGTCGTGAGGTGACGGAATGATACGCCAGAAGGTGGGCGCCGTCCTCGTGGTCGGCGGAGGCATTGCCGGCCTGCAGGCGGCCCTGGATTTGGCCGAAGCGGGGTACTTCGTTTACCTTGCGGAAAAAGGCGGGGCCATCGGTGGCACCATGGCCCGCCTGGACAAGACCTTTCCCACCAACGAATGCGCCATGTGAATCCTGGCGCCCAAGCTGGTGGAGTGCGGTCGGCACTTCAACATTGAGCTGATGACCTTGACGGAGTTGGAGCGCCTGGAAGGGGAGGCGCCCCGATTTCAGGCGACCTTGCGACAGCGACCCCGGTATGTGGACCCTACGCGGTGTGTGGCGTGCGGCGAATGCGCTCGAATATGTCCCGTCACGGTCAGGGACCCTCGATGCGGGCCGCGGGCGAAGCGCTCCGCAATTTTCCTCAGCTACCCTCAAGCCGTTCCGTTGACCTATCAGATCGACCCCCGACAATGCCTTTATGTGACGGAAGGGACGTGTCGGGCGTGTGAGAAGGTGTGTCCAGCTCAGGCGGTGCGCTTGGACGACCGGGAACGTTGGGTGACGGTGAATGTCGGGTCCGTGATCGTGGCGCCCGGTTTTCGGCCCTTTGAACCTCCGGAGCGAAACCCGTGGGGCTACGGCCTTTTTCCCGATGTAGTTCCATCGTACGCTTGGGAACGCATGCTCGCCGCTGCAGGATCCGACCGCCGGCATCTGGTGAGGCCTTCCGACGGGCAGCGCATTCGAAAGATGGCCTTTGTCCAGTGCGTGGGATGCCGGGACGAAACGGGCAAAGGGCATCCCTATTGTTCATCGGTGTGCTGCATGACCGCCGTCAAAGAAGCGTCCATGGCGCTGGAAAGCGATTCGTCGCTGGACGTGGCGGTTTTTTATGTGGACATGCGCACCACGGGAAAAGATTTTGAGCGTTATTTCAATGGGATGAAAGATAAAGGCGTTCGGTTCGTGCGGTGTCGCGTTCCGGCGGTGGAGCTGGCCGACGAGGGTGGCGGACTCGTGGTGCACTATACGTCCGACGAGGGGCGCCGAAGGCGGGAAGTTTTTGATGTGGTCGTTCTTTCCGTAGGAATGGAGGTTCCCTCGGCAGTGCGACGTCTTTGTGAACGGCTGGGCCTGAAAACCGATGCCCATGGTTTTGTGGAAACCTCCTCCTTTGAGCCCGTGGCGGCGTCCCGCCCGGGCATCTACGCCTGCGGGGCGGCCGCGGGGCCCAAGGATATCGCTCAGGCGGTGCTGGAAGGGTCTGCCGCGGCAGCCGCGGCGGCCATTCCCTTGGCCGATGTTCGAAACAGCCTGTCGCAGCTCAAGGATTTTCCCGAAGAGCGGCCCGTTGCGGGAGAACCCCCTCGGGTGGGGGTTTTCGTGTGCCATTGCGGCTCCAACATTGCTGGGGTCGTGGATGTGGAGGAGGTGGCTCGAGCGGCGTCTCGACTCCCTTATGTGGTCCATGTGGAACGCAAGCTGTTTGCCTGCTCTCACGACAGCCAGGAACTGATCCGCCGGCGCATTCAAGAATGTGGGCTGAACCGCGTCGTGGTGGCGGCCTGTTCGCCTGTGACCCACGAAAACCTTTTCCGGGAGACCCTGAAAAACGCTGGGCTCAATGAGTATCTTTTTGATATGGCCAACATTCGCAACCAATCGGCATGGGTCCATGGGAAGGATCCGCGGGCGGCGACAGCCGCGGCCGTGGACCTGGTGCGCATGGCGGTGGCGAAGGTGAGCGTGCAGGAGCCGCTGCCGCCGGTGACCGTGAATGTCAATCCCACGGTTCTGGTGGTGGGCGGCGGGGTGGCCGGTTTGACCACGGCCTTGGGACTGGCCGACCAAGGTTTTCCGGTGCATCTGGTGGAAAAGAGTTCCCAGCTGGGCGGCAACGCGCGGCATCTTTTCCGCACCTGGAAAGGGGAAAACATCGCCGCTTTCGTCGATCGGCTGACGGCTCGGGTGCGCTCTCACCCCTACATCAGTGTCTATCTCAAGAGCGAAGTCGTTGCCGCGGAAGGGTTTGTGGGGAATTTTCGATCGACCATCAAGAAAGGCGCGGCGACCATCAGCGTGGATCATGGGGTAACGGTGCTGGCCGTGGGCGGTATGGCCTACAAGCCCGAAGAGTACGGCTACAGCGAATCCCAAAGAGTGCTCACGGCCTTGGAATTCGACAAGCTGCGGGCGGTGGGCGATGAACGCATTGCGGGAGCCAAGAACTTTGTCTTCATCCAGTGTGTGGGGTCTCGGGAACCCGACAGGCCCTATTGCTCCCGGGTCTGTTGCACCCATTCCATTCAGGCGGCGGTGGAACTCAAGGAAGACGACCCTACTCGGGAAGTCTACATTCTGTACCGGGACGTGCGCACCTACGGGCTCAGGGAGTCCCTATACAAGAAGGCTCGGGAAAAGGGGGTGGTGTTCATCAACTACGAAAGGCACCATAAGCCGACGGTGCGCCTCGGCCCAAACGAACTCTATGTGCGGGTCACTGACCATGTGCTCCACAGGCCTTTGACCGTGCGTGCCGATGTGATCGTTTTGGCCACGGCCATTGTGCCGCAGCCGGATGTGGAGGCCTTGGCCAAGATCTACAAACTTCCTTTGAATGCCGACGGGTTTTTTCAAGAAGCTCACGCCAAGCTGCGGCCTGTGGAGTTCTTGACGGAAGGAATTTTCATGGCTGGTCTGGCCCATTATCCCAAGCCCCTGGATGAGGTCATCGTGCAAGCCCAGGCGGTGACGGCTCGGGCCGCGGCCATTTTGGCGACGCGTCGCAAGGCGCTGGATGCCATCAAAGCCCACGTGGTTCCGGAAAACTGCGATGGATGCGCTCTGTGTCTGGACGTGTGCCCATTTCAGGCGATCCGATGGCAGGAGCATTCGAAAAGGACGCGGAACGCCTCGGAGGAGACGCGGCTACCAGTGGTGAACACGGCCTTGTGTAAAGGATGCGGCATCTGTGAGGCCACGTGCCCTAAGGACGGCATCCGTGTGGCGGGATTCAGTGTGTCCCAACTGTCGAGGCAAGTGCGGGCCCTTCTGCGGCCGGAAGAAACCGGAGTGGCCTGATGGGTTCCGGTAACGGCACGGGAAAGATCATCGTCTTTGCGTGTCATTGGTGCGCTTACAGCGCCGCGGACCTGGCGGGGATTCGGCGCCTAGACTATCCGGAAAACGTGCGTATCGTGCGGGTTATGTGTTCCGGGATGGTCCATCCCAAACTCGTGATAGAAACCTTCGCCCTGGGGGCGGACGGTGTGCTGATCATGGGATGCCGCCTGGGCGAATGCCATTATAAGGACGGCAATATCCGGGCGGACGCAAGGCGATTGGTGATCCACGAGATGATGGAGGCCATGGGGCTGGAACGGGAACGATTCCGAATGGTTTGGTGCGCCTCATCGGAAGCGGAAACCTTCGTTAAAGCGTGCCGGGACATGGCCGAAACCGTGGACGCCCTCGGCGCAAGGGGCTGACTCCGGCCGCTTTCGGGATGATCCCGCTCGGATTTTTCGGCGTAAGACCACGATGAGATAAGCGGTTCATAAACGGCACGACATGACGCCTGGGGGCAGGTAGCTTATGGTGATCGGAGAAAAACCCTTTCCTATTCGCGTCCGCGTCCGACGCGTGGACACTAAATGCGGCTTCCTCGGGCACATGACGGTGGACGAAATACGAGAGCGCATCATTGGTGACCAAGTCAACGTGACGTGTCCCGAATGTGGGGAAATTCACCTGACGGAGGAAGATGCCGAGGCGGCTGGGGCGCGTCGGGTGAGGGATTCCGCCCGGTTTAAGCGGCTCCTTGAAGAAGCGGGGGAAGCAGAGCCCCTGTAAAGGAGAGGCGATCCGGGCGATGATGCACGCTGGGAAGGGGCCCGACGAGGGGACTTGACAGGAAAGCGGCCAGGATTATTTTTATGGTGCACGTGGGAACGATAAGTCCCCAAAAAACATAACAAAAGGAGGTATTGGACATGCTCGGATTGGTTCCTCGTAGCCGTAGGGAGTCGCTCCTTGCATGGCCCAGGGCCTTCGAGTGGATGGATCGATTCTTTGAAGAAGCCCTTCCCGCCGTGTGGGGCGACGAAAAGGTTCTGATGCCGGCCTTCGACATCTCTGAAACGGAAGACAAGATTGTGGTGAGGGCCGATCTTCCTGGGGTAGATGTGAAGGATCTGGACATCAGCATCACCGAAAACGTGCTCACGGTCAAAGGCGAAAAGCGGCAGGAGAAGGAAGAAAAAGGCGAATCCTTTCATCGAGTGGAGCGCCGGTACGGGTCCTTCTCGCGCTCCTTCACGCTGCCTGCGGAAGTGAAAGCGGAAAGGGTTGAGGCGGTCTACAAGGACGGGGTGTTGCGCATCGAAATTCCCAAGGCCGAGGCCTCTCGACCCAAACGGATTGAAGTCAAACACTGATGGGAAAACGAATCGTAAGCCCCTTTCGGGGCTCAACGCACAAAGCGGGGCCATTTCCCCCGCTTTTTTTGTGATGCATTGTTTCCACAATACCGCATTCTCGGATGCCATCGTCTCTTCTTGATAAAAACGGGCGCGCCCGCAACCTGGGGCCGCCCTCGGCACCCGGACAAAGCGCTTTTTTTCCGGACCGCAATGGCTTTGATGCGGGTGCGGCGATTTCTTGACAAGATGTGAGTTTTTTGCGAGAAGGTTTTTCGACGGCATAAAGTCTTTCAGCATCCCGGAACACGGTGCAAATCCGTGGCGGTCCCGCCGCTGTGATCGGGGATGAGGGGACGCAGAGGTCCGCGGAGCCGGACCGGTCACTTTCGGGGCCCACCCCGAGGGGAAGGCCGCGACCCTTCAGAGGATCCGAGAGCCAGAAGACCTGCTGAAAGACCCGGTGCCGGGCAACCGATGGCAAAGGAAGCCCGGAGCGAATCGCACCATGCGGATTGGCTCCGGGCTTTTTCTTTGGTCCGCGGTCCCTATGCGTTCAATCCAAAAGACAAGACGGGAGGAAACGGCATGAAGAGAGAAGCTCGCATCATTTCCTATCGGCGGCGTTGTCGAAAGCTCGGGGATTCCACGGGGCTTTCCCACTACATTCTGCTCACTCCTACAAAGCATGAAAAACAGGACAAGTAAATGAACGAAGGGGTTTTCAAGATGGGTCGTCCCCGCTATGCCAATAGCGGATCGGGTCCATCCTTTTCCGTTTTGGATATCGGTTTGCCCGATCGCGTCGCGGTGGTGGAACCGGACAGCGCCTTTTGGGCCATTGTGGACGGCAATGGGCTTGCAGATGCTCTTTCGGGGCGAGTGGTGGAAGCTTTCCTGGCGCAGCAGGACAGCTTCATGGGGGAAATGGATCGCCTTCGGTTCGGCTTAAAGCCCTCGGCGGTCTATTTCAACCCCACCGAGCGGTGTAACTTCAACTGCACGTACTGCTATCTGCCGGAAGAGATGCGTCGGAGCGGCAAGACCATGACCGTCGAAGAGGTTGGGGCGGCCTTGGAGCGCCTTGGCGCGTACTTCGACCGGACGTTGGAATCCGGGATCAAGCCCCAACTCATCTTCCACGGCTCCGAGCCCATGCTGGCCCGGGAGGCCGTCTTTGCCGCCATCGACCGCTTCCGCGATCGGTTTCTTTTCGGGATTCAGACCAATGCCACGCTTTTGGACGAAGAGGCCATCGAATTCCTCATGTCCCGGGGTGTGGGCGTGGGCATTTCGCTGGACGCCCATGAGGCCCCGGCGGCCGACGCCGTTCGCAAGAACTGGCATGGGCATGGGGCTTTCGCTCACGTGGTTAAGGTCATGGAGCGGCTGGCTTCCTATCCGGCCTTCAACGTCATCACGACGGTCACGCGAGAAAATGTGGCGCTGCTTCCGGAACTCGTGGACTTTTATCACGATGCCGGCGTTCGAGTCGTGATGTTCAATCCGGTGCGGTGCACGCGTGGCGGTGGCATGGCCCTCAAGCCGGACGACGGCCTCTTGACGGAGGCGTTTTGCTCGGCGCTGGATCGAACCTACACCCTATTCGAGCACACGGGGCGCACGCTTGTCGTGGCCAACTTCGCCAACGTTCTGGCGGGGATCCTCGGCCCGACGGGTCGCCGCCTCATGTGTGACATTTCCCCATGCGGCGGGGGGAGGTGTTTCCTGGCCGTTTCCGCACGTGGGGATGTTTTTCCCTGCAGCGAGTTCCTCGGGTTTCCCGAATATCGCGGCGGCAATCTCTTTCAGGACGATCTGGACGGTGTCTTGAAAAGCGAGCCCTTTCGGGCGGTGACTTCTCGAGTGGTGGAAGGGATTGAACCATGTCGGCGGTGCGCCGTACGGCATTTTTGCGGCGCGCCGTGTCCCGCCGAAGTGCGCGCGGTCCACGGCACGCTGAATGCGCCGAGTCCTTACTGCCGGTTCTATGAGGAGCAGGTTCGCTACGCTTTTCGAGTGATCGCCCAGGGGCGGGAAGCAGCCTATCTCTGGGATGGCTGGGACGAGCAAACGGAAGAAATCTATCGGTGCGCGTAAGCGCGAAGGGGACTGCGGGCTGCATCGGTGTGGGAAAGAGGCCCGTTTCATGGGCCTCCATCCCCGCCGGGGCGCTCCATCGAGCCGAAGTTATTGCCAGCTGGCCACGTCGGCGTTTTCGCCCTCACCGCCCTCCTGACCATCGGCTCCAAGGGAATACAGATCATAGTCCCCGTGCTGACCGGGGCAGCGATACACATAATCTCGCCCCCACGGATCCTTGGGGACGTCCTTGGGCAGATAGGGGCCGTCCCATGTGTCGAAGCCTGGATTGACCCGCAGAGCCGACAGTCCCTGTTCGGTGCTCGGGTAGCGCCCCACGTCCAGGCGGTAGGCATCCAAAGCCGTTCCCAACAGAGCAATCTGGGCTTTTGCCGCTTTGATCTTGGATGTTCCCACCTTCTGAAACATCTTAGGGGCAACCAGAGCCGCCAAAAGGCCCAAGATGACCATGACAATCAGAAGTTCGATCAAGGTAAACCCTCGATCGTTCCGCACGCCGAATTTGTCCCTGCGTCGCGCTTGTCTTTCCCTTGTTTTGTTCATAACGTCCGCCTCACCTTTGATGCCGGAAGCTTATGCCGGGGTTGAAGGGGTTTCATTGCAACAAATTTCTCCCTTTCTTTTACGGACGAAGCCTAAAGGCTTTGAGGGCCTCTGTCAACTCTCGGTGCTTTCATTGTTGGAAAAAACGGGTTAAAAACGGCGGTAAAGGCATTGAGAAGGGAGAGCCGCGAGCCATGAGCTTGGTGGACATCATCAGAAGACTGGAAGGGGAACCCCTAAACCCCGATGCGCTGCAGGCGGTGTTGCTGCAGGCCCTGCGCGAAATAGAACCCCTGCAGAACGTGGCAACTCGGGCCGAATTCCGTCAACTGACCGCCGTGCTGGAAACCCTCGCCGAAGCGCAAGCGCGGACGGAAAAACGGCTTGAGGAGCTTATCGAGGCGCAAAAGCGTACTGAGCAGCGGCTGGCAGAGCTTTCTGAGGCGCAGAAACACACGGAAGAGCGTCTGGAAAAGCTTGCTGTTCGTATGGAAGAACTCTCCGAGGCGCAGAAACGGACCGAGCAACGGCTGGCAGAGCTTTCGGAGGCGCAGAAACGGACCGAGCAACGGCTGGCAGAGCTTTCGGAGGCGCAGAAACGGACCGAACAGCGGCTGGCGGAGCTGTCGGAGGCGCAGAAACACACGGAAGAGCGTCTGGAAAAGCTCGCCGTTCGTATGGAAGAGCTCTCCGAGGCGCAAAAACGCACGGAAGAATCTCTTTTCAAACTGACGCATCGCGTGGAGCTCGTCGAAGACCGTCTGGAAGGCATCAGCGATTCCGTGGGCTACAGCCTGGAGAACGAGGCCTTCAAGGCCTTGCCCGCTCTGCTTCAGGAGCGTCATGGCATTGCCGTCCAAGGCCGGCTTGTGCGGCGCTACATTGGGGAACGTCAGCTGAACATTTTCGGTCGGGCGCGGCGTGACGGCCAAGAGCTGGTTGTGGTCGGAGAATGCAAAGTTCGCCCATCTCGAAAGGAGGTGGATCGATTCCTCAAGATCACGCAACGCTTGGCCGACCAGCTCGGCTGGGACCACATGATCCGCCTTTTTGTGGCCCACGACTTTCCTCCCACCGTGGAAGAACACCTTCGGGATCGGGATGTCCTTGTTTTCTGGTCTTATGAATTCTAGGCTGCTTAAGGGGACGGGGGCGTTGCCGGGGGACTGAGAAGGCCGCTTGCGATGCCCCAGCTTCGCACCAGGCTTATAAACGGTGCCGGCAGGGGCACGTCGCGATCCAGAACAAGGATTCCCAGTTCTTTGGCCCGACTGAGGACGTGGGTGGAATCTCTTCCTTCGTAGCTGTCGCACAGGCACTGCATGCGCAAGGCGTCGGTGAGAGGGGCTCGCAAGGGGGCCAAGGCCGTGGGAATTTCCCGCAAAATATTTTCGATAAGCTCGCCGTGGCGCAGCGCAAACGACAGGTGCGGTTCTTCAGCGGGAACGTGTCCGAACAATTCATTGACCGCCGCTCCCGTGAGCCGAACGATCTGAGCCGGTTCCAGAGCGCGACGGCTTGAGCGGATGTGCTCTTTGAGGTGCTTAAAGAGCACCATCTTGATCACATCCACGCCTTCCCTGAGGAGGGGCACCAGTCGTTCATGCGACGAGTCCATGGCACGCCTTTGCGGAACGAAAGTCAATCGGGTTCTTTTTCGCGCAGGGCCCGAATGGCTTCGGTTTCCTTAAAAAGCCGCCAGGCAATGAGAGGGTAGTGAAAAAAGCGCCCTTCACTGGCGGCCACGCCGGCGCGGGCAATCCAGTAGAGGTCCGTGAGGGCAACGGCCCATAGCCACAGGGTGGCTCCGATGCCGGGGAGCACCATGGCGCCCAAGACACCGTAGGCGGTCATGCTCAGCTGAAAGTTTAACGATTCCCTGCCGGCCCAATCGATTTTCGGAGACTTTTTTCGCTTCACGAGCCATACACCCAAGGGACACAGCACGTGGCCCACGGGCAGCCACAGCGCGCTGGTGGGAATCCACCAGATAGCCCCAAGAAGGGCGCTGAAATGGCATAAAGAAGCCCACGTGCTGACGTCGTCCTTGTGGTCGAGTTCCATGGCGCTCATGATTCTCCTGGCGGCCCCGATACGGTTGCTTTGGTGTTCGTGTACGCCTTTCAGAGATCATCGCTTCGCAAACTAGCATAGAGCGGTCGTCGGCGCAAAAACTTCCGATCGCCAAAGAATCTTTCCTCCGGCAGGGCCGAAAACCGGCCTTACATTGACGTGGGGCCCGGCCTCGGCTAACGTCTCCGCGGAAGAACTTCTTTTGTCCTGGAGGATGACCCGATGCCCGAAAAAGAAACCATCGTCTCCGGCATTCCCGATTTGGATCGCTTGCTTGAGGGCATTCTTATTGGGGACAACGTCATTTGGTACGATGACGCGGGCAGTCTGGCCCCCGTTTTTTGCCTGCGTTTTATGGACAAATGTCTCGAGGAAAAGCGACCGGTGATTTATGCCAGTTTTGACCGCTCCCCGAGAAACCTCTTGGAACGTCTCGGGCCTATCGCCAAGCATCCGCTTTTTCTACTTATGGACTGTTTCACCTTTGGCAAAGGCAGAGGATCCCGGCCTTTTCTCAGTTTCTACGAGCAGGAGGCAAAAGCATGGCCGTGCTGCATTCACTGCGTGGACCGGCCCGACGACGTGAATGTTTTCATGGACACCCTTTACAGGCTCCACGGCGAGCTGTCCGGCGTGGTGGGATTCGTGTTCGAGAGTCTGACGGGGATGCAGGAGCTGTGGGGTGGTGAAGACAATATGGCCCGCTTTTACACTCATTCATGCCCGAGGCTCTATGAGCTGAGTACGGTAGCCTACTGGATCATGGAAAAGAAAGCCCACTCCCCACGGCTTCGGGCCCAGGTCAATCAAATCGCCCAGGTGGTCATTGAATTGGCCGTCAAGCGGGGCACCACGACCCTCACGGTCCTTAAAGCGGAAGGACGAAACGTCCCCTCCCTTGGTGATCCGGTGGTTTATTGGACGGACGGCCCTCAGGTGATTTTCGGCCATGACGTTCGGGGAAGCGATCGCGCAGGCATTGGGCGGCGTCTTCGGCAGGTGCGGAGCGAAAGGGGACTGTCCCAAACAGAATTGGCTCGATTGGTAGGGGTCACCCCAAGCAGCATCTCCCAGGTGGAAAGCAACCTCGTCTACCCCTCCATCCCGGCGCTTCTGAAGATGGCCGAGGTCCTTGGGGTGCCGGTGGCCTCCTTTTTCTCCGAGGAACCCCAAGGGGAAGAAAGCCCCGTCTTTTGCGAGGCTGATGCCCTCGTCGTGAGGACTCTCGGAGCCGCTTCCTCGGGCATTCGAGTGAAGGCCTTTGCCCCGTGGGACTTTGGGGCCGAAGCCCAGCCTTACTTCATCGAATTGGATCCCGGCAGTGTTGCCGGCACCCACTTTTTCAAACACAAAGGCCAAGAGCTGGGCTGTGTTTTGTCGGGGGTGGTAGCTTTTCGGCTGGGGCACAAGACCTTTACGGCGCGCAAAGGAGACGTGATTTATCTCGCGACAGAGATTCCCGAGGAATGGCGTAACACCGCCGCCGAAACGGCCCGCCTCTTTTGGGTGGTCGTCCGATAATCGGTGGGTGTTTGCAGGTCGCCGGGGTGCGGGGCGTTCCCGAACCCCGGTCATGCCCTGCTAGTTTAGGCGTCTTTCATGAAGGACGCTGCGGATTTGCTTTGAAGCGCTTTAAACCCGAAGGCGACGCACGCGGTCTTGCAGGATCCGCATCCGATGCATTTTTCCGCGTTGATGAGCACCGACCCGTTGAGTTCGGTGATGGCGTGAACCGCGCACACGTGGGCGGCATAGCAGGACTTGCACAGATGGGCGCAAACGTTCTTGGACATGATGGACTCCTTTCATTCTGTGACTGTCCGGGGCCGAAACGGCCCCGGGTTTGGTGGTGATCGGCGATGACGCCTTTTCAGCCCTTAGCCGAGGATTTTTTCGAT
>Ga0209227_1002737_pt1 | contig 12365 bp, 13 predicted proteins | sample YNPBryantNP2012_FD_185815 | JGI IMG/M metagenome (GOLD analysis project Ga0209227, IMG submission 185815) | Anoxygenic and chlorotrophic microbial mat microbial communities from Yellowstone National Park, USA - YNP Bryant NP 2012 (SPAdes)... ...
ATTTATCCTTCACAAAAATTTCTTGTCAATTCTCTCGGCAGCCTGCCTGCCGCCTCCTCGTCCACCAGCCAGAGCAGGCCGCCGTCCTTTGGGCTGATCCGCTGGGCGGGCAATGCCTCAGGATTATATCTGTCACTGAGCACTTTTGCCAAAGTGACGGCTTTCTTTTCGCCCGTCACCATGAACGCCACCGTCCGCGCCTGATTGAAGACCAGCGGAGTCAACGTCACGCGGTTGGCGGGACGATTCTGGTAATGCGCAGTGACAGCGAGCGTTGGCTCGGTCACCTCCACAGATGAGCCGGGAAAGAGCGATGCTGTGTGACCGTCTTCACCCATGCCGAGATAGACCAGATCGAAGCGCGGAAACTCGAGCGGGGGTGAGGCGAATCGGCTCAAGGTGAGGGCATAGTCCCTCGAAGCCTCCGCAGGCTCCAGTTCCCCTTTGACGCGGTGGATGTTCGACTCGGGAATGGGAACGCGGCTCAAGAACGCCTCCCACGCCTGACCGTAACTCGATCCCGCCTCCCCCGGCGGAACGCAGCGCTCGTCGCCCCAGAACACGTGCACGCGGCTCCAATCCACTTTGTCGCGGTAATCTGTTGCCAGCAATTGAAAGAGACGGTTCGGAGTACTGCCGCCGTTGAGCGCCGCCAGAAAGCGACCACGCTCCGCAATGGACTGGGCGGCTTTCTCGGTAAAAAGGTCCGCAGCGGCGCGGCTGAGGGTTTCCATGTCTTTGAAGACGCGGATTTGGAAATTCATACCTGTTTCCATGCCATGTGGGTGTGGAGCGTGCGGCGGGCGGCGTGTTCGATTTCGGCGAGGGGGAGGGCGTGCGTTGTTCCACCGACGATTTCGCCAAAGGTGACGCGCGGGGTGAGCCCGAAGAGTTCTTTGCCTGCCAGCATCTGCCGGGCGAGTTGATAGAGGAAGGCGAGGCGCTGCCGGTCGGGGCGGTGGCGGCGGAGCCAGGTGATGGGGTGACGGAAGACGCCCGGCGCAATGACGCCGCTGGTGATGGCGGTGAGGATTTGCAGCCCTGGCACGCGCTGGAGGAAGATTTCGAGGCTGCGTGACCAGTGTTTGAATTCGCCATCGGGGTCTGGCATGAAGTCGGGGTCGGCTTCGATGCCGCCGCGCGGAAAGATGAGCAGCGCGCCGCCCGTTTTGAGGTGACGGATTGCCTCGCGGACGACTTGCATGCGCCCGAGGGTGTTGGCGGGTTCGGGGGCAAAGATGGCGTGCCGGCTGATGTGCGGAAGATGCTCGAAGAAGGGAATGTCGCCGATGATGATTTTGTAGTCGGGGCGGTTGACGTGGGCGGAGATGACGACGGAATCCACGTTGGCGGGGTGGTTGGAGGCGATGACGAGCGGACCAGTGGGGGGAATGTTTTCCACGCCGCGCGCTTCATGCGCTTTGACGAAGCGCGGCAGGAGCCAGCGCGCTTCGCCGCGCGTGGCGCAAATCAGTGTGACGCGCGTCTGATTGGCGGCATATTTCGCCAGCGTGCCGCCCATCGGGAAACTTTCATCGTCGGGGTGGGGAAGAATGACCAGTAAAGTGTGATTCACGTTTTCACCTACAAGAATTTTCCCAGCCAGCCAAAGACGAAGAGCGTGACCAGCGTTCCTGCCAGCGCGCCCGCAATCAGTTGCGGGATGTCATGTTTGCGGCGGCGCAGGCGCGCCCACGCCACCAGGGGCAGGGAAAGAAATGCCCACAGCGCAGGCGCGCCAAAGACAAAGACCAGCGCGGTGGAAAATCCGCCCACGCCCGCCATGTGCATACTGATTTTCCAAAAACTGGAGATGCTGAACATGACGATAGCCAGACAGAAGTAGGTCAGCACGATGACGGTCAGCAGATGCGGACCGCCGAAGAGATGCAGAACCAGCAGCGCCAGCACGTCACTGCTCAGGCTGACGAGGATGAAGCGCGGGCGTTCTTCGCGCCTGGAGAGTTCCATGTCGCTGACCCAGCCGCGTTTGATTCCAATCCGCAGGTAGGCGAGCGGAATGCCCGTCACGATGAGAAGAGTCAGGGCTGCCCAGAGCAGTCCCGAGGCTTGCCCTGAGCCTGTCGAAGGGTCCCGCGCGGAGGCGTAGCCGAGGGCGAGGAAAATCGGCAGGGACAGAATCGAACTGTCGAAAAAGATGGAAATCCAGCGGGCGAGGCGGTCAAACATATAGCCCTCACCCTAGCCCTCTCCCGAGGGGAGAGGGGACTCTACAACTAACTCGCCTTGCGGCGTCAGCCCGTTGATGACGGTGTTGGTGACGGTGCCCCACTTGACGCACAGGTCTGCCAGTTCCTGTAATTTTTCAGGTGGTTCGGAACTTTTGAGAATCAACTTGTAGCGGATTTCGGTCAGCGCGGGCGGTTCGTCGCGGCGGTCCGCGTCGAACTCAATTCGGGCTGATTCAACTTTCAGGCACATTTTCTCGCCGATGGCATTGACGTTGGTCAACATACACGCGCCCAGCGCGGCGAGCAGAGTCTCGGCGGCGTTGAAGCCCGCTTCGCCCGCGCCCTTCTTGACGTTAAGTGGGAGGCGATGTCCGCGCGTTTCAGCTTCGGCATGAGAGTCATCTTGAATGGTGACGTTGACGTGATAGGTCATGGAAGGGGGCATAGGTTTCCTTTTATTGTTTTCTTAACGGGCATGGTTTCCCAAAACCGAACCAAACCATGTTTTAATTTGCGGCAACCAGCCATTGGCACGAGGCGGGATAAAGCCAGAGTCTAAAGCCTGTTTCATTTGACGATATCCGTCATCCAGCAGAAATTGTGTGCGGCTGAAATCCCAGCCAGGCAGGGGTGGATCGGTCTTTAAATTGAGCACGTGGACGGGCACGTCTTTGGCTTGCGCCAGTTGTAGTTCCAACGCAATTTGACGCGCCTCCACCGCGTAAAGATATTTTGTCCAGAAGGGACCAAAGCCATGCGCATTCGGGTCAATGTCATCCGGGTTGGAAAGTCCCAGGGCGATCACTTCGGTTGCGCCGTGAACAATGGCTGGCTCGATGGGCAGGTTGCTGACCGCGCCGCCATCCATCAGGAAGCGTCCACCCGTTTCGATGGGATGCACCCAGGGCGGCAGGGCGCTGGATGCCAGCAAGCCATCCAGTACCGAGTCGTGCGGGTCGTTTCCATAGTACACGGGTTGGTGGCTGTTCAGGTCGGCGCTGACCAGAATTACGGGAAAATGAGGCAAATCGCCGAAACGCAAATCGGGCGAAACGCCCTGGGAGACGAAAAATTCTTTCAAGCGTTGATAAGGTCGTGCGTGGATGCGGTTGAAAAATACCCGCATAGCCAACCAGGTTGTACTGGCGGGAAACAGGTCGGCTTTGGCGGCGGCAAACCAGGAGGTTCTTAAATCATCCAACGATTTGGGGGTAAAGCCGTGCATAGCCAGGAAAACGTATTGACTGCGCCGATGGATGTGCCAGCCAAAAGGTCTGGCCGAATCCCGGCTTCGAGCAGGGCGCGCAGTGCGCCCGCTTGCAGTGCGCCGCGCGCGCCGCCGCCGCCGAGAGCAAATGCCAAAGTTCGTTTCCTTGCTGTCATTTTTTTACCTGATATTCACTTTCTGCAACCGTTCCATTCACCTCGGGCAGGTATAACAGTGATTATAAAGGTGTTCCAGAAACACCTAAATTTTTCAACAAAAGGAGATGTACCATGAAAACCGTAAAGACTTTGAGTTGGCTGGTAGTCGTGTTGGGCGCCTGGGAGTTTCTTGCAGCCTTCATTCTAGGGTACTCGGCTATGGCGGGCGCCCTGTGGGATGCGATCATCCTGGGCATTGCCCTGGTCGTCCTTGCGGGCTGGGCGGCGCTCTCGAACCAGGCTTCCACCGCCAAGTCGCTGAGTTGGATTAACACCATTCTGGGCGTGTGGCTGGTTATTGCGCCTTTCATCGTTGGATATTCCAAACTCGCTGGCGCCCTATGGAACGACATCATCGTCGGCATCCTTGTGGCGGTCCTGTCGGTGTGGGCGGCAAACACAAAAACCGCATAGCAAAATCCATAGCCACGGGTTGCCCCGCCCATTGGGGTTGGCTCCCTAGTCAGATTTCTGGCTGGGGAGTTTTTTTGCAGCATCATTTCGTTACGCGGCATTCGGAGCCTCCAGCCAATATCCTTCTCCGCGCTCTGTATGCAAGTAACGCGGCTGGGCGGGATCGTCTTCCAGTTTGATTCGCAGGCGATGGATATACACTTTCAAATAATCGGGGTTTTCCATGGAATAACGGTCCCACACGCGACCCAGCAGCGTTTCGCTGGATACAAGCCGCCCGGCGTTTCGGACGAGAATTTCCAGCAGGTGATATTCGGTGCTGGTCAACGATACCGCTTCGCCGTTCACAGTGACCTGGTGGCGGTCGAAGTCAATCCGCAGCCCGCCGTTGACATAAGGTTTTTGCGACTGTCCAGCCAGCCCTTCGGCGCGGCGCAGGGTCGAGCGAATACGCGCCATCAACTCCAGATGTCCAAACGGCTTGGTAATGTAATCGTCGGCGCCCAGTTCCAGACCACGCACCTTGTCCAATTCATCGTTCTGCACCGTCAAAATAATAACCGGCACGTCGCTAAAGCGGCGAATCTGTTCCAACACTTGAAAGCCGGACAGGTCGGGCATTGCCAGGTCGAGCAGCACCAGGTCGGGCTTCTCTAAATCCGTGAAAAGCAAGCCGCGTTCCCCGCCGTCTGCCGTAATAACCTGCCAGTTCGGTTCCTGAAGTTGAATCGTCAACTGCACGGCGCGCGCCACGTCCGGTTCGTCATCAATGACCAGGATTTTCTTAATCGCTTTGTTCATTGAGAGATTCCTCAGCCGCTCCCATTGGGAGCGTAAAATAAAAACGACTGCCGCCGCCCGGCCGATCTTCCCGCCAGATATGTCCGCCATGCAATTGCACCAATTCCCTACAGACGAATAAGCCCAGCCCAGCGCCTGCAAGAGACTGGTTTTCCGCCGCTGTATAGAACTTATCAAAGATGCGTTCTCGCTCGGTAAGTAATACGCCCGGTCCAGCGTCCTCCACGCAAAACTGCACTGAATCACCAATGTATTTCAAGCATACATTGATAACGCTGTTGGACGGTGCAAATTTTATGGCATTTCCCAGCAGATTGGAAAGTACCTGCTCCAGCCGCCGGCGGTCGCCCTGAACGGTCGGCAGATTGGGATCTGCCTGAAGCGTTATCTGTTGCTGTTTGTGCGCGGCGAACGGCGTCAATTCGTCAATCACCGTCTGGCTGAGCCGAACCAAATTCACGGGCTGGAGATGCAAAGTGACCGCTCCTGCCTCCAGCCGCGCGCTTTCCATCCAATCGGCAATGAGCGCTTCCAGACGACTCAGATTCTGGGTGAATGTTTCGACAATCTCGGCTTGCGTGTTGGCGGACAGATCATTCCACTGCGAAAGCGATGAGACGAGCATCTTCAGAACGGTCAACGGAGTTTTGAGTTCGTGCCCGATGGCAGAAAAGAACGTTGACTGTACCTGTTCGAAGCGTTTCAGGCGCGTGACGTGTTCCTGCTCCTGCGCGTACAGGCGCGCGTTCCGCAACGCCATGGCTGCCGCATGCGCCAACGATTGCAAAAGCGCCAGCACACCATCGTTGGATGCGTGCGGTTCATCCCAACCGGCAATCAAAACTCCTGCAATCGAACCATCAGGAGCTCGCAGCGGAATGCCAATGGTTTGATCGAGTCTATCTATTGCCACAAACGGCAGAAGTGACTTTGGCGCGGTCAGGGCAAAGGAGGGTTGGGAGAGTTGCTCACTTGTCAATCCGCCCACGCGCTTGCCAGCACAATCATGTTTGGAATCACAAGCCGCCACTTTCCATCCACCCTCCACAGCGTCTGGCAGGAGAATCAAGGCGAACGCCGCATTGCAAAGCAGGCGCGCGCCCTCCAGGGTCGTGGCGAGCGTACTTTCCAGGTTCAACGCGCTTTCGCCCAGTTGGATGAGGACACTGTTTAGCGCGGCGGCTTGCCTCGCGCTCCGCGCCGCATCCTGCCGGGCGAGCTCCTCGCGGCGCATTAACTCGCCCAGGATAATCACCAATCCACCGACCAACAGTGTGAGAGTAAATTTTCCAACAACCAGATATACCGCAAAAGGCTCGCCAGCCGGAAATTCGCCGTAGGTCATGGCGACGATTTCCACCCCGCTGACGCCGAACATGGCAGTGAGCGCAAACCGCCAGTGATATGCCAGAGCGAGTTCGGTCAGCGTCAGCAGGAAAAGGACGAAATAGAAACTGCGGAATCCGCCCGTGAAGGAGACTGCCAGCGCCGCCTGCGCCAGGTCTGCCCAGAGCAGCCATTTGCCGCGTCCGTTCATCAGCGGCTGACGCCGCCAAACATAGAACGAGATGGGCAGGTTATAAACAATCACCGCGAGCCAGACCATCGTCGGCAAGGCAAACGTGCCGCCGCCAAATCCATCGAAGCGCGACATCGCGCCGCTGGAAAGTACCATCATCCAGCGCGCAAGCACCAGGAGACGGTCCACCAACGCAATAGGCAGAAGACTCGTCTGGTCGGATAACCGACGGCCAAGCCTGATTGTATTCTTTGGAATTGGCGGCGTTTGGATTGACATTTTCTAATATTTTCTTCGAGCGCTACTTCACCGCTCGCGGATTGGCGTACCAGTCCGCACGGGTCAATGGGATGCCGCTGCGTCCATCCGCGCCGGGGCGCACGAACAAGGCTTGATGGAGGTTGAGCCGCCCAACGTCGAAGCCGTAAGCCGAGCCGGACATGAACAAGCGCCAGACGCGGTAGGTCGGTTCGTCCACGTATTGCAAAGCCTGGTCATGATGTTCTTCGAGACGCGCCACCCAGCGGCGCAAGGTCAGCATGTAATGTTCGCGCAGGCTTTCCACATCGCGGACTTCAAAGCCAGTCTCTTCTGCCACATGGAGCGAGAGACTGATGGGAGTCAGTTCGCCGTCGGGGAAAACGTAGGCATCCGAGAAGGAACGTCCATTATGCGCGGGCGTATCGAAGCGCCGCGTGATGCCGTGATTCAGGAAGACGCCGCCGGGTTTGAGCAAGTCCCAGGCATGAGAAAAGTAAGTGGGTAACATCTTTTCGCCCACATGTTCGAACATGCCCACGCTGGCGAGCGCGTCATAAGCGCCCGCTTCATTCACTTCGCGGTAATCGCGCACCAGCACGCGGCAACGGTCAGACAAGCCCGCCTTGGCAATGCGCTCGTTGGCTAAATCCGCCTGAGGCTGGCTGAGGGTGATGCCGGTGGCGTCCACACCATAATGCTGGGCGGCATGGATGACCAGTCCGCCCCAGCCGCAACCGATGTCAAGCAGGCGCTGACCGGGCTTGAGACGCAGTTTACGGCAGAGGTAATCCAGTTTCCGTTCCTGCGCGGGGTCGAGCGCTTCATCGGGAGTTTGGAAGTAAGCGCAGGAATAGGCCAGGTTCTTGTCGAGGAAGAGGGCGTAGAAATCGTTGGAGACATCGTAGTGATAGGTGACAGCCTGGCGGTCGCGTTCGATGGAGTGCCGCTTCCCTTTGACGTTGGCCGGGCCGCGCCGGGACTTGGGATGTTCCGGTCCGCTGGGGAGGCGCAGCAGGTCACGCGCGGCGCGCAATTTTTGCAACGTGCCGCTCACATCCTGCGCGACCGCATCGGCGAGTCCAAAGACGGCTTCGAGGTTTCCGTCCACATCAAAATCGTTGTAGAGATAGGCTTCGCCCAATCCCACTTCGGTGCCGGGCAGGAACATACTGCGCAGCGCGCCGGGATGGTTGAGCAGGAGCGTCGTGGGGCGCGGACGGTCGTCGGGCCAGCGTGTGCCGTCCCACAGACGCACGCCCATGCTTTGCCACGCATCTGCGGGAAACAAGTCGTGAAGCAGGCGGGTGGTAATTTCGGCGGCTGGCTCTTTCGTGCTACTTTGTGTGGCAGACATTCGATTCTCCTTTCTGTCCAAAAACCTTTGGGTCAATTTCTCTGAATCACCGATGTTACTCAGTACCGCGAGATTCATCTCGCATTTCAGGGCAACATGAATGTTGCAGTACGAGAAAACTGCGTATCATATTTCAAACAGTTTCAGGTTGTCTCTGCGCCAGCGCTCCGACGCAGGCGTTCAACGCTTCAGTGGGCAGGGTTTCGATTTCGCCCGCGTCACAGCGTTCGGCGAACTGCGGGTCAATCGGCAGACGCGCCAGCAGGGGCGCTCCCGCCGCTTCGGCGACTTCCGCCGCGTGGCTGGGCCCGAAAATCTCGTAGTGTTTGCCCGTATCGGGAGCGGTGAATCCCGCCATGTTTTCGATGACGCCGATAATGGAAGCGTTCATCTTCTGCGCCATGTCGAGCGCTTTCTTGACAATCATGGCCGCCAGCGCTTGCGGCGAAGTGACCATCACAATTTCATGCACGGACATTTCCTGCAACACCGTCAGCGCCGCGTCCGAAGTTCCAGGCGGCATGTCAATCAGCAGAAAGTCCAGCGCGCCCCAGTCGGCGTCGTTCCAAAATTGCTGGATGGCTTTGGTAATCATCGAGCCGCGCCAGACAAAAGCCGCGCTTTCATTTTCCAGCGCCAGGTTGACCGAGATGATTTTGATGCCTGTGCGGCTTTGAATCGGCTGGATTTTGTTATTGGCCGCCATGAGCGGACCATGAATGCCGAATAATTTTGGAACGCTCGCGCCGGTGATGTCGGCGTCAAGAATGCCGACTTTATAGCCCGCGCGTTTGAGCGCCGTCGCCAGCAAGCCTGTCACCAGCGATTTCCCGACGCCGCCCTTGCCGCTCATCACGGCGATGATGCGCCCGATTTTATGGTCAGTGACCTGCGGCGGAGTGATGCCCAACACGGCGTTGCGCTCCTCATCCGTCATCGCGCCGAGCGTGACTTCGACATTTTTCACGCCAGGCAGCGCGCCCACCGTGCGGCGCGCATCGGCGGCAATCTGGTCACGCAGCGGGCAGGCGGGGATGGTCAGCGCCAGGGTGAACGAGACATTGCCGTCATCGCTGATAACCAAATCGCGCACCATGTTGAGTTCCACCACGTTGCGGTGAATTTCGGGGTCAACCACCTTTTTCAAGGCGTTCATTACTTCTACGTTTGTTGTCATTATTTTTTAAACCTCTTGTGAATTGATTATGCCAGTCCCAGCATGATAAAGCGGATGCCAATCAGGATGAGCAGCGGCGAGATAATCCAGTTGACAATTTGATTCAGTTTGGGCGACCAGAAGCGGCTGACGCCGAGCGCTGTCAGCGTGACGAGGATGAAGGCGTAGGCAGCCAGCCCCAGGTCGGCGGGCGCGAGCGGGGTTCCCGTCGCTATCTGCGCACCGATGGCGCTCCACGCCGCGGTGGTGACGCCCACCGAAGCCAGGGCGTAGGCACGCTGCGGATGGTGTCCCATCGCCCAGTTGTAAATCGGCACACTGAAGGGTTTGCCGCCCGCCGAAATCAACCCCGTCAGCCCGCCGAAGAAAAAGGCAATCGGCGCCTGCCAGGCTGGATGGGCTTTGTCATCCCGTTCAGGCATCGGCTTGATGAAAAGCAGCCGCAAGCCCGTCAGAATGGCATACGTTCCGAGCGTCACCAGCAAAACAGAAGCGGAAACGCTCAAGCCGAGCAGCCGCCCCAAAATTCCACCCAAAATGGCAGGGATGATGAGCAGCGCCCAATCTTCACGCACCGACTTCAAAACGTCGCTTTGGCGCAGCGCCAGCATCAGCGCGGACAGCCCAACCACGACCAGGTTGATGGTGATGGAGCGCGTGATGGGCAGGCCGACCAGCCCTGTGAGCATAATGACCAGAAAGACGCGATCCACCCACGATTTGATGGACGCGGTGACAAAGCCGACAATCAGGCTTGCCACAAGAACTTTGATGAGAAGGAGAAAGGTTGGGTTCATGAAATACACCTCAAGAGAAAATTTTGTAGCGCGATATTATGAATTTTAACAAAATAATTTGGTAACCTTCCTTGTGGCTGCGGCGGGAGGAGCAAACTCCTGGCTCGGCGCATGAAAGTCGGTCTCCGACCGGCTCTGCCCGCCCGTAGGTCAGGCTTTTAGCCTGACCATGACCCAAAAGGCTTTTACCCCGGCTCAAAATGCGAGCGCAGGGCAGGAGCAAACAGGGTATCACCAGGCTCTGCCTGGCAAACCGACCAAAGGTCGGTGGTACGACGGTGGATAGTCGCAGATTGCCAGATTACGGTAATAATTTTTTAAACTTCATTTAGCCTGACCATGACCCGAAAGGCTTTTACCCAGGCTCAAAATGCGAGCGCAGGGCAGGAGCAAACAGGGTATCACCAGGCTCTGCCTGGCAAACCGACCAAAGGTCGGTGGTACGACGGTGGATAGTCGCAGATTGCCAGATTACGGTAATAATTTTTTAAACTTCATTTAGCCTGACCATGACCAAAAAGGCTTTTACCCCGGCTCAAAATGCGAGCGCAGGGCAGGAGCAAACAGCGTATCACCAGGCTCTGCCTGGTCAAACCGACCAAAAGTCGGTGGTACGACGGCGGATAGTCGCAGATTGCCAGATTACGGTAATAATTTTTTAAAATTCATAAAGACTTCGGAAGTCTCTGGGTCGTTGACTTACGACTCATCCTTGAGATACTGAAATACTTTTTCAGCGTTGCCCATCACACGGATGGCTTCTGCGAAGCGGGCAATCTTATAGGCTTCCAGAATTTTTTTCCCTGGGAATGTTCAGCACATGCGCTTTATTCATCATGGCATCAATGCAAGCCTTGACTGCCAGTCGCCAGCGCAATGCCGAGATTAAGCAGCGTGCGGGTTTCAGCGTCCAACGCGCCGCCTTCTTTGGGCATGGCGTAGCCGTTATTGGCGGCGTGTTCCAAAAGCATTTCGGGCATCACTTCAGCGGCGAGTTGCGCCGAGCGCGAGAGTTTGCCGTTCATTTGCTTTGACATGTTCGCCAGCGTTTGTTTTACTTTTGCTTTGATGTCTTCCATTTTTATTGCTCCTTTTGAATCGGGTTGGGGTCACAAATCAGAAATTTGCGTTACGCTTTTTGCATTTCATGGTGATGCGGCGCGGGGGCGAACCATTTCGTCAGCCTGCCTGAAATCCGCAGGAAGATTGCCATGAAGGAAATCTGGATGATGGGTTTGAGCGCCAGCACCAGCACCGTCAGCGGACCGAAGAAGATGGTCGCCAGCGCCAGGGCAATCGAGATGTTCTTGCCCGCCGTGCCGTAGGCGAAAGCCACCATGTCTTCATAAGTGAATCTCATCCACTTCGAGAACAGCACCGCACCGCTGAACAAAATTGCGTAGAAGAAGGTCAGCGGGATGAGGATGATGATGAAATACTGCGGGTTGTGTAGCACGTTGTTGGCTTCGAGCGCCATTGAGATGAAGACGATGATGTACATGCCCAGCATAGAAACGCCTGGCAGAATCGGCTTGACTTCCTTGAAGCCTTCCTGACCCCAAAAACGGAAGATGGCGCGGCGCGTCAGGTCGCCCAAAATGAGCGGCACTACCACCGCCAGCAGGATTTCCTTGAACATGCCCCAGGCGTCAATCTGCACATACACACCCGCCAAAATCGGCATCCAGATGGGAATCATCACAATGCTGACCAGCAGGCTGAGCGCCACAATCACCAGCGCCAACGCCACGTTGCCCTTGGCATAGCCCGTCCAGCCCGCCACCATCCCTGCGCATGGAACGGTTCCCGTCAAAATCAGACCGACGGCAAATTCGGGGCGGCTGTGCAGGAAGAGATACGCCAGTCCCGCCGCCAGCAGGGGCGAAAGCACAAAATTGAAGAACATCGAAAGGCTGATGAGTTTCAGGTTCATCATCGCCTTGCCCACTTCTTCGATGCGCAAGCCAATCATCATCGGGTAGAGCATAATGAACAGGGTCAGCGTGGTGTACGACTTCAAGCCTTTGGCGGCGGCGGGGTATGCCCAGCCGAAAGCAACTCCCGCCGCGATCGAAAGAAGCAGGAAAATGACCAAATTGCCTTCAATGATTTTGGCGGATTTTTGGAATGTTTTCAGCATGGTAAATTCCTTGTCGTGCAAAATTTTTTTCGCGCGTGGCGGTGCAAATCGGAGACTTGCACTACAGCAAATCGAAAATCATTTTTGCGGCGATGACCCAGAGCAGAATGCCGATGATCTTTTTCAGTTGCGCACTGGAGACTTTCGTCTTCATCAACTGCGAGCCGACGATGGAGCCGAGCGCCGCCATCAGCGCAGTGAGGCCCACGAAAACGGGATCCAACCCGCCCATCGTGGCGTGAGCGAGAAAGCCCGACAGCGAGGAGAAGACGACGACGAGGGCAG
>Ga0209227_1002739_pt1 | contig 12357 bp, 11 predicted proteins | sample YNPBryantNP2012_FD_185815 | JGI IMG/M metagenome (GOLD analysis project Ga0209227, IMG submission 185815) | Anoxygenic and chlorotrophic microbial mat microbial communities from Yellowstone National Park, USA - YNP Bryant NP 2012 (SPAdes)... ...
CCCCGCCACAAACGACGGAGCGGCTCGCGCCCACGCTCCGCGTGGGCGCGCCCTCGACGCCAGGCGGAGCATGGCGGCGAGTAAGCAGCAGGCGGGGGCCTGGGACCAGATCGAATCGCCCGGAGCGTTCGGCTGGCCGCACGCTGGCCGACGCTCCGGGTCCACGTCTCGGTAGATGGAAAAAGTCGCTCAAAGCGGGTCTGCCAGGCCCAGGCCTGACTGGGTGACCCGCGTTACACGGCGGGAGCACAAATTTCCATCTACTGAGTCTCGGTAGATCCAATTGCTGGGCCAGCGTGTCCAGGACGCTCCCTGCTGGCTGTGGCCCGGTGCTGCTAACTTTTGCTCCTACGGGGTTTGCGACCCCGCCCTTTGTTCAAGATGAGACTGTATCGCCATGGGGCTGACGTCTCAGACGTCGGCTCGACCTGGATCGGCGACTTTTTTGCCATGGACGCGCTTCGCCCATTTACGCCAGGGGAGATCGCGGCCCTGGGGGGCGGCGACGCTTTTGTGTCATGTGATGTTGCCAATCCCGATCACGTCGCGGCCCTCGCTGACATCTGGAACGCGGCGTGCGGCCCGGCTCTGACGATCTCGCCGCGTTTCGTGCAATATAACACCCGGCCCACGACCGGCGGCACCCAGGCCGGGCAACTGGCCCTCCACAACGGTCGGCCCGTGGGTTTCGCCCTGGCCAGCGCGTTCCCGGCCGACCCGCTCGTCTCGCCGCCGGAAATGGGCTGGGTGGACGCCATCGCCGTGTTGCCGGCCCATCAGCGCCAGGGCTTCGGCAGCGCGCTCCTGGCCTGGGCCGAGGACTGGCTGCGGGGCCAGGGCTGCTCGGCCTGCTGGCTGGGCGGCAGCCTGCGCCCCTTCGTCCCCGGCCTGCCCGTGGAATTGGGCACCGAGAGCTTTTTCCTTCGCAAAGGCTACGAGATCGTATCTTCGGTTTGGGATTTGTCCTGTGATTTAGCCGGCTATACGTCCGCCGTCCGCCGTCCGCCGTTTGCCGTCTGCCGCCTGCAACCGGCACAACCTGGCGACGCGGACGCGCTCCTGGCTTTCTGGCAGCGCGAGTTCCCCGGCCGCTGGCGGTTCGAGTACCAGGAGTTCCTGCGGGAAGGCGGCCGCCTGTCCGATTACATGATCCTGTGCTCCGAACGAGGCATAGATGGCGCGTGCCAGTTGACCTTTGAGGATTCATCCCGACCGCTGGACCGCTTCTTTCCCCACGGCCTGCCGCGCCCGTGGGGGCAACTGGGCACGGTGGGGATCAGCCAGGACCGCCGGGGACAGGGCTATGGCGCGGCCCTGGTGGACGCCGGCCTGCGCCGCCTGCGCGAGAGCGGCGTGCGCGGCTGTGTGATTGACTGGACGAACCTGGTGGACTGGTACAGCCAGTTCGGTTTCACGCCATACCGCGAATACGCCATGCTGCTCAAGCCGTTGACGACTGACGAATGACGAATGACGAACGCTCCCCCAAACTCAAAGCCGTCATCCTGGCCGCCGGGAGAAAGACCATCTCGCCGGGTGATCTGCCGTTGGTGCTCTACCCGCTGGGCGACCGCACGGTCCTGGAGCACGTCGTCCAGAACGCAAACCAGGTGGTCGCGCCGGCTGACCTGTATATCGTCGTGGGCGAGCAGCAGGAGGCGATCCGGTCACGCCTGGGCGATGGCTATCACTATGTCGTCCAGGCGGAGCCGTTGGGGACCGGGCACGCGGTTTTGCAGCTCTATCCGTTGCTCCAGGATTTCCACGGCCACCTGCTAATCCTCTATGGCGATACGCCGCTCTTCCGGCCGGCCTCCATCCGGGGGCTGCTGAACCGTCACCTGCTACGCGGGGCGCACCTGACCCTGCTCACCGCCGTGGTGGACCGGCCGCTGCCCTACGGGCGCATCATCCGCGACGCTGGGGGCCGGATCGTGGACATCGTGGAGGAGGCAGAGGCGTCGCCGGAGGTGCGCGCGATCCGCGAGCTGAACGTGGGGGCCTACGTCGTGCGAGCCGAGGCCATCTTCCCGGCCTTGCAGCGGCTATCCCCGTCGCCCCTCGACGGCGAATACCGCCTGACCGACTGCGTCCACCAGCTCATCCACGCCGGCCTGTGCGTGGAGAGCTATCAGATCTACGACCAGGACGAGGTGCAGGGCATCAACACCGCCGCTGACCTGGCCCAGGCCGAGATCATCCTGCAAAAACGGCTCTATCGCCCGCGTCGGCAGGAGGAGCAAAACCTGGTGGCCTTTGGCACCGGCGGCTGGCGGGCCATCATCGGCGAGGGGTTCACTTTACATAACGTCCGGCGGCTGTCGCAGGCCCTGGCCAACGAGATCACCCGCCGGGGTCAGGAACGGCGCGGCGTCGTCATCGGCTTCGACCGGCGCTTCCTCTCCGACCGGGCCGCCGAGGCTGCCGCCGAGGTCTTGGCCGGCAACAACATCCCGGTCACGCTGCTGGCCGAGGACGCGCCCACGCCCCTTATCACCTACGCCACCGTCCGCCAGGGTGCGGCCTATGGCCTGGCCTTCACCGCCAGCCACAACCCGCCGGAGTGGAACGGCCTGAAGGTCTTTCGCAGCGACGGCGCGCTGCCGCTGGACGATGAAACCCGCCAGATCGAGGAGGAGACCAACCGGCTGACCCCGGCCGATGTGGTCAAGATTGACCTGGACCTGGCTCTGGAGGCCGGCATCGTCCGGCGGCGCGATTTTACCAACGAGTACGTGGACGCCGTGGAGTCACAGATTGACCTGGAGGCCATCCGCAACGCCGGCCTCAAGGTCATCGTGGACCCCATGTATGGGACCGGGCAACTGACCCTGAACATCATCCTCACCGAGGCTCGCTGCCGGGTCACGTTCATCCACGAACGGCGCAACCCGCTCTTCGGCGGGCGGTCGCCGGCTCCCAATCTGGACGCGCTGCGGTTGCTCATCACCAGCATCCAGGAGGGCGGCTACGACCTGGGCCTGGCCACCGACGGCGACGCCGACCGCATCGCCATCGTGGACGAGCGGGGCGAGTACGTGGCCGTCAACGACATCCTGCTACTGCTGTACTGGTATCTGCACCAGGTTCGGGGTGAACGGGGCGGCGTGGTGCGCAACATCGCCACCACGCACCTGCTGGACCGGCTGGCGGCTCATTTCGGCGAAGCCTGCTACGAGGTGCCGGTGGGCTTTAAGCACATCGCCGCCGCGATGGTGCAACACAAGGCCCTGTTGGGCGGCGAGTCCAGCGGCGGCCTGACGATCCGGGGCCATATCCTGGGCAAGGACGGTATCCTGGCCTCGGCGCTGGTGGTGGAGATGTTAGCCCGCACCGGGAAACGCATCTCCCAACTCCTTCAGGGCGTATACGACCTCACCGGGCGGCTCTATGGCCTGGAAGACAACCTGCCGGCCACACCGGAGATGCGTGTCGCCATCCCCCGCCGGCTCCAGGAGACGCCCATCACGCACATCGGCCCGCATCCGGTGGTCAGCATCTCCCATCTGGACGGCACCAAGCTGCTGCTGGAAAATGACAACTGGGCGCTGCTGCGGTTCTCCGGCACAGAGCCGGTGCTGCGGCTCTTCGCGGAGGCGGATACACCGGCCAAGGCCGGCGAGATGATCCGGTGGCTCAAGGGGTTTGTGCTGGGGGTGGAGTGAGTGATTCCCTCACTGGAGTGGAGCCTTCAGGCGGAAGCTGCTCTCCTTCACTACCCTGGATAGCGTGGACTTTTATGTACAGGAGTGAAGTCTGGCTCATCAACCTGGACCACACCGTGGAGGCCGAGATTCAGAAGACGCGCCCGGCGGTCATCGTGAACGATGATGCCATCGGCGTGCTACCGCTGCGCGTGATCGTCCCCATCTAATTCGATCAAGTGAGGTGGATAATGACTGACTATCTCCATCTTCTCCCGGCTCCGCGTCACCTGACCATGACCGGGGGCGCATTCCCCCTGGCTGACGGGAGGTTCATCCTGCTCGACAGCCCGACTCCGCAGGAGCTGCGCTTCGCCGCCGCGCGCTTCCAGCAGGCGTTGCGCGAGCAGTGCGGCCTGGATTGGGAACTGGTCGCCAGCCCGGCCGTGCCTCCTGAACAGGTTGGGCTGACCCTGCGCGTGACGCCGGCCCCGGTCTATCGGCCCCAGGGCTACGACCTCGTCATCACCCCGGACGGCATCACCATCATCGCCGCCGAGCCGGCCGGCGTCTTTTATGGCGTCTGCACCCTCATTCAGATTCTGCAATCTGCCAACATGCTCCCCTGCTTGCGCATAGCGGATTGGCCGGATTTTCCGGCACGCGGCGTCATGCTCGACGTCAGCCGGGACAAGGTGCCCACGCTGGATACGCTGCTCATGCTCGTGGACATGCTGGCAGGCTGGAAGGTCAACCAGTTCCAGCTCTACACCGAGCACACGTTCGCCTACCGCAACCATCCGGTGGTCTGGGCCAATGCATCGCCGTTGACCGGCCAGGATATATTGACCCTGGACGCCTGCTGCCGCGAGCGGCACATCGAGCTGGTGCCCAATCAGAACTCCTTTGGGCACATGCACCGCTGGCTGAAACACCCGCAGTACGCGCCGCTGGCCGAGGTTCAGGGCGACTTTGACACGCCCTGGGGCCGCCACGAGGGGCCGTTCAGCCTGTGTCCCATTGACCCCGGCAGCCTGGAGTTGGTGCGCAGCCTCTACGATGAACTGCTGCCGCACTTCACCAGCCGCCAGTTCAACGTGGGCTGCGACGAGACCTTCGACGTGGGGCAGGGCCGCAGCAAAGAAGAGTGCGAACGACGCGGGGTCGGCCGCGTCTACCTGGACTTCCTGCTGAAGATCTATCGTGAGGTCAAGGCGCGCGGCCACACCATGCAGTTCTGGGGCGACATCATTGTGCAGCACCCGGACCTGGTCCCGCAAGTGCCCCCGGACGCCATCGCCCTGGAATGGGGCTACGAGGCCGACCACCCCTTTGACGAGCGGGGGGCGCAGTACGCGGCGGCCGGCGTCCCGTTCTACGTCTGTCCGGGCACGTCGTCGTGGTGCAGCCTGGCCGGCCGCACCGACAATGCCCTGGGCAATCTCCTGAACGCGGCCGAGGATGGCCTCAAGCATGGGGCCATTGGCTACCTGAACACCGACTGGGGCGATTACGGCCACTGGCAGGTGCTCCCGGTGAGCTTCCTGGGCTTCGCGGCCGGCGCGGCGTACTCGTGGGCATTGGACGCCAACCGCAACCTGGATGTGGCGCAGGTCGTGAGCCGCTATGCCTTCCGCGACCCGACCGGGGCCATGGGCCGCCTGGCCTACGACCTGGGCAACGTCTACCAGGCCGTGGGCTTTGTCCCGCACAACTCCTCTGCGCTGTTCCGCGCGTTCCTCTGGCCGCTGGACAAGGTGCGCTCTGCCCTCGCCGACCTGCCGCCGGCCAACATGGACCGCACGCTAGAGGCCATTGACCAGGCCATGAGCGGTCTGGCCGGGGCGCAGATGGCCCGGCCGGATGCTGCGCTCATCGTCCAGGAATATGAGAACACGGCCCGGCTCATGCGCCACGCCTGCCGGCGCATCGCGCTGGCCCAGGGCTGGCCGGCAGACCGCTCGGAGCTAAACCAGGACCTGGGCGCGATCATCGAGGAGTACCGCCGCCTGTGGCTGGCCCGCAACCGGCCCGGCGGCCTGGCCGATAGCGTGGCGCGATTGGAACGAGCGCGTCAGGATTACGTAAAACTTGAAACGTAAAACGTGAAGTGCAAAGTGAAGTGCGTTTACGTTTTACGCATTACGTTTTACGAACAATAGACGATAGGATGGTACAACGATGACCCAACCACTCGAAGCCGTCGCCATTGGTGCGGGACACCGGGGGACCGATGCCTACGCGCCCTACGCGCTGTTGCACCCAGACGAGCTGCGGTTCGTCGCCGTGGCCGAGCCGGACGAGGCCCGCCGTCAACGCTTCGCTGAGCGGTACGGCGTGCCCCGCGAGAATTGCTTTGCCACCTGGCAGGAGTTGGTGGCGCGCGGGCAACTCGCCCCGGCCGCCTTCAACTGCACCATGGACGCCATGCACACGCCCAGCACGCTGGCCCTGCTGGACGCCGGCTATCACGTCCTGCTGGAAAAGCCCATGGCCACCACCCTGGCCGACTGCGTGGCCCTCACCCAGGCGGCGGAACGGGCCGGCCGGGTGCTGCAGATCTGCCACGTGTTGCGCTTCACGGCGTTCTTCTCGACCCTGCACGACATCATCATGTCCGGCCGGCTGGGCCGCATCGTCACCGTGGAGCACCGGGAGAACGTGGTCTACTGGCACTACGCCCACTCTTACGTGCGCGGCAACTGGCGCAACCAGGCCGAGTCCAGCCCCATGATCCTGGCCAAGTGCTGCCACGACCTGGACATCCTCTACTGGAACCTGGGGCCGGTGCGCCGACTATCCTCGGTCGGCTCGCTCATCCATTTCCGGCCGGAGAACGCCCCGCCCGGCGCCCCGGCTCGTTGCACCGATGGCTGCCCGGTCGCCGAAGACTGCCTCTACTACGCCCCGCGCCTCTACCTCACCGACTACACCGAATGGCCGGTCTCGGTCATCTCTGTGGATACCAGCCTGGAGGCCCGCCGCCGGGCATTAGAGACCGGCCCCTACGGTCGCTGCGTCTATCGTTGTGACAACGACGTGGTGGACCATCAGGTGGTGGCGATGGAGTTCGAGAGCGGGGTCTCGGCCGCGCTGTTCATGCACGGCCACTCGCACCTGGAGAGCCGGACCATGCGCTACGACGGCACCCGCGCCACCCTGCGCGGCCTGTTCACCTACTTCTCCGGCGAGTTCGAGATCTACGACCACCGGACCGAGGAGGTGGAGACCATCGTGCCCGGCGTGAGTCGTCAGGCTGGGACCGACGAGGCCGAGGCCGGCGTAGGCCACGGCGGCGGCGACATGGGCCTGGTGGCCTCGTTCGTGCGCGCGCTGCGGGTCGACCGGCCCGACGTGCTCACTTCCGCCCGCAACTCGCTGGAAAGCCACCTGATGGCCTTTGCCGCCGAGCAGGCGCGGGTGGAGGGCAGCATGGTGGATATGGGGGAGTATCGCGCGCGGGCAGAGGGAGCGCAGGCGGAAGGGTGAGGGAAAACCGGGGGAATTATTGCCACTCTGCCGGCCGACGCAGAACGTAGCCGTCGGGCTTGATGATCTCGTCGGGGAACTGGCTATGCAGCAGCATAGGACGGTTCACATGGAAGTAGCCGCTGGCCGCTTGCTTCAATGATTTCGATGACCGCTCGGGTGGAAAGACTACGATTACTCGTTTGTGTTTGAAAAGGTTTAGCACAGCGCGTACCACCGGTGTCAAGTCGCTGTCGCCAGAGAGCAACAAGGCCATGTCAAAGCGATCTTGAAAGGCGTCGGTCAGCATCTCTATGGTGATGTTGACGTCGGTCATCTTCTCGTGGTGTACTTTGTAGGTGTAACCACAGCGCTGGCAGGTAACGGGATTAGAGAAGAAATGACCGTAGTAAATGCGGAAATCAGGCAGTGTCTGCAAGGCTTCCAGGAAAACAGCCTGCCGCTGCTGTTTATCCGCAGGTTCCTCGACAACAGTGGTAAAATACTTTGTCTGCACGAGCGTCTGACCAGATCGTAGCAGACGCTCAACCAACGCCTGGACGTTTAGCCAATAAAATCGTCGCCAGCCTCTGGTCCGCAATCCGTAATAAAGGTTGTAACCATCTACGTAAGCGATGACGCGAATTGTCATTGGCAGGGCCTTTCAAAAAAAGGAACACCCCACCTTGCGGCGGGGCGTTGGGCCGGAGATGCTATCTCCGGGGGGGTACAGCTATAGTATACCGGATTCTCGCTGCTGTGTCAACGGCATTTTGGAGCATGACGGAGTGAAGGGATGAAGGACGCAGATGGCCTGCTCGTTGCGGCCGGGCAGTTCGCGCCGGGCCAGGTGCTGGCCGTCCAGGAATACGGCTCCGGCAATATCAACGACACCTACCTGGTGACGACAGATGCCCCGGCCGATGCGCGTCTGATCCTCCAGCGGATCAACACGCGCGTCTTTCCCCGGCCCGCGCTCATCATGCACAACCTGCGCGTCTTTACCGACCACGTGGTGGAGCGGCTGAGGCGCGAGCCAACGCGGCCGGGCCGCCGCTGGGTGGTGCCGCGCGTCCTGCGCACCAGAGACGGCCAGGACTTTTTCGTGGCCGCCGATGGGTCCTTCTGGCGCGCCCTCAGCTTTGTGGACCACGCCCGTACCTTCGACGCGGTGCAGAGCCTGGACCACGCGCGCGAGGTGGGCTATGCCCTGGGCCGGTTCCAGGACCTCATCAGTGACCTGGACGTGGCCCGGCTGCACGATACCCTGCCCGGCTTCCTCATCGCGCCGTACTACCTGGCCCGCTACGACGAGGTGGTGGCCCGGTGCGCGCCCAGGTCCGGCCCGGCCGTGGATTATTGCCATCGTTGCGTGGCCGAACGCCGGGCCTGGGCCTCGGTACTGGAAGATGCCAGAGACCAGGGCCGCCTGCGCCCTCGCCCCATCCACGGCGACCCCAAGGTCAACAATTTCATGATGGATGAGACCACCGGCCAGGCCGTCAGCATCGTGGACCTGGATACGGTCAAGCCCGGCCTGGTCCACTATGACATCGGCGACTGCCTGCGCTCCTGCTGCAACCCCCTGGGCGAGGAGACCCGCGATGTGGACGCTGTCCGCTTCGACATCACACTCTGCCGGGCCATCCTGGAAGGCTACCTCCCGCTGGCTCGCCGCTTCCTGGACGAGAACGACTACCTGTATCTGTACGACTGCATCCGCCTCCTGGCCTTTGAGCTGGGGCTGCGGTTCTTCACCGACTACCTGGCCGGCAACGTCTACTACAAGGTGAAAAGCGAAGACCACAACCTGTGGCGCGCCCTCGTCCAGTTCCGGCTCACGGAGAGCATCGAGGCCCAGGAGACGGCCATCCGCGCCCTCATTGACGAGCTGCGATGAACCTGTCCCTGACGCCGTTCCCCGGCGCGCGCGTCCCTCCCGCTGTACGGCTCACTGTCGCCATCGCCCGTCAGGCCGACGTCCTCACGATCGGCTACGTGCTCTTTGGCGACCTGGCGAGCCTCGTCGTCCCCGCGCCGGCCGAACGTCCACTCCGCCGATCCCACCTCTGGGAAACAACCTGCTGCGAGTTCTTTGTCGCCGTGAAAGGTTCCCCTGGCTACTGGGAGTTCAACCTCTCCCCGGCCGGGCACTGGAACGTCTACCGGTTCGACGACTATCGCCGGGGAATGCGCGAGGAACCGATGTTCACCGCGCTCCCGTTCACGGTCACCCGGCAGTCCGACACGCTATCGCTTGACCTGACGGTGGACATAACCGGCATCGCGCCGGCCGACGAGCGTATCCAGGCGGCCTGTTCCGCCGTCCTGGAGCACCGGGACGGCGCGCTCAGCTATTGGGCGGTGGCCCATGTTGCAGACGAGCCGGACTTTCACCGGCGCGATGGCTTTATCATCGAGTTGTAGGTTCCGATGCTCCCTGACCTTTCGCCCGCCGAATCCATCATCCACGAGGCCCTGGGCCGGGTCTTCCCGGCCGCCCAGCTTGAGGTGCGACTGCGCGGCCAGGTCGTCCTGTCGCGCGCCTATGGCTGGCTGGACCCGGAGACGCAGCAACATCCTACCCAACCCGACACGCTCTTCGACCTGGCCTCCGTCACCAAGCTGTTCGTCGCCACGGCGTTCATGACCCTGGTGGAGGAGGGCCGGGTCGCGCTGGATCAGCCGGTCTGCACGGTGTTGCCGGCGTTCGCCGGGCCGCGCCCCATCCGCCCCTATGACGACCCGCTCTCGCCCGGCGCGCTCGTCCAGGTGGTCCCGCCCACGGATGAAAAAGCCGATGCCGGGCTGGTCACGTTTCGCCACCTGCTCGTCCACAACTCCGGCCTGCCGGCCTGGCGCCCGCTCTACCGGGAGGGCAGCCCCGCCGCCGCCCTTCAAACCGCCCTGGACACCTGCTTCTCCTACCCCACCGGCGCGCGCGTCGTCTACAGTGACATCGGCCTGATCCTGCTGGGCCGGGCGATGGAACAACTGACCGGCCAGCCCCTCGACGCCATCGTGCGCGAGCGTGTGACTGGGCCGCTGGGTCTGTCGCACACAGCTTACATCGGCAAAGCCCCAAGCCCAAGCCCCAAACCCCAATCCGCAATCCGCATTCCGCAATCCGCATTCCGCATTCCGCATTCCGCATTCCGCATTCCGCAATCCACCTTCCGCATTCCGAAATCCGAAATCGCTCCGACGGAGTTCTGCGCCTGGCGCAATCGTCGCATCGTCGGTGAGGTCCATGACGAGAACGCGGCCGGGCTGGGTGGGGTGGCCGGTCACGCCGGGCTGTTCTCGGTCGCTTCCGATGTCGCCGCGCTGGGGCAGATGTACCTGGACGGGGGGCGGCCGCTGTTGCGCCCGGACACCGTAGCCGAGATGACGCGCCTGCACGCGGAAGACGGCGCGGTCCGGCGCGGCCTGGGATTCGCCCTCTGGTCGCCGGACCCGGAGGCCAGCGGCAATCCGTTCAGCCAGCGCGCCTTCGGCCACGCCGGGTTCACCGGCACCTCCCTGTGGATAGACCCAGACCGCGCCCTGGTCGTCGCCTGCCTGACCAACCGGGTCTACTATGGCCGCGACGCGGCGGGGATCCTGGCGTTCCGGGTCGCGCTACATAAGGCGATTGTAGAAGCCGTAAAACGTGAAACGTAGCACACGGGATACAACCGACATACAGTAGGGGGAGCAACTCGCTCAGGTGAGCGATCTCATAGGTGATCGCCAGATCGTCGGGCCGGGGCTGGCGCGCCGGGTTGTACCAGCACGTATCGAGTCCGTAGCGGGCTGCCCCGGCGATGTCAGCCGTCAGGCTGTCGCCGATCATGAGGACGGCCGGCCGGGGCGGATGCCCCAGGCGAGCTAACGCCGCGTCAAAGAACGCCGCGGCTGGCTTGGCGACCCCTACTTCTTCGGAGATGATCAGCTCGGCGATATAGTCCCGGATGGCAGAGCGCGCCAACCGGGACTGTTGTACCTTCTGCAAGCCGTTGGTCAGGATCGCCAGCCGATAATGCCCGTGCAGGGCGCGGATCACCTCTTCGGCGCCGTCGTTCAAATCCGCGCCGGTCGCCAGGTGGGCCGTATACGCAACGCTGAAGGCCGCTGGTGAGATCGAGAGGGAGAGTTGTGCAAATAGCCGCTCGAACCGCTGCACTGTCAGGGTTGCCGGGGTGATCTGCCCCAGCTCCCATGCCTGCCAGAGTTGTTGGTTTATGCGCCGATAGGCGGCCAGGGTGTCGAGCGTGAACGGCGCGCCGAACTGGCGCAAGGTCCGCTCTAATGCCACCGCCTCCGCCCGGTCATAGTTGAACAACGTGCCATCGGCGTCGAAAAGCAGCCATTGGTAACGACTAACCGTCTTTGCCCTCCCCGGCTGAGCGTAGGGCGCGTTTCCATTGCCGCCAGCCAGCGAGCGACTATGGAAAGCTGCCTTACTCAGCTGGACTTACAATTCTGAAGTCGAGCCTTCAGGTCTTGTGGGCACGACCGACTAAAGCCTCTACTCCTTGTGGATGTGCGAAAGTCCAATAATTCACATCAGGCGTAGAAGTGCCGACGGGCAACCTGGCCGACCTGGTTCACGATTCGACGACTTGCACGTTTCACGCTCGTATGGTATACTTGGGCCGATGCCCCTGTAGCTCAGTGGATAGAGCAGCGGCCTCCGGAGCCGTGCGCGGGCGTTCGAGTCGCCCCAGGGGTACCAGGAGCAGATGAAGACCCGCCAGGGTCTGTTTTTATGTCTCTTCAGGAGCGCAGAATGGCCAGGAAAAAATATCGTTCAAGCCCGCCCCCTCGTGCCCGCCGTCGTCCGGCCGCTCGCCCGTCGGTCACGCCAGCCGCGCCAGCTGGCTCGCGGCCCACACGATTCGCTGCCGCCAGCAAATCCACCGCCCCGGTGGATTGGACCTACGAATACCGGTACGTGATCGCGGACCTGAAACGGATGGGCTATACAACGGCGGCCATGTTCGCATTGCTCTTTGTGCTCGCCGTCGTAGTGCAATTCTTCCTGCGCCCATAGTCAGGGCCGGTGCCCGTCCCGGTCAGGCCATCAGGACGCGGCTTTGGACGTAGCTACCTACCACAAAGGACACAAAGGACACGAAGTATAATACATGCTCACGCGGGGTCTGTGACCTGTGTTATCAACCAACATCTTGATAGACATTCCTGACCCTACTCAATTGGCACAATGGCAAAACAGCGCTGAATCTCATAGGGCGATAGATCG
>Ga0209227_1002748_pt1 | contig 12328 bp, 9 predicted proteins | sample YNPBryantNP2012_FD_185815 | JGI IMG/M metagenome (GOLD analysis project Ga0209227, IMG submission 185815) | Anoxygenic and chlorotrophic microbial mat microbial communities from Yellowstone National Park, USA - YNP Bryant NP 2012 (SPAdes)... ...
GCAGGACAAGTAATGTTCGGAACGATTGCCGGAAGAGAAGCGGGAAGAGTGTATCAGCCTGTAGTGAGGAGAGGATCCGCATTTATGGTGAGGATCATCCGGTGGATCATGTTTTTTGCGTGCGTCTGCGGGTTTGCCGGAGGTGTGGTAAGTGCATCACCACCGTCTCAGAGTCCAATGAACACGTCGAACCTGATCCAGGATGGTGGTTTTGAGCAGGAGGGTGAAGGATGGGGAGCGTGCGGCAATGTGGCGCTCATGGACGCTCAAGCGGCTGGCGCTGAGTTCGTCTACTCCGGGCGCTATGCGGTCGTGATGGGTGTGAACGCCGATGGCAGCGGTTGCCCGCAATTGCCCGATTTCACGACGCCGAAGCAGATATTGAGCCAGCAGGTCAGTATTCCAGGCAATGCCGCTGCTGTCACCGTCTCCTTCTGGTTTCGCGCCGCCGCAGGGACAACGGTCGATGTTTTCCTTGCCAATAGTTTTTATCAGTTCGATCCGAATCTGATCGGCGTCAAATTGGGGACGTTCCCAACCGACCAGCCACCAGGGTGGCAACTGTATCGCACGGTGCTCCAGGGTGAGCGCCTCGAACGGGTGCGCGGACAGACGTTGCGATTCGCAATTGTTATCCAGGGCGGAACCGGCGTCGGACCGAATACGGTCCTGCTGATTGATGATGTTCAGGTGATTGCCGCCGACGGGCGCACAGCCGCTTCACCGCTGCCGCCAGCGCTCCGGGGCGATGGCAGTCGCCCGCTGGCCGTCATCCGCGTCGAGGGGCAAAACCGCTGGCTGTACCGGATGGATACAGATGGCGCGAATGCGCAACTGATTTATCGCGGACTGCTCAGTAATGTCCGATACCCTGCCTGGTCGCCGAATGGTCAACGCATCGCAGTTGTTGACAACAATACCTGGCCCTGGCCCACGCCTGATTCTGACCCACAGAACAACCTGAGCGCTTCGGCGATCACCGTGATCAACGCTGATGGCAGCAGCGCCCGGCAGGTGTACCAGACGCAGAGTCGCAAGGGATCGCGTTGTCCATTCCTTCCCGGTCCAGGTGATCCGACAGAAACCCCCTCGTTGATCTTAAGGATTTCCAGTGTTCAGTGGTTGCCTGACAACAATCGTATCGCCGCGACCCAGACAGGATTTGGCGTCTTTTGTAACGGAAGTTTTGCGCAGGGAGGAACGTCCGATATTTTGAGCGTGACCCCTCCTTCACCCGTGGCATCGCCGCTGGCGCAATACGCCGCCCGACCGAGTGTCAATCGAAACGGGCAGGTATTGTTCGATGGCTTCGATCTGTCGTCACCGCGCAGCAATCGCGCCGATGGGGTTTGGGAACGCGATCCGGGCGCTCAACCGCCCTCCGAGACCCGCCTGATCGCCCACAGTGCGGATCGATCGCCTGCATGGGCGCCTGATGGACGGCGTTTTGCCGTGGTGCGCCAGACGACCAGCCCTTCGGCGGATGTGAGTGAGCGCACGTTTGCGATCATGCTCTATGATCGTCAAATTCTCAACAATCCGCGGATGCTGCTGTTCGCCGATCATGGGCGCAGCGTCAGCAGTCTCAGCTGGTCGCCAGACGGCGCATACCTGGTGTATACGCTCGAACGGTTCGATGGCAGAAGCGATATCTGGTGGCTCGACGTCTCCAGTGGCGCGACGGGACCGGTCACGACCGATGGGCAGGCGCTTGAGGCGGCATGGCGCCCGGTGTCGCAGAGCCGTGTTCATCTGCCGCTGGTTATTCGTTGAACAACGGGCGCTCACAAGGGTGGCGCTTTTCCGCTACGAAGCGCGTTCACGGAATCCTGACGCTTTTTCCCTGCCTGCCCCTCCCCGGTGATGCTGGAGAGGGGCGACGTTTCGGTTGAACCGAAACCGCAGTATGCAACAGGAAGCCGGGAGAGACCCGTTTTTCTGCTTGACAGCAACGCAGCAGCGTGGTATCTTATCGTCTCGTGAGCGGAGAGTAGCGTGCTTTGCGCGGGTGTGGTACAATAGAGCCAGGGGCGTATAGCTCAGCAGGTTAGAGCGCGATCCTGATAAGATCGAGGTCGGTGGTTCGAGTCCACCTACGCCCACCATAGAAGTAGAGAATTGAGATATGCTCAATTCTCGCTTTATTTCGGGGCGATAGCTCAGATGGGAGAGCGGCTGCTTTGCACGCAGCAGGTCCGGGGTTCGAATCCCCGTCGCTCCACCACAAAGGATAATCGGGGAATAAACCGGGGCATGCATGCCCCGGTTTTTTTACTTGCCGTACGTTATCTGGAGACATACACCACAGGTGCGGAGGACGCGGAGGATGTTGAAGCGCCAAAGCGCGGAAAGCGCGAAAGGTGCGATGCGAGTGTAGCGTCTGCGATCAATGCGCAGGAATGTGCCATCGTGGGTGACCGAAATAATGATCTTTGAAGAATTATAGCAGTTCTCAGATACATTGACCGTCGTCCAGGTCTGCCGTGTCACGCGAGACGCCCCGTTTTCGGCAAAGCGTAGACCGAAATTTATTTCGGTCACCGCGTGGGGCGCACAATTCCCAGGAGTGTTCAACCTTTGTGAGAACTGCTATAAGTGCTCAATCTTCATCAGCCCGCAGGCTCCGCATGCGGGCGGGGACGCCCGCGCACCCAGGACACACGTGCGTGCTTCAATCATTCCGCCTTCATCAGCCCGCAGGCTCCGCATACGGGCGGGGACGCCCGCGCACCCAGGATATACGTGCTTCAATCATTCTGCATATCGCTATAAGCAGTGAGAACGCTATAGCTCCACGCCGGGAACTGATCATTACTGTACGATCCAATGATAGATGCTATCACGCCGATTAACGGAAGGGTGGGGACGCCAGCACGCCGCCGGCGCCGAGATTCCAGACCTTGTTCGGTCCGCGGTCGAGATTGATGACCGTGTTTGGTCCCAGGTTGCGGTTGTAAATATCGCCGTAATTGCCGACCTGCTTGATGATCTGGTATGCAAAATCGTTCGGCAGCCCCAATCCTTCGCCGAAATTTCCTTCCAACCCCAGCAACCGTTTGATGCGCGGATCGGTTGTGCTGGTGCGCAATCGATCGACATTGCGCTGATCGACACGCAATTCCTCTGCATAGATCGTCGCAAAGACCGTCCAGCTGATCACATCGAGCCACTGGTTGTCGTCGCGGGCGATGACAGGACCGAGCGGCTCGCGCGAGATGCGGTCGCCGAGAATGACGTGGTCGGCGGGATTCTTGAGTTGCTGACGTTTGGCAGCCAGTTGGGAACTGTCGCTGGTCACTGCATCGCATTCGCCTTCGTCATAGGCGGGGTAGAGTTCATCTTCGCCATCGAGCACGCGGGCGGTGAACGTAATGCCGCGCGCGGCGAAGTCGTCGTTCAGGTTCTGCTCGCTGGTGGTGCCTTTTGCGACGCAGATTACCTTGCCTTCGAGATCTTCAAGTTTCGTGATCCGGTCTTTGACACGCACCATGAAGGTCTGACCGTCGTGAAAGGTCGTGGGTCCAAACGCCAGACCGCTGATGTTTCGACCCAGTGTCCAGGTGGTATTGCGGAACAGGACGTCGACCCGTCCCTCGCGCACGGCGTCGAAGCGGTTGTTTGGTCCTGGTCCGGTAACGAGGGCGACGAACTCTACTTTTGTGGCATCCCCAAAGATCGCGGCAGCGACAGCGCGGCAGAAATCGACATCGAAGCCGCTCCATGTCTGGCGCACGCTATCGTAGAAGCCGAAGCCCGGCAGGTCGGCGTTGGTTCCGCAGATCAGATAGCCGCGCTCTTTGACGCGCGCCAGGATTTTTTGCGGCGCCGGCGTGGGGGTGGGCGGTTCCGCAGTTGGCGGTGCAGGGGTGGCGGTAGCATCGTCGGAGGGCGCGCTGGTCGGCGATGGTGCAACGGTCAGCGTGGCGGTCGCCTGAGACACCGGTGCGGGAGTCGCCGTTGCGATCAGAATGATCGGTTCAGGGGTCGGTTGTCCGCCGAGCAGTCCGCCGAGGTTGCCACACCCGGCAAGGACGAACGCCAGCACTATCAGGGCTATCGGTGGAACTCGAGCAGCGGGCGAAAAGCGGGTGTGCATGAATAACGGCTCCTCCTGACGGAATATGGTTGCGTACATGGTAGCATACCTGGCGTAGAACGTTGAAGGTTGGAACGTTGAACGTTGAACGTTGGAAGGTTGAAGGATAGAACCAAGGCTGTTTGAAACAGAGCAGGACAGTTGGAACGTTGAACGTTGAACGTTGGAAGGTTGAAGGTTGGAAGGTTGAAGGTTGAAGGTTGCCTGAGCCGCTTCGATATAGGTGATGTGCGTTCGTTGGCTGGAGGCGACTGTGTTTCTGCACCCTTCTATCTATTGCATGGTCTTTGAGTGAATAATCCGCTACAGCCCGCGCAGGCGGGCTTTGCCTTGTATAGCCGAGGGCTTATGGTCTTTGAAAAAATAATCCGGTGTAGCCCGCGCCGACGGGCTTCGCCTCGCCTGACCGAGGGCTTATGGTCTTTGAGTAATTATTTCGCTCTAGCCCGCGCCGATGGACTTCGCCTCGCCTAGCCGAGGGCTTATGGTCTTTGAGTAATTATTTCGCTCTAGCCCGCGCAGGCGGGCTTTGCCTCGCCTGGCCAAGGGCTTCAGCCCCACGGCTAGCGCGGTATACCTGATTTATTTCTCAATCTCCATCAGCCCGACGGCTAGCGCGGTATCGCGGATTATAGCAGTTCTCAGATACGTTGACCCCTGTCCAGGTCTGCCGTGTCGCGCGAGACGCCCGTTTCCGGCAGAGCGTAGACCGAAATTTATTTCGGTCATCGCATGGGGCGCGCCATTCCCAGGAGTATTCAACCCTGTTCATCAGGTTCAGTCTTTGTGAGAACTGCTATAAATGCTCAATCTCCATGCTCGTATGCTAGCATAATCAGGTGACAGAGGACGCGGCAGACCACTCCCAGAAAGTTCTGGAGCGAAGTGCGTATAGAACCATTGGCGTGGCTTGACATCCTGCCGATCTGTGTCGATAATCCGACGTTACAGGTCGCGCAACTGCTCTCTTTCCGCCAGGCCAGGAGTTCGTTCTTTCTCGATCCCTTTGCAATTTGACAGGAGACGCCAGATGACATGGCAAACATATTTGAACGAACAGCAGGACCGTTTTCTTGCTGAGTTGCTCGATTTTCTGCACATTCCCAGTGTGTCGGCGCTGCCGGAGCACGCGGCTGATGTGCATCGCGCAGCGGAGTGGGTCGCAGAACGGATGCGCGCCGCAGGGATCGAGTCGGTGCAGATTCTGCCAACCGGCGGGCGCCCGGTGGTGTACGGCGACTGGTTGCATGCCCCTGGGAAGCCAACGGTGTTGATCTATGGGCACTTCGACACGCAACCTGCCGATCCGCTCGAGTTGTGGGATCATCCGCCATTCGAGCCGGTGGTGCGTGATGGGCGGGTATATGCACGCGGCGCTTCGGACGATAAGGGAAACATGCTTCCGCCGATCCTGGCGGTCGAGGCACTGTTGCGCACAACCGGCACGCTGCCGGTCAACGTCAAGTTTCTGTTTGAAGGACAGGAAGAAATCGGCAGTCCGCAGATTCCGGCGTTTGTAGCGGCGCACCGTGATATGCTGGCGTGCGACCTGGTGATCAGCAGCGACGGCGGGCAGTGGAGCGAGACCGAACCGGCGATCCTCACCGGTTTACGGGGCGGCTGCGGCGTCCAGATCGATGTGCATGGACCGAACCGGGATCTGCACTCCGGTCTCTACGGTGGTGCGGTGCAAAATCCGATCCATGCGCTCACCGCGATCCTGGCGTCGATGCGTGGCGCAGATGGGCGCATTCTGATCGAAGGGTTCTATGATGCTGTGCAACCGCTGACCGATGATGAGCGGCGGCGGTTTGCCTCACTCCCCTTCGACGAAGCCGCTTACATGGCAGACCTGGGGGTGACGGCGTTGTGGGGCGAAGCGGGATACACGACGTATGAGCGCACCTGGGCGCGCCCCACGCTGGAGATCAACGGTATATGGGGCGGCTTTCAGGGTGAAGGGGTGAAAACCGTGCTGCCAGCTGAGGCGCATGCCAAACTGACCTGCCGACTGGTCGCCAATCAAGACCCGGCGACGATTGTGGCATTGATCACGGCGCATGTGCAGAAACATACGCCGCCGGGTGTCACGGCGACGGTAACGCCACTGAAGTTTCTGGCGAAGCCGTACCTTATGCCGTTCGATCATCCGGGCAATCAGGCAGCACGCGACATTCTGGTTTCCATGTATGGACGCGAACCCTACGAGGTGCGCAGCGGCGGTAGCATCCCGATCTGCACCATTCTCCTGGACGAATTGGGGGTCTACACGGTCAACTTTGCGTTTGCACTGGAGGACGAGCGCCAGCATTCGCCGAATGAGTTCTTCCGCCTGAGCAGTTTTCGCCGGGGACAGGAGGGATATTGTATGCTGCTGGAGCGGCTGACGGATCTGGAAGTGAGAACCGAGAACCAGGAACCGAGAACTGAGAACTGAGAACCGAGAGCCGAGAACCGAGAACTGAGAACTGAGAACCAGGAACCAGGAACTGAGAACCAGGAACCGGGAACTGCGTTCCTGCGTTTCCACGCTCAACGTGCAACTCGCTGGCTGCACCAGCGCGTCAGGCTGGCGTGCCATTCTTCCTGAAGCGCGGCGATCGATGGTACACCGATGATGGTTGCCAGATCGCTCTGGCGGTACGTATTGGCACGGAACGCAGCAGCAATTGCACGCAGATCGGAGGGACGTTCCTGAGCCAGGAATGTGATAAATGCCCAGGCGTCGTCATAGGCAAAGATGCCATACCGATCATACCCCTCCCGTTGCGTCAGCAGACGGTTCAGATCGGGAGGAACCGGGTGGTTGCACAGGCGATCGAGAGCCGTGCGCGATCCGGCGCTATCAAGACCGGCGAGATATTCTGCGATCCCTTCGTCGATCCACCCTTTCGGCTCAGTGTGATACCCGGTGTCATGCCACCCGCCGGGGAAGAGGTAGCGCCCGGTGAGGTAGTGCCCGAACTCGTGCGCAATTGTTTCATCGGTGGTGTTAACGCTTTCGGTAGCATCGCGGCGATAGGTGTAGAGCACGCCATCATTCTCGACATACACCCCATCGACATCCGCGCCGAATCCGACAAATGCCAGCATGTACTCACGGAACACGCTGCGGTTGGCGAAGAGTTTGATCGTCAGCATGCCGGTCGGATCGTCGGGTACAGGATCGGTCACGCCGGTCAGTTCGAAGAACACAGTGCGCAGATATTCCAGGCGTGCAGCAATGGCGTCCAGATCCGGCGCGGGTGAACCGGCACAGATTCGCAACAGGCGGCGTTCGAGACATACCGGGAGATGGGTCGACTCGAAACTGGCGCGCAGGACGGCGAAACGTTCGCCACCGAAGCGATCAAGGGCGCGGGCAAGCGCAGCACGGGCAGCGAATGGTCCGGGGGATGTTTCAGGGACGCCGGAGATGAAACGTCCTGCGTGAATGGCGGGAGGCGCAGGCGCAATCGTTTCGACCGACGCCAGGCGCGTTGCCTGGTCCCACGCTTCCTCCAGCGCCACCGTGATGCGCGCGCGCGCCGCGGCATCGATCTGATCGTCGCGCAGGCGCCAGATAGCGTCGGCGGCGCGCGCGCGCACGCCCGCCTCGTCGGATCGCAACCCGGCAAGCAGGAACGCCAGATCATCGTCGGCAATCGGTCCCACGCGGGTGGCAATCAGGCGCGCGACGGCATACGCCGCGCGGGTGCGCAGATTGGCGCTACTGCCGGGAGTCAGCGCGATGGCGACAAATGCTGATTGGGCATGGTGCGCGGGAAAGAAGAACGTATCGAGAATCCAGATCGCATCGGCGCGCACATCATCGCTTGGGTCGTGTTGCACCAGAGTCAGCAGACGATGATGGATCGCAGGCGCGTTGCGCAGAACGACCGTGCGCGCCTGCGGATCTTCCGTCCAGCGCCCGATGACGCGCAGCGCATTACGGCGGGTCAGACTGTGAAACTCAGGTGCAGTCAGCCGGATCAGATGATCCAGCATGTCGGCATCGGCAACTGGCGTCAGCGCACGCGCAATCTCTTCGGTGCATTCGTACCCTGCCGCATACAGCATGGCGATCAGCGAGTACGGTCCCTGGTGATGAACGCGCGGGCAGGCAGGCGTTGGAGACAGGCGCGGCGGTTGCGGTGATACGGTGGTGAGTGCGAAGGCGAAAAGCAGAAGGATTGGCGTCGTGCGAACCATGGTGAGAACTGAGAACTAAGAACCGAGAACTAAGAACCGAGAACCAGGAACCAAGAACCAGGAACCAAGAACCAGGAACTGAGAACTGAGAACTGATGATGAAAAGCACGAATGTGCTGGTTCAATATGAGTTATCGCCCATCATCATGAAGCCGCACAAGCGCCAGTCGTTGCGCTTCCTCGAAGGTCACATTGCCGCGACGCGTTTGTTTCAGGAGCCAGACAACATAGTACTCATCGGTTGAGTAGATCGAGTTGGTCGAGCAGAATGAGTTGCCTGGCTGCGTGCTGGGGATGCGACAATTCGGTGTGCGAGTGGCGAAGGCGCGCAGGGTGAACGAACCCATCGTCAGGTTGATGTGCGGCGCGGTAATGACGCGACGTTGCATTGCGCCGACGCCAAGGACGCCCGCTATAAGCGCTGTTGCCAGGAGCGTGAGAAGAGCGACTGCTATCCACCGCATGGGCATTGGAGACCTCATTATTGATACGATAGCGCCTTCCACCTTCAGTCCCTCTCGCCTCTCGCATCATCCCCCTCGCGCCTCGCTCCTCACCCCGCCACTGCTCCCGCTGCCGGTACGGGCGCAGCGCTGTTGCGCCCCTGCGTCGCCGCTCGCCTCGCACCTCGTGCCTCGCTCCTTATACCTGTATTGTACCTGAGAAACAGGTCAAACAGAGCGGACTCATCTCCGTCTCTCAAGTGTAGAGTTTTTGGGAGAGATGCGCGATGTTCTGCATTCCCGTGCGCCGTTGCCCCTCATCCCCCGCCCCCTTCTCCCACACGGGGAGAAGGGGGAGTTTGGGCGTTCTGATGGCTGAAACGGGAGATGGCACGCAGGGGCTTGCCAAAAAATCTACCCTTGTGAGCTCATCCCCATCCTTGACGCTCACGCGCCGATCTTCTATCATACCGTGATGCGGGATGGATTCGACGAGGAGGCAGCATGCGCATTGCAGTAACCGGCGCCAGCGGACAACTCGGGAAAGCGTTGCAGCGCGCGCTGAGCGGCGTCCACGAGGTCGTACCGTTGAGTCACGCCGATCTGGACCTGGAACATCCCGACTGCGTGCAGCGCCTGGCGGCAACCGGCGCACAGTGTGTCATTCACCCCGCAGCATACACCAATGTCGATGGGTGCGCCCGCGACCCTGATCGCGCCTATCGTGTCAATGCCCTTGGAACGCGCTATGTCGCGCTGGCGTGTCAATTGCTCGATGCACCACTGGTGTACATCAGCACCAATGAAGTCTTCGATGGTACGGCGACGGCGCCATATCTGGAGTATGATCGTCCTGCACCGATCAACCCGTATGGGTACTCGAAATGGGCCGGTGAGCAGGCGGTGCGTGAACTGTTGCACCGTTTCTACATTGTGCGTGTTGCCTGGCTCTTTGGCGGCGAGCGCAACTTTGTTCGCACCGTTCTGCGTCTGGCACGTGAACGCGATCAGATTGCGATGGTTGCCGACGAGATCGGCAGTCCAACCTATGCGCCGGATGCTGCCGAAGCGATTGTGCGACTGCTCGAAACCTCCTGCTACGGAACGTACCATCTGGTAAACGAAGGGTCCTGTTCACGCTACGAGTTCGCGGCAGCAACGCTGCGCTTCGCAGGACGCGACGATGTTGCATTGCAATCGATTACGCTGGCGGAATATCCGCGCGCCAGCAAAGTGCCGCCCTACACGCCGCTGCGCAATTTCGCCGCTGCCGATCTGGGCATCCGACTGCGACCGTGGGGAGAGGCGCTGGCGGAGTATGTTGAGAGAGTGAAGGTTGAAGGTTGAAGGTTGAAGGTTGAAGGTTGGAACGTTGAACGTTGAAGGTTGGAACGTTGAACGTTGAACGTTGAACGTTATAAGGTTGAAGGTTGGAACGTTGAACGTTGAACGTTGAACGTTATAAGGTTGAAGGTTGGAACGTTGAACGTTGAAGGTTGGAACGTTGAACCCGGTTCTCAGTTCTCAGTTCTTAGTTCTTAGTTCTCGGTTCTCGGTTCCTGGTTCTCCATGATCGATATCATCATTCCAAACTACAACGGCGCTGCGTTATTGCCGACATGCCTCGACGCGCTGCGAGCGCAGACGCGGCGCGATTTCTGCGTGGTCGTGGTTGACGATGGCAGCACGGACGACTCGGTGACGCTGGTGCGGCGGCGTTACCCCGAAGTGCAGGTGATCGCTCTGCCGCGCAACCGTGGACTGGCGGCGGCAGTCAATGCGGGTATCGAGGCGACCGGCGGTGAGTACGTGGTGCTGCTGAACAATGATACCGAAGCGCATCCGCGCTGGCTGGAACACCTGATTGGCGCACTGGACCGATACCCTGCATATGCGTTCGCTGCCAGTAAGTTGATGCTCTTCGACCGCCGTGATCATTTTCATTCGGCAGGCGATTACTACCGTCTGGACGGCGTTCCGGGCAGTCGAGGGGTCTGGCAGCGTGATGTTGGTCAGTTTGATGTGATGGAAGAGGTGTTCGGACCGTGTGCGGGCGCTGCGGCATACCGCCGCGCGGCGCTGGAAGAACTGGCTGAGCAAGGTCGGGTGTTTGATGAAGATCTGGTCATGTACTGTGAAGATGTCGATCTGAATGTGCGCGCCAGATTACATGGCCTGCGCACCGTCTATGTGCCTCGCGCAGTGGTGTATCATCGATTGAGTGCAACGGGTGGCGGTGCGCTGGCAAGTTACTACTGCGGACGCAATTTTATGCTTGTATGGGCAAAGAACATGCCAACGACGCAGGCGCGGCGCTACTGGCCCCTTCTGCTCTGGTCACAGATCGGTTTTGCGTTTCATTCGATCTGGCATATTCGCGAACCCGCAGCGCGCGCCCGTTTGCGCGGTCAGATCGACGGATTACGGGCATTGCCGCAGTTTTTGCGCAAACGGCGTCGCAGCCGGGAAAGATATGCCGATCGCCTTGTCGTCGAAACACGTTACTAAGGAGTGATGGTGACCAATCTCAATCCTTCTCCCTACCTTTCGGTCGTCATACCGGCGTACAACGAAGAGCGCCGATTACCGACGACGTTGAGGCGCATCCTCGATTATCTGGCGCAGCAACCCTATACGTCTGAAGTGATCGTTGCGGATGATGGCAGTTCCGATGGAACCGCCGCGTATGTTGATCGTTTGCTTGACGCTCATCGTAACCTCTTCCTGTTGAGACTGGATCACAGGGGCAAGGGGTATACGGTGCGCGCTGGCGCGCTGATGGCGCGTGGCGAGTACATCCTGCTCTGCGATGCCGACCTGGCGACGCCGATTGAGGAGTGGGATCGCCTGCGGCGGTACCTGGAGAGCGGCTACGATCTGGCGATTGGGTCACGCGAGGGTATCGGGGCACGGCGGATCGGCGAGCCGTGGTATCGCCATGTTATGGGCCGAGTCTTCAATACGATTGTACGCCTGGTGGCGGTTGGAGGCATTCAAGATACCCAGTGTGGTTTCAAGGCGCTGCGACGGGCCGTAGCATTTGATCTCTTTCGAAGAGTGCGCATTTATGGTGATAATGCACCGCGTGTCGATGGCGCCGCAGTAACTGCCTATGATGTCGAACTGCTCTATCTGGCGGTTCGACGTGGATACCGCATTGCCGAGGTGCCGGTGGTGTGGCAGTACGGCGAGGAGACGAAGGTCAACCCGTTGCGCGATTCGTGGCGCAATCTGCGCGATGTGTTGAAAGTGCGCTGGTATGCGTTACGTGGCATGTACACCGGTCTCGATGCACCGCTGGCAACGGTCGTGGAGGAATCAGCGCGCAAAACCGTTGATACGCGGTAAGATGGTTTTGAACGTTCAACGTTCAACGTTGTAACGTTCAACGTTGAACATTATGCATGCCGTGCAGGGCGCAACCAGAGACTCCCGGTTCGCGGTTCTTCCACCCGTCGTGGAGGGATGAAGGTATGACCAGCGCAACAATGACGATCACCGCAGAAGAGTTGGAGCGGATGGCGTTGGGTGAGCAGCGGGTCGAACTGGTGCGCGGCGAGGTGATTACCATGGCGCCAGCAGGAGCGGAACACGGCGA
>Ga0209227_1002756_pt1 | contig 12298 bp, 5 predicted proteins | sample YNPBryantNP2012_FD_185815 | JGI IMG/M metagenome (GOLD analysis project Ga0209227, IMG submission 185815) | Anoxygenic and chlorotrophic microbial mat microbial communities from Yellowstone National Park, USA - YNP Bryant NP 2012 (SPAdes)... ...
AGGTCGTCCCCCTCCCGGACCGCGTCCACCTCCTCGTAGGCCTCCCCGATGGCTCCGGCGCGGGCCGAAACGGACACCTTCTCACCCCGCGAGCGAAGCACCACCTTCTGCACGTCCCGCCGCGCCACAATCCCCGCCCGGCGGACGGCCCCCGCCAGCAGCTCCGTGGAAATGATCCACCTCTTGTCGAAGCCCGTGGGGATCACACGCTCGTAGTCGGGAAACTGCCCCTCAATAAGCGCCGATACCAGCGTGGCTTCCGGCCAGCGGAACATGATCTGACTCCCGGAGATGTGGACGCGGACACTTCCCTGGTCCGGCATGATCTTGAGCAGCTCGAGCAGCGCGCGCTGCGGGACCACGGCGCTCGCCTGACCGCTGCCCGCAGACACCGCCCGGGTGTCCACCGCCAGCCGGTAGGTGTCGGTGGCGGCCAGCTTCAAGGTATCGCCCTGGAAGTTGAACAGGACGCCCAGCAGGATGGTGCGCAGTTCGTCCGTGGAGCAGGCGAACACGGTGCGCTTCAGGCCGGCCCGCAGCTGCCCGGCCTCCATCTCAAACCAGACATCGTCCGGCACTTCCGGAAGGTCCGGGAATTCGCCCGGCGGATGCCCCACAAGGTTGAACTCGGCGGGCGGGCACTCCAGGCGCACCTGGCTTCCGGTATCGTCGGAGGAGAGCACGACATCGGCCTCCGGGAACGCGCCCACGATCTCCGCCGCCACGGACGCGGGCAGAGTCACCTCTCCCGGGGTCAGGACCTGGGCCGGGATGACGGTGGAAACGCCGATCTGATGGTCCGTCCCGGAGATGCGGACGGCGGTCTCCTCGCTGGACAGGAGAACGTGCCCCAGTATGGGCAGAGCGGTGCGGCCGCTGATGGCATGCGAAGCAGTGCGGATGCCTTCAAGCAAATTTCTCTTCGTCAGTATGGCCTTCATAGCCCGGGACTGCCTCCGATGTCTCGTTCCGGCCGGCGCTGCCGGCCGCCGGTGAAGGGATTTGCGTGCAGAGCGCGGCCCGGCAGGGAGCCGGTCCGCCGCGGCAGTATACCACGCCGCCCTGCCATCATCAAGCTTGGCGCCTCCTGAATCCTCCCGGCCCGTGCCTTCCATCCGCAATCCCCCTTTCTGCGACGAAAAGCGACAGCCCCTCTGAAGAAGCCGTCCGCGGCCCCCGATATCCGTAACAGACAGCCGGCCGGCGGGGCGCAACGCCGGGCCGGCCAATGCAAAGACCGGGAGGACACCCACAGTGCGGACACTGATCCTGACCGTTCTCCTGCTGATGGCGGCGCTGACGGGAGCGCGGGCGGCCGCTCCCAGGGATGCGGCGGACATCATCATCGATCATCTGCTGAAGAAACAAATCATCACGGAACAGGACGCCGAGGAGATCCGGGCGGAGATCGCCGCCGCCCGCAGCGAGCAGGCGGCCGCGTCCGCGAAATCCCCGCGGCCCGTGACGGCGAAGACGCCCGTCAAGCTGAGCGGCTACGTTCAGGCCAGATACCAGCATTCCCCGGCCGAGAGGTTCAATGACGGGGGCGACATCCGCCGTGCCCGCGTCTCGCTGGAAGGCAACCCTCTGCCCGCGCTGGACTGGAAGCTGCAGTGGGACCTGGCCGGATCGCGGCGCGCCGTGACCGGAGTCTCGGCGGGCCCTCCCCTGACCACGACAAGCGCGGCCGTCGGACGGGCGCAGCTTCTGGACGCCATCATCGGCTACCGCCTGCCTTCCGGGGTGCGTCTGCAGGCCGGGCAGTTCAAGATCCCGTTCGGGGTGGAGAACCTGCAGTCCAGCACCCGGCTGGAGCTGATCAACCGGAGCACGGTGACCGAGGCCCTGGCGCCCGGACGCGACCTGGGAGCGCAGGGACGGGACATCGGGCTGATGGCGGGCGGATCGGCCAGGGGCGGAGAGCTGGAATGGTCCCCGGGCGTCTTCAACGGAGCGGGCATCAACAACGGAGACGACAATGACCGGAAGGACCTTGCGGCCCGCCTGACGTGGAAGCCGGCAGCGCCCCTGCATCTGGGCGCGGCCGTCTACGACGGCGCGGCGGGCGCCGCGCGCAGCCGGCACGACCGGACAGGGCTGGAGCTGCTGTACCGGACCGGCCGCTGGAACGTGCAGGCGGAGTACATGCAGGGGAAAGACGGCGCCCGCAGAAAGCTGGGATGGTACGCCACCGCGGCGGCGGACATCGGCGGAGGGTCCAGGGCGGCGGTGCGCTACAGCTATCTGGACGCGGACCGCTCCGCAGCCTCCGACGCGACGGCCTGCTGGACCTTCGGCTGGACCCGCCTCATATCATCCGACGGAGCAACACGGTTCCAGCTCAACTACGAGAAGAACGACGAGCAGGGCCGCGACATCCGCAACGACGCCCTCCTCGTGCAGCTTCAGACCGCGTTCTAGGCCTCGCGGCGCATCAGCGCACCAGCAGCAGCACGATAGCCTGTGCGCTGAGCACGCGAAGCAGCATCACCAGAGGGTAGACGGTGGCGTAGGACACGTTCGGCGCGTCGGAGCCCGTGATGCCGGTGGCGAACGCGAGCGCCGGCGGGTCTGTCATGCTGCCCGCCAGCAGCCCGCACAGGGACAAAAAGTTGAGCCGGTAGACAGCCCTGGCCACCAGCCCCACCACCAGAAGGGGCACCAGCGTGATGAGAGTGGCCCAGGCCATCCACCGCAGCCCGTCGCCATCGACCAGGGTGGCCACGAACTGATCTCCGGCGCGAAGCCCCACGCAGGCCAGAAACAGCACGATGCCCACCTCGCGGAGAATGAAGTTGGCGCTGATGGGCATGTACCACACGAGCGGCCCCACCCTGCCAAGCCGGCTCAGCAGGATGGCCACCACCAGCGGTCCGCCGGCCAGTCCCAGCTTGACGGGCGCGGGCATCCCGGGGATCTGCACCGGCCAGCTTCCGACGATGACCCCCAGCACGATGCCGACAAAGATGGGAACGATCTCCGGATGGTTGAGACGGCGCGCCGAGTTGCCCACTTCCGCGGCCGCGCGCGCGACCCCCTCCTCCTCGCCGACGGCAAGCAGGGTGTCTCCGAACTGCAGGCGGTAGTCGCGCGTCGGGGTGAACTCGATCTCGGCGCGGCTCACGCGCGTGACGTTGACGCCGAACCGGCCCACCAGATCCAGCTCTTCCAGCGTCTTGCCCAGCACGGCCTTGCGGGTGACCACCAGACGGCGGATGATGAGCGAACTCGGCATCTCCTTCAGATCCATTTCGCTCTCGGAGCCCACGACCAGCTGCAGCTGCCGCAGCTTCTTCTCCGGGCCCACCGCGTGCAGCACGTCGCCAAGGCGCATCACCGTCTCCGGATGCGCCGCCTGCAGCTTGCCGTCGTGCAGGATGCGCGAGACGACCACCCCCGAATCCGCCAGTCCCGGGATGTCGCGGATGCGCAGGCCGTCCAGGTTCGGATTCGTGACCTCGAGATTGGCGTTGGAGGGCGGCGGGATGGCGGGCCGCTGGATGCGCGCGATCTGCTCCGCCTCCTTTGCGGTGTCCACCCTGAAAAGGGCGCGCACGAGCAGCATGGTCAGGATGATGCCGAGGATGCCGAACGGATAGGCGATGGCGTAGCCCAGACCGGGAAGTTTCGCGGCTTCGTCCGGCAGGCCGGGAATGTCTTTGAGCGCCTGCTGCGCCGCACCCAGGCTGGGGGTGTTCGTCACCGCGCCGGAATACAGGCCCACGGCTGCCTTGATGTCGATGCGCCCGAAGTGGCTGACGGCCAGGGTCATCACGACACCCAGAAGCACCACACTGGCCGCCATTATGTTCAGCGGGAGCCCCTGGCGTCTCAGGGAGTCCGTAAAGCCGGGCCCGACCTGCACCCCGATGGTGTAGACGAACAGGATGAGCCCGAACTCTTTCGCGAACTCCAGGACGTGCTCGTTGATGCTCAGCCCGAAATGCCCGAACGCCAGTCCCGCGAACAGCACTCCCGCGATGCCCAGATTGACGCCGAACACGCGGATGCTGCCCACCAGCAGCCCCAGCGCCGCCACCAGCCCCAGAATGAGAACGGTGTGAGCGACACTGTCACGGGTGAAGAGCGGTATGATGAACTCCATTGGCGCGAAGGATCTCCGTCAGCAGGATGGGGACCGGCGCAGGGGGTCCCGCAGGCTATGATACCCCGACCGGCCCGATTCCGCAGGGAGTTTATCATACTTTGTGCTGTTTTGCACGAGTACTCCGCGCCGGGCTTTACCTGCCCGGGAGGCACAGGCGGCCGCCCCGGACGGGGCGGCCGCCGAATCGCCCGCGCTGCGCCCACCGGTCTATCCTCCGGAGCCGGCGTCCTCCCCGGCCTCCTCGATCTTCCGGCGCAACTCCCGGGAACGGGAGTGCAGGTCCTTCAGGCGCTCGGACAGCCTGCGGACCCCTTCCGCAAGCTGATCGTTGCTCCGCTCCAGAGCGGTGACGTTCTTCCAGGTGTGGTAGAGCTCCGCGAGGTTGTAGAGGTTGTCGAAGAACAGGCTGCCGTACTTCCACGCGGCGCCGGGCACCGTCTTGTCCAGGTTCAGGAGGCCCGCAATCTGGCCGATGCCGTCGCGGATGGTCTCGAGCACTTCGCCCGGGGACTCGTTCTCCCGCTCCACGAGAGAGCTTGCGTCTAGGACCGCTTTGGACTCCTTGAGCCGCTGGACCATCTCCACCAGGTGGCGGTATTTCTCCAGAAGCGCCTGCGGAGGGTCGGGAAGCTTTCTGGCCAGCCCGTAGATGGTCTCGTAGCGCCCGGAAAGCCCCTCGATGCCGAAGTCAATGGCCAGGCTGCCGGCCGTCTCCACGCACCGCGCGAAGGCCTCGTCCGAGGAGCGCTCCCACTCCTCGAAGAGTTGCGCATTCTGCAGGATGGAACGGTTCAGGCGAAGCAGCGCTTCCCGCGTGGCTTCGATCTGCCGCTCCGTCTCCTCCAGCTCCTCCCGCCACGCCGACACCCGGTCCTTCCACTCTTCCGGGGTGGCCGGAGCGGGCCGGCCGGCGGACGCCGCCGCGCTCTGTGGCGTCGCCACGGGCCCCGCGGAAGTCCCGGGGGCCGCCGGCGGGGCCACCACGGCGTTCAGGCTGGAGAGGGTGATGGCCACGGCAGATGCCTGACGCGGGTCCGAGCGCAGGACACCGGCTGCCGCCACAAGCTGGCGGAACTTCTCCAAGGCCTTGTCCTGCACGGCCTCGGCATCCCGGCGGATCCGGGCGGCCTCTTCCGGAGAGGAGGAGGCGACCGCCTGCGCCCGGGCCATTTCGCTCTGGGCCTGCATCAGCTCGTCCAGGGCCCGGTGTGTCTCTTCGACAAGCGAGGCGTTGGCCGCCCCGAACGCCGCGACGGATCGGGGCTCGATGGCAGCCTCCACCGGCGGCAGCCCGGTCAGGTCCAGCTCGCCCGTCATCGCTTTCGCGCTGCGTTCGGCCAGGTCGCGCGCGGCCTCGAGATTTCCGGCGATGGCCTCTTTCATGGCCGTTTCGGCGAACGCCGCGCTGGCCGCCAGCTGCCGCGTGACATCGGTGATGATGGCGGGATCGGTCTGCCGGGCGATCCAGGAATCCCCGGACTGCCGCGAGAAATCCGCTCCGCCCTCCTGAACAAACGTCAGGGAAGCGCTCTGGCCAGTCACGTGGAACACCGCAGTCCAGAAGCCTTCCGTCTCGCGCGGAAGCGACACCTTCCGTCCCGTCGCGCCGGGCGCGCGGACTCGCCTGCCAGACTCCCGGACCGAGCGGGCCAGTGCGAGCACCTTTGCAGCCTCCGAGAGCGTGTGCAGCTCCGGACGGAACCGGGCGTAAGCCGCGTAGTTCTCCGTCAGGAAGGCGCCGTATCCTTTGCACATCTCGCGGAGGAACGAAACGAGGCTGTCATCCTCGATCCCGAAGAGCTCCCTCAGCCAGCCATCCACTCTGATCTTCGAATCCCCGAACGCGACCACCGACCCGTCCGGCGACATCGTCAGCTGCACACCCGACGGAACCAGAGTGCAGCCCATCCCGGCGCCGGCGGAGGAGGGAACGGACACCCCGGACCGATCCTCCCGCATCCACAGATATTCCTGCGAGGTGAGGTGCCCCGGGAAGACCTCCCGCGCATCGGGATAGGAGCTGATGCTTTTCAGGGCATAATCAGCCCGGAACAGAACCTCGCCGAGGAGCGAATCCGGGGGCACGTCCTTGAACACGAGCTGCACGCGGGGCGCCGGCAGGCCGAAGAGGCGCGACAGAATCTCCGGCCCCAGCACGACACCGTTCAGCATTGCAGCGCCGTAACGGCTGGAGATGGATTCCGACATGAGAGAGCTCATGTAGTCGATCAGGTCGTTCACCGAGCGGCGTCCTGCGCGGACGCCGTCAATGATCTCCTGCATCCGCGGCTCGGAGGCGCCGAAGCTCCGGCACACCTCCGAGATCGCCAGGATGATGGACTCGTTGTGAAAGCTCTGAGGGTCCAGCCCGCGCAGCACCAGCTTCTCGTACTGGGGAAGCAGGTCCAGCTCCTTGCACATCCCGAAAACGAGCGCGTCGGGGGCCCCTCCCTTCGACAGAACTCCCACTGCCCGGGCGGCGCGGTCATAGCCCAGGCCGGCAAGCATCTTGCTGGCAAGCGCCATGAACTCGGTGGCCGGAATGTCGAGCTTGCCCGTCGCCGCGGCATACATCCGCTGGAATTCGGCTGCGCTGATGCCCATCACCCGGCTTACTCTGTCCAGCAGCCGCTTCCGGTCCGCCTCGAATCCGGGGCCGTTCAGCAGCAGATCGAAGACCTTCCGGCTCCACTGGCCGGCATACTCCGGAGAGGTCTTCATCCGTTTGAACTCCTCCGCCAGCTTCCGGTCCGCCTCCTGGAAGGTCTTCTCCGACTGCGGCGTAGGCTCGAGCGAGAACGATGGATACGGATGCTGCAGGGCCTCCTCGAAGAGGTCGGCGTACGGGATGGGGCCCGTCTCGAACTGCGGGTCGTAGCGGCCCACGAACGTGACATCCCCCGTGGCCGGGTCGATGAACGCATATTTCAGGACGTTGATGTCGAGCGGCCCCCTGCGCGGCGGGGGCGACGGCCGCTGCCCGGGCTGCTGCCCTCCCGGTGAAGGAGCCGCAAACCGCGACGGCCGGGCCGCCGGGCGCACAGTGAGGGTCAGTCTGGCCTCCCCCCGGATCACCTCCAGCGGATACGGAAGCCCCACCTGGAGCGCCGATGCGGCCCGTGCGAACTGTGCGGCGCCCGTCACCGGCGTGCCGAACAGCGAGACGATGATGTCCCCCTCCCTGACCCCGGCCTGGTCTCCGGGAGCGCCCGGAACCACCGCCGCTACGAGCGCGCCCCCGGCGCTTCCCGGAGCATCCCTGACCTGGATGCCCAGAAAGGCTCCCCCGGGGGCGCCCGGGTCCGAAAGCGCCCCGAGCCGGGCATTGCGGGCGTCAGACGGCCCGGAGGCCGCCTCGAAGCGCGAACGGCGCTCCCCCGAGGCCGGCGCCGCCGCCAGAAGAGGCAGAGCTGCCAGGACGAAAAACGCAAGGACACGCGGGGTCCATCGATGTGCGCTCAGCCACACGGCCAGAAACCTCCGTCAGAGCGATCGTCTCCGGCATGAGTTATGCCAGAAAAGCGCGGCTGACTGTAGCGGGCATCTGGCGGAGGAAAACACCGGGAAGCCCGCTCTGTCCGGGCCGGGAACGCACTCCCCCGGACAGGTTACCGTCCCCTCCCGGGCCCGGCCTGAGAGAGGAGCGCGCGCAGCACCTGCCTCTCCGCTTCGCTGCTCCCCCATTCCGAGTCCGAGATCCACCAGAGCCAGCGGCCCTGTCTGACCAGCGCTGGCGCGGTCACCTCACCCGAACCGGCTGAGAATACGACACGGGCATCCCCTGCAAGGCTTTCAGGAGGAATGAACGTCTCCCCGGGGCCGGCGAACAGCTCCAGCCCGTCCACTCCCGCGCCGCGCAGCAGCCACTGCGTCCCGGCGACCAGCTCCACCGGCCCCGTGGAAATGCCGCCGTCCCCCGCGACGTTCCGGACGAGCACCGCGACCTCGTTTTTCCCGCCGAAGTTCACAAGCTCGCGCGGAACGGGATACACCCTGCGTTTGACCCACGACTCCGTCGCCCGTTCATCGGTGCATCCGACCAGTCTTCCATTGACATAGACCCAGTCGTAGTCGTCGATGGCGCCGAACACAAGCCGGAGGGAGCGATCTTTCCACTCCGCCGGAATCTCGACGTCCTTCCGGTACCAACCGTAGCCCACCACATTCCGGGCCGCGGTGAACGGCAGGAATCCGGCGCCGGCCCACATCCCGGGAACAGGGATTGGCCGCCAGTCAGGATCCACCGGCCCGGACGGGGGCGGGCCGGGAACGGCCGCGTCGCCCAGGTGCCGGAAGGCCCACTCCCCGGAAAGGTCCATTCGCTCATCCCCCCTTTCTGGCAGCCGCCGGACGGCGGTGTTTCTTAGGAGCACACCTCTCCGGACCATCTCGGCGCACAGGCCGTTCTCCGGGCCCCGGGCCAGAGCGTCCCGCTCCAGAGAACCGTGAAGCAGGACCGCACCCCGGTATCTCTCCTGCAGAACGCCGAGCAGCTCGACGTCCATGTAGCCCGAATGAGTGATCACAGCATCGTAGTCCGCCAGCAGTTCAGGTCGCTGCACGACCTCCAGGCCGTTGAACACGCCCACCGGGCATCCATACTCCTTCAGAAGCTCGAGTAGATTGCCCAGCCTCTCCTGGTTGATCGCATGCATCCGGGTCGAGAGGACCACAGCGACGGCCGCTTTGCCCTCGTCCCTGCGGTCCGGCGGCCAGTGCTCCCTCAGCCAGGCCGAAAGCTTCGGCAGATAGGCCGCCTCGGGATGGATGTGGCCGTAATCATCCGCCAGCATGATCTCGTGCGGATACCCGTATGACGAGAACCAGAAGGGGCAGAGTCCCAGGCCCAGCTCTACGTGCCTCCTGACCGCTTTCTCCACGTTCCGAACGTGCTGCTCGGTGTCATACGAGGCGTAGGTCTGAGAGGCCGCCCTGAGCGCGCTCAGCCCGGCTATCCCGTAATGCGTCCCGGGCATCACGTGCTCACCCCTCAGCGTCTCGACCGCAGTGTAGTTGAGCGGAACGGGGCTTCCGTCCCAGTGGTCTCCGATGGTGCGGTGCATCATCCCGACCGCGCCAGGGACACTCAGCCGAATCCCTTTCATGATCCGGGCCGTGACCGTGGACTGAAGATGCGCGGTCCATCGGAGATGGTCCCACAGCCGGGGATTGTTCCGGTAGTTGGCCTGAACGTCAGGCTTCTCTTCGACGATCATCCAGCGAATGGAGTTGTCGTCCCATGATTCGTCAGGCTGCAGGCCGTAGACTTCTCTGCCTTCCGCGCAGTCCCAAGCTTCGCGGAGCCTCTCCCGGGAGCCGTACTTCTGCCTGAGCCACTGATTCCACGAGCGGACGAGCCAGGGGTACGGCGAGATGCCGCTGGACCCGGACACGAGCATAGGCTCGTTGAGCGGCACCTCCCAGGCCACAACATTCGGCAGCTCCGCAAGCTCCTTTGCCAGGTTCGTCCACGTGGATACGAGGGCTTCGGGCCAGTGATATGCCTCGCCTCCGGTCGGAACGGCTCCTTCAGGAAGGGCATACTCTCCCTCGGCCTTCAGGAACCAGGAGGGCCGCCGAAAATGGAGATCGACGCTGACGCCCAGACCGTATCTCTCGCACAGACGGACCACATCTTTCAGTTGCTCAAGATACCATTGCTGGAACCGGCCCCTTTCGGGCTCCAGAATATGCCACTGTATGGCGAGGCGTATTCCGGTGAATCCGAGTGCGGCGAGGTAGCGGATGTCCCATTCCGTTACGGCCGGATGCTCTCGGCGGGGTGAGTCGAGCCTGAACAAATACGGGCCGAGCATCCTGAACGGCCGTCCGTCCGGATAGTGGAACCGATTGTCAGCCCCCAGGTAGAAGCGGCGGCGGCTTGCCTGAATCCTCCCCCGCACGGAATCGATGAACGCATCGACCGCCCGCTGAAGCCGGTCCACTTCCGATGCCGCGTCCTCTCCGCCGGTGAGCGATGAGACCAGGGTCTGCCTCCGTCTCTCGAGCCGCGCTGACTCACGGTCGACCAGGTTGCGGGCCCGCGCGAGCCGCTTCCAGTAGTCGATCTGCTCTCCGATCGCCAGCAGGTGAAAGGCGGTCCAGCATCTTGCATCCAGCTGTGCGGCCGTCAATCGGCCTTCCAGGCCGGTCAGATCGATTCCGCGGGACCTCAGGATTTCGACGGAGGTCCGGACGGGAGCGCGCTCAAACTCCCCGGCGCTGGTTTCGTCCCGGAACAGGAGGTCGATCCGGCGAATGCCGATTTCGACCGCATCCCTGTCGTTTTCGATGACTATCCCTATGCCCTGGCTCGATTCCGCTTCTGCCGCACCCGTTTCGGAGAAGCGGAAATCGAACTCGTTGATACCCGGCGAGAGGCTGCGTCTGACCGATCCGACGGCTTGAGCCTCGTAGAAGTTCGGGCCGTTCAGCCCCCTGTAGAGGACCAGCTTCACCTCCCGTTCGACCGGGCTTACGAGGGAGAATCTCAGCCCGGCCAGCTTGCCCGCGGCTGGCTCAGGGAAAGCGATCCTGCAGGCCGCCCAGCCGGAAGGATCCGTTCCTTCTGTCACTTTCCACCAGACCGCACTTCCGGTCTTGCCGCCCGTCTTCAGTTCCAGCGAGAGTCGCCGATCCGGGCTGCAGATGGTGCCGTTCTTGGCATACTTGAACGCTTCGTCCGGCCGGTACAAAGGGGATATCGCAGCGGTCGCGTCGATCCACCGCACGACTCCGGCCGCGGCGGCCTCGCCAAGGTAGCCGTAAATCAGACACAGAAGACTGAGATGACTCAGAAGGCAAACACAACCGAGGCGCATTTCCCCATCCTTTCGCGACGAGATAGCGGGCTGCTGCTTTCCGGGCTCCCGGGGACGGGACATTCGCTCATAGCCAGCCGGAGGCCGGCGTCGTGACGGTTGGCCGGGGCTACCCCTCTGACGGCTCCCACGTGCCGTCCCCTGCCACGGAAACCCTGCGGTTCCCGAACCGGGCGGTGCACTCTCCCGATCCATATATAACTAGCTGATAACCTGAACTTCGACGACGACCTCCGCCCCTCCTCCCTTTCCTGGAGTCTGGCAGAGGATGATGATTCCGACTGCGTCGGCCACGTGACTCCAGCACCGGAGCCACCTACGGCGGCAGGTTCCGGCAATGCCGGGATAAACGAAGCTGGACTATCTGTCGCCTGGCCTCAGCCCGACAAACTGGAGGGACGTGGCCCGGCTCGATCTAACCGCCCGGGGAACCCTGACACGCGGGTCCCGCGGTGCCCTGGCCCGGTCACGCGAAAGATGACTCCAGCAACGCAGGCACGCCTCGGCGCGTTGTGCCACACGCTGCGGCTGCAGAACGGACGAGCCCGGCCTGTGGAGGGGGGCTCTCCGGCACGTTAGCGTCTGACTTCACAGCTCCCGGGCTCCACACCCGGCCCTGGCTTCTGCCCCGCGCAGCCCGGGAAAGACGAAGACGGCCGCAGGACAGCTGGTTCCACTGGCCAGGCAGTGACCGCTCCCCTCACCACTCGCGGCAAATGTCGGGGCGGTCCGTGTATACGTGCACGTCCCACGGGGCGAATGTATCTTCCCAGGAGAGAGCACCCTCCTTTTCCCCTGCCGGAACCCGGCGCCGCTCGAACAGCACCCGGACAGACCCGTCCCCGGGCGCCTTCCATCCTCCGTCCAGGACCCTGACCCGGGCCTGCGTGACCGTCTGGTCAGATCGATTGGCGACAATCAGCACGCTGGCGCCGCCGTGCCGGAACATCGCGGCATCCAGCCTCCCGTCGCTCACGGCCACGGCGCCGGGGAGGCGTGCGGTGACATAGAAATCCTTCAGCGCCGAGATCTCGCGCGACACGAGCTTGATGATCTCCCAGAACTCCCCGTTGGAGGTCAGCCGTCCCCTGGCGTCGCGCAGCGGCACAAGGTCCCGCGTCCCCCACCACCAGATGCCCTTCGCGCCGTGGACAATGCTTGAGTAGGCGACGTAGCGGGTCTCGATGCGGTTCGGGTTCCTGCCGTGGATCTCCGGCCTGTCCGAGGCCATCATGTTCCTGCCCTGACCCTGAAGGACCATCATCAGGGGCTTCGCCGGGCCGGACCCGTCGTCCACGATCTTCATCATCGCTGCAAGGTCCTCGGCGATGACAAAGAGCGGACAGTAAGGATACGGAGGGCCTCCCAC